>ERZ1023282.736-NODE-736-length-14983-cov-8.074424_pt1 | contig 14983 bp, 11 predicted proteins | sample MGYA00521262_ERZ1023282 | MGnify/ENA primary metagenome ERZ1023282 (study PRJEB32759, sample SAMN07749867) | skin metagenome | biome: transportation; feature: city; material: polyester macromolecule | host: Homo sapiens | place: Hong Kong:KT line | collected... | reverse complement strand
CCCCGGTCGGTGTGCGCCTCATGAAGGACGCGGCGGACAACGTGCTGCGCACCTCCATGGAGCTCGGCGGCAACGCCCCGCTCATCGTCTTCGAGGACGCGGACCTGGACGCCGCCGTCGAGGGCGCCTTCGCCGCGAAGATGCGCAACATGGGCGAGGCCTGCACCGCCGCCAACCGCTTCCTCGTGCACGAGGACGTGGCCGAGGAGTTCACGCAGAAGTTCGTGGCCAAGCTCGAGGCGCTCAAGCCCCTGCGCGGCACCGACCCGGAGTCCACCCTCGGCCCGATCGTGGACGAGGGCGCGCGCGACGACATCGACCAGCTCGTCCAGGACGCCGTGGCGGCCGGCGGCGAGGTGCTCACCGGCGGCCACAAGATCGAGGGCGACGGCTACTTCTACGCGCCGACCGCGATCAAGGTGGAGAAGGGCAACCCGATCCTCCAGCAGGAGATCTTCGGCCCCGTGGCCCCGATCGTGACCTTCTCCTCCGAGGAGGAGGCCATCGAGATGGCCAACGACACCGAGTACGGCCTCGCCTCCTACGTGTTCACGAAGGATCAGGCCCGGATGTACCGCGTGGCCGAGAGCATCGAGTTCGGCCTCATGGGCTACAACGTGGGCGTCATCTCCAACCCGGCCGCGCCGTTCGGCGGCGTGAAGCAGTCGGGCCTGGGCCGCGAGGGCGGCGCCGAGGGCATCGAGGAGTACACCTCGGTGCAGTACATCGGCATCGCCGACCCGTGGGCGGCCGCGAAGGCCTGACCCTCGCGCCGAGCCGTGTCCTCCGGGGGCGGTATCGGGTGGTATCCGACGTGGATACCACCCGATACCGCCCCCGAGGCGTGTCGGGGGGGCCGGGCTCGGCTCCCTAGAGTGGGGTGCATGGCCCACGCATCCGAGACCCCCCTCGCCTACCGCGCCCCCGCCCAGCAGCCGGACGACGACGGCGGCCCGCGCCGGGACGCCCGCGAGGAGAAGTCGGGACGTCGGCGGCGCCTCGAGTACCCGCCCGCACCGGAGCCGCTGCCGGTGCCCGTCGTGGACAACCACACGCACCTGGACTTCCGCGACGGCCTGGTCCGCGTGGACGTCCACCAGGCGATGGACGCGGCGGAGGCCGTGGGCGTGACCGGCGCGGTCCAGGTGGGCTGCGACGTCGCCTCGGCCCGGTTCACGATCGCGGCGATCGAGGCCGAGCCCCGCCTGCTCGGCGCCGTGGCGCTGCACCCCAACGACGCGGCCCGCCTGGCCGAGCGCGGCGAGTTCGAGGAGGCGTTCGCGCAGATCGCGGAGCTCGCCCGCCACCCCCGCGTGCGCGCGGTGGGAGAGACGGGCCTCGACTACTTCCGGACGCAGGACGAGGCCGGCCACGCGGCGCAGCAGGAGTCCTTCCGCCGGCACATCCGACTCGCCCGCGAACTCGGCACGGCCCTGCAGATCCACGACCGGGACGCGCACGACGACGTCGTCCGGATCCTGCTCGAGGAGGCGGCCGACGGCGGGCTGCCCCCGCACGTGGTGTTCCACTGCTTCTCCGGCGGGCCCGATCTGGCCCGCACGTGCGCCGAGCACGGCTGGCACATGTCCTTCGCCGGTCCCGTCACCTTCAAGGCCAACGACGAGCTGCGCGAGGCGCTGCGGATCGCCCCGGCCGAGCTGCTGCTCGTGGAGACGGACGCGCCCTTCCTCACGCCGCATCCGCATCGGGGCCGCCCCAACGCGCCCTACCTGGTCCCGCTGACCCTGCGGGGCATGGCGGAGACGCGCGGCGACGACGTGGACGCCCTCGCCCGCGCGGTGAGCGAGAACACCGCCCGGGTGTACGGCTCGTTCTGAGCCGATCCAGACCCGGCCCCTAGGATGGACGACGTGCTGACCCGACTCCTCAAAGCCCGGCTGCCCGAGGGAACGCAGTACCTGGTGGACCGCCCCATGCGGATCCGCCTCGTGTTCGTGGTCCTCGGGTCCGTCCTCGTGGCCGGCCTCGAGATGGTGGCGCTCGCCTCGATCCTCCCGCTGGTCAGCCTGCTGACCTCGGGTGAGCTGGGCTCCCCGGCGCTCGAAGGGCTGCTGGCCCGGTTCGGGGCCGTGACGGTGCCGGAGCAGACGGTGGCCTTCGCCGTCGTGATCGTGCTGGCCTTCCTGCTCAAGGCGATCCTGGTGCTCGCGTTCCGCTGGTGGACCATGGGGTTCACCAACCAGAACCTGATCCGCACGTCCGCCACGCTGCTGCGCTACTACCTGCGGGCCGACTACGGCCTGCACCTGACGCGCACTGTGGGCACCCTGGTCAACAACGTCACCGGCACCTCCAGCATGGCGTACACGGGCGTGGTGAACGCGTCCGTCACGTTCCTCACGGAGGCCGTGACGCTCGTCGCGGTGGCGGTCGTGGTGGGCGTCTCCATGCCGCTGACGGGGCTCGGGATGGCCCTGTACTTCCTCGCCGTCGCCTGGGTGATCAAGACCGTGATCCGCCGCCCGGCCTCCCGCTTGGGCTGGACCCTGGTGACCGCGGGGGAGCGGGCCAACACGGCGGCGCTGCAGGGCCTGGAGAACTACAAGGACGTGAAGATCCGCGGCAACGACTCGGCCTTCATGGAGGAGTACCGCGCGGCCCGCATGGAGAGCGCCGAAGCCACGCGGCTCAAGATGATCCTCACGATGATGCCGCGCTACGTGCTCGAGGTCGCCTTCGTGGCCGCCATCGCGGCGCTCGTGGCCGTGGCCTTCATCCAGGGCCGCGGCGGGGAGGCGTTCGGCTCGCTCGCCCTGCTCGCGATGGCCGGCTTCCGCGTGCTGCCGTCCATGGCCGCGCTCATGGCCACCACCAACGAGATCCGCACCTCCTGGCCGGCCTTCGAGCGCACGACGGCGGAGCTCGCCGCCGCGCAGCCGGTCCTGCACGCGGCGGACCGGCCCTACGAGCGCATCACGTTCGAGGAGTCCATCGAGGTGCGGGACGCGTCCTTCACCTACCCCGGCAAGGCCGAGCCGGTCCTGCGCGACATCGACCTGCGCATCCCCTTCGGCTCCTCGTACGCCTTCGTGGGCGGCAGCGGTGCCGGCAAGACCACCCTGGTGGACCTGGTCATCGGCTTCCACCACGCCCAGCGCGGTGGGGTCTACGTGGACGGGGTGGAGCTCGAGGCCAACCCGCGCGGCTGGTGGGACAACGTGGCGTTCGTCCCGCAGTCCGTCACCGTGGTCAACGGGACGGTGCTGCACAACGTGCTCCTGGACGTCGAGGCCGCCCAGACGGCGGACCGGGCCGAGGTGGAGCGCGTGCTGCGCGAAGCCCAGCTGGGGCAGTGGCTGGACGAGCTCCCCGACGGCCTGGACACCGTGATCGGCGAAGGGGCCGTGGGCGTCTCCGGCGGCCAGCGCCAGCGCCTGGGCATCGCGCGCGCGCTCTTCCGGCGGCCCCGCCTCCTCGTGCTCGACGAGGCGACGTCGGCCCTCGACAACCTCACGGAACGCCGGGTCACCGAGGTGATCGAGTCGCTGCGCGGACGGATCACGGTCATCGTGGTCGCCCACCGTCTCTCCACGGTCAAGCGCTGCGATCAGATCGTGCTGATGGACCAGGGGCGGATCATCGGCCAGGGCACGTTCGCCGGGCTGCAGGAGACGAGCCCCGAGTTCCGCGAGCTCGTCCGGCTCGGTGACCTCTCCACCTGAGCGGAGCCCGCGCCGCTGCGCCCCGGTTACCCTGTCCGGCGCCCCGATAGACTCGCGGGCATGGTCCAGCCCTCCCCGCACCCCGCCCCCGCCCCGCTGCTGAGCGCCGCGGACGTGCGGCGCATCGCCGCCGAGCTGGACCTGCGTCCCACCAAGCAGTGGGGCCAGAACTTCGTGATCGACCCGAACACGATCCGGCGCATCGTGCAGGCCGCGGACGTGACCGCGGACGAGCACGTGCTCGAGATCGGCCCCGGTCTGGGCTCGCTCACCCTCGGCCTGCTGGACGCGGCCGCCGCCGTCACCGCCGTCGAGATCGACCCGGTCACCGCCGCCCGCCTGCCGCGCACCGCCGCCGAGTTCCGCCCCGGGGCCGAGGACGCCCTCGCCGTGCTGCACGCGGACGCCATGACGCTGAGCGAGCAGGCCCTGGCCGAGGTCCGGCCCGCTGCCGCCGCCGGCGGCCCCACCGCGCTCGTGGCGAACCTGCCCTACAACGTGGCCGTGCCCGTGCTGCTGCACGCGCTCGCGGTCCTGCCGGGGCTGCGGCACGGCCTGGTGATGGTGCAGGAGGAGGTCGCGGACCGTCTCGCGGCCGGGCCCGGCTCCAAGGTCTACGGCGTGCCGTCCGCCAAGGCGGCGTGGTACGCGGACGTGCGCAAGGCGGGCACCATCGGCACCCAGGTGTTCTGGCCGGCTCCGCGCATCCACTCCGGGCTGGTCGCCTTCACCCGGCGCGAGCCGCCGGCGGGCGGCGCGTCCCGCCGGGAGGTCTTCGCCGTGGTGGACGCCGCCTTCGCCCAGCGCCGCAAGACCCTGCGCGCCGCGCTCGCCTCCTGGGCGGGGTCGCCGCAGGCGGCGGAGGACGCCCTGGTGGCCGCCGGCGTGGACCCGCGCGCCCGCGGCGAGGCCCTGGACATCGCGGCCTTCGCGCGGATCGCCGAGCACGGCCCGCGGCGTGCGGCGGAGGAGGTGAGCGCATGACGACGGAGGACCTCGGCCTCGACCCCACGGCCCGGCACGTCACGGTCAGCGCCCCCGGCAAGGTGAACCTGTCCCTGCGGGTGGGACCCCCCGGCGCGGACGGCTACCACCCCGTGGCCACCGTGTACCTGGCCGTCAGCCTGCGGGAGACCGTCACGGCGATCGCGCGCACGGACGGGAGGATCACCGTCGGCCCGTCGGGCCGCCACATCAGTCTGGTGGACACCCAGGACGTGCCCTGGGACGAGCGCAACCTCGCGCACCGCGCCGCCGCGCACCTGCGGCGCACCCTCGGGCTCGATCCTGACACCCACGGCGTCCACCTCGAGGTCGCCAAGCAGGTCCCGGTCGCGGGCGGCATGGGCGGCGGCTCCGCCGACGCGGCCGCCGCGCTGCTCGCGTGCAGCGCCCTGTGGGAGACCGGGCACACCCGCGCCGAGCTCGCCGAGCTGGCCGCCCCGCTGGGCGCGGACGTGCCCTTCAGCGTGCTGGGCGGCGCCGCCGTCGGGCTCGGGACCGGGGCGGAGCTGACCCCCGTCGCGGCCCGCACCCCGGTGCACCTCGTCCTCGTCCCGGCGGACGCCGGGCTGTCCACCCCCGTGGTGTTCCAGACCCTGGACGAGCTGCGCCGGGAGGGCCACCTGCCCGACGGGCCGACGCGCCCGGAGGTGAACGAGGCCGTCCTGCGGGCCCTCACCGCGGCGGACCCGCTCGAACTCGCCACCGCCATGGACAACGACCTGCAGACCCCGGCCGTCGTCCTGTTCCCCGAGCTCTCGGACGTCCTCGACCTCGGTATGGACGAGGGCGCGCTGCGCGGCATGGTCTCCGGCTCCGGCCCCACCCTGCTCTTCGTGGCGCAGGACGAGGCCTCCGCGCTGCGGCTGGCCTCGGCCATCGAGGAGCGCACGGGCGTGCGCGCCCTCCCCGTCCACGGCCCCGTGCCCGGCGCCCACGTGCTCTGACACCCGGCGGCGCACCCCGCCGCACCCGACCACCCCTCCTCCGTCCGGAAAGGACCACCTCCTCCATGGCCCACCTGCTCGGCGCCGAGAACATCGGCATCGCCTTCGGAACCCGCACCGTCCTCGAGGGCCTCTCCCTCGGCGTGGATGAGGGGGACCGGATCGGACTCGTGGGCCGCAACGGCGACGGCAAGTCCACCCTCATGCGCATCCTCGCCGGCCTCCAGGAACCCGACACGGGCCGCGTCACCCGCCGCGGCGGCGTCCGCGTGGGCGTGCTGGACCAGCAGGACCGGCTCGACCCGGAGCACACCGTGCGTCAGGCCGTGGTCGGGGACGTGGACGACCACGTGTGGGCCTCGGACCCCAAGGTCCGGGACGTCCTGGGCGGTCTCCTCGACGGCTTCGACCTGGAGCAGTCCGTGCGGGGCCTCTCCGGCGGCCAGCGCCGTCGCGTGGCCCTGGCCCGTCTGCTCGCCGGGGACGACGACGTCCTCTTCCTCGACGAGCCCACCAACCACCTGGACGTCGAGGGCGTCGCGTGGCTCGCCCGCCACCTGAAGCAGCGCTGGCGCCCCACCGACGGCGGCCTCGTGGTGGTCACCCACGACCGGTGGTTCCTCGACGAGGTCTGCACGCGCACGTGGGAGGTGCACGACGCCACGGTGGACCCGTTCGACGGCGGCTACGCGGCGTGGGTGCTCGCGCGCGCGGAGCGCTCCCGGCAGGCGGCGGTGACGGAGCAGAAGCGTCAGCAGCTCGTGAAGAAGGAGCTCGCCTGGCTGCGCCGTGGCGCCCCGGCGCGCACGTCCAAGCCGAAGTTCCGCATCGAGGCGGCCAACGCCATCATCGAGGACGTCCCCGCCCCGCGCGACTCGGTGTCCCTGGCGAAGATGGCCACGGCCCGGCTCGGCAAGGACGTCCTCGACCTCGAGCACGTGAGCCTGACGCTGGGGGAGAAGCCGATCCTCGACGACGTCACCCTGCGCCTGGCGCCCGGCGAGCGGCTCGGCGTGGTCGGCGTCAACGGTGCGGGCAAGTCGACCCTGCTGCGCCTGCTCGACGGCCGCATCGCTCCGGACTCGGGGCGGGTGAAGCGCGGCAAGACGGTGGTCTCGGCCACCCTCACCCAGGACGTGAAGGAGCTCGACGACGTCGCCCACCTGCGCGTCGCCGAAGTCATGGCCCGCGAAGGCTCGTCCTTCCAGGTCGGTGACCGCGAGATGTCCTCCGGCCAGCTGCTCGAGATGCTCGGCTTCGGCACCTCCCGGCAGTGGACTCAGGTCTCCGAGCTCTCGGGCGGCGAGCGCCGGCGCCTGCAGCTGCTGCGCCTGCTCGTGGGCGAGCCCAACGTCCTCATGCTCGACGAGCCGACCAACGACCTGGACACGGACACCCTGGCCGCCGTCGAGGACGTGCTGGACGGGTGGCCGGGGACCCTGGTGGTGGTCTCCCATGACCGTTACCTGCTCGAGCGCGTCACCGACCACCAGGTCGCCCTGCTCGGGGACGGCAAGGTCCGCGGCCTGCCCGGCGGGGTGGACCAGTACCTCGAGCTGCGCGCCGCGATGGACGACGCCGGCGGCCCGGCCCGGGGAGCCGGCGCGGCCCGAGGCCGCAACGACGTCGTCGGGACGTGCGCGGGCATGGGCGGGCCGGAGGAGGACACCGGGCCCACCGAGGCGGAGCGTCGGCTGGCCCGCAAGGAGATGGCCCGGCTCGAGAAGCAGATGACCCGGCTCCGGGACCGCAGGTCCGGCCTCGAGGCGCGGATGGCCGAGCTGGGGCAGGCGCAGGACTTCGACGCCCTCACCGCGGCCTCCGCCGACCTGAAGGACCTCGACGCGCAGCTGGACGTCCTGGAGGAGGAGTGGCTGCAGGCCGCTGAACTCGCCGAAGGGGACTGATCGGCGGGCGCGCACAGGAGAGTGTGGCAGGTGGCACAGCTGAAGGCTGTTTCCGGCCTACAATCGGGGGCCGGGGCACAGCACCATGCCCGACCCCCACGACGTGGACCATCCCCCGCGTCAGGACGGAGGAGCAGAGCGTGATCGGGAGTCCCGGTGATGAGTCGACCGCGCTCCGCATGGGCTCGACCGCCCGCGGCCGTGTCCTGGGCCGGCCCTGGGAGCGGGGCCTTCCGCTGCTCGTCCTCATCGTGGACGTGGTCGCGGTCCTGCTCGCCACCTTCGTCTCGGCCCAGCTCCGCTTCGGCGGACCGCGGCGCACCACCCTCCCCGGCGCCGAAGTCATCGACTACAGCGTCATCAGCCTCGCGCTGAGCGCGGCCTGGGTGCTCGCGCTGACCATCCAGGGCTCGCGGGACATCCGGATCCTGGGGGTGGGCAGCGAGGAGTACAAGCGGGTCCTGCAGGGCACCCTCTATCTCTTCGGCACCGTCGCGATCCTCGCCTATGCGGCAGGTCTCGAAGTGGCGCGCGGCTACGTGGGCCTGGCTCTGCCGCTGGGCGTGCTCCTGCTCCTGCTGGGCCGGTTCCTCGTGCGCGGGTGGGTGGCGCGGCAGCGACACCGCGGCAGGTTCCGGCGGCGGCTCCTGCTCGTCGGCGGCCCGAAGGCCGTCCGGCACATCTTCGAGGCCCTCGACTCCGAGGCCGGCGCCGGCTACGCCCCCGTGGCGGCGGCTCTCCCCGGATACAAGGCCCGGCAGGAGGACTACCTCCCGATACCGGTCTCCACGGACCTGGACACCGTGGAGGACGTGGTCGCCCTCGTGGAGGTGCGCGACGTCGAAGCCGTGGTGATCACCTCGGGCCACTCGTTCGTCCCCGGGGACGTCCGCCGACTGGGCTGGGAGCTGCAGGAGCGCGGCGTCTCCCTGATCATGGCGCCCGCCCTCGTGGACGTCGCCGGACCCCGCCTCCACACGCAGCCCCTCGCGGGTCTGCCGCTCATCCACCTCTCCACCCCGCGCCTCTCCGAGGGCAAGGCGTTCGCCAAGCGGGCGTTCGACGTCGTCGCGTCGGGTCTGGGCCTGATCGCCATCTCGCCGCTGTTGATCGCCGTCGCGATCGCGGTCAAGGCCACGGACGGCGGGCCGGTGCTGTTCCGGCAGGAGCGCATCGGTCTCGGCGGCAGGCCGTTCACCATGCTCAAGTTCCGTTCCATGGTGGTGGACGCCGAGGAGATCCGGCAGCGGCTCGTCTCGGACGGCGGGGATGCGGACGTGCTGTTCAAGATGAAGGACGACCCGCGCATCACCCGGGTCGGCAAGCTCATCCGCCGCACCAGCATCGACGAGCTGCCCCAGCTCGTGAACGTGCTGCGGGGGGACATGTCCCTCGTGGGCCCGCGGCCCCACCTGCCGCACGAGGTCGAGGCCTACGAGCAGTACGTGCACCGCCGCTTCCTGGTGCAGCCCGGCATCACGGGGCTGTGGCAGGTCTCCGGCCGGTCCGACCTCCCGTGGGAGGAGGCGGTCCGCCTGGACCTCTACTACGTGGAGAACTGGTCCATCCTGGGCGACCTCGTGATCCTGGGCCGGACCGTCAAGGCCGTGATCGCCGCCGACGGCGCCTATTGACCCCGGATCCGCGCGACCTGTGTGGAAGAATGGGCCGTCGTCGCCGCCCCCTGGGGTCCGGCGCTCCGCCCTGGTGTAATGGCAGCACGCCGGCCTTTGGAGCCGTGCGGTCTAGGTTCGAATCCTAGGGGCGGAACCCCCGTCCTCTGACCCCCACCGGTGCAGGAGCCCCCATGTCCCAGCCGTCCGCCCGTCCCTCCGCCGTGATCGTCCTGGCCGCGGGCCAGGGCACCCGCATGAAGTCGACGACGCCGAAGATCATGCATGCGATCGGGGGGCGCTCCCTCGTGGGCCACGCGCTCGCGGCGGCCTGGTCGCTCGCGCCGGAGCACCTCGTGGCCGTGGTCCGGCACGAGCGGGCCCGCGTGGCCGAGCACATCGAGACGGTGGCGGCCCAGCTGGGCATCGACGCGCTGGCGATCGCCGACCAGGACGACGTGCCGGGCACCGGCCGCGCCGTCGAGCTGGGCCTGGCCGCCCTGCCCGCGGACCTCGAGGGCACCGTCGTGGTGACCTACGGCGACGTCCCGCTGCTGACCCCGGAGACGCTCGCCCGCCTCGTCGCGGACCACGAGGCGGACGGCAACGCCGTCACCGTGCTCACCGCCACCCTCGAGGACGCCACGGGCTACGGCCGCATCGTCCGCGACGCCGAGGGCCTCGTGGAGCGGATCATGGAGCACAAGGACGCCCTCGCCCACGCCGAGTCCACGGGGGACGACTCCTTCGTGGCGATCCGCGAGGTCAACTCCGGCATCTACGCCTTCGACGCCGCCCTGCTGCGCCGCACCCTGCCGGAGATCTCCACGGACAACGTGCAGGGTGAGAAGTACCTCACGGACGTGCTCGGCATGGCCCGCGCCGAGGGCGGCCGCGTCGCCTCGGTGGGCACGGACGACGTGTGGGAGGTCGAGGGCGCCAATGACCGCCGTCAGCTCTCCGACCTGGGCCGCCAGCTCAACGACCGCGTGCTGCGCGGCTGGATGAAGGAGGGTGTCACGGTCGTCGACCCGTCCTCCACGTGGGTGGACGTCACCGTCTCCCTCGCCTCGGACGTCACGCTCAAGCCCGGCACCCAGCTGCATGGGGCGACGTCGGTGGCCACGGGCGCCGTCGTCGGCCCGGACTCCACCCTCACGGACACGCAGGTGGGGGAGGGCGCCGTGGTGAAGCGCACCGACGCCACGGAGGCCGTGATCGGCGCGGGCGCGACCGTCGGCCCGTTCACCTACCTGCGCCCGGGCACGGTGCTGGGGGAGGACGGCAAGATCGGCGCGTTCTACGAGACCAAGAACGTGACCGTGGGCCGCGGCGCCAAGCTCTCCCACCTGGGCTACGCCGGGGACGCCGAGATCGGCGAGTACACCAACATCGGCTGCGGCAACATCACCGCCAACTACGACGGCGTCGCCAAGCACCGCACCGTGATCGGCGCGCACGTGCGCACCGGCTCGAACACGGTGTTCACGGCCCCGGTCTCGGTGGGCGACGGCGCCTACACCGGTGCCGGCGCGGTGGTCCGCGACGACGTCCCGGCCGGCGCCCTGGCGCTGAACGCCGTGGCGCAGCGCACCATCGAGGGCTGGGTGCCCGCCAAGCGCCCGGGCACCTCCTCGGCCGAGGCCGCGCGGGCCGCCGGCGCGGAGGGCTCCGGCGCTCAGGGCTGACCCCGCGCGCCCGACAAGAGGTCGGCGTGTCACAACCGTACCGATTCCGGTACGGTTGTGACACCAGAGATGAGGTGGTGATCCCGTGACGTATCGTGACGATCTGTGGGACGTGGCTGCGGGGAACCACGGGGTCATCACCACTACGGAAGCGGAGGAGGCGGGCGTGCCCGCCGTCGAGGTCCGCAAGCTCGCCCAGCGCGGCGTTCTGCGGAGGCTGGCCCACGGGGTGTACCTCCATCGCCAGGTTCCCCGCGACCGGTTCACGGACGCGGCGGAGGCCGTGGCCACGGGCGGTGAAGATGCATTCCTGGACTGGGACGCAGTGCTGTCACTGTACGACCTCGCCCTGGTCGATCCCTCCGTCGTACGGGTGGGCGTGACGAGGCGGTACCGCGGCTCGCCGCGCGCGCATGTACGAGTGACACGACGCCGTCCCCCGCCGGGCGACGAGGACCTCACCTTTCACGGCGGCGTGCGAGGCCTCACGATCAACCAAGCCCTTCGTGAGGCACTCGACCGCATCCCTCTCGAGCGCGTCGCCGCTGCGATCGAGGAGGCCCGCGCGCGCGGGCTGCTCACGGTGGGCGAGGCGAGGAGCTTGAAGAAGGACCTGGAGGCGCGGCAGAACGGTGGACATCGTGGCGGTCGATGACGTGGTCGTGGGCCTGGGCGATCTGGGAGCTCGAGGTGCGCCCAGGAGCGAAGGCCAACTCAACCGTCGACTGGAGGCGATCGCTGACGCGATGGGCGTTCCGGTGGACCGGGCGCGCCGGTTGCTGGGAGCAGTGATCGTGGCGCAGATGTTGCCGGAAGGCGTCGTAGTCAAGGGTGGAAATGGCGTTCGACTCCGACATGGAGCCACCGGGACGCGGGCGACCCGGGATCTCGATCTACTGGCTCGCGATCCCCAGCAGGCGCTGAAGGACTTGACCGGGTTCGTCGACCGGGGATGGGGGGCCGCGCCCGGGAGCAAGAGAGAACTCAAGGCCGACCCGGCTGCGACCCGGGTGGCCTTCTTCGGCACGGTGCATGAGGACGATCCTGCGGAGCCTCTCGGAGTGCCCGATCCCTACGTCCTGTCACGAGCGAAGGTGACCCTGCATTTTCTCTCCGCGAGGACAAGTTGGGTGTCGGTCCCGATCGAGATCGGGCGCGACGAATTCGAGGGCAGCACGCTGGCGCAGCCAGTCGAGGTCGTGGCACCCCAGGTCGCGGAGGCGGTCACCGCGTTGGGATGTGGAACACCGCGGTCTGTGGCCGTGATGGCTGTCGAGCAGCAGCTCGCACAGAAGATCCATGCCGTCACGGATCCACATCAGACGCGAGGCCACGATCTCGTGGACATCCAGTTGCTCTGGCATGGGGCGGAGGCCGAGGGTGGTGTCGACATCCCGTTGCTCGCAGATCTCGTCAGCCGTACTTTCATGTTTCGGTCACCCGGCCGGACTGCGGCAGGACACACACCGCATGAGTGGCCGCCTCCGGTCGCTCACGTCCGGACTCTCGAGCAGGGGTACCTGGATGCGCTGGAGGAGACACGAGTGGGTGCGGAGGGACAGGCCAGGCTCCTGCAGCCGCGCGTGTCCGACGCGGCGGATTGGCTGGAGTCGTTGATCACAAGGATCGCGCGGGCCGCCGGCGCCGAGGGCTCCGGCGCTCAGGGCTGACCCCGCGCGCCCTAGGATGGGTGCGAGGACCGGGCCGCCCCGGGCGGCCGACACCGACGCCGGACGCCGTCGGTCCTGGAACGCGAGACCACGAAGGATGTTGAGGACGTCATGACGGAGCTGAGCCGCAGCGAGGACAAGCGACTGGTGCTGGCCACGGGCCGCGCCCACCCCGAGCTCGCGCAGGAGATCGCCGAGGAGCTGGGCACCGAGCTGCTCCCCATGAGCGCCTACGACTTCGCCAACGGCGAGATCTACGTGCGCTCGGGCGAGTCGGTGCGCGGCAAGGACGTGTTCATCATCCAGTCGCACCCGGCGCCGCTGAACAACCACCTCATGGAGCAGCTGATCATGGTGGACTCCATGAAGCGCGCCTCCGCCCGCCGCATCACGGTGGTCTCGCCGTTCTACCCGTACGCCCGCCAGGACAAGAAGGGCCGCGGCCGCGAGCCGATCTCGGCCCGCCTCGTGGCGGACCTGTACAAGACCGCCGGCGCCTCCCGCGTGATGAGCGTGGACCTGCACACCGCCCAGATCCAGGGCTTCTTCGACGGCCCGGTGGACCACCTGTTCGCCATCCCGCTGCTGGCGGACCACATCCGCTCCAGCGTGGAGGGCGAGGAGGTCACGGTGGTCTCCCCGGACACCGGTCGCGTGCGCGTGGCGGAGCAGTGGGCGGACCGCCTGGGCGGCGTGCCGCTGGGCTTCGTGCACAAGAGCCGGGACCTCACCGTCCCGAACAAGGCCGAGTCCAAGACCGTGGTCGGGGACGTCGAGGGCCGCGTGTGCGTGCTGATCGACGACATGATCGACACCGGCGGCACCATCGCCGGCGCTGTGCGGGTGCTGAAGGAGGCCGGCGCGAAGGACGTGATCATCGCGACCACGCACGGCGTCTTCTCCGAGCCCGCCACCGAGCGCCTCGCGAACTGCGGCGCGCGCGAGGTCATCGCGACCAACACGCTGCCCATCCCGCCGGAGAAGCACTTCGAGACGCTCACCGTGCTGCCGATCGCGCCGCTGCTCGCCCGCACGATCCGCGAGGTCTTCGAGAACGGCTCGGTCACGAGCCTGTTCAACGGCAACGCCTAGCCCCCGCATGGGGGGCGTCCGGGGAGATTTCCGGGCCGAGATCTGGCTCTCGGAGGTCTTCGCCGCCTGCCGCTTCGTCGCGCTCCCGAACCACCTGGCCGACGAGATCGCCGACACCGTCGACGGCTCGAAGCCGGGGTTCGGGAGCGTTCGCGTCTCCGTGACCATCGGGGCGACCACGTGGGCGACGTCGATCTTCCCGGACTCCGGGCGCGGTACCTACGTGCTGCCGCTGAAGAAGGCCGTCCGCGCCGCCGAGGGCGTCGACATCGGCGACACCGTCGAGGTGCACCTGGCGGTCAGATACTAGATTGGCCCGTATGGACGCGACGATCTACCACAACCCCCGCTGCACCAAGTCCCGCCAGGCGCTGGCCCGGCTGGAGGAGGCCGGCGCGACGGTGACGGTGGTCAAGTACCTCGACCAGGTGCCGTCGAAGGCGGAGCTGAAGAAGCTCATCGACGACGCCGGGCTCACCGTCCGGCAGGCCGTCCGCACCCGCGAGGCCGAGTACAAGGACCTCGGGCTCGCCGACGCCTCCGATGACGCGCTGCTCGACGCGATGGTCGCGCACCCCAAGCTCATCGAGCGGCCCTTCGTGGTGACGGCCAAGGGCACCCGCATGGCCCGCCCCACCGAGGCCGTCGACGAGATCCTGTAGCGAAGGGCGATGCTCTTCCGGCAGCTCGAGTACTTCGTCGCCCTCGCGCGCGAGCAGCACTTCGCCCGCGCGGCCAGCGCCTGCTACGTCTCGCAGCCCGCGCTGTCCGAGGCGATCCGTAAACTCGAACACGAACTCAAGGTGCCCCTCGTCCTGCGCGGCTCCTCCTTCGAGGGCCTGACCCCCGAGGGTGAGCGGCTCGTGCCCTGGGCCCGGCGCATCCTCGCCGACCGCGACGCCCTGGAGCTCGAGGTCACGGCCCTGCGCACCGGGCTCACCGGGGAGCTGAGCCTCGGTGTGATCCCCGCCGCCGCCACGTCCGCCGCGCTCCTCACCGACCCGTTCTGCGCCGCCCACCCGCTGGTCCGGGTCCGGGTGTGGGCGGGCCTGCGCTCCGCCGACGTGGTCGAGCGGATCCGCCGGTTCGAGTTGGACGCGGGCATCGTCTACCCCGAGGGCGTCGACGTCGACGGGTTGTCGGTGACGCCGCTGTACACGGACCGGCTCGCACTCATCGCGCGCGAGGACCTCCTGCCCGACGGTGACGGCCCGCTCGCGTGGGCGGACGCCGCGCAGCTGCCGATGTGCCTGCTGCACGAGGGCATGCACGGGCGGGACCTCGTCGACGCGGCGGCCCGGGCGCACCTGGGCGTGATCTTCCGTGATGTGGCCGCGGCCGAGGCCGAGGTGTTGCCGGTGGAGGCGCAGACGACGGCCTT
>ERZ1023282.731-NODE-731-length-15055-cov-4.622267_pt1 | contig 15055 bp, 16 predicted proteins | sample MGYA00521262_ERZ1023282 | MGnify/ENA primary metagenome ERZ1023282 (study PRJEB32759, sample SAMN07749867) | skin metagenome | biome: transportation; feature: city; material: polyester macromolecule | host: Homo sapiens | place: Hong Kong:KT line | collected... | reverse complement strand
ACGGCAAAATCGACGCCGCCATCGGCCGCGACCCGCACAACCGCCTGAAAATGGCCGTGGTCAAATTCGGCGGCAAAGAAGCCGTAACCCATGTGTCCGTGCTGGAACGCTATCAGGCGCACAGCTATATCGAATGCCGCTTGGAAACGGGGCGCACACACCAAATCCGCGTGCACATGCGCGAAGCCCGCCACCCGCTGGCAGGCGACCCCGTGTACGGCAACCCGCGCCACGCCTGCTCGCCCGCCGTAAAGGAAACCGTGAAGCAGCTGGCACGCCAAGCCCTGCACGCCCACCGTTTGAGCTTCATCCACCCCAAATCGGGCGAATGGCTGTCGTTTGAAGCCCCCATCCCTGCCGATATGTACCACCTGCTGTCGGTGCTGCGGCTGGAAAGCGGCTTGGATTCGTCGTTGTCCAAAGAAGCGGAATGGGCGGACACGTTTGCCGATGAAGAAGACGATTGGAACGAAGACGATTACGACGTTCAAGTCGTGTATGTGAAAGACTGATGTGCAGGCTGCTTTTGAAGGTTATCCGATATGCTGACCGCCCTTCTTGTCTATTTCGCCGCCACCATCGTGTTCTATCTTTACAGCTTCGCCCAATTCGAATATATGATAGACGCGCTCAAACAAGTCCCCGAACTACACCGCGAAGCCGGCCGGCCGCAGGATTCGGACATCATGTTCGCGCACCCGTATTTCGGCTGGACGCTGCTGCAGTTCCTGTGGCGGCACAAAACCAAACCCGAACCGCTGCCCATGCCGCCGGGCGAATACCGCCGCATCCGCCTGCTCATGCTGACGGCGGCCGCTGAATTTTATGCCGGCTTTTTCTTGTTATTGACGTGCGGCCACCTCATCGCCGCGCTAGATTGAGCCGCCGAAACCCTATTGAATATCAACCACAAAGTGCAGGCTGCCCCGCAAAAAGCAGCCTGCACCCTGTCGGACACGCTATGAACAAATCGCAAAAACACACCGCGCGGCAGCAGCTGCAACAACGTTTGGGTTATACTTTCCGCCACCCCGAACTGCTGCAACAAGCGCTCACCCACCGCAGCGCGGGCAAAAACAACAACGAACGGCTGGAATTTGTCGGCGACGGCATTGTCAATTTCGTGGTGGCGCAAATGCTGTACCACGCCTTTCCCGACCTGCCCGAAGGCCGTTTGTCCGTTCTGCGCACGCATTTGGTGAAAGAAGCCGCATTGGCCGAAATGGCGCGCGAATTGGGCGTGGGCGCGGCATTGACGCTGGGCGTGGGCGAACTGAAAAGCGGCGGCCACGACCGGCCGTCCATTTTGGCCGACGCGCTCGAAGCCCTGTTTGCCGCCATCCGCCTGGATGCCGATTTACCCACGGTGGAGCGCATCATCCAGCAGCTGTTCAACCAACGCATCGCCCATATCGACCAACACCAGCCCGCAAAAGACAACAAAACCCGCTTGCAGGAGGCTTTGCAGGCGTGCAGGCTGCCTTTGCCCAAATACCGCATTGAAAAACAGACCGGCGAAGGCGAACACGCGCAATTTGACGTATCATGCGATTTGGGCGAGCTGGGCAAAATCACCTACGCCCACGCCCACAGCCGCCGCGAAGCCGAACAAGAATGCGCCCGTCAGGCATTGCTATGGCTGGAAGAACACCAGCCTGCCCTGTCCAAAAATCATAAAAAACGCCGCTAACATCACTACACACGGAGAAACCCATGTTGTTCTTAATATTCAGCGTTTTGGCCAGTGTATCGGTCAGCCTGTTATTGAAATTCGCGCGCGCACGCAGCCTGAGCATTGAACAGATGGTGGCCTGCAATTACTGGGTTGCCATTGCCCTGACGCTGCTGTTTTTGCAGCCGGATATCGCACTCACCGCGCAATCCGCCCAATTTTCATCTGCCGCCCTTTGGCTGCTGCTCGGCATTCTGCTGCCCAGCGTGTTTGTGGCCATGGGCCGGGCCGTGGCCACTGCCGGCATCATCAAATCCGATGCCGCCCAGCGTTTGTCGCTGTTTTTGCCCGTGCTGGCCGCCTTCACGCTGTTTGGCGAAGCCATCGTCCCCCACCGCTTGGCGGGCTTGGTGTTGGCCATGCTGGCCTTGTGCGGCGTGTTGTACAAACCCGAAAAATCGCAGCCGCGCAGCTCTTGGTGGCTGCTGGCCGTCTGGCTGGGATACGGCGTTATCGATATTTTGTTCAAACAATTATCCAAACAGGGAACCGCGTTTGCAGGCAGCCTGCTGATGGTGTTTTCACTGGCGGCGGTGCTGATGTCGGCCTATTTGTGGCGGCGCAAAACCCAGTGGCACCGCTGGAACGTGCTGGCCGGCATGCTGCTGGGCGTGCTGAATTTCCTCAATATCCTGTTTTACATCAAAGCACACCAAGCCTTTAAAGAAAGCCCAACGCTGGTCTTTGCCGGCATGAACATGGGCGTGATTGTTTTGGGAACGCTGGCCGGCGCGTTCGTTTTCCGCGAACGTGTGAATCCTTTAAACTGGGCGGGCATCGTGTTGGCCTTATCCGCCATTGCCTGTCTGTATTACGGCCAATCTTTTTTCTAATCTGCAAAGGATAACCAAATGGCGCACATAGCCCCGATTGCCCTGCGGCAGGCCATGCCGAATACCGAGCCGCACCCCACCGCCGCCTATTGGCGCAAATGCCAGGTGGAAGAACTGTTCAACCTGCCGTTTCTGGACTTGGTGTTCCAAGCCGCCAGCGTGCACCGTCAGAATTTCGATGCGCAGAAAATCCAGCTGTCCACCCTGTTGTCGATTAAAACCGGCGGCTGTTCGGAAGATTGCGAATATTGCCCGCAGTCGGCGCATTACCACACGGGCGTGGAAAAATCGGAAATGCTGGATGTGGCGGAAGTGGTGGAAAAAGCCAAAATCGCCCAATCGCGCGGTGCCAGCCGCTTCTGCATGGGCGCGGCATGGCGCGGGCCGAAGCCGACCGATGTCGCCTTGGTCAGCGAAATGGTGCGCGCGGTGAAATCGCTCGGCCTGGAAACCTGCGGCACGTTCGGCCTGCTGGAAGACGGCATGGCGGAAGATTTGAAGCAGGCCGGTTTGGATTATTACAACCACAATCTGGACACCGACCCCGAACGCTACAACGATATCATTCACACGCGCCGCCACGAAGACCGCATGGACACGCTGGGCAAAATCCGCCAGGCGGGACTGAAAGTGTGCTGCGGCGGCATTGTGGGCATGAATGAAACGCGTGCCGAGCGTGCCGGGCTGATTGCGAGCCTGGCGAATTTGGACCCTCAGCCGGAAAGCGTGCCGATTAACCAACTGGTGCGCACTGAAGGCACGCCGCTGGAAAATGCGGAAGATTTGGATTGGACGGAATTCGTCCGCACGATTGCGGTGGCGCGGATTACCATGCCGCACAGCCTGGTGCGCCTGAGCGCGGGGCGCAGCGATATGCCCGAATCGGTGCAGGCCATGTGTTTCCTGGCTGGTGCCAATTCGATTTTCTACGGCGACAAGCTGCTCACATCGGGCAACCCTGCCGAAGATACCGACCGCCTGTTGATGGAAAAACTGGATTTGTCGGCCATGTGAGTATGAAAAAAGCAGCCTGCACTTTGGTTTTCAGAGTGCAGGCTGCTTTTTTGGCTTATCACGGCGCTTTCCGGTCGATTTTATCGATAATGCGCGCAATTTGCCGCACGCCGGGCGTTGCGCCGACTTCCCAGCGGATAATGGTGATTTTGGCCGCTTCGGTGGCCAGATTTTTGCGGTTGTCGGCTTCTTGGCGGTCGGCCTGCTCATGCGTGGCATCGTCAATTTCAATCGCGGCAATCGGCGTGCCGTCCAGGCGGCAGACCACGAAGTCGTAACTCATGCGGCTGATGAAGTTGAACCAGTAGAAATTTTCCGCATTCGGCGGCGTTTCGATAATCCGCGACACCTGCACCTGCGGGAATACCATGTAATCGTCCAGCGCTTCCAGCAGCGTGTCGTACACCTGCATTTCGGTGGCCGTCATGATATGGCGCCGCTGGTACGGCAGCTTGGTGCGCCCGTCAAACGGATTGCGCCTTTTGCGCCGGTAACGCCAAAACAGCCACAGCCACAAAAAGCAGCCTGCAACCGTCAGCAAAATAAAAATCGTACTGTGTTTCATGTTGTATTGCCCTGCTTGGGGGTGCAGGCTGCTTTTGAAGCGGCGCACACGGCTATCGGCCGCCTGCATCCTGCGGATTGGGGTGCTGTTCCGGCGGCGTTGCCAGAAGGCGGCGGCCATTGGCAATAAAGCGGCGAGCTATCATTTCTGAACCGTAATCATTGAAATGATCTTTGTCAAAAAATATAGGTAAGCCGTTTATAATAAAGTCATGCGGAACTAAATCCATAGGATCCACCCAATGTACCTGTGGATATTTTTGGACGATGTTAAGAATAGCTTGGTTGGCATTTTCTGAGTCCTGCTGCATCTTTCTTTGCCGTTCATTCAGTGGCAAAGAGAAACCGATAGATTGCAGATACATTTTTCGGGGAATATTCATAACTGCATAAGGACTATCTTTCAAAACATAGACAGTTTTGTTCTTATTCAGCAAATATTGAAGTGTTTTCTCAAAATTTTGGGCAAAATTTTCTTCTTCCATGCGCTCATACCACCGGTTAGATAAAACAACTACCTGATATCTATATATATTACTCTCAACATGGCGACGCATAGCCAAACAGTTGTTACGCAAATGCTCTTTTCGTTGCAATACCTTATGTACTATATCCGTGTTATAGACAAAAGGACAGGTGCTTACCGACACGGCATGTGCTGCCCAGCCTTCATTTTGACCAGCCAACTCATAGAGTTTGTGTAAATGCATATTATGTGAATCACCTACTGTCAGTACGGTTACAGGTTTATCACGATCCCCTTTAATACATTCGTCAGGATTATTTTCATTAAAACAAGCACCTGTTGTGGTATAGAGTTTTTTATAATCTGGGGCGTAACGTATCTGCTTGTCATAAACTATCCGACCAGCATTCACCCCCAATCCCAGCGCAAAATACACCGCCATCATGCCCGCAAATGCCTTGCCCGACAGTTTCTTGCTGTGCCGTATCGGGTTTTCCACCCAGCGGTACGATATCCACGAAGCCAATACCACGCCCGCCATCGACACAATGACGACGGATACGGGCAGCACGTTGTCCATATAAACATAACGCAGCAGGGCCAATACCGGCCAATGCCAAAGATACAGCGGATAGGAAATCAGGCCGACGGCGACAAACGGTTTCCATGCCAGCACACGGCTGATTTTGCTGTTACCCGAAGCCATCAGCCATGCGGAGGCGCCGCAGATAACGACGCGTTCGATGTAACCGCCGCCGGGTAAAGTTTCTTTGGGCAGGTACAGGCAGGCGAGTACGGCAACGGCGGCAGTGCAGGCTGCAATTTCATGTTGCAAACCAGTTCGTGCGGCTGGATTGGCGGGTTTGCCTGCGGTTAAAACGGCGGCCAGCGATCCGAACAGTAATTCGTAGGCGCGCACTTGCGGCAGGTAGTAGGCTTCGGCTTTGTATTCCACCAGGCCGGAAAGCAGGCTGGCGGCCATCATGGCAATAACGGCATGCACGGTGTATTTGGGGCGGTATTTGTGCACCAGCCATATCAACAGCGGGAACACGAAGTAAAACTGTTCTTCCACCGACAGAGACCAGATGTGCAGCAGTGGTTTTTCGGCCGACTGAATATCGAAATAGCCACCGCTATGGGCAAAAAACAGATTGGCGCCGAACAGCAGGGAGGAGCGCAGCGAACGCAGATAGGCAATGAAATCGTCGGGTGTCAGCAGCCAGACGCAGGCGGCCGTACAGGCGGCGAGCATGAACAGGAAGGCGGGCAATATGCGTTTGGCGCGGCGCTGGTAGAAATTCAGCAGCGAGAAGCGTTGCTCGGCCAATTCGCGCTGGATGATGCCGGTAATCAGATAGCCGGAAATGACGAAAAAAATATCCACGCCGAGAAAGCCGCCGGGCAGCAAATTGGCATGGATATGAAACAGAATGACGGAAATAACGGCAACGGCGCGCAGCCCGTCAATATCGGGTCGGTAGGAAAGTGGATGTTTGACGGTAGGGTTGTTCATTTTGAATTCATGTGAAACCGTGATTGATGGGGGTGCAGGCTGCTTGAAAGGTTCGCTCACTTTCAGGCAGCCTGCACTCGGTTCAAACAGCAATCAGTCTTTCTTCGCCTGCGAGAACTGGCGGCGGCGTTCGTGCTCGGTCAGGAAACGTTTGCGCAGACGGATGGACTGCGGCGTAATTTCCACCAGCTCGTCGTCGTCGATAAATTCCACTGCGCTTTCCAGCGTGAGCTTAATCGGCGTGGTAAGGCGCACGGCTTCGTCGGTGCCGCTGGCGCGCACGTTGGTGAGCTTTTTGCCTTTGAGCGGGTTGACGACCAAGTCGTTGTCGCGGCTGTGGATGCCGATGATCATGCCTTCGTAGAGTTTGTCGCCGGGGGAGACGAACATGCGGCCGCGGTCTTCCAGGTTCCACAGGGCGTAGGCGACGGCTTCGCCTTGCTCTTGGGAGACGAGTACGCCGTTGTGGCGACCGGGCATGTCGGGTTTGACGGGAGCGTAGTCGTCGAAGACGTGGCTCATCAGGCCGACGCCGCGCGTCATGGTCATGAATTCGCCTTGGAAGCCGATCAGGCCGCGGGCGGGGATGTGGTATTCGAGGCGGGTGCGGCCGTTGCCGTCGCTTTCCATATTGGTGAGCTCGCCACGGCGGCGGCCGAGTTCTTCCATCACTGCGCCCTGGTTGTCGTCGGGTACGTCAACGGTCAGGTTTTCATAGGGCTCGCATTTTTGGCCGTCGATTTCGCGGAACACGACGCGCGGTTTGCCGACGGCGAGCTCATAACCTTCGCGGCGCATGTTTTCCAGCAGGATGGTGAGGTGCAGCTCGCCCCGGCCGGATACGCGGAATACGTCGGCATCGGCGGTGTCTTCCACGCGCAGGGCGACGTTGGTGAGCAGCTCTTTTTGCAGGCGGTCGCGGATTTGGCGGCTGGTTACGAATTTGCCTTCGGTGCCGGCCAGCGGCGATGTGTTCACCATAAAGTCCATAGTCAGGGTCGGTTCGTCCACACTCAGCATCGGTACGCCCATTGGGTTGTCTTTGTCGCAAATAGTTACGCCGATACCGATTTCGTCAATACCGGAAATAATCACGATGTCGCCCGCTTCGGCTTCGTCCTGCGGCACGCGCTCCAAGCCTTTGAAACCCAAGAGCTGGTTGATGCGGCCGGTGGCGATTTGCTGGTCGTGGTTCATCACCGCCACCTGCATGCCCGGTTTGATACGGCCGTTCAAAATGCGGCCGATACCCAAGCGGCCGGTATAGTTGTCGTAGTCCAGTTGCGAAATTTGCAGTTGCAGCGGTGCGTCTGCATCGCCGCTGGGTGGTGGCGTGTGTTTCAAAATGGTTTCAAACAGCACGCGCATATCGGTTTCCGTGCCGTCTTCTTCCAAACGCGCAAAGCCGCTCAAACCGGAAGCGTACACAATCGGGAAGTCCAGCTGCTCGTTGGTAGCGCCCAATGCGTCGAACAGTTCGAAGGTTTGGTCGATGACCCAGCTGGCGCGGGCGGACGGTTTGTCGATTTTGTTAATCACGACAATAGGTTTCAGACCGAGCGCAAGGGCTTTTTTGGTGACGAAGCGGGTTTGCGGCATCGGGCCTTCCTGCGCGTCCACCAGCAGCACCACGCAGTCCACCATGCCCAGAACGCGTTCCACTTCGCCGCCGAAGTCGGCGTGCCCCGGTGTGTCCACGATGTTGATGTGGTAGCCGTTGTATTCGATGGCGGTGTTTTTGGCCAGGATGGTGATGCCGCGTTCTTTTTCAAGGTCGTTGCTGTCCATCACGCGCTCGTCCACCTGCTGGTTTTCGCGGAAGGTACCGGATTGGCGCAGGAGTTGGTCCACCAGCGTGGTTTTGCCGTGGTCCACGTGGGCGATGATGGCAATGTTGCGGATATTTTTCATGAGATTTGGTTGCCTTAATAATTAGGTTAAAACGGAAAAAACCGTGCATTATAGCACGGTGGATCGGAGTGTTGCCTTAAACCGATTTGAATTGGGCAAAAGCCGTTATTCCGAAGTCAGCGCATTCATGCAGAAGTTATACTCTTCCATGCCAATGCGTTCGGCAATTTGTTTTTTGGTATCTGCGTCAAGTACGGCCTTGGCATCCGCAGGAAGATTGACACGCCAGGCTTTGCTGATGGCAATATCGATGGCGCTGTCCAGCATGCTGCGGGCTTGTTCGCTGACTGCGGCAGGCGCATATTTTTGACGCAGGTGCGTTTTGGTGTCGTCGGGTTTTTCATCGTTCAAACGGGCCAAAATGGCATCGTGCGACACCAGCGCTGACACTTTGCAATAGGTTTCCGCATTGGTGGCGGCTTGCTGCGGCCGGTTGCGGCCTGCCGGAGAAGAGGGTTTGGCATAAACAATAGTAGAAGCAAGCAGAGCGGCCAAACAAACAGCGGCTTTCCATGTTGCCATGATATTTTCCTTTTCTATATATTTTGGATGATGATTTGCAGATAAGCAGTCGAAATATGCGCCACATTATAGCACAAACCGGCAAAAAGCAGCCTGCACTTCTGCGGGTGCAGGCTGCTTTTTGCGCGCGTGGTATTTTTACAGGCCTTCACTTATAATCCGCATTTCAATTGAATATACAGCGACGGAGTTACGCAAACATGAACATCACTGCCGAAAAGAAAATGAACGTGGAAAGTTTCAACCTGGACCACACCAAAGTCAAAGCGCCCTATGTCCGCCTGGCGTGCATCACCGACGGCGACCACGGCGACACGATTTACAAATACGACTTGCGCGTGTGCCAGCCCAACCAAGACCACATGGAAATGCCCGCCCTGCACTCTTTGGAACACTTGATGGCGGAACTGTCGCGCAACCATTCCGACAAAATCGTGGACATCAGTCCCATGGGTTGCCAGACGGGATTTTATGTTACCCTGCTGAACATTGCCGATTACCAAGAAGCGCTGCGCCTGATTGAGCGGACGCTGCAAGACGTGCTGGCGGCCGAAGAAGTACCTGCCTGCAACGTGGTGCAATGCGGCTGGGCGGCCAGCCACAGCTTGGAAGGCGCGCAAAAAATCGCCCGCTACCTGCTGGACAACCGCAGCCAATGGGAGGAAATTTTTGCATGAATCCAACGACGAAACACGGGCAGCGCATCGGCATCATCGGCGCCATGGAAGCCGAAGTCGCCCTGCTGCGCGACAGCCTGAACGGTTTGAAAACCCACCGTTTCGGCAAAAATTTTGTTGTGTACACGGGGCAGTTTGCCGGCAAAGACATTGCGTTGTGCCAAAGCGGCATCGGCAAAGTGAATGCGGCCATCGCCACCACGCTGCTGAAAGAGCATTTCGCGCCCGATGTGGTGATTAACACGGGCAGCGCGGGCGGCATCGGCGGCGGTTTGAAGGTGGGCGACGTGGTGGTGGGCACGCACATCATGCACCACGATGTCGATGTGACCGCGTTCGGCTACCAACACGGTCAAGTGCCGCAACTGCCCGCCGCGTTTACCTGCGATGAAACCTTGGTGGCGGCAGCGGAAAAAGCAGCCTGCACCTTCCAAGCCGCGCGCGTGATGCACGGGCTGATTGTGAGCGGCGATTCGTTTATCAATAGCAAGACTGCGATTGGGCAGATTCACGCTCGGCTGCCGCAACCGCTGGCGGTGGAAATGGAAGCCGCCGCCATCGCACAGACGTGTTACCAGCTGGATACGCCGTTTGTGGTCATCCGCGCCATTTCCGACAGTGCGGAAGATTCGGCTTCCGTGAGCTTTGAGGAATTTCTGGAAGTGGCGGCGAAACATTCGGCGCAAATGGTTCAGCAGATGATTCAGGCGCTGTGAACATGACAAAAAGCAGCCTGCACCCGAAAACAAGGTGCAGGCTGCTTTTTTATAGCGCTCGGTAATACGGCAAATTAGAAATTCATGTCGTATTCGCGGTTGCCTTTATACACTTCTACCGAATAAGCGCATCTGTCTTTTTCGCAATCGGTAATGGTGTAGTTCAGTTTGTATTCACCGGTGCGGTTGGCACGCAGGCTGAACATTGGCGAGCTGTTTTCAGCTTGGGAGAAGCTCTCGATTTCTTGGCCGTTTTGAGTCAGTGTCAATTTGGCTTCGTTGCATTCGTAATCGCAGTCTGCCATGAAGCCGTAGAATTTGCCGGCTTCCAAACGCACAGGGTAAGACACGGTTCGGTTGGCAGGCGTAGTGCCGGATTTAATCATCATGCGGCGTGCGCCGGGGTCGCGTTTGCCGATTTGTATTTTGTTGATTTCCTGTGCTTGGCCCAACCAGTTGTCTCTTGCCAAAGCAGGGGTTGCCAATGAAGCAGCTGCGATCAAGATTGCTAATTTTTTCAACATAATGAAAGCTCCAATTAAAATAAATGATGTGTAGGAAACTACACGCGGGTTTCAGACACGGTCCGTGCCAGAATCTCTTCTGCCAAAGCCAGATAAGCCAGCGTGCCTTTGGCTTTGGCATCATAAACCAGTGCAGGCTGCCCGTAGCTGGGTGCCTCTGCCAAACGCACATTGCGCGGAATGGTGGTTTGCAGCAACACATCAGCAAAATGCTGCTGCAACTGCTCGCTCACATCTTGCGCCAAACGGTTTTGGTTGCTATATAAAGTCCTAATGATACCAAAAATATTAAGTTTCGGGTTGATGGCCTGCCGTATTTTGCGCACGGTCGCCACCAAATCGCTAATGCCTTCCAGCGCGTAATATTCGCACACCATCGGCACTAACACGCCTTCTGCCGCCACCAAGCCGTTAAGCGTGAGCAACGTGAGCGTGGGCGGGCAGTCAATCAGCACAAAATCGTAATCTTCCTGCACGGCGGCAAGGGCGTTTTTCAGGCGCATTTCGCGGGCGATTTCCTGCACCAGCTCGATTTCCGCGCCGGCCAGATTCCGGTTGGCCGCCAGCACATCGTAGCCGCCCGCCTCACTGCGGATTCGCGCGTTGGCAATATCGGCATCGCCGGTCAAAACGGAATATACGCCGTATTGAATGTCGCTTTTGTCGATGCCGCTGCCGGTGGTGGCATTGCCCTGCGGATCCAAATCCACCAGCAGGACGCGTTTGCCGAAATACGCCAAAGATGCCGCCAGATTCACTGCCGTTGTGGTTTTGCCCACACCGCCTTTTTGGTTGGCCACCGCTAAAATTTTCGCGCTCATATCATGCCTTCTTCGGACGCATCAGCACCATGTGGCGTTCGGCATTGAGCGTGGGCACTTCCAACTTGTCGATTTGGTAAACCTCGACGGAAGCCGGCACGTTTTCCAGCTCTTCATACGGATACACGCCCTTCATGGCCGCCCAATAGCCGTTTTCGTTCAGCAGGTGCTTGGTCAGTGCAATAAAATCGTGCAATTCGGCAAACGCGCGGCTGGTCACCACGTCCACTTTCTTATCGTGCATCGCTTCCACGCGGCCGCTGGCGACGGTAACGTTTTGCAAGCCCAATTCAATCACCGCCTGTTGCAGGAACGATGTTTTTTTGGTATTCGAATCCAGCAGGGTAATGTTCAAATCGGGACGGCAAATGGCCGCCGGAATGCCGGGCATACCGCCGCCAGAACCTACGTCCATCATACTGGTTGCGTTTTTGATGTACGGCAGCAGGGTCAGGCTGTCCAAAATGTGGTGGCTGATCATCTGGTTTTCATCGCGCAGGGCGGTGAGGTTGTAGGTATGGTTCCATTTTTTAAGCAGCGCCACATATTCCAGCAACAGCAACTGCTGTGCGGTGGGCAAATCCAAATGCATGGCTTGCAGGCCGAGTTTCAGCTGTTCTTTTAATTCAGTCATCGATTTTTACCTGTTTCGGGCGATTTTTAAAGTGAAATGTAGGTTATTGTAGCAGGCTGCACATGATTGCACTATTTTATTTTTGCCCCGCCCCGCCCTTTCGCACACAACGTTTTGCCGATTCCGATGTTTTTGCAGCCAAAAAATAAATCCTTTATAATTCCGCCTTACAAAAACACCCGAACATTAAGATTATGCAACACTCCGTTTGGCTGCCGGATGAGGCGGCCACATTAGCTTTCGGCGCATCGCTGGCAGGCAGCCTGCATGCGCCCCTCGTCATTTACCTGAACGGCTCTTTGGGCGCGGGCAAAACCACGTTCGCGCGCGGCCTGCTGAAAGGGTTGGGCTATACGGGCACGGTGAAAAGCCCGACCTATGCCATTGTCGAAAGCTACGGTTTGCCGCAATGCACCGTCCACCATTTCGATTTATACCGCTTTGCCGAGCCCGAAGAATGGCATGATGCCGGTTTGGACGATTTAACCGGTGCAGGCTGCATTTGCCTGATCGAATGGGCAGAAAAAGGCGGCGGCAACGTGCCCGCTGCCGATATTTATTTGGATTTTACCGCAAAAGACAACGGTCGGTGCTGCACCGTCCGCACCGCGACAGCACGCGGAGAAAGCGTATTGGCACAATGAAAAAACTCACCCGCCGCAGAATGATGGCATGGCTCTCCGCCTCACTGCTTGGCCCGCTGGCTTATGCCGCCAACATTGCCGCACAGGTTACCGCCGCGCAGGTACAGAACGAGCGCGGCCGCACACGCATTTTTATCGACACCAATCACAAAATCGCCTACCGCTATTTCACGCTGGCCAACCCGCACCGGTTGGTCATCGATTTGGACGGCATCCACCAAAACCTGCCGCTGACACGCTTGGCGCAGCAAATCGACAAACAGCACCCGCTGATTAAAAACATCCGCATCGGCCAGCAAAACGCGAAAACCCTGCGCTTAGTCATCGATTTAAAGCAGCCTGCAAAAGTTGTGGTAACGGCAACACCGCTCGACCAAGGCAATAAGCAGCGTATTTACATCGAACTGGCGGGCAGCGGCAGCAACACGGAAAGCAGCGCGCAAAACGACAATCCGCCACACGAAGATGCCATCGGCTCATTGATTCAGCAGCAAACCCCGTCCGCCGCGCAAAAGCAGCCTGCACCCCAGGCCAACCGCCGTACGCGCAAACCCGTGATTATGCTCGACCCGGGGCATGGCGGCGTTGACCCCGGCGCCATCGGCCCCGGCGGCGTGAAGGAGAAAGACGTGGCCTTTGCCGTGGCGCTGGCCGCCCAATCCCAGCTGAAAGCCAAGGGCTACATCGTCCACATGACGCGCACCACCGATGTGAAAATCCCCCTGCTGGCCCGCCGCCAAAAAGCGCGCCAAGTCAATGCCGACCTGTTCATCTCCATTCACGCCAACTCCGCAGAAGGCGCACCCACCGCACGCGGTGCCGACGTATATATTTGGGGACACGCCAACAGCGAACGCGTCCGCCGGCTGGCCAAATCGGAAAACGACGCCGATTTGGTGGACGGCCTCCCCAGCGTGGGCAACAAAGACGTGGACACCATTTTGTCCGACATGATGCAAAGCCAGACCACCGCCGATTCCACACGCCTGGGCAGCCTCATCCTGCGCAACATTTCCGGCAAAGTGAAGCTGCACCGCAGCCAAGTGGATACCGCCAATTTCCTGGTATTGCGCTCCTTGGACATCCCCTCCGTGCTGCTGGAAATGGGCTTCATCTCCAATCCGCAGGACGAAAAACTGCTGTCCTCCGCCAATTACCAACGCAGCATTGCCGCCGGCATCGCCCAAGCCGTCGAACAATACATGAAGCACGTTACACTCAACTAATGCCGCACCCAAAAAGTGCAGGCTGCTTTTGAAAGCACACACAGTATTTATGGTACAACGCTCCAAATCCTCCCCTGCGTGGATGCACGAACACGTGAACGACCCCTACGTCCAGCGCGCCCAAAAAGACGGCTACCGCGCCCGCGCCGCCTACAAACTATTGGAAATCAACGAAAAAGACAAACTGATTAAATCCGGCACCCTGCTGGCCGATTTGGGCAGCGCACCCGGCAGTTGGTCGCAAGTTGCCGCAAAACTGGTCGGACAATTAGGACAAGTGTTCGCCCTCGACATCCTGCCTATGGAGCGCATTGACGGCGTGCACTTCATCCAAGGCGACTTCCGCGAAGACGAAGTATTGCGCCAATTTGAAAATTTGCTCGGCAACCGCCCCTTAGACCTTGTAATCTGCGACATGGCACCCAATATGTCAGGCAATGCCGTTACCGACCAGGCACGCAGCTATTATTTATGCGAACTGGCGCTGGATTTTGCCCGCAACCACCTGAAAACAGGCGGGTCGTTTTTGGTCAAAGTCTTCCAAGGCGCAGGTTATCAAGAATACCTGGCCGAGATGCGCAGCCTGTTTCAAACCGTGCAGACACGCAAGCCCGATGCCTCGCGCAATCGCTCCAGTGAAATTTACTTATTGGGCAAAAATAAACGCTGACAAGCCTTGCAGGCTGCTTTACAATCCATCCACTTTTCAATTTTGACCGAACAGGAGTCCGTTTCTGTGGGAAACAGCATTATCAAAAACATTATCATCTGGGGCGCGCTATTTTTAGCCATCGGCGCAGGCGTCAACGCCATGCAGGAGCGCAAAACCGATGGCAAGCAAATTGAATATTCCCAGTTTATCCAACAAGTTAAATCAGGCGAAATCAACAATGTCAATTTGGAAGGCTCGCCCGCAGGCTATCGGATTCGAGGCGAACGCAACGACAGCGAAAAATCTGTCTTCACCACCAACGCCCCGTTGGACGACCGCCTGATTCCGACCTTGGAAGAAAACAAAGTCCGCATTAAAGTCACCCCCGAAGAACAACCCGGCTTTTTACGCGGCCTGCTGACCAACCTGCTGCCCGTATTGCTGCTGATCGGCGTGTGGATTTACTTTATGCGCGCCCAATCCGGCGGCGGCAAAGGCGGTGCGTTCTCGTTCGGTAAAAGCCGTGCGCGCCTGCTAGACAAAGATGCCAACGCCGTGACCTTTGCCGATGTGGCAGGCTGCGACGAAGCTAAAGAAGAAGTG
>ERZ1023282.723-NODE-723-length-15196-cov-23.855558_pt1 | contig 15196 bp, 13 predicted proteins | sample MGYA00521262_ERZ1023282 | MGnify/ENA primary metagenome ERZ1023282 (study PRJEB32759, sample SAMN07749867) | skin metagenome | biome: transportation; feature: city; material: polyester macromolecule | host: Homo sapiens | place: Hong Kong:KT line | collected... | reverse complement strand
CCCAGCTTGCACAGAGCGCCTGAATAGGCTTTTATGAGTGTCCAAGATTTGGGGGCCAGTTCATTAGTTTTCAGACGACCTTTGGTTTTATCGAAATAAAACGGGCAACTTACTGGATGCTGCTGCCGATGCGGCTGTAATCGCCGAAATTCATCCACACGAAGAAGGCTTTTCCGACGATAAGTTTGTCGTCCACAAAGCCCCAGTAGCGGGAGTCGGCGCTGTTGTCGCGGTTGTCGCCCATGGCGAAGTAGCGGCCTTCTGGCACTTTGCAGGTAAAGCCGCTGCCGTCTTCGGCGTATTGACAGTGTTCCAAACCGCTTTGCTCTACGGAATAACCGTTTTCAGGCATGATTTTCATGTGGTAGTTGTCGAGCGAGGGAATGAAGACAGAGGGTTGTCCGGGTTCTTTCAGGATGTTGAAGATTTTGCCGTTGAGGGTCGTCTGAAAAAGTTCGGGGTTGTGGATTGCGGACGGTTCGGTATCGTCAGGGTAGGAGTAGGTGCCGTTCGGTTGGTCGGGGGCAACTTGTCCGTTGACGGTCAGGACTTTGTCGCGGTATTCGACGGTATCGCCCGGCAGTCCGACGATGCGCTTGATGTAGTTCATTTCAGGCTGGACGGGGTAGTTGAACACGACGACGTCGCCGCGCTCGATTTGTCCGGTCGGAATCAGGACGTTGTTGATAATCGGGGTTCTGATGCCGTAGGCGAATTTGTTCACAAGGATGAAGTCGCCTTTAACCAAGCCGGGGCGCATGGAGCTGGACGGGATTTGAAATGGTTCGGCTATAAAGGTGCGCAGGATGAAGACGACGAGGATGATCGGGAAAAAGCCGCTCATGTAGTCGGTAAAGTGGGCTTTGTCCTGATGCGACGGGTCTTTTTTCAGACGACCTTTGTGAATGGCCCAAACAATGCCGGTGAATACGACGAATATCAGCAATACGGCGGTAAAGCTCATGTAAAAAGACAGGATGCCGAAAACGCCGATCATGCACAAAAGATACGCCCATTGCAGGCCGGAGCTCCATTCTCCGTTTTCCTGACGTTCTTTGCTGCTTATGAAATAAAGGAAAATGCCGATAACGATGGCGGCAATCGCGCCGTAGATTAAATTTGTGCTCATTATTTGTCGCTCACTTGCAGAATCGCCAAGAACGCGCTTTGCGGGATTTCCACGTTGCCCACTTGTTTCATGCGGCGTTTGCCTGCTTTTTGTTTTTCGAGAAGTTTTTTCTTACGGGTAATGTCGCCGCCGTAACATTTCGCCAAAACGTTTTTACGCAGGGCTTTGACGTTTTCGCGGGCGATAATCTGGCTGCCGATGGCGGCTTGGACGGCGATGTCGAACATTTGGCGCGGAATCAACTCGCGCATTTTCGCTGCCAGCTCGCGGCCTCGGTGAACGGCGCTTTGACGGTGCACAATCAGGCTTAGGGCATCGACTTTTTCGCCGTTGACCATGATGTCGAGCTTAATCAAATCAGACGGTTGGAACTCTTTGAAATGGTAGTCCAGCGAGGCATAGCCGCGCGAAGTGGATTTGAGTTTGTCGAAAAAGTCCATCACGACTTCGTTCATGGGCAAGTCGTAAGTCAGCATGACTTGGCGGCCCATGTATTGCATATTGACTTGCACGCCGCGCTTTTGGTTACACAAAGTCATGACGTTGCCGACGTATTCCTGCGGCACGAGGATGGTCGCGGTAATAATCGGCTCGAGAATGGTTTCGATGCTGCCGATGTCGGGCAGTTTGGACGGGTTTTCGACTTCGATTTTCTCACCGCTTTTCAACACGACTTCGTAAACCACCGTCGGCGCGGTGGTAATCAAATCCATGTCGAACTCGCGCTCCAAGCGTTCCTGCACGATTTCCAAGTGCAGCAGACCCAAGAAGCCGCAGCGGAAGCCGAAGCCCAATGCTTGAGAAACTTCAGGCTCGAATTTCAACGAAGCGTCGTTAAGCTGCAATTTTTCCAAAGCGTCACGCAAGGCTTCGTAATCGTGGCTTTCTACGGGGTAGAGACCCGCGAATACTTGGCTTTGTACTTCTTGGAAGCCGGGCAGCGGCTCAGAAGCGGGGTTGGCAACCAAAGTAACCGTGTCTCCGACTTTTGCCTGTCCCAATTCTTTCACGCCGGTAATTAAAAAGCCCACTTCGCCGGCTTTGAGTTCTTGTTTTTGAACCGATTTCGGTGTGAATACGCCCAGTTGCTCGACCTGCGTTTCCGCTTTGGTGCTCATAAAGCGCACTTTGTCTTTCAGCTTGATGGTGCCGTTTTTCACACGAATCAACATGACCACGCCGACGTAGTTGTCAAACCACGAATCGACGATAACGGCTTGCAGCGGCGCGTTTTCGTCGCCGGTCGGCGCGGGGATTTTGGCAACGATTTCTTCCAAAACGTCTTCCACACCGATGCCGCTTTTGGCGGAACATTGCACCGCTCCGATGGCATCGATGCCGATGATGTCTTCGATTTCCTGTTCCACGCGCTCGGGGTCGGCGGCGGGCAGGTCGATTTTGTTCAAGACGGGCACGACTTCCACGCCCAAATCAATCGCGGTGTAGCAGTTCGCCACGGTTTGCGCTTCCACGCCTTGCGATGCGTCAACAACCAAAAGCGCGCCTTCGCAGGCGGACAGCGAGCGGGAGACTTCGTAAGAGAAGTCGACGTGTCCCGGCGTGTCAATCAGGTTGAGCTGATACACCTGTCCGTCGCGTGCCTTGTAGTTGAGCGCGGCGGTTTGCGCTTTGATGGTGATGCCGCGCTCTTTTTCGATGTCCATGGAGTCGAGCACCTGCGTACTCATTTCGCGCAAATCCAAGCCGCCGCAGTATTGGATGAAGCGGTCGGCAAGCGTCGATTTACCGTGGTCGATGTGGGCAATGATGGAGAAATTTCGGATATTTTTCATATTGTTATTTTGAAAGATAAGCAGTGATTCTGAAAAGGTCGTCTGAAAATCAAATAGACCGTTCAGACGACCTTCAGGTAAAGTGAAATAGCCTGACATTCTAGCGGAAATTTACTGTTTCCGCATGATTTTATGCGTGTTTTACAGCGACGCGACAATCTTTTCCACCATTTTCGCCGAGCTTGCCGCCGCCGTTTTCAAAAACTCTTCAAAGCTGATGTCCGCTTTTTCGTCCGCCGAATCGGACATCGCGCGGATCACGACGAAAGGCGTGTTCAATTGGTGGCAGGCTTGCGCAATCGCTGCCGCTTCCATTTCCACCGCTTTAACTTCAGGGAAATGGCTGCGGATTTCCGCTACGCCTTCGCTGCTGTGGACAAAGCGGTCGCCGCTGACAATCAAGCCTTGCTCTACCGCCGCACCTTCAAACACTTCCGCCGCTTGTTTTGCCTTGCCGACCAAGAGGTCGTCTGAAACGAATACGGCGGGCAGTTGCGGCACTTGTCCCCAAACATAGCCGAACGCCGTTACATCGACATCGTGGTGCGCGATTTCCGTGCCGACCACTACGTCGCCGACTTTCAAACCCTTGCCCACACCGCCCGCGCTGCCGGTATTGATGACGCAGTCCGGCGCGAATTGATGAATAACCCAAGCCGTTGAAACCGCCGCGTTGACCTTGCCGATGCCGCTCAATACCAACACCATGCGTTTACCCGCCATTTCGCCTTCGTAGGCGGTAAACTTACCGAAAGACACGCTTTTGACATTATCCATTGCTTCGCGCAAAAGCTCGATTTCCTGTTCCATCGCGCCGATGACTGCTACTGTTTGTACAGACATTTTTTACCTTTCCATAAAATTGTGGGCGGTATTATAACAGCAGCGGCGGCATTCCATACCCGTATTGAATCCGCCATATTGCCCGCCTGTCTTATTATTCGATACGGTAATCTTGCCATTTTTATGTATCATGATTTATTTGATATAATCCATTTTAATAAAATAACCACCGAAATTATCCAATATCATGATGACCAATCCTCCCAGTGCAAAAGACGAATTGTTCACTTGGCTGCGCCATATGAACAAATACAAAGGCTCCGACCTCTTTATCACCACCAATTTTCCGCCCGCTATGAAAGTGGACGGTAAAATCACACCGATTACCGATGAGCCGCTGACCTCTGAAAAATGTATGGAAATCGCTTTTTCGATTATGTCCACCAAACAAATCGAAGAGTTTTCCTCTACCAACGAATGCAACTTCGCCATCAGCCTGCCCGACACCAGCCGCTTCCGTGTCAATGCGATGGTGCAGCGCGGCGCGACGGCGTTAGTGTTCCGCTCCATTACCAGCAAAATCCCGAATTTTGACAGCCTCAATCTACCGCCCGTCTTGAAAGACGTGGTGATGAAAAAACGCGGCCTTGTGATTTTCGTCGGCGGTACCGGCTCGGGCAAATCGACCTCGCTCGCCGCGATGGTTGACCACCGCAACGAAAATTGCCAAGACCACATCATCACCATCGAAGACCCGATTGAGTTCGTCCATCAACACAAAAAAAGCATCATTACCCAGCGCGAAGTCGGCGTGGATACAGAAAACTGGTTTGCCGCACTGAAAAACACCCTGCGTCAGGCGCCAGACGTCATCCTCATTGGCGAGATTCGCGACCGCGAAACCATGGACTACGCCTTGGCGTTTGCCGAAACTGGCCACCTCTGTCTCGCCACATTGCACGCCAACAACTCCAACCAGGCGCTCGACCGCATCATCAACTTCTTCCCAGAAGAGCGCCGCACCCAGCTTTTGACCGACTTGTCGCTCAACCTGCAAGCCTTCATCTCGCAACGCCTGATTCCCCGCGAAGGCGGCAAGGGCCGCGTAGCCGCAGTGGAAATCCTGCTCAATTCGCCGATTATTTCTGAGATGATTCAAAAAGGCGAAATCCACGGCATTAAAGAAATGATGAAAAAATCTACCGCCATGGGTATGCAAACCTTCGACCAAGCGCTCTACGAGCTGTACGAACGCGGCGACATCAGCTTCCAAGACGCTATTAAAAACGCTGACTCCGTCCACGACCTGCGTTTGGACATCCAACTGCGCAGCCGCCGCGCCCAAAACGCCGGTCCGGATTTGGAACTGATTTAAAAGTTGTCGGAAATGAACAAAGGTCGTCTGAAAACCACTTTTCAGACGACCTTTTTTGTCTGTGCCGACAAAGCATACCAATAAGGTTCAAGCGATTTCTGTTAAACTGTTTTATAAATATAGTGGATTAAATTTAAATCAGGACAAGGCGACGAAGCCGCAGACAGTACAGATAGTACGGCAAGGCAAGGCAACGCCGTACTGGTTTAAAGTTAATCCACTATAAGGCGGTATCGGGGCAGCTTAATCCCCTGCCAAGTCGGCTGCCGCCATTTCGCAGGCCGTCCGAACGGCCGCCATCAGGCTGCCGCTGTCGGCGCGGCCCGTGCCGGCCAAATCGAGGGCTGTGCCGTGGTCTACCGAAGTGCGGATGAAGGGCAGGCCGAGCGTGATGTTCACCCCTTGGCCGAAGGAAGCGTATTTCAACACCGGCAGGCCTTGGTCGTGATACATCGCCAGCACGGCATCGGCATCTTTCAGCATAAACGGCTGAAACAGCGTGTCGGCCGGATACGGCCCGCGGATGTCCAGTCCGGCAGCGCGCATCTCTTCCAGTGCGGGGATGATGACGTCGTTTTCCTCATGCCCCAAATGGCCGCCTTCGCCCGCGTGCGGATTGAGGCCGGCAACCAGGATGCGCGGGTGCGCAAGGCCGAATTTGTGCCGTAAATCGCGGTGCAGGATGCGGGCGGTTTCCAGCAGGCTTTCGCGGGTAATCGCGGCGGCTACGTCTTTCAGCGGCAGGTGGGTGGTGGCCAACGCCACGCGCAGGCCGCCGCCCGCTAGCATCATGACGACGCGGGGCGTGCCGCTTTTTTCGGCCAGATATTCGGTGTGGCCGCTGAAAAATCCGCCGCCCGCGCCCGCGTCGTTGATGATGCCCTTGTGCAGCGGGGCGGTGGTCATGGCGGCGAACGTGCCGTTTTGAATGCCTTGATAGGCGGTGTCGAGCAGTTGCAGCACATAGGGCGAGTTGGCGGCGTTCAGACGGCCTGCCTCGCACGGTGCGGCCAGCGGGATGTGCCAAACGTCGAGCGTGCCGGGCTGGGGCGGGAGATTGGGGGAAAAGTCGCGCAGGGCAACGGTTTTGCCCAACTGCGCCGCACGTTGGCGGAGCAGGCCGATGTCGGCGAGGACGACGGGGCGGCAGGGCAGTTTGGCGGCGGCAAGGTCGAGGCAGATGTCGGCGCCGATGCCGGCAGGTTCGCCGCCGGTGACGGCGATAACGGGAAGGGGCATGATGGTTCCTTGATGGGTTGAGGCCGTCTGAAAACCCGTTTCCGGATTTTCAGACGGCCTGTTCGCTGCGGCGGTTATTTCAATACTACCCGTATCCATTGGCCGACCCAGCGGCGTTGGTTTTTCGCGATGGCCGCTTCAGACGGGTTGTCGCTGTGCTGCGGCGCGCGGGCGTGTTTGAACACGTCGGGCAGCGGCGTGTTTTTCACGGCGGGGTAAACCCACATTTCGGTCGGTACCGCTTTTTGCACCGGCGCGCTTTGCAGGTATTGCACCAGTTTGGCTGCCAAGGCGGGCTGTTTCGCGCCGTTGAGTACCGCCGCGCCTTCCACTTGGCGGAATACGCCGCCTTTCAGGAACAATACGCCGGTGGGCGGAGTGTCGAATTTGCCTTTGCCGTAATGCACTTCGGCCGCCGGGCTGGAAGCATAACCCACCACCAGCGGGCGCGATCCGCCGTTGCGGCTGAATTCGGTGTAGTAGGCCTCGCTCCAGTCTTTTGTTACCTTCACGCCGTTGGCGCGCATTTTCGCCCACCAGTCGAAAGCCTGCTTCTCGCCCATGCCTTGGATGTTGGCCAACAGGAAGCCTAAGCCGGTACTGGACAGTCCGGGATTGGGCATGGCCAGCAGGTCTTTATATTGCGGCTTGGCCAAATCTTCGAGGCTTTGCGGCAGGGGCAGTTTGTTTTTGGCAAACCAGGCTTTGTCGTAGTTGACGGCGATGTAGCCCGTGTCCACCGCCGCCGCATGGGGCAGGGCGGCGGTTACGGCTGCCGAGGGCGGTTGGGCGGCGGCGAGAATGCCGCCTTCTTTCGCTTTCAGCACGGTGGTGTTGTCCAGGCCGTACACCGCGTCGGCAATCGGCTGTGCGCGGCTCAATACCAGCTTGTTCACCAATTCGTTGCCGCTGCCCGCCTTAATCACCGATACTTTGGCATCGTTGGCGCGCTCGAAGGCGGCAAACGCGTCTTTCGGCAGGCTGAACGATTTATGCACCGCCAGCCGCACTTCCGTCTGCGCCTGCACGGCAGGCAGTAAAAGGGCTGCTGTTGCCGCCGCAAGTAAAATCCGTTTCATACCATAATCTCCCTTTGGCTATAATCGCGGTAATGATACCGCCGAAAACGATATGAATAAAGAGCCGAAAACAACTGTTTGGCTGTTTGACCTGGATAACACGCTGCATCATGCCGACGAAGGCATTTTTTATCTGATCAACCGCCGCATGACCGCTTACCTGATGCGGCATTTGAAGCTGTCCGAATCGGAAGCCGACCACCTGCGCCGCGACTATTGGCACCGCTACGGCGCGACGCTGGCCGGGCTGCGCCTGCACCATCCCGAAACCGACATCGCCGACTTCCTGCGCCACAGCCACCCGATGGACGAAATCTTGCCGAAAGTCCGCCCCGTGCAAGGCACGGCAGACGTTTTAGGCCGTCTGAAAGGGCGCAAGGCCGTATTTTCCAACGCGCCGTCGTTTTATGTACGCGGCTTGGCGGCCGAGCTGGGTTTGTCCGACTGCTTCGACGCATTGTTCGGCACGGACGATTTCGGCCTGCTCTACAAACCCGCCGAAGCGGCCTACCTCACCGTATGCGCCGCCATGAAGGCCGACCCGGCCGACTGCGTGATGGTGGACGATTCCGCCGACAATCTCGCCGCCGCAAAAAAGCTGGGCATGAAAACCGTTTGGTTCGGCAGCGGCAGCCATCCTCTGCCCTTCGTCGATTGCGCTGCACCCGATATGGCCGCGCTGGCCGTATGGGCGCAAGAGGCCGTCTGAAAAACCATTTTCGGTTTATATGTTTTTCAGACGGCCTTTTTGCAAAATTGTAAACATTTTCTGTCCGACCATGCTGCATAAACGCCGAAAAAGGCCGATAATATGCGCCGAAACATCTTCCGCGCCGTTTCAGACGGCCTTCCTCACCCAACCTTGAAAAGGAATCCCCATGCCTTCCATCAAACGCGCCCTGATCAGCCTGTCCGACAAAAACGGCGCAGTCGAATTTGCCCAAACCCTGCACAAACTCGGTGTCGAAATCCTCTCCACCGGCGGCACGGCGAAGCTGCTTGCCGATGCGGGCGTTCCCGTGATTGAAGTCGCCGACTACACCGGTTTCCCCGAAATGCTCGACGGCCGCGTGAAAACGCTGCATCCGAAAATCCACGGCGGTATTTTGGGGCGGCGCGATTTGGGCGAACACGTCGCCAAGATGGAAGAGCACGGCATCGGCAACATCGACCTCGTGTGCGTCAACCTTTACCCTTTCGCTGCCACCATCGCCAAACCAAACTGCACGCTGGAAGACGCGATTGAAAACATCGACATCGGCGGCCCGACCATGGTGCGCTCCGCCGCGAAAAACTGGAAACACGTCGCCATCGTTACCGACACCGCTGACTTCCCCGCCATTGCCGCCGAAATGGAAGCCAACGGCGGCGCGTTGAGCGACAAAACCCGCTTCAACCTGTCGCGCAAGGCGTTCAGCCACACCGCCCAATACGACGGCATGATTTCCAACTACCTAACCTCGCTTTCAGACGACGTCTTGAGCGGCACGCCCGAAATCGGTAAATTCCCAAGCCAGTTCAACCAAAGCTGGATTAAAGTGCAAGATATGCGCTACGGCGAAAACCCGCACCAACGCGCCGCGTTCTACCGCGATGTGTATCCCGCCGCAGGCAGCCTCGCCGCATACAAACAACTGCAAGGCAAAGAATTGTCCTACAACAACATCGCCGATGCCGATGCCGCTTGGGAAGCCGTCAAATCCTTCGACGCGCCCGCCTGCGTGATTGTGAAACACGCCAATCCGTGCGGCGTCGCCGTTGCAGCCGATACATTGACCGCCTACAAACTCGCCTACGCCACCGACACCACCAGCGCGTTCGGCGGCATCATCGCCTTCAACCGCGAAGTGGACGGCGAAACCGTGAAACAGATTACCGACAATCAGTTTATGGAAGTCCTCATGGCGCCGAAGTTCACCGCCGAAGCCCTCGAAATCGCCGCCGCCAAGAAAAACGTGCGCGTGTTAGAAGTGCCTCTGGAAGCAGGCGCGAACCGCTTTGAACTCAAACGTGTCGGCGGCGGACTGTTGGTACAAACGCCCGACATCCACCGCATCAGCCGCGCCGATTTGAAAGTCGTCTCCAAACGCCAACCGACCGAGCAGGAGTGGAACGATTTGCTGTTTGTTTGGAACGTCGCAAAATACGTCAAATCCAACGCCATCGTCTTCGGCAAAGGCGGTCAAACCTACGGCATCGGCGCAGGCCAAATGAGCCGCGTGGACAGCACCCGCATCGCCGCCCGCAAAGCTCAGGACGCAGGTTTGGACTTAAACGGCGCGTGTGCCGCTTCGGACGCATTTTTCCCGTTCCGCGACGGCGTGGACGTCATCGCCGAACAAGGCATCAAAGCCATCATCCACCCCGCAGGCTCGATGCGGGATCAGGAAGTTTTCGACGCAGCGGACGAACACGGTATTGCCATGGTGGTAACTGGTATTCGCCATTTTAGGCATTGATTTTTCAGGTGATCTTTAGTGAATGATAAGCTACCTGAAAACTATACTTATCTATCTTACTGGTTAAACTAATGGAGAAAAAAGATGGCAATCAAAAACCAAATTCCGTTATCAAATTATTCATGGTTGGATAAGTGCAACAAAGAAACTTTTAAAACCTGGACAATTCCAAATCCGATCAAAAGCAACTATACAGATGGGGAGAAAAGAGAATTTCTAATTGAATTTAATGGGTTTTCTTTTCATGAGTTCCTTTCTGTTTCCAGTGGGCGTGAAATTTATCTACCCTCCCATCTTAGCCAAATTATTGAAACTGAATGGGAGCAAGAGTCAACTATTTCAGTTGTTTTTACTGCGTTAGATTTACCAGGAAGTCCAAAAATCGGAGATGAAATTGTTGATAGTAGTTCTGCCAAAGGCTGGGATGTTCTGCGTACGACAAAAGTTAGACTCGGTCATGCCAAATTCAAAGAGAAACTGACAAATTATTGGGGAAACAAATGTGCTGTACTTGGGCTAAAAAACCCTGCTGGCGGAAAATTTTTAATTGCTTCTCATATTATTCCTTGGTCAATCGCCAATGAAAATGATAAGGTACAGCAGTTTAATGGACTATTATTATCTCCTCATCTGGATCGACTATTTGATGCAGGCTATATTAGTTTTGATGATCATGGCAAGCTTCTTTATAAGCCAGAATATAGTGAATTATTGGAACAAATGGCTATTCCTTCCGATAGTAAACTTCGAAAATTAGATAAAAAACATATTCCATTTTTACGAAAACATCGAGAAATTTTTGGTTTTGAATAAAATAAAAACTACCTGAAAACTGTATAACGAATTAAATCATAGTCTTTACTGCGTTGTTTTCACGTTGCATTGCCACTGAATGCTTTTTGCTTCTCTGCTTAGTATCAATAGTGTTTATCCGTTATAAGCTTATTTCAGGTAGCCTTTTCTTTTATTTAATACCTATTTAAAGCAACTCAGTCTTAAATAGTGAATACCTGTGGCAGGAGAAAAAGTCAGCCTACATGGTAGCGAGGTATTCTAAGCGAAAGAAAGACAAGTTCGCTGATTCAAGTTTGATTGAAGTAAAGGTCGTCTGAAAATGTTTAACCGTTTTCAGACGACCTGTTTTTGTATTTTGATATTAGGAACACGACATGGACGAAGCAATTTTTTATCCAGCTACGCCTGAACAAAAAGCGGATTTGTGGGCATTGTTTAAATGGTTGGAAGTGACGGAAGACGATTTGGCTGTTTTGCAGCGGGGCGAATGGGTTTATCAGATTCAAGAAAGCCTTTGGGCTACGTTACGGAAGAGGGGATGGCCTTCAGGGGAGAATGACGATGGTTCCGGTGCGGAGCTGGAACAGGTTAAGAATTTTTATATCCGTGTAGATGAAAATGAAGAGTCAATGGAGGACTTGGGGTACGGGGAAGAGTGGGCGGACATCTTTTGCGTCTTGGAAAGATATGGCGCAACATGGTATTCAGATTGGAAATTTGAACCGGAAGAGATGGAAGCGATTGTCCGGAATCTATTAGGTTGGGATGAATGGGAATGGGAATATCCCGAAGAGACTTATAGTGAAGAACTGTTTCCTTATGTACAAGCGGCATTGGAGAGGGATGGTTTGGTGTTGTGTGACGTACCGACCGGTGATGATGGTTACCTGTTTGCGATTTTTTGGCTGGATGATATCGAAGCAGTACAGGCAACGGCACGACGCTTGGATTTGGAAGTGGAGATTTGTTGATTTGTCCCGTTCGCGATGAGCGGGGGCGATAATATAGTGGATTAACTTTAAACCAGTACGGCAAGGCGAGGCAACGCCGTACTGGTTTAAAGTTAATCCACTATAAAACGCGCAACACGGGTAGAAACTGTGTTGCGCGTTTATTTGTTTGAGTCTGCGCTTGTCGGATGCGGCAAGATTTTTGTGCCGTTTATTTTTGCCATTGGGGAGCAAAATCAGCTTGCGATAGGGATATTGCCAACAATTTTTCGCTTTCTAGAGGCATATTTTTCTTTTAAACAACAGTTTTATTCATGGTGTCCCGTATTTTGAAAATACAGGGGAATCATGGAATTAATAAAAAATTAATGAATAAAAATAATCGCTTAAAAATGATAATTGATTGGAGTGTTAACCTTAAATACAACAAAAATTATATTTACTGCGAGTATTGTTACAAATCTTAAAATATTTACTAGCTATACAACGATTATCCTGATATTATACCGCTCATCATAAATACACCGATTATCGTTAAATTAAACCATTTGTCTGGTCAGTGATTGAACGGAGCAATCCTGATTCTGTTTGCAGAATTAAATATAGAGAGCCATATCCTATGACTACCGTTGCAATCGACATCCAACCGCAATTTCGCTTTACCTGTATGGCTGCTAATGCAACCCATTTTTTGTTGCGTCCGGAAAATATGGTTAATGAACTTAACCGCCAGGCAGCGTTGGCAGATAAAAGGGTTTTAATTGAGAATGTGAGCATTGATCCGGAGAGCATTTGTGCGACCGTCGTCAATCGCAACGGTGTCATGTTCGGCCGACCGTCCGGTTTTTTCAGCCAATGCGCCGGAGGTTGTCGCGGGACGCATTTGCTCCAAGGTTTGCCCTCTCCGGCAGATTACGATCATGCGCTCGAATTAAGCGGTAAACATGTTCACGGTGCTTGTTTTTATGAAGCCAATGAGGCAAACAGCACAGGCCTGTTGGAATGGCTGCACGAACAAAAAGCCGATACTGTTATTATTGGCGGATTGGCCATCGAAGAAACTGTCGCCAATACGGCCAAGCAATTGTCTTGGTACAGCGATAATCTTCATATTATTGTCAATCTCGGTGCCTGCCACGGCTATGCGCCTGAAAGCACCATCGAGACTATCTACCAAATGCGGAAAATGGGCATCACTGTTGCTTCGAATGCCGAAGCCATTCCAGAGCTGATGCGTCGTTTCTCCGGCATAAACCAGGTTAAAGTGTCGTAATCTCTTGCTATTACTCCCAGCTGCAAGAGTTTCTTAGGGTCGCCTTTTGGCGGCCCGTTTTTTTATCTGCATTTTTTATAGTGGATTAACTTTAAACCAGTACGGTGTTGCCTCGCCTTAGCTCAAAGAGAACGATTCTCTAAGGTGCTGAAGCACCAAGTGAATCGGTTCCGTACTATCTGTACTGTCTGCGGCTTCGTCGCCTTGTCCTGATTTAAATTTAATCCACTATAAATTTAATCCACTATATGATGGTAGGGAAGGGGAGTATTGACTAACTGTTTGCTTCATAAAAAAGGTCGTCTGAATATTTTTCAGACGACCTTTTGCGTTACAAGGTGCTTACCTTAGAGGGAAGAAAATAATTGCTATGGCGACAGCAATCACACCGTAAATCGCCATGGGGATGACGGTTTTCTTGATAATCGCACCTTCGGCGTTTTTCACGTCCAGTACGGTACATACGGCGATGATGTTGTTGATGCAGACCATGTTGCCCATTGCGCCGCCGACGGATTGCAGGGCGAGGATGAGGGTCACGGACAGGCCGGTATCAAGGGCGATTTGTTGCTGAATCGGGCCGAATGTCAGGTTGGATACGGTGTTCGAACCGGAGAAGAATGCACCGATAGCGCCAAGGTAAGGGGAGAAGTAAACCCAGTGTTCGCCTGCCATCGCGGCAAACTCTTTACCGATGATTTTCACCATGGAGTCGTCGCCGCCGACCATCATCAGTTGAACCATAATCAGTGCGCCCATCAAGGCAAGCAGCGGTTTTTTGGTTTGGTTGAAAGTTGCAGCGTAGAAAGCCCATGCATCTTTGAATTTGGTTTTATAAAGCAGGATACAAATCCAAACGGTAAAGACAAACGGAATCCATGCAGGAACGTAGAGGGTTTGGTAAGACGCGCTGACGCCTTGTCCGAAAATGTTGCCGAAGGTAATGGTCAAAGAGTCGCTGACGGTGATTTTGCTCAAATCAAACGGCAGTTGGAAGCTGAACCATTCTTCTTTGCTGGTCAGCAGGCCTTTGATGCCGAGCTGTTTGATACGGGTAACCACCAGCATACCGATCAGCATACCGAGAGGTGCGAGAGCTTTGGCAACTTGGGCGAAAGGTACTTTTTCGGCATTCGGGTCTTTCGGATGGTCTTTGCTCAAGCCCCAGCCGTGGTTGGCGGCGAATACGGATACCATCAGGCCGATTGCGCCGGCAACGAGTGATGGGAATTCTTCGTTAATCATCGCCAATGCAACATAAGGAATGGTACAAGAGAAGACGGCGATGCCGATGAAGCCCAAGTTTTTACGGATTTCAGACCAAGGCACGATGAAGCTCAAGCCGATGACGGGGATGATGAAACCTGCGAAGAAATGCATCACGCCGGTTTGTCTGCCGATGGCAAGGATGTTTTCGGCACTCAGGTTCAACGGTGCGAAACCGAACCAAGTCGGCGTACCGACCGCGCCGAAAGATACCGGCACGGAGTTCATAACCAGCGTAAAAATTGCTACTTTCAACGGGTTGAAACCCAGGCTCATCAGAATCGGGGCGGCAATCGCAGCAGGCGTACCGAAGCCGGATGCACCCTCAATCATAAAGGCAAACGACCAGCCGATAATCATCAGCTGCGCCACAGGATTCGGGCTGATGGTCGCCAGCCATTTGCGGATAATGTCGATACAGCCGGTGGTTTCCATCATACGGTTGAACATGATCGCACCGAAAATCACGGTAATCGGCGTCAGTGTGGAAACCAGGCCGGACGCTGCGGTTGCGTTGAGCAGCATAGCGTCGTCTTTGAAATAAAACAGCTTGATGGCGTAAATCAGCGCGGCGGTAATCGGCAGCGCGATGTAGGAAGGCATACTGTTTTTCTTAACCATCAGCCAAATCAGCAGGATGATGGGAAAAATGCTGAGGAATAGTGCCATGGTGAATCCTTAAATCGGCGTTGTTTATCAATTTTTTCTAATGATGTCGGATGCGAGAGAGATATCGAACCTTAATCTGAGAGTAATTACCAAATAAATTGGTAATACCAATTCAGAAGAATGCCGCATACTTTACGTAATACGATGTAATCGGTCAAGTGATTTATACGCGAACCGCGCGTTGCAAAATAAGGTTTTCGGCTGAGGGGAAATTAGTTTTTTATTATCAGAATATTGCAAAACGGATAAATGGGAGAAGGGGAAGAGTGTTGGAAATGCTGCAACAGGTAAATTCAAAAAAGGTCGTCTGAAAACAGCTTCCGCTTCGTCGGTATAGTGGATTAAATTTAAATCAGGACAAGGCGACGAAGCCGCAGACAGTACAG
>ERZ1023282.722-NODE-722-length-15235-cov-4.122200_pt1 | contig 15235 bp, 14 predicted proteins | sample MGYA00521262_ERZ1023282 | MGnify/ENA primary metagenome ERZ1023282 (study PRJEB32759, sample SAMN07749867) | skin metagenome | biome: transportation; feature: city; material: polyester macromolecule | host: Homo sapiens | place: Hong Kong:KT line | collected... | reverse complement strand
CCACATGGATGGTCGGAGCGAAGGAGAGCCACCTTATACCCTTCTGGACTTTTTCCCTGACGATTTCTTGATTATGATTGACGAGAGCCACATGACCATGGGACAGATTCGGGGCATGTACAATGGAGACCGCTCTCGTAAGGAGATGTTGGTTAATTATGGTTTTCGCTTGCCATCTGCCTTGGACAACCGTCCGCTGCGCCGGGAGGAGTTTGAGAGCCATGTTCACCAGATTGTCTATGTATCGGCTACGCCGGGCGACTATGAAAATGAACAGACGGATACTGTTATTGAGCAGATTATCCGGCCGACAGGGCTTCTGGATCCAGAGGTAGAAGTTCGTCCAACCATGGGGCAAATTGATGATCTTTTGGGTGAAATCAATGAACGTGTTGAAAAGAACGAACGTACCTTTATCACAACCCTGACCAAGAAGATGGCGGAAGATTTGACGGACTACTTCAAGGAAATGGGAGTCAAGGTCAAGTATATGCACTCGGATATCAAGACCTTGGAGCGGACTGAGATTATCCGTGATTTGCGCTTGGGTGTCTTTGACGTTTTGGTTGGGATTAACCTGCTGCGCGAGGGAATCGACGTGCCGGAGGTTAGTTTGGTGGCAATTCTTGATGCAGACAAGGAAGGTTTCCTCCGCAACGAACGCGGTCTTATCCAGACTATTGGCCGAGCAGCTCGCAACAGCGAGGGTCATGTAATTATGTATGCCGACACTATGACCCAGTCCATGCAGCGCGCTATTGATGAAACTGCCCGCCGTCGGGCAATCCAGATGGCATATAATGAAGAGCACGGCATTGTACCGCAGACCATCAAGAAAGAAATCCGCGACCTAATTAGCGTGACCAAGGCTGCCCTGCCAGATAAGGACGAAACTGTCGAAATTGAAAGCCTCAATAAGCAAGAGCGCAAGGACATGATTAAGAAACTGGAAGGCCAAATGCAAGAAGCTGCCGGACTTCTCGACTTCGAACTGGCCGCACAGATTCGCGATATGATTCTGGAAATAAAGGCGATGGATTAGAAAATATAGTTAGCACCAAAGTTGCAAGCTAAGCTCTTAATTGCTTCTCTAGTCAATGAGTCACTATGTGAAAAAAAGTTAGAGAAGTTTAAGTGGGGGAATTGAAGTGAAAAAGGATTTAATTAAACTAATATTTATTTTCTTTATTTCAATTTTTGTCATAGGCGTGTTACCTATAGTTCAATTTATTTGGGCATTTATGCCGACAAAACTTGTTACAAAAGAGGAAAAGCAGCATATTGAATATGTTGTGAACACAGCTTTTGAAGATAATTTAGGATTGAAGGTTAAGAACATAGAGATTCCAACTTGGGTTAGCCATGTTTCTTATGAATATGATGTAAAAGTTCAACTGACAGAAGGCGCAAACAAAATTTTAACAGATAAGTTAGAAGAAGGGACTTTTTCCTATTACGCTAATAGTGACGATGAACCATCTTCGATACTAAAAGATCTTATATTTTCTTCTGTCTTAGATACAAATTCTCATCCTATGTTGAATACCTTATATTTTGATAAAGAGTCTGTTCTAAAGCCAGTGAAATTTAAGGAGCTGAGAACAGATATAGATTACGATGTAACTGATGACCAAAAAGGGTTTTATCGTGATTTGGTTCAAATTAAAAAAGAACTAAAGTATAATCCCAAGACAGGGAAGTATGAAGCATCGGCAGAAGAAATAAAGGATTTGAGAAAAGATTTCATTCGTTTATCGGAAAATTACGAGGTTTTGTTGTTTTTCGATCTATATCTGGAAGGAGATATTCCTGAAGGTGCGAGTTTAAGTGACTATATTGATTTTACTAGCTTACCCAAAAATGTTTATGTAGTTGTTTGGGGAGAAAATGGGAAATTAGATAGCAATAGTTTTCAGGCAGAATGATTTAGATGGCGATACTACATTTTGAATTGAATTAAGAACAATATAAAAATGATTTATTACTTAAAAATTGATAATTCGTATAAAGTTTGAATATCTATTTAGAAATAAACAAGGAGCACACATGCGTTATGCACTTTTACTCCGCGGCATCAATGTCGGCGGGAAAAACAAGGTTGTTATGGCTGATTTGAAGAAAGATTTAGCAGGGTTGGGTTTTGAAAATCCGGTTTCCTACATCAATAGTGGCAATCTTTTCTTTGACAGCGAGGAGCGGGAGGAGAGGATTCGGGAGATTTTGACGGCTTATTTCAGTCGATCTTATGATTTTCCCCTGCCTTTCGTCCTTGTCAGCTCTGCCATGCTTGAAAAAGAAAGAGCCAATCTGCCTACTTGGTGGCAGGATGAAACAGCCTTTCGGCGTGATGTTCTCTTTTATCTGCCGGAGACAGACAGGGAGAGCGTTCAAGAGCTGGCAGGCATCTGGGCGAATGACAAGGAGCAACTGCATTTTGGGCAGACGGCTTTCTTTTATAGCAATGCTGACCAAGCGGACTATCTCAAGTCCAACTACCATAAGAAACTGCTTAAGTCTAGTTTTTACAAGCAGCTGACTATCCGAAACGGCAAGACTTTCCAGAAGATTGTGGAGTTGGTCGGAAATGAGTGAGCAAACTTTGGAAAATGAAAGGTGAGAAAATAGTGAAGCAATGGAAATTTTCAAGTAAAGTTATTTGGTTAGCACTCTATATTTTGTTATTTATCTTTGTCTTACTACATTTTATATTGAGTTTCTTTGGCTTGTCCTTTACTCCGCTCTTGTGGAACAAATGGCTTTTTCTTCTGGCAGCTGTTATATTTTGCCACTTATGGTTTCTCTTCTTGAAAAATAGAGAGTTCCGCTGGTTCCATCTTGTCTGGGCAATTCTGAGTGTATTTCCTGCTCTTTTTGCATGGTTCTTTGTTTTCTTTCATTTCTCCATCATCGGATCAGAAAATTCTGTCCCGATTAATATGGACTATGTTACTAATGACAATGAAATTATTTTGCGAAAGGGCTTTTTATTAGGTGAATACGATGAACACCATGATTTAGTAAATCCCTATATCATGAAAATCAAGGTTAATCGCGTTCGGTATATTGATTAATAATTTGCAAAGGTTCTCTACTCAACAAACTTGCTATGAGCTATTACAATGTCACTGTAAAATTCTCCATTTGTGTCGAAAGGAAAAAATCCATGTCACGTTCCCAAAAAACAATCCTAACAAACATCTGCCTTGTTGAAGATGTGTCGCGCGGTAAAGTCCTAATGCAGTATCGCTCTCCTGAGCGCTATCCTTGGTCTGGATATGCTTTTCCGGGTGGTCATATTGAAAAGGGAGAATCTCTCCATGATTCAGTTGTCCGTGAGATTTTAGAGGAAACGGGGTTAAATATTTCTCATCCGAAATTGGTTGGGGTTAAGAACTGGCATACGGATGAGGGGATTCGCTACATTGTCTTTTGTTACAAAGCGACTGAATATTCTGGTCAGATTCATTCGACAGAAGAGGGCGAGATCTCTTGGGTAGACAAGGAAACCCTGCCACAGCTGGACTTGGCCTACGATATGTTAGAACTTCTGCGTATGATGGAAGATGAGGAACTGTCAGAATATTACTATCACGAGCGCATCAAAGGCGGCTGGCGCAAGAGTATGTATTAAAAAATGTTTCCTTTTGTGTCTGAAGTGCAAAGATAGAAAGGTGGATGACTGTCATGATTTCATTATGGATTGCTATTGTTGCATTTTTTCTTTTGGGCTTAAACCATTTTTTTCCTTCTAGAAATGCTGGATTCGGTTTGAGATTTCCATTTGCTTTTCATACTTTAAAAGGATGGAAGCAGAGCCAATCTAGGTTTTATAGATCAGTGATTTTGCTTAATTTGCTCATTTTTCTTTATTCTTTGTACACAGATTTAAACGAGAATAGGGTCTTGGTCTTGTCAATTATTAGTATTGTATTTTCTGGAATATTAATTTTTTTAATTTCTTTTAAAGAATAGTTTGATTGTTTTATCAGTGATTTTTATAGCGACTATCTATCATTTGAAAGCCGGTTGGCGCAAGAGTATGTACTAAAAAGACTGACTAGGTTGGGACCTAATCAGTCTTTTTCTTGCTTGTTATTTATCCTGTAAAAATCCTAGGTCTCTCAAGGCGGCTTCTACATAGTCCAAATCCTGCTGGGAGTCGGCTTGTACTAGGTGATAGTGGACTCCATCTGTCAGTTCAGATAAGGGGCGAAAGGCACAGGATGCGACCTGTTGGAGAAAATGCTGGACATCTCGGCGGCAGGTCAGCTTCAGGTAAGTCTGAATTTCGCCGTAAACTGGATGCTCAATCAAAATAGTCTGTACGCGTCCACCATTATCCACGATAGCCAGCAGCTCGGCCTCCATATCCTCAGCCCCATGCTGAACCTTGAAGAGCTGATGAACAGCAGCATTTTCTAGGCGTTCTTTATAAAGATAGCCACGGTTGGTTGAGAGAATGGGTGCGCCGTCTGCCCGCAAGAGGGCAATATCTTGCACGATAATCTGTCTGGTCACATGGAAATGCTCCGCCAGTGACTGGCCATTGAGGGCAGCAGATGATGTTTTCAAAAGGTCTAATAGTTCTTCTCGTCTTTGCTTGGTCATAGCTTCATTGTAAACCAAAAGTCAGGAATCTTCAAGCTCTAGCGAATCTTTTTCAGCGCTTGATAGATGAACTTAGCAATGACAAAGTCGACCATGCTATGAATGACCGTACCAAGTCCAACCAGACCAAATAAGATATAGAAAGCATTAGCAGGATAGGCAGACGTTGTGTAAAAGAGGATGCAGACGACCACTTCGCCAAAGGCATGAATCAAGGCTAGTAGGAAATTAAATATCCAAGTCTTCTTCTGGCTGTCCAGTGTTTCCGGGTGCTTTTGAAGATAAAGAGCGCCGATGCTAGCGAAGAGCAAGTGGGACAGGGCTCTAAGCGTGATGATAAAAGGAAGTCCGGACATTCCAAACCCAATAGCAGAACCAATCACGACAATCACCGTCATGAGAGGGGAGATAAACATAGCCAAAAAGATAGCGACATGGCTGGCTAAGGTGAAGGAAGCGGGCGGAATGACAATTTTAATCGGCATAACTAGCGGGATAACAATGGCTAGTGCAGTCAAAAAAGCGGTCAGTGTCATAAACTGATTTTTAGATCTTGGTTTCATAGTGACTCCTTTTTATCTGTATATACACTAGTATAGTACACTGTTTTTGTAGAAAGGTCAAGACCTGTAGGAAATCCTAAAAGAGATTTGTCAAAATCCTTAAAATAGCTTATACTAGAAAGGTGTGGAAATAGGAGTAAACTAGATTTTTAGAATTGAGTTGACCTTCACATCGTTTAGTGTTCTGCTGGATTTGAAAAAATGAAGGAAGAGCTTAATCATATATAGAAGGCTAGTATGGGAATTTAGCAGCCTTGACTAGAAATGGAGAAGAAAATGAACAACTTACCAAACTGCCCCAAATGTAATTCAGAGTATGTCTACGAAGATGGAACGTTCTTGGTCTGCCCAGAGTGCGCCTATGAATGGAATCCAGCTGAGGTTCAAGAAGCAGAAGAAGGACCAGTAGCGATCGATGCTAATGGCAATAAGCTGACTGATGGTGACACAGTTACCTTGATTAAGGACCTGAAAGTCAAAGGAGCACCCAAGGATCTCAAGCAGGGAACGCGCGTGAAAAATATCCGCATCGTGGAAGGCGACCATAATATTGACTGTAAGATTGACGGCTTCGGTGCGATGAAGCTCAAGTCAGAGTTTGTTAAGAAAATTTGAGGTCTCTATGAATCGTCGTTTTATCTTAATTTATCGAATTATTCTTTTTATCCTGGCCTTTTTGGGTGTGTATCTGGAAATCACTAAGTATGGCGTAGGTATGCTCATGTACTATACGGTTTTGTCCAATCTCTTGGTCCTACTTTTTACGGGCTATCTGGTCTATCTGATGACGAGACCTGGCGATGCTTGGAAAACGCCGAAAATCTTGCGAATCAAGGGCGGGGTGACCATGTCCATCATGATTACTTGCGTCGTTTACCACCTCTTGCTGGCTCCCATTGCGACAGATTTTTACCGTCTAGAGAATTTTCTGTGTCATTATATAGTACCCTTGGCCTTTCTTCTAGATACAGTAATCTTTGACAAGTCGCGTCAGTACAGTTGGTTTGATCCGATTTCTTGGACAAGTGTGCCTTTGGTCTACATGGCCTTTGCTCTCTTTAATGGTTTCTTCTTGAAAATAGATATTCCAAGATCCAAGGACAATCCATTTCCTTACTTTTTCCTCAATGTCTTTAAGAAAGGCTGGCCTTATGTCATCCAGATGTGTTTGATTATCTTTGCAGCCTACCTAATCTTTGGTTTTGTCTTTTACGGAATAAAGTCCATCTCTTTCTCAAAGAAGAAGACTTCATAGATACATGTACTTGTAGATGAAAAACAGATTTTATCTGTTTTTTTATTTTGCTTCTATTTTTTCTTGCCAATATCAGATTTATGTGATATAGTTAACTAGTTAATAATTAACCGGTTAAACAAAAAGGAGGAAAGAATGAAACACAATCAGAAACTGTTAGGTTTGGCAGGAATCATTCTTGCTTGTAATCTTTGCTTGGCTGCTTGTAAATCTCAGACATCTCAACAGGAAAGCAGTCAAGAGAAGGTGAAGACCAAGCAAGAAGTGAAGAAGAAAAGTAAGGCGAACAAAAAAGGACAGGTTCCTGGTGTTGATAAGCCGACAGATGATGGTTTTCTCTTCAACAGCGAGTCACAAATTAAAGCTAGAACCAGTGAAGGTCTGATTTTAGAGCATGATGGTCATACGCACTTTATTTTTTATTCTGATCTAAAGAATAGCAAGTGGGCCTATCTGATACCAAAAGATGGGCAAATGCCTGCAGGATCGGCTCAGCTAGCAAATCACATGAGCACTGCTGATGATGGCTATGTTTTCAATCCTAGAGACATCGTGTCTGAGGACCAATACGGCTATGTTGTGCGTCACGGGGATCATTTTCATTACATTTTGAAACAATCTGTAGGTCATCTTGCACAAGCACCGAGTTATCGTCCAACGCCGTCTAGCAATACTACTGGACCTGTTTATCAGCCAAGGCTTAGGCCGTCTGTTCCCCAGCAGCAAGAGACAACTAAACGCCAGTTTGCTGGGATTGATTATCCTACCAGCGATGGATTCTTATTTAGAGGCACAAGAGTAACCGGCAAGTTGGCTACTGGCTTGCTGGCAGATCATAATGGTCATACTCATTTCATCCCCTATGAGCAGCTGATTGCTTCACCTTGGGAGTCATTGATTCCAGCGGAATATAAGAAAGCTGCTGAAGATGCCTACTATGGCCGGCAAGGGCAAGCACAGCCTTCACCAGAACCGCCAGCCCCAGCTCCTACTCCTGAGCCTGCGCCAAATCCATTAGACGAGGAAGAAGAAATTGCCAAGAAAAAGGCCTATTTGGCTCAGCAATTAGGAATCGATGAAAGTCTGATTCAGGTGAGCGATACAGATAAAGGAAAGATATTTATCTATCCGCATGGTGATCATAGCCATTCGACTTTGGTCAGTGAGATTGATACAACCAAGCCTTTTGACCCTCATGGAAATCCGCATGCTCATGACGCAGTTGGTATGGCAACCTTGAAAGCTCTAGGATTTGATGATGAAATCATTGAAGATATTTTACATGCTACGGCAGACACCCCATTCCCATCAGATGAGACGGATACGGAAAAGATGAAAGCCTGGCTGGCAACTGTGAAGTATCTAAATATCGGCCAGCGCAAAGATCCGCTGGAAAGAAAAGGCCTGGAACTGATGCCGAATATTGAGGTTCTGGGGATTGGCTTTACTCCGATAAAGGACATCAGACCAGTGCTGCAATTTAAACATTTGAAACAGCTGTGGATGACAAAGACAGGCGTTACCAACTATGATTTCTTAAAAGAAATTCCGACCTTGGAAGGCTTGGACATTTCCCAGAATGGCATCACTGATTTATCTTTCTTGAAGGATTATACGAACCTCAAAACAGTGGCAGCAGCGGGAAATGACCTTACCGATATTACACCTTTAGCTAAGCTAAAAAATCTGGAGTCATTGAACCTTGACTACAACAATATTTCAGATATTTCTGCTTTGACCAAGCTTCCAAAATTAAAAGCTGTAAGTTTAGAGCACAATCAACTGCAAGATGTTTCTGCTCTGAGCCGAAAAGAAGATTTAACAGGGCTTTTCTTATCCAACAACCCAAACTTAAATCTCAATACCCTCAAAGCTTCCCATCTGGAAGAATTAACAGCTGACAATTCCAATGTTGAGAGCTTGAATTTCCTGAAGTCTAATCCAAATCTGACAAATCTAAGTCTAAATGGAAATCGGCTGACGTCGCTGGCAGGAGTTGAAGCTGCTAAGAATTTAGTAACTTTGTCCGCAAGTCAAAACAAGATTACATCTTTGGACATTCCAGCCGCTCAGTCTTCCTTGAAGAATTTAAACTTGGGTGAGAATGAGCTGAAAAACTTGGAAGGAATTAATCAGTTTAGGTCTTTAGACAATCTGGCTGTCAACAAGAATAAAATCACAACCTTAGCGCTGCAGGAACCAAATAAGACGGTGACTTATATTAATGTCAGCGACAATCACATCCCTAAAGCAGAGCTTGAATTGAATGAAAATAAAATTCCAAAGGCTTTAGCCCAGCATTTCCCAGATGTTCAGGGTGGCAGCATTGACAATAATAAGCCGGCCGATTCAAAGGACGAAAAGAAGGAAGCATCTAAGGAAAGTGAGCCTAATAAGGCAGATGTCCAAGGGAAGTCAGCATCCGATAAGCCTGCCTCAGCTGAAGCAAGCAACCAAGGAGCTTCAAATTATAGCGAGCATGCAGCTGGATCTTCTGAAGCAGAGTTAAACAATCAAGCTGAGAATCCAGAAAACTCTTCTAAACCATCATCAGAAGAAGTTCCAACTGCTGAAAAGCCTGAATTAAAAGACGAGCCAGCTCAAGCAGAAAACAAAGAAAATCAAAAGGATTTAAAAGATAAGGAACAAGAAGAGAAAGAAGCTAATCACTAACCCTTATCCAGTCAAACAGAAAAAATACAATTTTTTTCTTGAAATAGTTTTGAATTTGTGATATAGTATAAAAAATTAAATAATCCTTTAATTCTATCCAGAGAGATAGACAAGGAGCAAGTAAAAAGATGGGTGGAGTGTAAGCAAGTGCGTCTTGTTTCAGCCTACCTGACTAGATTTTTCTGAAGTCTCCTTGTAATAAGGAGACTTTTTCTGTTGTTTGAGGAGGAAAGAATGAAAACAAAAGAAGTTGTCGATGATATCACCATGAATCGTGCGATTACGCGGATTACCTATGAAATCATCGAGCGCAACAAGGACTTAAACCAAGTGGTCTTGGCTGGCATTAAGACCCGTGGGGTTCACTTGGCTCATCGGATTCAAAAGCGATTGGCCCAGTTGGAGAATATCGATATTCCAGTCGCAGAAGTTGATACCAAGCCTTTCCGAGATGATATCAAGGTTGAGGAAGATACGACAGTGATTCCAGTGGATATTACCGACCGTCAAGTAATCCTGATTGACGATGTCCTCTACACAGGACGGACCATCCGGGCGGCTATTGACAATCTGGTTAGTCATGGACGTCCCTCTCGGGTTGGTCTGGCTGTCTTGGTAGACCGTGGTCACCGCGAGCTGCCTATACGGGCAGACTATGTCGGCAAGAACATTCCGACTAGCCAAACTGAGGAGATTATCGTTGAGATGACTGAGACAGACGGTCAAGATCGCGTGTTGATTATGGGGGAGTAATAAGCTAAATGAGTCAAGATGTTAAGTATGATGTACATGATATGCCAAAGCCAGGTCTGCTTTTAGGACTATCCTTTCAGCACTTGTTCGCCATGTTTGGGGCGACAGTCTTGGTACCGATTCTGGTGGGAATTGACCCAGCGGTAGCTCTCTTTTCAAGCGGTCTGGGAACATTGGCACATCTGACTGTTACCAAGTATAAGATTCCGGCCTACATGGGTTCCAGCTTTGCTTATATCGCAGCCATGCAGATGCTGATGAAGACAGATGGTATCGGAGCGGTTGCACAGGGAGCCATCACCGGTGGTTTGGTTTATTTTATTGTAGCACTGATTGTCAAGTTTGCTGGCAATGCTTGGATTGACAAGGTGCTGCCGCCAGTAGTAGTTGGCCCCATCATCATGGTCATCGGTCTGAGCTTGGCTGGGACAGCTGTTAGCGATGTGATGAACAAGACTGTAGCTAATGGCGAAAAGGTTTATGATTTGACCTACTTCATTATCGGTATGGTTACTCTCTTGGCAGTCATCCTCTTTAATATCTATGGTAAGAAGATTGTGGGAATCATTCCAGTCTTGCTGGGCTTGATAGTCGGCTACATCTTTAGCTTGATTCTAGGGGCTGTGACTGGGCAGGAAATTGTGTCTTTTGCCAAGGTAGGAGAAGCATCTTGGTTCCACCTTCCGCCTATGAGTCTGCCTTTCTTGGACTACGATGTGAAATTTTACCCTAGTGCGATTTTAACTATGGCGCCTATCGCCTTTGTAACCATGACAGAACACTTCGGGCATGTCATGGTGCTGAATAGCTTGACAGGTAAGGACTTCTTCAAGGATCCAGGACTGGACAAGACCTTGACTGGTGATGGTCTGGCTCAGATTATTGCAGGGCTTTTCGGAGCACCGCCCGTGACTAGCTACGGAGAGAATATCGGAGTCATGGCGCTCAATAAAATCTACAGTGTCTATGTCATTGCTGGTGCAGCAGTGCTGGCTATTGTCATGAGCTTTGTGGGCAAGGTCTCAGCCCTGCTCCAATCCATCCCGAGTCCTGTGCTGGGTGGTATTTCCATCGCCCTCTTCGGAGTAATTGCTTCAAGTGGTCTCAAGATTCTGATTGAAGCACAGACCAACTTTGACAACAAAAAGAATCTCTTGATTGCCAGTGTCATCTTGGTATCTGGTATCGGCGGTCTGACCTTGCAGCTATCGGGTCTGCAAATCTCAGGAGTTGCTTTGTCAACTATTCTGGGAATTGTCCTCTATCTTGTCCTGCCTGAGCCCAAGGATTGAGCTAGGCGATAAATCATTAACTTTCGTTCAAAAATAGCTTGCTCTCAGAGCGACTTTACTTGCAGCACTCTGGAAGCCCTCATTCTTTCAAAAAGGAGAATTACATCATGTCATCCAATCAAATCGCTCTTAAGAACCTTGTTTCTATGGAAACTCTGTCAAATGAAGAAGTTATGGCCTTGATTAAACGCGGAATCGAATTTAAAAATGGCGCTAAAGTCCATTATGATGAGCAGCATATCGTGTCTAACCTCTTCTTTGAGCCTTCGACTCGGACTCACAAGGCCTTTGAGGTAGCAGAGTTGAAGTTAGGCTGCGATCTTCTGGACTTTGATGTCAAGACCAGCTCGGTCAACAAAGGAGAAACCTTGTATGACACTATCCTGACCATGTCTGCCTTAGGAGTCGATGTTTGTGTCATTCGCCACCCTGAAGTGGACTATTACAAAGAGCTAGTGGAAAGCCCGACCATAACGACTTCTATCGTTAATGGTGGAGACGGTTCTGGTCAGCATCCTAGCCAAAGCCTGCTGGATTTGATGACCATTTATCAAGAGTTTGGTCGCTTTGAAGGACTCAAGGTTGCGATTGCTGGTGACTTGGACCATTCACGCGTGGCTAAGTCAAACATGCAGATTCTCAAGCGCTTGGGTGCAGAGCTTTACTTTGCAGGTCCGGAAGAATGGCGGAGCCAGGAGTTTGCGGACTATGGTAAGTTTGTCACCATTGATGAGGTGATTGAAGAAGTGGATGTCATGATGTTCCTGCGTGTGCAGCATGAGCGCCATGACTACGAGTCCATCTTTTCTAAAGAAAATTATCACAGACTGCATGGTCTGACTCAAGAGCGCTATGACCGTATGAAAGAAACAGCAATTCTGATGCATCCGGCTCCAGTTAACCGTGATGTAGAAATTGCGGATCATCTAGTCGAAGCACCAAAATCGCGTATCGTTGAACAAATGACTAACGGGGTCTTTGTCAGAATGGCTATTATCGAAGCAGTTCTAAAAGGCCGTCAATAATCTCGGACAGTAGGCCGGGAGTGGGTGAAGCTATGTGAAGCAATCCCACTCCCTATTATTATATATTATGTGGATGGTCATGGACGGTCTGCATCTTGGACAGGAGGGAACAATGGCAAAGAGACTTTTAATATTAGAAAATGGCATGATCTTCGAAGGGGAAGCTTTTGGAGCGGATCTTTTTGTGACAGGCGAAATCGTCTTTAACACAGGCATGACAGGCTATCAGGAATCGATTACGGATCAGTCTTATAATGGCCAGATTTTGACCTTTACCTATCCCTTGGTTGGAAATTATGGTGTCAATCGGGACGACTATGAATCCATTCTGCCGACCTGCAAGGGAGTGGTGGTCTATGAGTATGCACGTCGTGCCAGCAATTGGCGCCAGCAATTGTCTTTGGATGAGTTCCTCAAAATCAAAAAGATACCAGGCATTTCGGGAATTGATACAAGGGCACTAACCAAGATTATCCGCCAGCATGGAACCATGCGGGCAACCATTGCCAATGCAGAGGATAGCATTGAGCATTTGCAAGACCAGCTGCAGGCGACAGTTCTGCCGACTGATAACATCAAGCAGGTGTCTACCAAGCAGTCCTATCCAGCTCCGGGAACGGGTCGCAGTGTTGTATTGGTTGACTTTGGTCTCAAACATTCTATCCTGCGGGAGTTAGCTAAGCGCAACTGCAGCGTGACAGTAGTGCCTTATGATACCAGAGCTGAGGAAATTCTCCAGCTCAATCCTGACGGCGTCATGCTGTCCAATGGACCGGGAAATCCGGAAGATGTGCCGGAGGCTCTGGACATGATTCGTGGTGTTCAGGGCAAGATTCCAATTTTTGGGATCTGTATGGGACATCAGCTCTTCTCCATGGCTAACGGTGCCAAGACGCATAAGATGAAGTTCGGCCACCGTGGCTTCAACCATGCGGTACGCGAGATTGCGACAGGCCGAGTTGACTTTACCAGTCAAAATCACGGCTATGCAGTCAGTCGTGAGGATTTGCCAGAATGCCTGATTGTGACTCATGAAGAAATCAATGATAAGTCTGTCGAAGGTGTGCGCCATCGGGACTATCCAGCTTTTTCTGTGCAGTTCCACCCGGATGCTGCGCCGGGACCGCATGATGCAGACTATCTCTTTGATGAGTTTATGGAAATGATGGATGCCCATCAGGCTTACTAGGAAGCAAGATTGAGAGGTGCACTATGCCAAAACGTAAAGATATTCAGAAAATTATGGTCATTGGTTCTGGTCCTATCGTTATTGGTCAGGCTGCAGAGTTTGACTATGCTGGGACTCAGGCTTGCCTGTCCTTGAAAGAAGAGGGCTACAGTGTTGTCTTGGTTAATTCTAACCCAGCGACCATCATGACGGACAAGGAAATTGCGGACCGAGTTTATATCGAGCCTATCACGCTGGAGTTTGTTGCGCGGATTTTGCGTAAGGAGCGGCCAGATGCTCTGCTGCCTACTTTGGGCGGCCAGACCGGACTCAATATGGCCATGGAACTATCCAAGTCAGGACTTTTAGAAGAGCTGGGAGTGGAACTCTTGGGGACAAAGCTGTCAGCCATTGACCAAGCGGAAGACCGGGATCTCTTCAAGCAGCTGATGGAAGAGCTAGGTCAGCCCATCCCTGAGTCAGAAATTGTCAATACAGTGGATGAAGCACTGGAATTTGCGGCTGGCATCGGCTATCCAGTCATTGTCCGCCCGGCATTTACACTGGGAGGAACTGGCGGCGGTATCTGTAGCAATGAAGAAGAGCTGCAGGAAATCGCAGAAAACGGCCTCAAACTCTCTCCAGTGACTCAGTGTCTGATCGAGCGCTCCATAGCAGGCTTTAAGGAAATCGAATACGAAGTCATGCGGGATGGCGCCGACAATGCGCTGGTCGTATGTAATATGGAAAACTTTGATCCAGTCGGCATCCACACAGGTGATTCTATCGTTTTTGCACCTAGTCAGACCATCTCAGACTATGAATACCAGATGCTGCGGGACGCTAGTCTTAAGATTATCCGTGCGCTGAAGATTGAGGGGGGCTGTAATGTGCAGCTGGCTCTGGACCCGCATAGTTTCAAATACTATGTTATCGAGGTCAATCCACGGGTTTCCCGCTCATCAGCCCTTGCCTCTAAGGCGACCGGCTATCCGATTGCCAAGTTGGCAGCGAAAATCGCGGTCGGGCTTACATTGGATGAAATCATCAATCCAGTGACAGGCTCTACCTATGCCATGTTTGAGCCGGCTCTGGACTATGTGGTCGCTAAGATTCCACGCTTTCCATTTGATAAATTTGAGCAGGGTGAGCGCCGTCTGGGAACCCAGATGAAGGCGACAGGGGAAGTCATGGCTATCGGGCGCAATATTGAGGAGAGTCTGCTCAAGGCCTGCCGTTCTTTGGAAGTTGGTGTGAACCACAACGAGCTGCCTGCTCTCAGTCAAGTAAGCGATGATGAGCTGATGAGGAAGATTGTCAAGGCGCAAGATGACCGACTTTTCTATATCTCAGAGGCTATCCGCCGTGGTTACAGTCCGGATGAAATTGCTGAGCTGACCAAGATTGATGTCTTTTTCCTGGATAAGCTGCTTCATATTTACGAAATCGAGCAGGAGCTGGCCAGTCATATCGGAGATAGTTATGTGCTTAAGAAAGCCAAACAAAATGGCTTTGCGGATACTAAGATTGCTGCCTTATGGTACATGACAGCTGAGCAGGTACGTCGCATCCGACAGGAGCAGAAGATTGTGCCGGTTTACAAGATGGTGGATACCTGTGCTGCTGAGTTCGAGTCTGCGACACCATATTTCTACTCCACCTATGGCTTTGAAAATGAATCTGTCAAATCCAGCAAGGAATCTGTTCTGGTGCTGGGCTCAGGTCCTATCCGAATCGGGCAGGGAGTCGAGTTTGACTATGCGACTGTTCATTCTGTAAAGGCTATTCAGGCAGCAGGCTATGAAGCGATTATCATGAACAGCAATCCGGAGACTGTATCGACTGACTTTTCTGTCTCTGATAAGCTCTACTTTGAGCCGCTGACCGCCGAGGATGTG
>ERZ1023282.714-NODE-714-length-15352-cov-15.836373_pt1 | contig 15352 bp, 7 predicted proteins | sample MGYA00521262_ERZ1023282 | MGnify/ENA primary metagenome ERZ1023282 (study PRJEB32759, sample SAMN07749867) | skin metagenome | biome: transportation; feature: city; material: polyester macromolecule | host: Homo sapiens | place: Hong Kong:KT line | collected... | reverse complement strand
ACGCTCCATCGCTACTTTATCGATTTCCTTAACCACATCCTTTATCAATTTATTACTATCCAACTCAACTGTGAATACAGCTTTCTGATTAATTTTACTCCATAAAATTTGAAATTCTTTACGATTTAAATTATCCGCATTAATTGGATTGGGTTGATTTTTATTAGCATCCTCCATCATCTCTTCGACAGCTTTAGGATCAAAAATGCCATCAATCAGCTTAAACACATGTTGCTGAATTGATTCGAGATTTTCAGGCAATGTTGCCAATTTGCCATTCGCTTTAGCTTCATGGTAATTTGGCAAAACCTGGTCATTATCATCAATATAATTATTTCTGATCAGATACTTATGAATCTGCTTAGCTTCTTCCAAAGAAATGGTTTTCTTCGTACCGTCTGAAAGCGTAAATATTTTATTGCTGAAATACTCAGGCGTTGCTTGGGTTGGGCGCGATTGCAAGCTTTCACGTATTTCCGTTTGCAACTTACTAACAAAGTCCTTATAGCTTTCGTTAGTCACTACAGTCAGATTATTAAGCTTATGTACTTCACCCTCAGCACCAAAATAATTTGCATCCATGCGCTCGCCTTTGCTGTTAACAGCCAAACGCAAGCCTCGGCCAACTTCTTGGCGACGTGAAATACTGTTGTCCGAATGTTTAAGCGTACAAATCACAAACACATTCGGATTGTCCCAGCCCTCTCGCAAGGCAGAATGCGAGAAAATAAAGCGTGTCGGTTCTTCAAAAGACAATAAGCGCTCTTTGTCTTTTAAAATTAAATCATAAGCATCACTATCATTGGATAGTTGCTCTTCCGATTTCTTATCAATACTCGGGTCAGCAAAATGCTTGGTTTTCTTATCAACTGCAAAATAACCATTATGCGTTTTATCTACATCAATACTGCGTAAATAATCACGATATGGGTCCTCTTCCAAATCCAAAACGGCCAAACAGTGTGCCACTTGAGCTTCATATTCGTGTTTAAAGATTTCCGCATATTCACCATTGAGTGCTGTACCATTTTCATCGTACACACGGTATTTAGCCACTTCATCGATAAAGAATAAGCTCAACACCTTAATACCCAAGTGAAATAACGCGTGCTCTTTATCCAAATGAGCCCGTATGGTTTCGCGGATTTGGATGGTACGCATGGTTTTTTCATCAACGTTGCCCAAAGCCTCGCCGATATGAATCTTTTTACCGTTTTCAAACTCCACGAAACCTGCGCGCGCATCAATTTCCACTACCACATAGCGGTCGGCGTATTGCTCGGCATTATTCGACAACGTATACAAATTATCGCCTTTTTGCACTTTGCGGATTTGCCGTCTGAAACCCTTTTGCGTTTCTACCTCAATTTCCAAATGCGCTACTGGTGCAGATTTAGAAACAGAGATATTTTCCAGATACAGATACTCGTGCGTGCCAGATAAACCCTTAACCTCAATACCTTTTACGCTGATTTTTTTTACCAATTTCTGATTGTAAGCATCCAGCGCATCCAAGCGATGGACCAAATTATATTGACGTTTATGGGTAGCAGAATAACGTAATATAAACAGAGGCTTAAAGTTTGACAATGATTCCAGCGTTTTATCTGCCTGCATTTTTTGCGGCTCGTCCAAAATCAAAATCGGGCGGTTTTTCGCAATCACATCAATCGGGCGGCGTGATTGGAATTCATCCAATTCTTCATAAATGCGGCGATTGTCTTTACCCGTCGCATTAAATGCCTGCACATTGATGATCATCACGCTGATGTCAGCGGTTGAACTGAAGCTGTCGAGATTATGCAAGGACTTAGAATCGTAGATAAAAAAGCGCGCTTTTTTGCCGTATTGTTCTTGAAAGTGCCCCGCCATCATCGACATACTTTTGGCCACGCCTTCACGAATCGCAATACTCGGCACCACAATAATAAACTTGCTCCAACCGTATTGCTTATTCAATTCAAACATCGTGCGGATATAGCAATAGGTTTTACCCGTACCTGTTTCCATTTCCACATCAAGATTGAGCGGACTGGAAGTCAGGTTACGGTTTTTACCTTTATCTTTATCTTCAGTTACCAATGTCAATGATTTATTCAAACCCGAGGCCGTCTGAACCGCTTGAATAATTTTCAACACCAAATCCATATCTTGAATAGGTGCATTGGCAAAACCCATCTCGCTGTTCTTCTCCTTTTTTTCAGAAGGCATTGTGTCAAATAAGGCCGTCTGAAATTGTTTTTCAGACGGCCTTGCAGGGCTTGGAGCTTGCCGCGCGCGTCGGCGGCTTCGAGAAAATCGATGTCTTCTTCGGGAAAGTCCAGCGTGGCTTCGACCAACATCCGCAAAGTAATAAGGTCGTCCACCAGCTCGTGTATGTGTCGGGAAAACGTGCCCTTGAGCGAACGCAATGCCATGCGTGCGGCGGACTTGCTGGAGGCGTCGATGAGGTCGGCGACGCTTTCGGCTTGGGCGAGGTCGAGTTTGTTGTTGAGGAAGGCGCGTTTGGTAAATTCGCCCGGCTCCGCCATACGCGCGCCCAGTTCGAGGCAACGCGAAAGCAGCATGTCCATCACGACGGGACCGCCGTGTCCCTGCAATTCAATCACGTCTTCGCCGGTAAAGCTGGCGGGGGCGGCGAAGTAGAGCAGGATGCCGTTGTCTATCGGCTGCCCGTCACCGCCGAGAAAGTCGGTGTAAAGCGCGGTACGCGGTTTGGGCGTTTTGCCGCCGCTGAGGGTTTGCGCCAAAGGTAGCAGGTTTTTGCCGGAAAGGCGGATCACGCCGACGCCGCCGCGTCCGGGGGCGGTGGCGATGGCGGCGATGGTGGGTTGGAATGCGGACATGGCTGGCTCGTATCGGGAATTTGATGGACGGTATTATATAGTGATTTCACAATGATAAAGGTCGTCTGAAAACCTTGCTGTCGGTTTTCAGACGACCTTTTGATGTATTTTTTCCGAAAGGAAGAAATCAGCGTTTTTTCTTGGCGTTTTTCTTTTCGGCGGCGGCAAGGCGCATGGCGACGAATTCGACCATCAGTTCTTTTTTCGTCCAGAAGAAGTTTTTCATTTTTTCCAGAGAATAGATTTTGCGCACCATCATGGGCAGGCCGGCATGGATGATGGCGGCGACTTCGCCGTTGCGGGTTTCGTCCGCCATGGCGGTTTTGAGGTCGGTTTGGTTGGCGGCGAGGTAGTCGCCGAGTTGTTTTTGAACGCTGGTGCTGATTTCAAATTGCTTAATCATGTTTTCTTTCCGTTTTGTGTTTGTTCCGCGAGGTATGGCGGCTATTGGTTTTAATTACATGTGCATTTTAACAAAGTTTAATTTTATTGCATATCAACTGTTCGAAATTATGACGTGATTTACAATTTTTCGGGCGTAAAACAGACAGTCGTTGACATAAAGAAAACAGCCGCTGCGGTTTGGCGGGTAAAATATGCGTTTTCGAGCGTGAGGTCGTCTGAAAATGTATTTGTGGTTTAAGCTCTTGCATGTGTTTTTTGTGATTTCGTGGTTCGCCGGGCTGTTTTACCTGCCGCGGATTTTTGTGAATCTGGCGCAGGTCGAAGCGGCGGAGCAGCCGGTGGAATATGAGCGGCTCTCGGCAATGTCGCGGCGGCTGTATAAGTTTATGTCGCCGTTGGGGTTCGGGACGCTGGTGTGCGGCATGGTGATTCCGTTTGTGACGGGCTGGTGGGGGCAGGGCTGGCTGCATGTGAAGCTGTTGATGGGCCTGCTGCTTTTGGCTTATCAATTTTATTGCGGCGCGCTGCTTCGCGGCTTTGAGGAAAACCGCAATACGCATTCGCACAAGTGGTACAGGGTGTTTAACGAAGTGCCTGTATTGATGATGGTCGTTGCTTTGTATATGGTGGTGTTCAAGCCGTTTTAAGGTGTGTGCGAAACCTGCAAAACCTGTTTTCAGACGACCTTCTTTTATATTGGAATCAAACAGATGACTATTGAAATCGAACGCCGCTTCCTGTTGAAAAACGATGACTGGAAGCGCGAAGCCTCCGCGCCGCAGGTGTTGCGGCAGGGTTATTTGAGCGTGGAAAAAGAGCGCACCATCCGCGTGCGCATTATTGACGACAAGGCTTGGCTGACTTTGAAAGGCTATATTTCGGATGTCAGCCGCAGTGAGTTTGAATACGAAATTCCTTTGGCGCACGCGCGGCAGATGATGGAGACGATGTGTCCGTTTAAGATGGAAAAACACCGTTATCGGGTGGAATTTAAAGGTTTTGTGTTTGAAATCGACGAGTATTTCGGCGATAACGCGCCTTTGGTGGTGGCGGAGGTCGAGCTGCCTGCGGAAGATACACCGTTTGAAAAACCGGACTGGCTGGGCGCGGAGATTACGTCGGAAGGAAAATTTACCAATGCGTATTTGAGCAAGCATCCTTATTCGACTTGGTAGGCGGGTTGGGGAATAACGGTACGCCGCTGATACTGGATGCGGATTGTAGCGTGGGCTTTGCCCACGAGGAAACGGCTTGGTTAATTGTCCGAATCAGGATTTGATCGGCAGATTCGCGGGCGAAGCCCACGCTACGGCTGGATTAATTTAATTCGCTATATCGGCTGTTTGAGAATCACAAAGGTCGTCTGAAAACTGTTTTTCAGACGACCTTTGTGATTTTATTGATTCATCGCATCACTGGTGGATAGTTTGACGGCAGACCGCCTGTTTTTGCTTATCGGATGCGGGTGTAATGGACGAATGCGTAGCCTGTGCCGTTGGCGGAGGTGTGGGTTTCGCGGGCGGCTTCGTGCCATTCTGACGGAGAAAATTCGGGGAAAAACGCATCGCCTTGGACGTCTAATGCCACTTCGGTAATCCGTAAATCGCTGGCGAGCGGCAGTGCTTGGGCATAGATTTGCGCGCCGCCCATGACGATGATTTCTTCCGCAGCGGCACATAATGCCAAAGCCTCTTCAAGGCTGCCGACGGTTTCCGCGCCTTCTGCCGGATAATCTGCCTGACGGCTGATGACGATATTGCGGCGGCCGGGCAGCGGCTTGCGGGGTAGGGATTCCCAAGTTTTCCGCCCCATCACGACGGGTTTGTCGAGGGTATAGGATTTGAAAAATGCGAAGTCCTCGGGCAAGTGCCAAGGCATGGTGTTGTTGATGCCTATGCAGCGGTCAGGCGCGCAGGCGGCAATCAGGGTGATTTTCGGCATGAGGTGGTCTTTTGGTTGAGAAGTAGCTGTATTGTAAACGATATGTAAACGCAGGTGTTTAAAAGGCGGCATAAAAACCATATGGCAATGAATGATAACTATTATTTTAGAATATAGTGTTTAGTTTCAAAATAATGCTCAAAACTATTAATATGTAGACAAAAATTTACATACCGTTTATCATTAAAATAGACCGCTTAGATGGTCCTTTATTTATTTGAGATTTTGCATTGTTTGATGCACAAGGGAGCAGTTTATGGCAGGCTCTTATGCCTTATATCGTTGCGCGGTATTGTCCACGTCGAGTGGCTCTTTGTCGGGCATACTCGATCGGGACAGCCCGATTCAGATTCTGCATCTGAATGTATTTATGGAACAACAAGAGTTCGCTGACGGACTGGAAATCAGCAATGAAGAATATTGCAATTGGCGCCGCGAGCATTTGGACAGCGATGTTTCTACAACACCGCCGTCGTCTGAAGATTTATTGAGGACTTTTCAATATTTGGTCGGTCAAGGTTATCACGAAGCCATCGTGACGACGTTGAGTCACAAATTAAGTGACTCTGCCGATATGGTGCGTCAAGTTGCCGAACAGGTTCCGCAGTTGAAAGTCCATGTTGTCGATACAGGGACATGCTGTATGCCCGAAGGCTTTTTTGCTTTGGAAGCAGACCGCCTGTTGCGCGAAGGAAAAAATCCGACTGAAATCGTTGCCTACTTGGAAAAATTAAAAGAACGTTGCAACATCATTTTCGGACTGACCACAATCAAATCCTTGGTCGGCAGCGGCACGATGGCAAGATTGGGTGCTTCGTTGTGCGACTGGTTGGGGCTGCGCGCCGTATTGCGCTTTTCGCAAGATCAGTTGTGTCGGGTCGAATCCACTTCCGATGACGAAAAAATGTTTGATGCCATCATCGACCAAGTGTTGAAACTGATGCAAGGCAAAACAAGGGAACAGTTTATCCTCGGCGGTCTTTATACGGGCGAACGCGACCGATATCGGATATTTGCGGAACGCTTCTTCAAGCGGACCGGTATCTGCTTGGATGACGGCGTTCCCGTATCGCCGGTGGTGGCGGTGCACGTCGGCATCTGCGGCGTCGGTGTCGGCATGGTCGAAAAACTCGAAGCGGCAGCATAAGGAACGACACTGAATCTGCCTGCATTCCTGATGCTTATTAAGCGGCAATTCAACATCGTGTAAATTAAAAAAGGTCGTCTGAAACCCCGATTCAGGTTTCAGACGACCTTTTTTTGTCTGAGGTAACAGCTTATTGCTGCTTCGCCGCCCATTCCGCAGGCGTGGCGGCAACGGAAATCGACAGCGCGTGCAATTCGTTGCTGGCCAGTTGCGCCTTCAAACCGTCTTTGATCAGACGGTGGCGGGCAAGGCGGGCTTTGCCTTCAAACTCGGAAGAGACGATGACGGCGAAGAAGTGATGTCCGTCGCCTTCGACTTCGACGTGTTCGCAAGCGGCGACGCCTTCAATCAGCGATTTGACTTGTTCTGGGGTAAGCATTTGTATTCCTTGTTTCAAAAACATTGCGGCATTATACAGAATAATGCCGTCTAACATTGCCAACTTGCTGAGGATGGTATCCGAAACATTATTCATTAACATTGAATTAACATAAGATTTACAGAGGTCGTCTGAAACGTTTTCAGACGACCTCTTTTCTTATTTTTGGATTCCGGATACTTAAAAATATCATTTTTTTATTACGGATGAATTCGGGTAAAAGGGTTTTGGCATATAAATTGCTTTCAGATAAAAGATAAAGTTTCACTTTAATTGCAAAATAAAGTTAAGAAAATAGAAGTCATCAAAGATAAGCGGAGAGATAAATAGCCAAAAGGTCGATAAATCAGTTTTGGGAGATTGTTATCTGAGGTATAGATAAATCCTGAAATTTGTTTGAAAGTGACAATATACGTCATATCCGTTGAATAAATTTTGCAATCAAAATATCAGTATCAAATACGATATTTTCATTTTTTGTTATTGGATTGGATGTTTGGAAAGCAGGTTATTCTAGCAATTCAATAATATATTAAATTTATTTGTTTAACATTTTAAATCAGAGAGTCAGCATGAATAAAATCTATCGTGTCGTATGGAACGAAACCACACAGACGTGGAACGCGGTGGCGGAATTCGCCAAAGCGCATGGGAAAACGGCTTCATCAGGCATAGGCGGCATCGTTGCCTCCGTAGGCGTGCGCTTCGCGTTTACCGCCATCATGTCCGGCCTGCTGCTTGCCAGCGGTCAAGTCATGGCCGCAGCAAATAACGGTAAAACCCTTGCCAATAGCAAAGCCGTCACTGCGGCTGCCGAAGGTACCGACTACAACACCTGCTATTTCGATACCACCAGTTACAACGTGGTCTGCGGCGATGATACGACGACTGCGTTAGATTTCATTCCTCAAGACGGCGGACAACCTCCAAAACAAGGTAAATCTGTCTCCATCGGACAAGGAACCCAAACCAGCGGAGAAAGTAACGTCGCCATTGGTCCGAATTCAGCCACTGCCGAAACCGGCTCTATTGCCATCGGTTCTTCCGCCAATGCTGCCAAAAACCAGACTATTGCCATCGGTCAAGGTGCGGCAACGAAAGGTCAGGCTGACATTGCTATCGGTAAAGGTGCGGGTCCCGGCTCCAGTTCTGCAAACGGGCGAAACATCGCTATCGGTGAAAATGCGTTACAAAGCAGCACGAACAGCGATAACGTGATCGCCATCGGTACCAACGCAGGCAGTGGCAGTGACAGTACCCAGTCCATTTACATCGGTAATGGCGCAAACGGTATGGAAACCAAAAACGTCGCTATCGGTAACTTGGCGAAAACCAAAAGCGGCAGTGTCGGTATCGGTGACTCTTCAAATGCACAAGGCAGATCATCTGTTGCCATCGGTACCAGCGCCACTGTTACTGAAGCAGCAGGTAACGGTATTTCCATCGGTTTCAATTCCAATACTTCGGGTATGAGCGCCGTAGCCATCGGTGGTGCGAGTACCGTTGGCAAGGGTGCGAATGCATCAGGTGCAGCCAGCCTTGCGATTATGAGTACTGCCATTGCTACCGGACAACGGGCTATTGCCGTGGGTGAATCGGCTTTAGGTTCGGGCTCTTACGGCATTGCCATCGGTGGTAAAGCGAATGCGTTAGGTGCTTCCTCCATCGCGATTGGCGGCAGTCAGGCGGCGGATAAAGGGCCGACTGCAACCGGCAATTTCTCAACTGCTATCGGTTATGGTGCAAAAGCAGGCAATTCGGATGCTGTCGCCATCGGTTCGACCGCCAATGCCGCCCTGAAAGATACCACTGCCGTCGGTAAAAACAGCACGGCAAACGGTCTGCGCGCGACAGCCTTCGGTGTGGACAGCAATGCAGGTGCTGAAAACGCCTTGGCTGCCGGTCCGCAAACCACCGCTTCTGCCAAAGGCGCGATTGCTGTCGGTTTTGCCACTCAGGCAACCGGTTTGAGCAGCATTGCAGTCGGTAAAGAAGCCATTGCCACTACAGAAACTTCTACTTCACTCGGTCAAAACAGCCAAGCCACCGCCAACAACGCTGTCGCCATCGGTAACAAAGCCGTAGCGGCAGGTACGGGCAATATCGTAGTAGGTACGAACGCAGGTGTGTACGACGCTGCCGTTTCCGCAGGGCGCACAGTCGGTGCGGACACCGTCTATATCGGCGCGGACAGCGGTCGCAATGCCTATACCAACGAACGCCAAATCTCCATCGGTAAAGGTACGGGCAACAACGCTACCGGTGTGGACAACATCGCCCTCGGCTTGCGTTCCGGCGCATTTGTGTCCGGTGCGAATAACGTCGCCATCGGTAGGGAAGCAGGCATGGGTACGGATGCCCAAAAACTGAGCGTCACTTCCACTGTCGCCATCGGTGAAGCTGCAAAAGGCAGCTTCAGCAACACCGTCGCCATTGGTAAAACGGCCTTGGCAGAAAAAGAATCCGCAGTTGCCGTCGGTATGGTTTCCAAAGCCAGCGGCGACAATTCCGTCGCCATCGGTAAGACTGCCAATGCCAGCGCACACGAAACCGTAGCCATCGGTCACGAGACTGTTGCCGGAGCCGTTTCTTCCGTCGCTGTCGGTCAGCGTGCCAACGCATCGGGTAGTGAGGCGGTCGCATTGGGTATCGATTCCAATGCCTCCGGTCGTTTTGCCGTAGCCATCGGTAACATGGCGAAGGTAACCAACAGCAAGCTCAACGGCATTGCCATCGGCAGCAATGCTGTCGCTTCAGAAGACTATGCAATGGCGATGGGTCTTGACACCCAAGCAACGGGCAACAGCTCGATTGCCTTTGGTAATACGACTAAAGCACTTGCTGCAGAAGCTATTGCTATCGGTCATTCCGCCAATGCTGCGGAAGGCAATACTGTCGCCTTGGGTGTATCTGCGACTTCGGCAAAAGCAGGTGCGGTTACTTTGGGTGCATACACCAAAGCTGATGCTGTCAAAGCACTTGCCTTAGGTTACGAATCCCATGCCGTCAATGAAAACGATGTTGCTTTGGGTGGCGGCAGTTTGACCGAAGCGCACCACAGTGGCGATTACACACTGAACGGTAACTACACAGCTGCCGGTACATGGTCTTACGGTACGGTTTCCGTCGGTAAAGTCGATGCAACTACCCCTGCCAACAACTTCACCCGTCAAATTCAAAACGTTTCCGCAGGTGTTATCAGCGCAACCAGCACCGACGCCATCAACGGCAGCCAGCTTTACGCGACCAATTCTTACCTGCTCAACTTGGGTAACAACGTCAAAAACGCCTTGGGCGGCGAAACTGCAATCGACAATGCAGGCAATCTGACCCTGAACAATTTAGGCGGTACAGGCAAAGCCAATGTTCATGACGCTTTGGAAGCGATGAACAACAAAATCGACCAATTAGGCGGCGGCAGCTCCAGCCATTTTTACAGTGTTCAGACGACCTCCAATGCCCGAGGCAATTACAACAATGACGGTGCAACCGGACTGGATGCCCTGGCGGCAGGCGCGGATGCCCAAGCTGCGGGCGATTTTGCCGTAGCCGTCGGTACAGGTGCGCAGGCGGTAATTTCCAACTCTATCGCCATTGGTAAAAACGCCTCCGTCAACGAAGATACCGACTCTGTTGCCGCCGTCAACGGCGCGACCAAAGGTGAAGGCTCCGTCGCCATCGGTGCGAACACCAAAGCCAGCGGCACCAACGCTACTGCCGTCGGTCAAGCATCCAACGCCTACGGTCAAAACTCCTTCGCAGGCGGTCAGTCTTCCAAAGCATTGGGCAAATCCAGCGTAGCGGTCGGTGACGGCGCAATCGCCAACCAAGATTCCTCCACCGCAATCGGCGCATACAGCCAGTCCACGGCGGCAGGTGCGACCGCGTTGGGCTTCAATACCCGCGCAACCGCTTCCGGTACTGTCGCGGCAGGCCGTAACAGCAAAGCCACTTCCAACAATGCTTTGGCATTGGGTAACGAAGCAGACGCGCAAAAAGACGACACCATCGCCATCGGCTACAACGCCCAAGCCACGCAAAACCGTGCCGTAGCCTTCGGTAAAAATGCCAAAGCCACCGCAGGCGATACCTTTGCCTTAGGCGATGCGGCAAAAGCCTCTGTCGGCAATGCCATCGCTTTCGGTAAAAACGCCAATGCCGCCCACAAAGACTCTATCGCATTGGGTGCCAATTCCGCGACTGAAGCAGCCGTTCAGACGACCTCTGCCACCGTTGGCGGCCTGACTTTCGGCAACTTTGCAGGCAACGCCCCTGAGTCCACACTCAGCATCGGCACGGCAGGCAAAGAACGTACGATTACCAACGTTGCCGCAGGCCGCATCAGCAACAACAGCACCGACGCAGTAAACGGCAGCCAGCTTTATGCGACTCAAAACGTCATGAACAACATCGGTACGACCGCAGTCGGCGTATTGGGTGGCAATGCAGCCATTGCGAATGACGGTACTATTACGATGTCCAACATCGGCGGTACGGGCGCATCCACCATTGAAGGCGCGATTTCCGCCATCAACAATGCCTCTTACAAGTCGTTCAAGCTGAATACGGCTAAAACCAGCGGTACCAACGGTGAAGCCTACAACCACTCGCTGAAAGAAATTACCAACGGTTCGACCATCACGTTGGAAGCGGGTAAAAACATCGTACTGAACCAAAACGAGTCCACCGTCAGCATCAATACTGCCGATGCGCCCGAGTTCGCCGGCAAAATCACCGCTAAAGACGGGTTGGATATGTCCAACACCAAGATTACCAATCTGGGCAAGGGCGAACAGCCGACCGACGCGGTTAACCTGAGCCAGTTGACCGATGCCATCAATAACGTTCACGTGACTACCCTGACGGCGGTTACCAACGAAGCTCCGTTTGCTTATGTTTCCGAAGACGGAAAAATCCTGAAGCGCAACGTAACAGTTGACGGTTCAGGCGCAAAACAGGTTTCCTTTGTTTACGCTGACGATACAAGTACGCCATATAACGGCGCAGTAACCATTGCCGCGCTGAACCCGACCGATCCGCAAACCACCGTTCCGACTCAAGTCGGCAACGTTGCTGCAGGTAAGGGACAAAATGATGCGGTAAACGTATCCCAGCTGGACAAAGTTGCCCAAGCTCTGGGTACTTCCGTCAACAACGCGACAGGCGAAATCGCCGCGCCGAAATACTCTGTAATTTCCGGCAGCCCGGCAACTTCAGGCGTAGCTGATTACAACAATGTCGGCGATGCATTGACTGCCTTGAGCAATGCCGTTCGTGCGCCTTTGACTTTTGCAGGTGACAGCGGTACGCCTTCAACCCGTCAATTGGGCAGCACTGTGACTGTTAAAGGCGGCGAAGCCGATGCAACCAAACTGTCCGACAGTAACAACATTGGTGTGGTTTCAGACGACACTACCGGCACACTCAACGTCAAACTGGCGAAAGAGCTGAAAGGTCTGACCTCGTCTGAATTCATCGACGCAGCAGGCGGCAAAACCACCGTTTCTGCAGACGGCGTGACCGTCGGCACGGCGGCAAACCCCGTCAAACTGACGACCGAAGGTCTGTCTAACGGCGGTAAGAAAGCAACCGACATCGCAGCCGGTGTGAACAATACCGACGCCGTCAACGTCAGCCAGCTCACTCCGTTGGCAACCGCATTGGGCGCAACCGTCAATCCGACTACCGGCGCGGTTGAAGTACCGAATCTGGTCGTAACCAAAACCGACGGTACGCAGGCTGCACCTGTCAACACCGTACAAGGCGCGTTGGACAACATCGGTACCGAGCTGCAAAAAGGCCTGACTTTCGGCGGCGACAACGCAGACAAGAATTTCGAGCGCAAACTCGGCAACCAAGTCTTGGTTAAAGGCGGTGCGGATGCGGCGAAACTGTCCGACAACAACATCGGCGTGGTTTCAGACGACCTTAACGGCACGCTCAACGTCAAACTTGCCAAAGATTTGCAAGGTTTGAACAGCGCCCAATTTGAAACCGACGGCAACATAACCACCATCAACGGCGGCAATGTTTCCTTGGCTGACAAAGACGGCAATATTGCTGAAACCACAGCAAACGGCATCACCCTGACTCCGGTGCCAAGCAGCGGCAAAGAAGCCGTCAGTCTGACTAAAGATGGTCTGAACAACGGCGGCAACAAGATTACTAAGGTTGCCGAAGGCACACTTGCTGCTGACAGTACCGATGCTGTTAACGGAGCGCAACTGTACAAAGTTGATCAGAAAGCCGACACCAATGCCGAAAATATCGCCAAAGGCATCAATATCGGTGGTACGAGCGGCAGCAACAAATACGCATTGGGCGACACTGTCAACATCAAAGGCGACAGTAACATTACCAGCGAAACCGTTGAAGGCGGCGTACAACTGAAACTTGCCGACACCGTCAAAATCGGACAAGACAGTGGCAAACCTGTCAGCATCGACGGCGTAAACGGCACGGTAAGCGGTCTGAGCAACACCACCTTGGGCGGTGCGGACTTTGCTACCAAAGGTCAAGCTGCAACTGAAGAGCAGTTGAACGCTACCCAAGCCAATCTGGCGAAAATCCTCGGCGGTAACGCAGCCAACAACAACGGCAACGTCAACTTCACCGACATTGGCGGTACAGGCAAAGACAACGTCCACGACGCCATTGCCGCAGTGAAAGAAACTGCCGAAAAAGGCTGGAACCTGAACGCCAACGACGAAACCTCGTCTGAAAAAATCGGCGCAGGCGACACCGTAACCTTCAAAGAAGGTAAAAACGTCAAAGTCAGCCGCAACGGTAAGAACATCACCGTAGCGACTTCAGACGACGTATCCTTCAACAAAGTAACTGTCGGCGACAGCGTTCTGACCGACAACGGGTTGACTGTGGGCAACGGCAAAGCAGGTAATCCTGTCAGCCTGACTAAAGACGGTTTGGACAACGGCGGCAATAAAATCTCCAACGTCGCCGCAGGCGAGGCAGATACCGACGCCGTCAACGTTGCTCAGTTGAAAGCCAATTCAGGTCGTGTGGAAAGCGGCGACGACAACATCGTCGTTGAAACCGACAAAACAGGCGGTTCTAACGTTTACAAAGTTTCTACCGCTAAAGACCTGAAGGCTGACAGCCTGACCGCGGGCGAGACCGTTGTGAACAACAGCGGCGTAACCGTCGGCGACAAAGTGGGGCTGGGCAAAGACGGTCTGAAAGCAGGCGATGTGAACATCACTGCCGACGGTATCAATGCAGGCAACAAAGCCATCAGCAACGTAGCCAAAGGCGTAAAAGCCACCGACGCCGTCAACGTCGCGCAGCTGAACGAACAACTCGCCGCCACTGAAAAAACCACCACCGTCGTTGCCGGTAAGAACGTTACCGTCAGCGAAAAAGTGGACGGCAACAACACCGAGTACACGGTTAACGCCGACAAGACCACCCTCAGCCAAGCGGCTAACGGCGCGGTTAAAGTCAGCGAAGGTGCGAAAGATGCCGACGGTGTTACCGATTACGCCCTCGACCTGACCGACGAAGCCAAAGCCGACATCGCCAAAGGCGTCGCGGCGAAAGACGCGGTGGACAACAAAGGTCTGACCTTTGCCGCCGACAACGGCACGACCGGTGCGAAGAAACTGGGTGACAGCCTGAGCGTCAAAGGCGACGGCAACATCCTGACCCGCGCCGACGAAAACGGCATCGGCTTATCGCTGGCCGACAAGATTACCGTCGGCAAAGCGGGCAACGGCAACAAACCGCTCGTGATCGACGGTACCGCCGGTCTGATTTCCGGTCTGAGCAACACCACCCTGGGCGGTGCGGACTTTGCCACTAAAGGTCAAGCCGCAAGCGAAGAGCAGTTGAACGCAGCCCAAGCCAACCTGGCGAACCTGCTCGGCGGTAACGCGGCCAACGACAAAGGCAACGTGACCACCACCGACATCGGCGGCACCGGCAAAGACAACGTCCACGATGCCATTGCCGCAGTCAAAGAAACTGCCGACAAAGGCTGGAACCTGAATGCCAACGACGAAACCTCGTCTGAAAAAATTGGCGCAGGCGACACCGTAACCTTCAAAGAAGGCAAAAACGTCAAAGTCAGCCGCAACGGTAAGCACATTACCGTCGCAACTTCAGACGACGTCTCCTTCGACAAAGTGACCGTAGGCGGCAGCGTACTGACCGACAACGGACTGACTGTGGGCAACGGCAAGGCAGGCAAACCTGTCAGCCTGACCAAAGACGGTCTGAACAACGGCGGCAACAAAATTGCCAACGTAGCCAAAGGTACGGACGACACCGACGCAGTGAACGTTGCGCAGCTCAAAGCAGCCGCAGCGAAAGCGACATCCAAAGTGGACAGCGGCAACGACAACATCGTCGTTACCCCCGAGCAAAATGCCGACGGCAGCACCACTTACAAAGTAGCGACTGCACCTAACCTGAAAGCCGACAGCTTCACCGCAGGCGATACCGTTGTGAACAACGACGGCGTCAAAGTCGGCGACAAAGTGGCACTGGGCAAAGACGGTCTGAAAGCAGGCGATGTGAACATCACTACCGACGGCATCAACGCAGGCAACAAAGCCATCAGTAACGTTGCCGAAGGTAAGAAAGACACCGACGCAGTGAACGTTGCACAGCTCAAAG
>ERZ1023282.713-NODE-713-length-15360-cov-10.854949_pt1 | contig 15360 bp, 12 predicted proteins | sample MGYA00521262_ERZ1023282 | MGnify/ENA primary metagenome ERZ1023282 (study PRJEB32759, sample SAMN07749867) | skin metagenome | biome: transportation; feature: city; material: polyester macromolecule | host: Homo sapiens | place: Hong Kong:KT line | collected... | reverse complement strand
TCTCTTTGAGCTAAGGCGAGGCAACGCCGTACTGGTTTAAATTTAATCCACTATAAAAATTGGGAAACGATTTGCCAAGCAGTTCAGCACATTAGGCCACAGAAGCCAATTCCTTCCTCATGACATCAATCACCGCCTTATAGTCCGGCTTGCCAAAGATGGCGGAACCTGCCACAAAAGTATCGGCACCCGCTGCCGCGACGGCGGCGATATTGTCGGTTTTGATGCCGCCGTCCACTTCGATAGCGATATGCCGCCCGCTTTGCGCTTCGTACCGATCCAACATCGCCCGCACCTGACGGATTTTTTCAAGGGTATGCGGGATGAAGCTTTGTCCGCCGAAACCGGGGTTGACCGACATCAACAATACCATGTCCAACCTGTCCAATACGTTTTCCAAAACGTAGGCGGGAGTGGCCGGATTCAACACCAATCCTGCCTGACAGCCCGCATCTTTAATCAGGCTGAGGCTGCGGTCGATATGGCGGCTGGCTTCGGGATGAAACGTGATAATCGACGCCCCTGCTTTGGCAAATGCCTGAATCAGATCATCAACAGGTTCGACCATCAGATGCACATCAATCGGCACGGTGGCATAAGGCTTCAACGCTGCGCAGACCATAGGGCCGAAAGTCAGATTCGGCACATAATGATTGTCCATCACGTCGAAATGAATCAAATCGGCTCCCGCTTCGATAACTTTCGTTACTTCTTCACCCAAACGGGCAAAATCGGCGGATAAGATACTGGGCGCAATACGGAAATTGTGGTTCATAGAAATCCAGTCGGATGGTGTGGTTTGATAAACGGATAATTTTTCATATTCTACCACCAACGCCTCACGCAACACTAACTATGCATTATTAATATTTAACAAAAGTAAGCATATGCATAAATAATTATAGGTTAAGGATATGTTTTGTCAGAAATAAAATAAAGATATGAAGTTAACAAAAGTTAACTGGAGGGATACTACCTTTCACACGCTAATCGGGTATATTTGCGCGGTTACGGAAACTAGGAAAACGCTGTGTCTGTCGGATTCAAATCTTATTTACCCCTCTGTGCATTATCGGTTGCGCTGCTGGCGGCTGTCGGTCAAGCGCACGCCGGCCCCCAATATATCAAGCTGGACGATTTTCAAGCCAATTGCGACATCCGCTCCCTTAATCTGACGCAAGACCAACACAATGCTTTGCGCCGCATCCGTAATGATTACAAACAGGCATCGGACAAGGCATACCGCAAACTCGTCCGCACAGACCGTAACCGCCGCCAAGTCATTATGAAAATCCTTGCGGCAGATAATTTCGATCAAAACAACGCCCGCGATTATGTCGAAACCCGCTACTTATCGAGTATGGATTTCGCTGTCGAAGAATTGGAAATCCAACACCGCTTCTACCACCTGCTCAATCCGCGCCAACGCCAGATTTGGCTTTCTTCCTGCCTTCGCTAACATATCGCCTTTCTGATTGGTCCGTACAAAAAGGTCGTCTGAAATCCTGTTTCAGACGACCTTTTGAACGATCTGGCGATTGAAAGCGATGCAGCCGGAAGAAATTGAACCGGGAAAAGCTTTCCCTACCCTTATTCTCCCGCAGATTTCAGTACGGCAGACCTATTTCCCCAAAAAACTCAATCCAAAACCCGTTGTTCCGGCAAACGCCCTGCCCAATCGCACGCAAACTGCCAAGCCGAACGTCCCGAGCGGTTGCCGCGCATTTGCGCCCATTGCAATGCCGCCTTGCGTGCCGTTTCATCAAAATCCACGCCGAAGTCGCCCAGCCAATTTTCAACCGCTTGGAGGTAGTCGTTTTGATCGAACGGATAAAAACTTAACCACAAACCGAAACGGTCGGACAGGGAAATTTTTTCCTCAACAGCTTCTTTTTGATGAATTTCGCCGCGTATGCCCGTTGTCCCGATATTTTCATCCATATATTCAGGCATCAAGTGGCGCCGGTTGGACGTCGCGTACACCAACACGTTGCTGCATCTTTGCGACAAACCGCCGTCCAATGCGGTTTTTAGGGCTTTGTAGGTTTCATCACCGGTTTCAAACGATAGGTCATCGCAGAATACGATGAATTTTTCGGGACGGTCTTTCAGCAAAAAAAGCAGCGCGGGCAGGCTGACCAAATCGCTCTTATCTACTTCAATCAGGCGCAGCCCTTGTTCGGCATATTCGTGTAACAAGGCTTTGACCAACGAGGATTTACCCGTTCCGCGTGAACCGCTCATCAAAACATTATTCGCGGAGCGGCCTGCCAAAAACTGCTCGGTATTGCGTTTCAGTTTTTCGGTTTGCGTCCCGATGGCAGCCAGACGGCCAAGCGGGAATGTATGCGGGTTTGGCAGGCTCTCCAAAATCCCTTTTTTACCGACGCTGTGCCAACGGTAAGCCAAAGCGTTCCAGTCGGTTTTGCCGGGTTCTTCGGGCAATACCAAATCAAGACGGTTTAAAACGGAATAGGCTTTTTGCAAAAAAGCGGCGAGTTTCATATGTACTCCTATTGTCCTGATATAACAGGATTTTGCTGCGCCATCACGCGCATCACGGTATCGACAACGGCTTGGGTTTGCGGATCGATTTCGATATTGATGACGTCGCCCTCTTTCCGGCTGCCAAACAAAGTGCGCGTCAAAGTTTCCGGAATCAGGTGGACATTGAATTCCGTTTCGGTAACGTCGCCTATGGTCAGGCTGCAACCGTCCAAGCCGACAAAGCCTTTGCTCAAAATATAAGGTTTGAGCTCGGGTGGCAGTGCAAACCATACTGTGCGGTTAAACTCGCTGCGCTCTATCCGCGTAATCTGCGTAGTCGTCATGATATGCCCGCTCATGACGTGTCCGCCGATTTCATCACCGAAACGGGCGGCACGTTCGAGATTAACGGCATCTCCCGTTTTCAGACGACCCAAATTGGTCTTTTCCAAGGTTTCTTTCATCAAATCAAAGCTGACCGTATCGCCGTCGATTTGGGTAATGGTCAGGCAGCAGCCGTTGTTGGCGACGGATGCACCGATTTGCAGATGCTCGGTCATCCCATCGGGCAGCTTGACAACATGGGTGCGGAAATCAGCGGACGGTTCGCGGATAGCGATAATTTCGCCGACACCTTGGACGATACCTGTAAACATGGGAGATTCTCCAATCGGTTTATTTGATGCGTTTGAAAACCAAATCCCAAACGCCATGCCCCAAACGTTTGCCGCGAGCTTCAAATTTCGTTTCGGGACGGTAGTCGGGCGTAGGCGCGTAATCGGCGGCGGTATTTTTCAAATTGTCAAAACCGCTCAACACTTCCAGCATCTGCTGCGCGTATTCTTCCCAGTCGGTCGCCAGATGGATATAGCCGCCAACTTTTAACTTGGGCAGCAGTTTCTGCACAAACGGCGTTTGTATCAAGCGGCGTTTGTTATGGCGTTTTTTGTGCCAGGGGTCGGGAAAGAAAATGTGGATGCCGTCGAGCACGTCGTCTGAAAGCATATTTTCCACCACTTCGACCGCATCGTGCCGCATCACGCGGATATTGCCGATGCGTTCTTCTTCAATCAATTTCAAAATGTTGCCGACGCCGGGACCGTGCACATCAATCGCCAAAAAGTCGGTATCAGGCAGGCGCTTGGCAATTTCAACAGTCGCCACACCCATGCCGAAACCGATTTCCAACACCTTGGGACGGTCGCTACCGAAACGCTGATTCAAGTCCAACGCGGAATCTTGATAATCGATGCCGAACTGCGGCCACATCGTATCAATGGCACGCTGCTGCGCTGCAGTCATATGCCCTTGACGCAACACAAAGCTGCGGATGGAACGTTTGTGCGCTTCAGGAACGGTGGAATCCAGAGTTATTTCGTTCATAAATTATTTCTTGTATCTGATAAAACTGGGGAAAGGTCGTCGGAAAATCTGCGATATGGTTTCAGACGACCTCTGAATGTATGGGGTCAACCGTTAAACGGTTTGTTTTTATTGTTGATGGATAAGCATGAAACAAGCCGCGGACAGTATCAATCCTGCCGAATTTGTTTGCTTGCTGTTTTAAAGCATGACTAAATGGCTCACTTGGAGCTTAGGCACGCATTCTTGTTCATCCACTATAATCCACTATTCTGTTTGACGAAAAGGTCGTCTGAAAGATTCAGACGACCTTTGACTGATAAATGCAATATCAGCAGTTTAATTCAACTGACTGAATACACTTATTTTTTCTTTTGAGCCGGCAGGTCGGTACAAGTACCCAGCGCCACTTCGGCAGCCATACCGATGGATTCGCCCAAGGTCGGGTGCGGGTGGATGGTTTTACCGATGTCTTCAGCGTCGCAACCCATTTCGATGGCCAGACAGATTTCGCCAATCATATCGCCGCCGTTCGGACCGACGATACCACCGCCGATGATACGGCCGGTCTCGGCATCAAAAATCAGCTTGGTGAAGCCGTTATCGCAACCGTTGGCAATCGCGCGGCCGGAAGCCGCCCACGGGAAGTTGGCTTTGGTGATTTTGCGGCCGGATGCTTTGGCAGACAATTCGGTTTCGCCAACCCATGCCACTTCAGGAGCGGTGTAAGCCACGCCCGGAATCACGCGGGCATCAAAGTAAGCTTTGTGTCCGGCGCAATTTTCAGCGGCAACGTGGCCTTCATGAACGGCTTTGTGTGCCAGCATAGGCTGACCGACGATGTCGCCGATGGCGTAGATGTGCGGCACATTGGTACGCATTTGTTTGTCGACTTCGATGAAGCCACGATCGGTTACAGCAACGCCTGCTTTTTCGGCGCTGATGAGTTTGCCGTTAGGCGCACGGCCTGCGGCAACCAATACGGCATCGTAGCGTTGCGGCTCTTTCGGCGCGTTCGCACCTTCGAAGGTAACGTAAACGCCGTCTTCTTTCGGCTCGACTGCAACGGTTTTGGTGTTGATCATGATGTTGTCAAAACGGTATTCGTTTTGTTTTTGCCATACTTTTACCAAATCGCGGTCTGCACCTTGCATCAGGCCGTCCATCATTTCAACGACGTCAAGGCGTGAACCCAGCGTGCTGTAAACCGTACCCATTTCGAGGCCGATGATACCGCCGCCGATAATCAGCAGCTTGCCCGGTACTTCTTTCAGAGCCAAAGCGCCGCTGGAATCGATGATACGCGGATCTTCAGGGATAAACGGCAGCTTGGTTACGCGACTGCCCGCTGCGATGATACAGTTTTTGAACGCAACGATTTTTTTCTCGCCGGTAGGCGTAGCTTGTTCGTACACGTCGCCGGTAGTCAGCGACACTTCCAAGTGGTGCGGATCCAAGAATTGACCGTCGCCTTGGATAACGTCCACTTTACGGCCTTTTGCCATACCTGCCAAACCGGTAGTCAGGCGGGAAACCACGCCTTCTTTGTAGCCGCGCAACATGTCGATGTCGAGTTCAGGCTCGGGGTATTTGATGCCGTTGGCAGCCAAGTGGCGCACTTCGTCAATAACCGCAGCGTTGTGCAACAAGGCTTTGGAAGGGATACAGCCGACGTTCAAGCAAACGCCGCCCAAGGTTTTGTAACGCTCAACGATGGCAACTTTCAGACCTTCATCAGCAGCGGCAAATGCAGCGGAGTAACCGCCGGGGCCACCACCCAATACGACCACGTCGTACTCTGCATCGGCAGAACCACCGAATTGCGCCGCTTGCGGTGCAGGTGCGGCAGCTTTAGGGGCTTCTTGCGCAGGGACAGCAACAGGTGCTTCGGCTTTAGGAGCGGCAGCCGCGCCTTCGGCTTCAACGACTACAATCAAACCGCCTTCGGAGATTTTGTCGCCGACTTTGACTTTAACTTCTTTGACCACGCCCGCAACTTCGGCAGGTACGTCCATCGTCGCCTTGTCGGTTTCCAAGGTAATCAGGGTATCGTCAACGGCGATGGTGTCGCCTACGTTCACTTCAACCGCGATAATATCTACATTTTCGTGTCCGCCAATGTCGGGCACTTTCAATTCAACTAAGCTCATGTCTAATCTTTCTGAATGATATTCGGACTTCTGTTTTCAGACGACCTGTCAGGTTGTTTGCCAAAGGTCGTCTGAAATACGCTCGGATTACAGGGTAATGCGGCGGAAGTCTTTCAACAGGTTCGCCAGGAATACGGTGAAGCGCATACCAGCGGCACCGTCGATAACGCGGTGGTCGAAGGACAGGCTCAACGGACACATCAGGCGAGGAGCGAACTCTTTGCCGTTCCAAACCGGTTTGATTTGGGATTTGCACACGCCCAAAATAGCGACTTCAGGTGCATTCACAATCGGAGTGAAGCCTGTACCGCCGATGCCGCCCAAGCTGGAAATGGTAAAGCAGGCGCCTTGCATTTCTTGCGGTTTGAGCTTGCCTTCGCGGGCTTTCTTAGACAATTCGGTCAGCTCTTGGCTGATTTCTTTCAGACCTTTTTGATCCACGTCTTTGATGACGGGAACAACCAAGCCGTTCGGCGTATCGGCTGCGAAACCGATGTTGAAGTAGTTTTTCAGAACCAGATTGTCGCCGTCCAAAGAAGCGTTGAATTCTGGGAAGGCTTTCAGCGCGGAAACGGAGGCTTTGATGATGAACGCCAACGGAGACAGTTTCACGCCTTCACGTTCCCATTCTTTGTTCAGCTGTTTGCGGAATTCTTCCAATTCGGTCATGTCCGCTTCTTCGTGAACGGTAACGTGCGGGATAACTACCCAGTTGCGGGACAGGTTTTGACCGGAAATTTTCTTAATGCGGGACAACTCTTTAACTTCGACATTGCCGAATTTGGAGAAGTCCACTTTAGGCCACGGCAGCAAGTCCAGACCGCCGCCCAAAGATGCGCCGGCAGCAGCAGGTTTCGCCGCACCGCCTTGCATCACGGATTTCACAAAGGCCTTAATGTCATCGCCCATGATACGGCCTTTCAAGCCGGTACCTTTGACTTGACCCAAATCCACACCCAATTCACGCGCCAGTTTGCGTGCGGATGGACCCGCGTGTGCTTTGGCAAAAGCGGCTTCGTCGATTTTGGCAGCGGCAGGTGCAGGAGCGGCAACAGGAGCCGGAGCGGCGGCAGGCGCGGCAGCCGGAGCTGCTGCCGGGGCTGCGGCTTGAGCAGGCGCGGGAGCGGAAGTGGCGGCAGAACCGACGGTTTCCACTTCGATAATGGCAGTACCTTCGGATACTTTGTCGCCGACTTTCAGGAATACGGCTTTAACGACACCGGCAGCAGTACAAGGTACATCCATGGTCGCTTTGTCGGTTTCCAAAGTAATCAGCGTGTCGTCTTCGGCAACGGTGTCGCCAACTTTAACTTCAACGGCGATTACATCTACATCAGTATGACCGCCAATATCAGGAACAGCTACTTGAACGGTTGCACCGCCTGCGGGAGCGGCAGCGGGTGCAGCGGCAGGCGCAGGTTGTGCTTCAGCGGCAGGAGCCGGAGCGGCTTCCGCAGCAGCAGCACCGGTTTCAACAGTCAGAATCACGCCACCTTCGGAGATTTTGTCGCCGACTTTGACTTTCACTTCTTTCACAACCCCTGCTGCATCGGCAGGTACGTCCATAGTGGCTTTGTCGGTTTCCAGTGTAATCAGGGTGTCGTCAACGGCGATGGTGTCGCCCGCTTTGACTTCTACTGCGATGATATCGACGTTTTCATGACCGCCGATATCGGGTACTTTGATTTCTACGATACTCATTTGAGTTCCTTTGATGATTTCGGTTTGAGGTCGTCTGAAAAACAGTTTCAGACGACATCACTTATGTTTTCCGGCACGGATAACCATTTCCAAGACAGCTTTTCTGCGCTTCGAACCTTTTGCACGACTTACGCCCGCAGCCCGGTAATTCAAGGTTTATCCGTTATACAAACCGTCAACGTATTCTTGATTCAGACGACCCCGCAAGCAAATTGACTTTGAGGTCGTCTGAAAACAGGATTAGCGTTTCCAGCTTGGCGCCACGTCGGCATTGATGCCGTATTTTTCGATGGCTTGTTGAACGGTTTCTTTGCTGACTTTGCCTTGTTCTGCCAATGCGCTCAATGCTGCCACGGCAACGTTGTAGCGGTCCACTTCGAAGAAGCGGCGCAGGTTGGCACGGCTGTCGGAACGGCCGAAACCATCGGTACCCAAGACATGGTAGTCGTTCGGGATGTACGCGCGGATACGGTCGGCATAGCTGCGGATATAGTCGGTAGCGGCGATAACCGGACCGTCATGACCTTGCAGTTGTGAGGTAACGAAAGGTACTTTTTCAGCTTCCAACGGATGCAGGCGGTTGAAACGTTCTACTTCGATGGCATCGCGGTGCAGCAGGTTGAAGGATGGGCAAGACCAAATGTCTGCTTCTACGCCGAAGTCGGCTTTCAGCAATTCGGCACCGGCAATCACTTCTTGCAGGATGGTACCGGAACCCATCAATTGAACTTTCTTGTCACCTTTACCGCCGGCTTTCAGCAAGTACATACCTTTCAGGATGTCTTGTTCCACGCCTTCGGGCATATCCGGATGAGTGTAGTTCTCGTTCATCAGGGTGATGTAGTAGAACACGTCTTCATGGTTGACGTACATACGGCGCAGACCATCATGTACGATAACGGCCACTTCATATTGGAAGGTCGGATCGTATGTTACGCAGTTCGGGATCAAATCAGCTTGAATGTGGCTGTGGCCGTCTTCGTGTTGCAGGCCTTCACCGTTCAAGGTCGTACGACCGGCAGTACCGCCCAACAGGAAGCCGCGCGCGTGCATATCGCCGGCAGCCCATGCCAAGTCGCCGACACGTTGGAAACCGAACATAGAGTAGTAAATGTAGAACGGAATCATCGCGAAGTCGCTGTTGGCATAGCTGGTCGCTGCAGCAATCCAGTCAGCCATCGCGCCAGGCTCGTTAATACCTTCTTGCAGGATTTGACCGTCAACGGATTCTTTATAGAACATCAGTTGGTCTTTGTCTTGCGGGGTATATTGTTGGCCTTTCGGGTTCCAAATACCGTATTGGCGGAACATGCCTTCCATACCGAAGGTACGGCTTTCGTCAGGAACGATAGGTACGACGCGTTTGCCGATTTTTTTGTCTTTCAACAGAGTAGACAGAATGCGGACGAAAGCCATGGTGGTTGAGAATTCACGGTCGCCGCTGGATTTCAGTTGAGTCTCAAATGCTGACAATTCAGGCACTTCCAGAACTTCTTGGGTAGGCTTGCGTTGAGGCAGGTAGCCGCCCAAAGCTTCGCGGCGTGCGTGCAGGTATTTGTACTCTTCACTGTCGGGAGCAAAAGTCAGGTAAGGCAGATCGCCACTGTCGATTTGCTCGTCGGTAACAGGAATGTCAAAGCGGTCGCGGAATTGTTTCAGAGACGCTTTGTCCATTTTTTTGGCTTGGTGGGCAACGTTTTGACCTTCACCGGATGCACCCATACCATAACCTTTAATGGTTTTCGCCAAAATTACGGTAGGTTTTCCGTCTGCATGGTTAGCTGCACGGTCATAAGCGTTGTACACTTTTTGAGGGTCGTGACCGCCGCGGTTCAATGCCCAAATTTCGTCATCGGTCATATCGGCGACCAATGCTTTCAATTCTGGGGTATTGAAGAAATGTTCGCGCACGTACGCGCCGTCTTTGGATTTGTAAGTTTGGTAGTCACCGTCCAAACATTCTTCCATGCGTTTGCGCAGGATACCGTCTTTGTCTTTTGCCAAGAGGCGGTCCCAACGGCGACCCCAAATGACTTTGACAACATTCCAGCCTGCGCCGGCAAAGTTACCTTCCAATTCTTGGATGATTTTGCCGTTACCGCGGACAGGACCGTCCAAACGTTGCAGGTTACAGTTGATGACGAAAATCAGGTTATCCAAACCTTCGCGTGCCGCCAATGCGATTGCGCCTTGGCTTTCCGGCTCGTCCATTTCACCGTCGCCGCAGAATACCCAAACCTTGCGGCCTTTAGTTTTACTCAAACCGCGTGAGTCCAGATATTTCAGGAAGCGTGCCTGATAAATCGCCATCAGCGGGCCCAAGCCCATAGATACGGTCGGGAACTGCCAGAAGTCGGGCAGCAGGTGCGGGTGAGGGTAAGACGGCAGGCCGTTGCCGCCGACTTCCTGACGGAAATTATCCAATTGTTCGTCTGTCAGACGGCCTTCCACATAGGCGCGGGCATAGATGCCGGGAGCGGAGTGGCCTTGTACGAATACCAAATCGCCTTCTTCCCCGTCGCCTTTGGCGCGCCAGAAGTGGTTAAAGCCGACATCATACAAAGTGGCAGCAGATTGGAAGGAGGCGATATGGCCGCCCAGTTCCAAATCTTTTTTGCCCGCGCGCAGTACCATGGCAGCCGCATTCCAGCGGATGATGGAGCGGATGCGGTGTTCCAGCTCGTGATTGCCGGGCGATTTCTGCTCTTTGCCTACCGGAATCGTATTCAAATAGGCGGTAGTCGCGTCAAACGGCATGTGGATGCCGCGGCGGCGGGTGTATTTCACCAGATTTTCCAGCAGGAAATGCGCGCGCTCGGTGCCTTCGTTTTCCAGCACGGAGCTTAAGGCATCTAACCATTCCTGAGTTTCAATCGGATCGATGTCGTTAATTTGGTTGGACATGGATAATCCCTTCAGTGGAGAGTTACGGAACACGGCACAACGCCGCGATGTTGAGTTTGCGGACATGGAGGCCGTCTGAAATTTTCCCTAACGGCCGAAAGACGGACGAAAAGGGGGTTAATTGAAGTAATATGTATAGCTTTCAAAAGCTTGTTAAACAAAGTTTTTGAAACAGTTGTAAAGCGTTTTTTGGCGATACATTTTCGCGCCGAAATGCTATCAGTTATCGGCAGGGCTTGCAAACCGTCATGGGCCATATTTGTGCGGAATCAAAAAACCATAGCTCAGCAAAGAGGGTGTTTTTTCTTTTTCAAACTTCCGATAGCTGAAATACAGTCCGGTTATTGTTCGATAAAGAATAAATAAATCAAAAAAGAAAATTTACCGCCGATGCGGTAAAGATGCTTTCAGACGGCCTTTTAAGGTTAAAAAAAGTAAAGGATCAGTCTGCCGACTCATCCATTTTCCGCTGCCGCTTGAGCAGGATGAGGACTGCGCCGTCATTATTTTTATGCGGTTCGGCGTAGGCCAAAACGTCGGGATGCATCATCAGCCAACGGCGGACCAGGTTTTTCAACTTTGGCTGATACCCGGAGGAACCCAATCCGCTGCCATGGATAATTTCCCCGCATACCCCCCGCCGTTGGACGAAAGCAATAAATTCGTTCAATACCTGCTGGGCTTCTTCTTGTGTGTAGCCGTGCAGGTCGACATCGGCAACAACAGGGTAATAGCCGCTTTGCAGGCGTTTGATGTCATTTTGACCGCGTCCGTTTTTGCTGAATGAAGAGGGGATGTCGAGCCATTGCCCGTCCCCGATATAAAAGTAGCCGTCTTCCAAAGATTTTCCATCGTCTTTGGGGCGCGGTTTGATAGGGGATAAATCGCGCGGTTGCTCATAACGGCCGCTGCCGCTTTTCAGGGGTTTGACATCGGCCATCATGGCCGAAAAATCTATTTGCTTATTTTGTTCGCTTTGCACCGCCTGATGTTTTGCAGCCTGTTTTTCCGCTGTTTTCCGCGCCTGTTTCCCAAGGTCTTTTAAAATGGCTTGAAAATCGTTGTTTGAATTCATGGGGATGGTTTTAAGTGAAAGTTGATGACCGTATGGGGTCGTTTTTTGTTTTTCAAAAAGGCCGTCTGAAAACATATGCCGGGATACGGACAATGGTTTTCAGACGGCCTCCACTATATGCCTATTTGACTGTCTGCATCAATGATGGATGGCTTGTTCCATTGCCAGCCTCTCTTGCCGTTCCGCCTCGGCAGCCTCACGTTCGCGTCGGGTGGTCTGACGCATCATATACCAGTTCATGATGATAACTAAAGTACCGACGATTGCAATGATGATGGTGGCCAACACGTTCATTTGCGGATCAAGTCCGAGTTTGATTTTGGAGAAAATCACTTGCGGCAGGGTGGATGAGCCGGGACCGGACAAGAAAGAGGTAATCACCAAATCATCCAGCGACAAGGTAACGCCGAGCAGGAAGCCGGAAACTATGGCCGGCATAATCAGCGGCAGGGTAATCACGAAAAAAATCTTCAGTGGGCGCGCACCCAGATCCATAGCTGCTTCTTCCAAAGACTGGTCAAGCTCGGCCAGACGGGCACGGATGACAACGGTGATGTAAGCCATACATAGGGTGGCATGGCCGAGGAAAATGGTAAAAAAGCCGTTACCGAACGAAGAAGTGTTTCCGAAAATGCCTTGCAGCATGGTTTGCACTTGGATAATCAGCAGCAGCATCGACAGGCCGGTAATCACGTCGGGCATAACCATGGGTGCCGATACCATACCGGCAAACAAGGTGCTGCCGCGGAAACGTTTAATCCGAGCCAATGCATAACCGGCTAAAGTGCCGAGTACTGTGGCGGCCAAGGAGGAGACAACGGCTATACGGAGGGACAGCCATGCGGCCTCCAAGATTTGGTCGTTATTCAGCAGCTTGGCATACCATTTGGTGGAAAAACCGCCCCAGATTGTAACGAGCTTCGAATCGTTGAAGGAGTAGACTACCAATACAATCAAAGGGATGTAGAGAAAAGCCAAGCCGAGGAAAAGCATTGTTTTTAAAAACCAAGACAACTTCTGTTTGTTAGCCATTTTTCCCTCCTTCTTCCAATTGGCGGTTTTCATAACGGTGGTAGAAGGTAATCGGCACGACCAGCAACAGCACCATAACCACAGCCAAGGCGGAGGCCAAAGGCCAGTTATTCTGCTCAAAGAAAGTCATCCACAATACTTTGCCAATCATGAGGTTATCCGATCCGCCAACCAAGTCCGGAATAACGAACTCACCCACAGCCGGAACGAAAACCAACATCGATCCTGCCACGATGCCGGTTTTCGACATGGGCAGGGTAATGGAGAAAAAGGTTTTAATCGGGCCGGCACCCAAGTCGGAAGCGGCTTCCAGCAACCTGCCATCGAGCTTGATCAGTTGGGTGTAAAGCGGCAGGATCATAAACGGCAGGTAGGCATAAACCATCACCAGCTGGAGTGAAAAGGCGTTGTAGAACATATTCAGCGGTTCGTCGATGATGCCGTATTTGATCAGCAGGTGGTTAATGATACCGTTGGAAGTAAGCAACCCCATCCAAGCGTAAACACGCAACAGGAAGGAAGTCCAGAAAGGCAACATGATCGCCAGCAGCAGGCCGTTCCGATAGGCCGGTTTGGCACGCGAAATGGCATAAGCCATCGGATAGCCGAGCAAAAGGCAGATTAGGGTGGTAACGAAGGCTGTCTTCAGCGACGACCAATAGGTTCGCAGATACATATTGCTATCGCCGTCAGCAGGCGACAGCCCTAGCATTTGCGACAGTGTGCCGCCGAAATTCTGGAAGATTTCTTTATAATTCTGCATAACGATATGCAGAGTCTGCTTGCCTGTTTCCGGATCGGTTACAAATAAATCGGTATACGGCGGGATTTTAATATCCTGCTCGGCGAAGCTGATTTTCAGGACGATGAAAAAAGGTATTAAAAACAGCAGCAGCAACCAAACATATGGGATGCCGATAACCAATTTCCGTCCCGGTCGCAGACGGCGTTTGATATTGACGGACATTTCAGACGGCCTCCTAGCGGGTTAGGGGGGTAGGCTGGTTTTCCGGCCAGTCGAGGTACACTTCATCACCCCAAGTAGGCGGAGTAATGTTGCGCACATACCAGTAAGGGGCAGGTACTTGGCTTTTGATGATGCGGCCGCTCTGCATTTGTACGTGATAAATCGCGAAGCTACCTAAATACGCAATTTCTTTTACCGTGCCTTTCGCCCAGTTGTGGGTATCGCGGTGTGCTGGTTTTTCTTTGTGTAAATCAATATCTTCGGGACGGATGCTGACCCAGATGGTTTGACCGACTTTTCCATCGAATTTTTGGTCGGTATAGATTTTGCTGGGCAGTTCGTCACATTCGATTAGGGCATGCCCTTCGTCTTTGTGTACCACTTTCCCTTCAAAAATATTGGTTTCGCCGATAAATTCGGCGGTAAAGCGGCTGTTGGGATAATCATAGATATTGCTTGGTGTATCCACTTGTTGCAGCTCGCCGTCGGACATAATCGCCACGCGGGTGGCCATGGTCATGGCTTCTTCTTGGTCATGGGTAACCATGATGCAGGTTACCCCCACTTTTTCCAAAGTATTGACCAGTTCAAGCTGGGTTTGTTGGCGCAGTTTTTTATCCAATGCACCCAAAGGTTCGTCCAACAGCAGCAGCTTCGGACGCTTGGCCAGGGAACGTGCGAGTGCCACACGCTGTTGCTGGCCGCCTGAGAGTTGGTGCGGCTTGCGTTTGGCGTATTTGGTCATTTGCACCAGACGGAGCATTTCTTCGACCCGCGCATTGATTTCATCGGCAGGCAATTTGTCTTGTTTCAAACCGAATGCGATGTTCTGCTCAACCGTCATATGGGGGAAGAGGGCGTAGCTTTGGAACATCATGTTGATCGGACGCTCATAGGGGGCGAGGGCGGTAATATCCTGGCCGTCCAGGATGATGCTGCCTTCACTCGGGGTTTCCATGCCGGCCAGCATGCGCAGCAGGGTTGATTTTCCGCTGCCGGAACTGCCCAGTAAGGCGAAAATTTCATGCTGTTGGATGTCAAGATTTATTTGGCGGACGGCAAAAGTGCTGCCGAATTTTTTAACCAGGCCTTTGATTTGCAGATAGGGCTGGGCGGCGGGTTCTGTGGTCATCTTTAATGCTCCAAAGAAACTCGATACCGGCTGGAACGGAACTCGAAGAGGTGGATACGGGTCGGTCGCACAGGTTGGGTATCCTTCCGGTACGAACGGGCTGCGTAAGGTGTTCTAAAAAACCGCCCATTATATTGGTGGATAAGCCTTGGGGGCAAACAAAATTATCCCGTGCTGCGGATATTTTGGGCCGGCAGTTTGTTTGCGGGACAAAATGCAACAATCCCATACATTGTTTCTTTTAGCCTGATATAACTAAGCCGATGATTGGGCTTTGAAAAATATCCTTTTTCTGCCCTTTTGCTTCTTGATTTAGGAATAATAAATCGACTGCAAGCCCTGATAACGCCGTCTTGTCTGAATTATATAAATATTTAACAATATGTTTTATTGGGTATTCCATAATGTAATCGAGACATATGCGGCTTGCAGTTGTTTATTTTTCAGACGGCCTTTTTGCTTTCCAAATATTCCGCCAATCCGCGCTCGCGCAATACGCAGCTCGGGCATTCGTGGCAGCCGCCGACGATGCCGTTGTAGCAGGTGTGGG
>ERZ1023282.709-NODE-709-length-15435-cov-8.346229_pt1 | contig 15435 bp, 12 predicted proteins | sample MGYA00521262_ERZ1023282 | MGnify/ENA primary metagenome ERZ1023282 (study PRJEB32759, sample SAMN07749867) | skin metagenome | biome: transportation; feature: city; material: polyester macromolecule | host: Homo sapiens | place: Hong Kong:KT line | collected... | reverse complement strand
TCATCGTCTGCCCCGGCGTGACCATCGGGGACAACTGCGTCATCGGCGCGGGCTCGGTGGTCACCAAGGACATTCCCGCCGGCAGCCTCGCGGTGGGTAACCCGGCCCGGGTCCTGCGCCAGCTGGACGACTCCACCTTCGGGCCCCGACATCAGTCGTAACGCTTGCGTACGACGCCGCGTCACACCCAAGACTGAGGCTGCGCCGCAAACGGCCCCGAGCACCAGTACCGTCACCTTTTCAGGGAGCCGCCACCATGAATCCCGATGCCTTCTCCGAGCTGGCCGCCGCCCGGTACTCCGTGCGGGACTTCCGACCGGATCCCGTACCGACTGAGATCGTCGAGGAGATCCTGGAGGATACCCGTCAGGCCCCGAGCTGGTCGAACACTCGGCCCTTCATGCTGGCGCTGGCCACCGGGGAGCGGGCAGACCGACTGCGCGCCGCCTACATCGCCGAGTTCGACGTGACCCTCCCGGTCCAGCACAAGAAGCGCGGCGCCATGGTCCGCCTGGCCCTGAGCGGTAAGGCACCCGACGGCGACTACCGGACCTGGGCGCCCCACCCAGCGGACCTGCTGCCCCATTCCCAGGCCGTCGGCAGTCAGTTGTACGCGCACATGGGCATCGCGAGAGACGACCGCAAGGCCCGCGACGCGGCCGTCCGCCGCAACTGCGAGGCCTTCGGCGCACCGGTCATCGGTTTCGTCCTGGTCCACAAGGGCCTCATGCCCTTCGCCGCGCTCGACGCCGGAATCATGCTCCAGACACTGTTCCTGTCGGCCAAGGCCCACGGCGTCGACTCCTGCCCTCTTGGGGTCCTGGCCACCTGGCGCCGCCCCTTCGATGCCGAGTTCGAGGCGCCGGCCGACTACCGTCTCATCACCGGCTTCGCCCTGGGCTACGCCTCAGACGCCCCGGTCAACGACTTCCGGGCCGAGCGGCGGGCCGTGCGCCTGGTGCCTGCTCGCAGCTGATCCGGTCGCGGCCCGCTCGAGCCGTCACCGTCCGTGGTGCTCGACGTCGCGGTCGTACCTTATGCCTCGCGTTCGAAGGGTAAAGGGTACGAACGCGCGCCCTAAGGTACGAACACAAGGTGCTCCATCCTATTTTCACAACAGACCCTAGGCCGGCTGCGTGCTGTCCAGTGCGGCCTGAGCCGGGCGGCGCCAGCAGGGCGGGACGATGAGTCCGCGCCGGCGGACCGCGACCAGCACGGCCAGTCCGGACGCCGCACACAACACGACCGCGACAACGGACCCCTCGATCCCCATGGCACCACCGGTGAGCAGGTCGGGACCAGTGAGACGGGCCTTGATGAGTCCACGCCCCGCTCCGATGCCGAAGATGCCGCCCTGAACGAAGTTCCAGGCGATGTGCACCCCGATCGCCATCCACAGGCGCCGGGTGAGCAGGTAGCACGCACCCAGCAGGATGCCCGCCTCCAACGCGATCGCCACTGCGCCGAAGACTGTGGCGTGAGAGTTGCCCAAGTGCGCGGCACCGAAGAGGGTCGAGGTGATGGCCAGCGCCCACCACGTCCCCAACCTGCCCTCGATGAGTCGCAGCAGGATACCCCGGAAGAAGATCTCCTCGGCGACTCCGACAAAAACTCCGGCTCCCAGATCGGTGACGACTCCCATGCTCCAGCCGACGTCCACCACATGGTAGAAGCCGATCAGGGCCAGAATCGCAATGACGGCGGACATGAGCAGCGCTCCGATAGCGAGGCCGACAGAGAACTCGCGCAGCGCTGCCCCGCGCCCGCCGAGTTCAATGACGGGTCTCCCACCGACGAAGTGCACCAGCAGCCAGTACCCAGCTACGGAGACGACAGCGTCCACAACATCCATGATCATGGTGGCGCACGAACTGAGGGACACAAGGTCACCACCTGCATTAAACGGCGCAAAACCAGCGATCCATAGCAGAAGCGCGGGGATCGCCAGAGAACCAAGAAAGAGCGCAAGGCCGATCACGAGCTGAAGCCGTCCAGAGCGATCCGCCTTTCGCGGAGGGATACGCCACCGGGGACAGACCGGAATGAGCCGGTCCAGGAAACTGCCGGAATGGGGCTCTGACACCGGGGCGGGAGAATTCATGGAAGTGCTCATAAACCAGCGTTTCCTTCCCGACGCGCGTCACGCCTCATGCGCCGCGAGGAAGAGTACCTGCTGCTGCGAGAGCCTGGACCGTCAGATCTTGGCCACGGGGGCGTAGCGCAAGATGAGGCGCTTGGTGGCGGGGGCGCCGTCGATGACGAACTCGACGCGGGCGGTCAGGGACCGTCCCTTGCCCTCCAGGCCGACGACGGTGCCCACCCCGTAGGAGTCGTGGCGCACCTGGTCACCGGTCCGAAGCCCGGCCACGGCTGCGGGCAGGTCCTCCGAGACCGCGGCCTCCCCGGTCGGTGAGGCGGTGCCCTGCTTGCCGCGGGCCTCGAGGCGGGCGGAGGCGCGCTTGGCGGCCCGGTCCTGGGCGGTCTCCACGCGCCCCAGCTTGCCCGAGCGCTTGGCGCCTCCCCCCACAGGTGGGGCGAAGTCATCGTCGTCGGAGTAGGTGCTCTGTCGAGAGGCGCCCGAGCGCCGCCCGCCCGAGCCGAAGCCGCCCTCGCCCCAGCTGCTGCCCCAGCCGGTGCCGCCGCCGCGCAGCGCCTCCATGGAGGAGGCCAGGCGCTTCCAGTCGATGGTCTCTGCCGGCACGTCGTCGAGGAAGCGGGAGGCGGGCATGGCGTTGGCGGCGCCCCAGGCCGAGCGCACGGCGGCGCGGGTGAGGTAGAGGCGCTCGCGGGCTCGGGTGAGGGCCACGTAGGCCAGGCGCCGCTCCTCGGCGAGCTCGGTCTCCTCGGCCAGGGAGCGGGTGTGGGGAAAGGTGCCGTCCTCCATGCCGGTGACGAAGACGACCGGGAACTCCAGCCCCTTGGCGGTGTGGACGGTCATGAGGGTGATCTGGCCCTGCTCCTCGGCCCGCCGGGCGTCCTCGTCCTCGAGGTCGGCGCTGGGCGGGAGCTGGTCGGAGTCGGCCACGAGCGAGACGCGTTCGAGGAAGTCGGCCAGGGTGCCGTCGGGGTTGGCGGCCTGGAAGTCGCTGGCCACGGAGTGGAGCTCGGCGAGGTTCTCCACGCGGGTGGCGTCCTGGGGGTCGTCGCTGGCGCGCAGCTCGGCGAGGTAACCCGAGGCGTCCAGGGCGGAGTCGAGGATGTCGGCGACGCCGTCGCCGGCAGTGACCATGTGGCGCAGGGTGGTGAGCAGCTCGTGGAAGCCGCGCACCTGGTTGCGGGCGCGGGTGGTCAGACCCTCGACCTCGGGCGGCTCGCTCGCCCCGATGGTGGAGGGGGCCTGCCCGTCGGCTCCCTCGGTCCCGTCAGGCTCGTTGGCCTGGTCCTCGCGGGGTGCTCCGGCGGCGTCGGCGACGGCCTGCCCGAAGGAGACGGCGTAGCGGGCGGCGTGCTCGGCCAGGGCACCCTCGGCCTTGTCCCCCAGGCCGCGCTTGGGGACGTTGAGGATGCGGCGCAGGTTGACGTCGTCGTCGGGGTTGTCGACGGCGCGCAGGTAGGCGATGGCGTCCTTGATCTCGCGGCGGTCGTAGAAGCGGGTGCCGCCGATGACCTTGTAGGGCTGGCCGGCGCGCATGAAGGCCTCTTCGAGGGCGCGGGACTGGGCGTTGGTGCGGTAGAAGACGGCGACGTCGCGGGGGCGCACGCCGTGCTCGTCGGCCAGGCGGTCGACCTCCTGGCTGATCCAGCGGGCCTCGTCGTGCTCGGAGTCGGCGACGTAGCCGGTGATGGGGGCGCCGTCGCCGGCGGCGGTCCACAGGTTCTTCTCGCGCCGGCCGCTGTTGCGGGAGATGACGGCGTTGGCGGCCGAGAGGATGTTCTGGGTGGAGCGGTAGTTCTGCTCCAGCAGGATGGTGCGCGCCGCCGGGTAGTCCTCCTCGAACTCCTCGATGTTGCGGATGGTGGCGCCGCGGAAGGCGTAGATGGACTGGTCGGAGTCGCCGACGACGGTGAGCTCGCCCGGGGGCAGGGCCGAGCCCGCCCCGGAGGTGCCGGGGCCGCCGACGAGCTCGCGCACGAGGACGTACTGGGCGTGGTTGGTGTCCTGGTACTCGTCGACCAGGATGTGGCGGAAGCGGCGCCGGTACATCTCGGCCACGGCCGGGCGGGTCTGGAGCAGGGCGACGGTGCGCATGATGATGTCGTCGAAGTCCAGGGCGTTGGCGGCGCTCAGGCGCTCGGCGTAGGCGCGGTAGACCTCGGCGAGGTGGCGCTCGAGGGGGTTGGAGGTGACGGCGCGCTCGGCGAACTGGGCCGGGGTGATGAGCTCGTTCTTGAGGTCGGAGATGCGGTGGGCGAAGGTCTTGGGGGTGAAGCGCTTGGGGTCGATGCCCAGCTCGCGCACGATGAGGGTGATGAGGCGGGTGGAGTCGGCGGCGTCGTAGATGGAGAAGGTGGAGCGCAGGCCGGCGGCCTCGTGCTCGCGGCGCAGGATGCGCACGCAGGCGGAGTGGAAGGTGGAGACCCACATGCGCTCGCCGGCGGGGCCCACCAGGGCGGTGACGCGTTCGCGCATCTCGGCGGCGGCCTTGTTGGTGAAGGTGATGGCCAGGATCTCGCCGGGGCGGGCGCGGCCGGTGGCGATGAGGTGGGCGATGCGGTGGGTGAGGACGCGGGTCTTGCCCGAGCCCGCACCGGCGATGATGAGCAGTGGCGCGCCGGCGTGGGTGACGGCGGCCTCCTGGGCGGGGTTGAGGCCGGAGAGCAGCTCGGCCGGGTCTGAGACTGTGACGCCCCAGGCCGGGCCGGAGACGTGGCCCGACGGCGCGGCGCCGTCGGCTCGGGCCCGCGCCGCGGCGGCATTGGCTTGGGCCCGGGCGACCAGGGCGGAGACCTCGTCCTGACGCTCCTCCCAGGTGGGGGCCGCGGCGGCCTCGTCCTCGGGGGGCGGGGCGTCCTCGGGGCCCCAGTCCTCCTCGGGCGCCTCGACGTCGGCCCAGGAGTCGTCGTCAAAGGACCCACCGGCGGGAATGAGGGCGGGCAGCACAGCCTCGGGCGGCGGCGTGGCCGCACCGCTGGAGCCGGGCATGGGCAGGGCACCGAAGAGGGAGTTCATCGCGTTCATCGTGAGGCCAAGCCTAGGCCAGGGCGCCGACACGTTCCGCCTTTCTTACCCCACCTCAACATTGACAGCACACCGTCGACATTGACAGTGTGCTGTCAATAGGTTGCAGATCACCCGGAGAGGAGCCGAGATGCGGACCATCGCCCTATACACGACCGAGACCATGGCGGATTGGGAGTATGCCTACCTCACCACTCAGATCGCCGATGCAGAAGGACTCAAGCCCGGACGCTTCCGACTGCTGCTCGTGGGTGATGGACTGGAGCCGGTGCACACACTCGGGAACCTGCCGCTGGCGCCGGAGGCCGACCTCGACGCGCTGAATGCACTGGCCGACGATGGCTCGCTCGCGGCCCTGGTCATTCCGGGAGGGAATCACTACGCGGCCGGGCACGAGCGGCTCATCAAGGCGGTCGGCCATCTCGTGGACAAGGAGATTCCGGTGGTGGCGATCTGCGGCGCCACACTCCTACTGGCCCGAGCCGGCTTCCTGGACGAGCGCCGCCACACCTCGAATGCCGCCTCATACCTTGAGGCCAGTGGATACCGAGGCGGTGCGCACTACGTGGAGGCCCCAGTGGTGACCAACCGGGGTGTCACCACGGCCTCAGGCATTCATGCGATCCCCCTCACCGCGGAGGTCATGCGGATCACCGGACTTGTGCCCGATGCGATGGTCGACTCCTGGGAACAGGTCTTCCTCAACGGCAAGGAGAAGGACTACATGGCTCTGATGGAGGCGACCGTTGCCTGGCAGAACGCCTGAGGGGGACGCCCTCACCGCCTTGGTCCTTCCCGTCTTCGCCCTCAACGGGGAGCTCCTGGAGGCGGCTGCGGTGATCACGGCCCCGCATGAGCTGACCCCGGCCCGGTGGCAGATGCTGGGCGCCGTCCTAGAGGAACCGCTACCGGTGGCTGAGATCGCCCGGCGGGTCGGACTGACGCGGCAGAGCGTGCAGCGGGTGGCCAATGATGTCGTCATCCAGGGATGGGCGCGCTGGGAGCCCAATCCCGGGCGGCGCGGTCAGAACCTGCTCGTCCTGACCGACAGGGGACGGCGAGCGATCGCGGCGCTCACCGCGGAGCAGCACGCCTGGGCCGATGCCGTCGGCCAGGAGATCGGAGAGAGGGACCTGAAGACCCTGGCAACGCTGATCAGCCGGGTCACCGAGGCGTCACGCCGCTACCGACAAACCGCCGGAGAGGAGCCCTCGCCTTAAGCAGGAAACCACTCCCGCCGCACCGGACCCCGAGCGGGCAACGTCGACCTCGACGCACTCGCATTCGTCAGCCAGCGCCACGTAGTTAGCGTCGAGGACGCCGTCAGATAGCGAGCACCCGGAGCAGTCGCATCACGCCTCCAGGCATCAACAGCAAAGCCGCGACTGCGCGGCTGAGCACCTCTCTCCTCCGAAGGCCTCATCAGAACCTACCCACAGCAGCCCTTGCCCAATATAGTACGAATTTCGTACTATATGTTTCACGCAGCAGTTGACGGCGGTTGCAGCATCTCGCTGTCGAGCGAGCCCGAGGAGGTTTCCATGAGTCGAGCGATCGAGTACCGGAGATTCGGCGGACCAGAGGTCCTGGAGGAGGTCGAGCGTCCGACGCAGGCACCCGGCAATGGAGCGGTACGCATCGCGGTGCGCGCCGTCGGGCTCAACCCTCTCGACTTCAAGACCTTCGAGGGTAACTTGCGACCGGTTGAGCGGGTTCAGCGCCTCATTCATCCTCGACGCTGGCTGGAAGGCTCATCCGCCCACTTCCCCAGGAGCGTGGCCCGAGACTTCGCGGGAGTCATCGACGCAGTCGGCACCAGCGTCACGGACCTCGCCGTGGGCGACGCCGTGCTGGGTACCTTGCGGAGCGCACCCGGCCAGGCCGACACCCGCGGAGCACTCACCACCGAGCTGGTGGCACCCGCCGACGATGTCGTCAAGAAGCCGGCTCCGCTGTCGTTCACGCAGGCGGCCTGCCTGGGTGTTGCCTCGCAGACCGCGTGCGGCGCGTTCAGGCAACTGAACCTGCACGACGACGATGTGATTGTCATCAGTGCCGCTGCAGGCGGCGTGGGTTCGGTTGCCGCTCAACTCGCCTTGAGCCGAGGAGCCACCGTGATCGGAATCGCCGGCGCCCGCAATGCCGAATATCTCCGCTCCTTGGGAGCCATTCCAGTCACTTACGGCGGGAACCTGACAAGCCGGGTTCGCGATGCGGCTCCGTCGCCCGTCACCAAGCTCCTTGACTGCTATGGCAGCGGCTACGTACAACTTGGCCGTGATCTCGGGCTAACGGGCCGTTCCATCGGCACTCTGGTTCCCTCACCCGCAGCGATCCTCAGGGGCGCGCGGTTCACCGGCTCACGACACAGTAGTGGACGCGGTGACCTCGAGGAGGTGGCACAGCTGGTGGCGGACGACGCCATCAAGGTCGAGGTCGCTCACACTTACTCTTTCACGCTGGAGCAGGTTCGCGCCGCCTATACCGAGCTGGCGACGGGGCATGTCCGCGGCAAGCTCGTCGTCGACCTATCCTGACACTCATCCATGTTCCCCCGATCAGGAGGATCGCTTGAGCAGAGGGATTCACGATCAGCGTCTCATCCGGACGCTGCGTGCCATGAACAGCGAGCTCGCCGCCAGCAACCGTGCTGTAGCGGCGCGAACAGGACTCAACGACAGCGATCTGGCTGTGCTCGACGTCCTGCACCGCGACGGTCCGCAGACCCCTACCACTCTGGCCCGCCGCACCCGGATGGGGACCACAACAATGGCCAGCGTGCTACGGCGACTCGTCCGCGATGGTTGGGTTGAGCGTCGCCCCAGCGAGACGGACCTGCGATCCTTCACCATCCACGCCACGAGCGCTGATCGTCTTGCCGAGATATTCCTGCCCGCCAACCGGAAACTGACGGCTTTGGTCAAACACTGGCCGGACAGCCAGATCGATCAGCTCATTGAATTCCTGGAGGATGCCACGACGGTGATCCACGAGTCGGCAGAACAGTTATCCTCCGCAGACGGTCGCGACTCCTGACCCCGGTCGTACATCCCTCCATGAACGGTGAGTTCACATCCGCTCAGTCTGTGACACGTCGGCTCACCGAATGCGAGCGAGCGTCACGCTGCCCAAACAAGCACCCACGGCGCCAAGATCAGCCCAACTCCAACGCCATTACTCAGGTCGCTGAGCATCCTGAAGAAACCCACTTAAGATCGTTTCAAACGCCACCACATGAGTCGTCGCCGCAACCCAAACAAGTCGACCATCCACACTCCCATACTCATGAGCGATGATATTACGCATTCCAATAATTCGATGAATGTCAGGAATTTGGTCAGCCGTCTGTTGATCAGATTTCCGCACCCTATTCAGCGCCTCGCCGAGGATTTCGATCTGCCGTTCGACAGCGGAACTCAACATCAGGTCCGACAGGTACTTCTCTTCACTCACACCCTGTGTGAATCGTCGCAGGGCTCACACCGCCTGAAGAGCATCCCAGACGTGAGCATAGGATTCAGGCCGCATAGACATCCTCAGCACCCCTCAGCACCGAGGACTTGAAGTAAGGATTCTTGACCGACTCTGCAACGACTAGGTCAATCTTTCTGCCGAAGATCCTCGCCAACTCATCCTGCAGACCGAAGAAGTCAGCAAATCTATCCTTACGGTCCGCTTGGAAATCAACAATAAAGTCAATGTCACTGGTATGGGGATCGAAATGATCGGTAAGTACCGACCCGAAAACACGCAATCGAGCAACACCAAACCGGGCGCATGCATCCGACAGCGCCTTGGTATCGATCGTCACTTTAACCGCCACAGAACTATTCTCTCAGAACCGCCTAACTATGACCAGAGATTCCAGCACGCCGGCCGCAGAAGCGGCAAGCAGCCCGAACGCCGTCGGTCCCGCCGACGGCGTCTACCGCACCGCGCGCAGGTAGCGGTCGCGGCCGGTGAGGTCCTGGCCGGTCTCGGCCTGCTTGAACCCGGCTCCGAGCGCGGCGGCGCGCAGCAGCGCCCCTTGTTCGTGGTCGTGCTCCATGACGAGCACTCCGCCGGTGCGCAGCAGCGCGACCGAGCGCACCAGGACATCGATCGGAATCTCCAGCCCGTCGGGTCCCCCGCCGTAGAGGGCCACGGTGGGCTCGTGCTGGGCCGTCTCGGTGTCCTCCACGGCGCCTGCCGGCACGTAGGGAGGGTTGCTCACGACGACGTCGACCTGGCCGTTGAGGTCGTGGAGGACCAGCGGGTCGGTGGCGTCGGCATGGATCACCTCGACGCGTCCGGGGACCAGCCGTTCGCAGTTCTCGCGGGCCAGGGCCGCGGCCGTCTCGCTGATCTCGACGGCGACCACCCGGGCGCCGGGCACCTCCTTGGCGACGCAGGCGGCGATCGCGCCCGAGCCGGTGCACAGGTCGGCGGTGAGGACCACTCCCCCGCCGCCGGCCATCACCTCGCGGGCGGCCTCGATGGCGGCTCCGGCCACCACCTCGGTCTCCGGGCGTACGATGAACACGCCGGGGCGGCTGATGAGCTCGGCGCCCCGTAGCCACATGCGTCCGATGATGTGCTGGAGGGGCTCGCGGCACTCGCGGCGCAGGACCAGCGCGTCATAGGCGGCCGGGAAGTCCCCGTCGGCGCCGTCGGCCAGCAGCAGGGCCCGGCCCAGAAGGTGCTCAGCCAGGATCCGGGCATCGACCTGGGGGCTGGTCACTCCGGCCGCCGCCAGCCGCCCGGCCGCCTGGCGCACCAGCGCCCGCAGCCCGTAGCGGTCCACCGCGCCCGCCGGCGCGCCGCCGCACAACTCAGGAACCACTGCCCTCACCCACCTGGGATAACCGTTCGGCCTCGTCCATGGCGATGGCCGAGGCGATCACCGGGCCGAGGTCACCGTCAAGCACGGCATCGAGGTTGTAGGCCTTGAAGCCGGTACGGTGGTCGGCGATCCGGTTCTCAGGGAAATTGTAGGTGCGGATCCGCTCGGAGCGGTCCACAGTGCGCACCTGACTACGACGGGCCTGTGCGGCCTCAGCGGCCACCGCCGCCGCACGCTCGGCCAGGAGCCGGGCCCGCAGGACCCGCATGGCCGCCTCCTTGTTCTGCAGCTGGGACTTCTCATTCTGCATGGACACGACGATCCCCGTGGGCAGGTGGGTGATGCGCACGGCAGAGTCAGTGGTGTTGACGCTCTGGCCACCCGGCCCTGAGGAACGGAAGACGTCGATGCGCAGATCGGCGGCGTCGATCTGGAGCTCGCCGGGGTCATCGGCCTCCGGCATGACGAGGACGCCGGCCGCGGAGGTGTGGATGCGCCCCTGGGACTCGGTGACCGGGACGCGCTGGACTCGGTGGACGCCGCCCTCGTACTTCAGGTGCGCCCACACCCCGTTCTGAGGCTCCACGGGCCCGCGGGTCTTGATGGCCAGGCGCACGTCCTTGTAGCCGCCCAGGTCGGAGTCGGTGGCATCGAGAACCTCGACGGCCCACCCCTGGCGCTCGGCGTAGCGGGAGTACATGCGGGCAAGGTCGGAGGCGAACAGCGCCGACTCCTCTCCCCCCTCGCCGGCCTTGACCTCGATGATGACGTCGCGGGCGTCGTCGGGGTCGCGGGGCACGAGCACCTCGCGCAGGTGCTCGCCGGCGGCGGCCTCGGCGGCCTCAAGGGCCGGCACCTCGGCGGCGAAGTCCTCGTCCTCCGCGGCCAGCTCGCGGGCGTCGGCCAGGTCGGCACTGGCCGACTGCCAGGCCCGGTAGGCGGCCACGACCCTGCCCAGCTCGGCGTAGCGGCGCCCCAGCCGACGCATAGCGCCGGGATCGGCGGCCGCGGGCCCAGCCATCTCGGCCTCGATGTCCGCGTACTCGGCCAGGAGCGGCTCGGCGGCGGAGAAGTCCTCACTCATGGACGCGGGTTCCTTCACGGGCTAGGAGTCGTGCTGACGGGCGGCTGCGACACTCGTGCGATATGCAAACGACGCCGACGGCGGCTCTGGGAGCCGGCCGCCGGCGTCGTGAGACGCGGCTACTTGCTGCGCTTGCCGTACCGGGCCTCGAAGCGGGCAACGCGGCCACCAGTGTCGAGGATCTTCTGCTTGCCGGTGTAGAAGGGGTGGCAGGCCGAGCACACGTCCACGCGGATCTCACCGGAGGTGACGGTGGAGCGGGTCTCGAAGGTGTTGCCACAGGTGCACGTGACCGTGGTGGCCACGTAGTCGGGGTGGATGCCCTGCTTCATAGGTTTCTCCTTAAGCGTCAGAGGGTCCCGGGTCCCACACGGGAGCGCGGGTGAACCGGAGGCCAGCAGCAGATTTTGCCACTGCCTCACGCACCATCGCAATGGCTGAGCCGCGTGAGACCGGGCACCTGGCCGGTTGCGTTACTCGTCCTCACCGTCGGCCAGGGACGTGCCGGCCGGGGTGGTCTTGGACAGCACCATGAGGAACTCGGCGTTGGACTGGGTGTCCTTGAGCTTGGACAGCACCAGCTCGAGGGCCTGCTGCTGCTCGAGCCCGGCGAAGAGCCGACGCAGGCGCCACATGATCTTGAGCTGGGCGGGGTCGATGAGCAGCTCCTCGCGGCGGGTGCCGGAGGCGGCCACGTCCACGGCCGGGAAGATGCGCTTGTCAGCGAGCTGGCGCGACAGGCGCAGCTCCATGTTCCCGGTGCCCTTGAACTCCTCGAAGATGACCTCGTCCATCTTGGATCCGGTCTCCACCAGGGCAGTGGCCAGGATGGTCAGGCTCCCGCCGTTCTCCACGTTGCGGGCGGCGCCGAAGAAGCGCTTGGGCGGGTAGAGGGCGGAGGCGTCCACACCGCCGGAGAGGATCCGGCCGCTGGCCGGGGCGGCCAGGTTGTAGGCGCGCCCGAGACGGGTGATGGAGTCCAGCAGCACGACGACGTCCTGTCCCAGCTCCACGAGGCGCTTGGCGCGCTCGATGGCCAGCTCGGCCACGATCGTGTGGTCGGAGGCGGGCCGGTCGAAGGTGGAGGCGATGACCTCTCCCTTCACGGTGCGCTGCATGTCGGTGACCTCCTCGGGGCGCTCGTCGACGAGCACGACCATGAGGTGGGCCTCGGGGTTGTTGACGCTGATGGCGTTGGCGATCTGCTGCAGGACGATCGTCTTACCCGCCTTGGGCGGGGAGACGATGAGCCCGCGCTGCCCCTTGCCGATGGGCGAGACCAGGTCGATGATCCGCGGGGTGACGGCCTTGGGCGTGGTCTCCAGCCGCAGCTGCTCCTGGGGGTAGAGGGGGGTGAGCTTGGCGAACTCGGGACGGCGCTTGGAGCGCTCGGCGTCCATGCCGTTGACGGTCTCGACGCTGACCATGGGGTTGTACTTGACCCGGCCGGCGCGATTCTGTCGGCGGTTGTTGCGCCCGCCCTGATGGGACGTGGAAGACTCCGCGCCCTCACGGACCCAGCCGGTCACGGCGTCGCCGGCACGCAGCCCGTTGTCCTTGATGAGCTGGTTGGAGACGTAGACGTCCTTGGGGCCGGGCAGGTACCCGGAGGTGCGCAGGTAGGCGTGCTGGTTGTCGGTGACGTCCAGGATGCCGGCGACCGGCAGGAGGACCTCGTCCTCACGCGGCTGGTTGCGGTTGCCGCGCCCGGCGGAGCCGTCCCGGCCCTCACGGCCGGAGTCGCGGTCATCGCGGTCGAAGCGGTCGCGTCCGCGCTTGCGACCCCGACGACGGCGCCCCCCGCGCTCGTCGTCGTAGCCGTCGGACTCGTCATTGCCGTCGCGTCCACGGCGGGGGCGTTCCTGGGACTCGACGACGGAGGTGCCGGTGGCGTCGGCCAGGTCGCGCATGAGGGCGGCCTTGGCGTCGGCATGGTCCTCGGGCGAGTCGGTGCGGGACTCGCGCGAGGAACGCTCCTGGTTCTCGGGGGCCCCGGCGGAGGCCTGAGCGCGCCTGCGGCCACGGCGAGCCTGGTCGCGCGAGGAGCGCTCACCGCGCTCGGAGCGGCCGTAGGAGTCACCGTCGCCGGCCTCGGCGGATTCAGAGCGATCGCTGCGCTCGCGCCGTCGGCCGCGAGCGGGCCGCTCCTCGCCGGCGGTGTCGCCGCCGGACCGGTCGGGAAGGTCGATACCGAGGTCGAGAACCGGTGAGGACTGGCGCTCCTCGGGAGCACCGGAGGCCGCGGTGACCCGACGACGACGCGAGCGCGCCGGAGCACTCGTCTCCGTGGGCTCCGAGGACGTACGGGAGGAAGAAGAGGAGTCGGTGGCGTCGGTCTTGCCTGCATCGGCTGCGCCGTCCGACGCGCTCGGAGAGTCGGGAGTGGAAGCTGAGGAGCCACGCGCCTGACGGATGGCGGCGACGAGCTCGCTCTTTCGCATACGGGAAATGCCCTTGAGGCCCATGGAGCCGGCAAGCGACTGAAGCTCGGCCAGACGCATGGTGGAAAGCGAGGGCTGGGCGCTGGAGGTCTCGGTCACGAGTGTCCTAACGGTGTGATGACGCTCCGCGGGAGGAGACGTTCAACTGGGGAGACTCCCCCGGAATCATTCACGGGGAGGGTCATGCACTGCCGGTTCCTGCTGAGGCCTGAGCCTCAGGTCCGGGGCTGGTGCGGTCAGCGGCGTGGTGCGATCCTCGCGGCCGACGGCGTCAGCATAGCAGCCACTTGACGCAGTGCATAACGGAGCAACGCGCGCAGTCTCACCGTTAGTCCACCTCGTCGCCGCCTCTGTCCCCATATGAAGGACAGACTCAGGAGGTCAGAACCGCGCCACGGGTGTCGATGCCTGGACTGAGCACGCTCCAGCCATGGTTCTCCAGGGTGAAGCGGATCTGCTCGGCCAGGGTGGACAAGACCAGCACCGTGGGCCCCGCTCCGGAGATGACCGCCGGGTATCCCTGCTCTCGCAGGGAGTCCATGACCGCCATGGAAGCGGGAAGGACCCCGCGCCGGTACTCCTGGTGGAGCCGGTCCTCGGTGCCGGCCATGAGCAGGTCGGGACGTCCGGCGAGGGCCAGCATGAGCACGGCCGCCCGGGAGGTGTTGAACAGGGCGTCCTCGCGCGGCACGGAGACGGGGAGGACCTGACGGGCCTCCTTGGTGGACAGGCGCGTGGTCGATGGAGGGATGAGCAGGCTCACCCCGAGCGAGGCGTCCACGGGCATGGGCGCCATGCGCGGATGCCCCCCGCGCTCGACCCAGGCGACGGTCGCCCCTCCGAAGACGGCGGGGGCGACATTGTCGGGGTGACCCTCGAACTCGGTGGCCAGGGAGAAGATCCGGTCATCGCTGAGGGCCTCCGGCTCGGAGATGAGGCCGCGCGCCAGCATGAGCCCTGCCACGGCGGCACTGGCGGACGATCCCATGCCCCCACCATGGGGGATCCGGTTGACACAACGCATCTCGAAACCGGCCTGCGGGGCGCCGACGGCGTCCAGGCCGGCCCGCAGGGTCTGTACGACGAGGTTGTCGTCGTCGGCTGGGACTGTCTCAGCACCGACACCCTCGACGATGACTCGGGTGATGCCGGTGATGGGGCGCACCGAGACCTCGTCGTAGTAGCGGAAGGCCATTCCGAAGGAGTCGAAGCCCGGCCCCATGTTCGCCGTCGTGGCGGGGACGCGGACGGCGGCGCGCTCGTAGACGATGCGCATGTCACTCGCCCTCGACGCGTTGGATGGAGACGACCTCGGCGACCCGCTCTGAGGCTCGCAGCCCCTCGACGGCGGCGTCGAGGTGGGAGACGGGCGCCGGGTGGGTCACGAAGGTGACGACGGCCTGGTCCTCGCTGCCGTCGGCGGTGACGTAGGCGCTCTGGCGCACCGAGTTGATGGAGACCCCGTTCTCGGCGAAGACGGAGGCCATCGCCGCCAGGGAGCCGACGGCGTCGTCGGAGCGCAGCTGGATCTGGTAGCGGGTGACGGCGGCCTCGGGGCCGAGGACCGGAAGGCTCGCGTAGGAGGACTCGCGGGGGGCCTGCCCGCCGTGGACCCGGTGGGCGGCGGCTGCGACGACGTCGGACAGGACCGCTGAGGCGGTCGGGGCTCCTCCCGCTCCCTGACCGTAGAACATGAGGCGCCCGGCGCTCTCGGCCTCGACCAGGACGGCGTTGTAGGCGCCGTGAACGCTGGCCAGCGGGTGGTCGTTGGGGACGAGGGCGGGGTGGACGCGCACGGAGACGCCTTGCGCGTGCTCGTCGTCGCGGCGCTGGGCGATGGCGAGGAGCTTGAGCTCGCAGCCCGAGGCGTGGGCCTCGCGGATGTCGTCGGCGGTGACCTCGCGGATGCCCTCAACGGAGACGTCGTCGAGGCCCACGCGGGTGTGGAAGGCGAGGGAGGCGATGATGG
>ERZ1023282.704-NODE-704-length-15487-cov-11.311042_pt1 | contig 15487 bp, 13 predicted proteins | sample MGYA00521262_ERZ1023282 | MGnify/ENA primary metagenome ERZ1023282 (study PRJEB32759, sample SAMN07749867) | skin metagenome | biome: transportation; feature: city; material: polyester macromolecule | host: Homo sapiens | place: Hong Kong:KT line | collected... | reverse complement strand
GCGGCTCTAAAACAAAGCGGTAAACGGTTTCATCCTTGGATACGGACAGCTTCTCACACGAAGTCACAATGCCCTGCCATTGTTTCGCCGGAGACTCGTCCGAACCGGCTGAAAAAGCGGCGGCAACTTCGGACAATACGGCCTCCTGCGGACGGATTTCAAACGCTGCGCGCTGGTTGAGGTAGGAAGACAGCGGCAGGGAGGAATCGGTGGAGGTGGCGGTGATTTCGACGCGGTAGGCGGTGTTGGCGGCTTCGGAGGCGGTGAAGGATTTGACGGAGAGGGAGGGGGAGAATCGGGTGAAGGTGAGGTGGTAGGATTGGCGGGCAGTCATGATGTTGATTTTAAAAATGACAATGAGGTTCGTATGGTAACTTGAACGTCATCAACGGTAAAGCAAATGGGATAAACGGTAGAAAGGTCGCCTGAATGGAGGTTTTTCAGACGACCTTGATAGAAGTTTGGTTTTTAGCCTAATCTATACTTGTATAATCTAAGATAACAGAATCATGATAGTAAGCTTTTTAGCCACTCAATGAACCGATCAAACCAACTTCCTTTATTTTCCTTTAAAGATTTCTGTTCAGTTTGGATAGAAACTCTATCTACACATTCACCTCTAATATAATCTTGAACCCTAAAATGATCATCTTGATCTTTTTTAAGGCAAATTGTATTACCAAAACCTGTAAAATTCGGCTCTATCCTTAATTGTTCATTTTTATTTGGATCAGGACGCAGACCAATTGCATAAATTTTTCCATCTTCTAATTTTAGATTTGGAAAGTTTGAATCACTCAACATAATACATTTTTCTTTAGTCGGGTAATTTTCATCAAATGTATTTTTATAGAATATGCTATACAGATTATCTGCATTCCCTTGAGATATCTCTATGAGATACGCGCCAATCAAGTCAGGTCTGTCAATATAAAGACACGGAGTATTATCTATCATCCTGATGCTAACTACACCATCCGCATCAGGGACTTTGGAAAAAGCATTACAATTAAATGTGAATAATAAAATTGACAACGCAGAAAATAGTTTTATGTACATAGAAATTCCAAGTAAGCAAAACAGCTATTGTAACGAATACGAAGCAAAGGTCGTCTGAAAATTTTCAGACGACCTTTGTGAAAGTTGGATTTCCAATTCAACCTACGCCTGTTATGTAAATAATGCGGTGTTTTCTTACATCTTTTTTCTTTAGTATTTTTATCCTGATTTAAACCTAAACCAATATACCCGCTAGTCATAGTCGAAAGGTTCGAATTCTTCGTCCAGCCGTTCACATGAGATGAACCGTTGTTCGGCGGCGCTGGTTTCTTCATCGCTCAACATGAACAATCCGCCCCATTGGTCTTTTTGATAGGGTTTTTGATAGGTTTGCCGGAGGAATTCATATTGTTCGGCGGAGAGGTAGGGGCGGTGGCTTTCCAATTGGGCAAACAGTTGTCTGCGGTAGTCTTCGGGAGAGGTATCTTCTTCGGGGAAATAGTCCGCTTGGGCTTGGAGCAGCCTGCGGAAGATGAAGTCTGCTAAGTTTGCGGCTTCTACTACGCTGAAGTCGTCGTCGTGATACAGGCGTGTGATACATGGTTCGCCTTCTTGGCGGTAGTCGAATGCGTAGTAATCGCCGTTGCCCGCTCCTGCAAAGGCGATGAGTTTGCCACGGTATTCGGGTTTCAAACTCATCCATTCACTGTCGTCGCATAGCTGTTCGTTGATTCCCTGCAATTCGTCGGCATGAGGCAGTTCAAATTCCGAGCCAACCAGCAGTAAGGGCGGATGCTCGAGCAACTTGGGGAAAGTGTCGCTATACCAGTTTCTGCCAGCCTCTCCCCAGTCCAACATACCGTCGGCAGCGAGGCGTTTGTATAGGTTGGGCAGGGAGATGCCGTATTGTGTTTCGGTTTGGCTGATGAAATCCTGATAATTCATGATGTTTCCTTTGCTAGATTTTGGTTTTGAACTCCATTGAAGCCGCGTTTTCAGACGGCCTCTTTCCTTTCCGTGTTACCGCTTGCCGTTTAAATAAGGCCTTGCCTGAAGGATGACGAGTTTGCCGCCTGCGAAAGCCCATTCGATGTCTTGTTCGCCGTTGCCGAAAAGCTGTTTGATTTGCTGTCCGGCCTGGTCGAGGCGGCGGATTTGGTCGTGGTTCATGACGTTGCCGGCGGTTATCGGCACTTCCCTGACGCCGCCGTTTTCATCCAGTTGCAGCGCGGTGGTTTCGTTGGAGGAGCTGAGGCGTTGTACGGCGTCGTTGCGGCGGTTGTAAACGGCTTGTTCCGCCACCCGTTTTCCTTCGACCACGCGAATACCCAGCCCGCGTTTGGCGGCGATGTAGGAAGTGTTTTTCTGCGCGGTATCGTAGGGATTGACGGTAACGAGTACGCCGGAGAGGTCGGCATTGATGCTTTGCTGGACGAAGACGCTCATTTTCACGCTGTCGTGCGGCAGTCCGGCGATGCGGCGGGCTTCGTACGCGCTGTAATTGAAGACGGAAGCCCAAGACTGTTTCACTGCTTCTGCCAGCGCGTTTTCGCCGGTTACGTTCGGCACGGTGGTGTACAGTCCTGCGCCGCTAAAATTCGGCAGGTCTTCGGAATTGGACGAGCTGCGGACGAACACGCCTTTGCTGTTTAATTGGCTGCGCCATTGTTCCGCCCAGGTGCGTTTCCATTCGGACGGGATTTCGGCATCGGTGATTTTTTTCTGCAAGGCGAGCAGGGCGGTGCGGCGTTTGCGGTTGTCGTCGCCGCTTTGCGTTTCGATTTGCGCCAGTGTTGCCGCGTTGATGCCGAGTTTGTCCATCATGGCGCGGTAGTAGGCGAAGGGGATGCAGAATCCGTCGGGGACGTTGCTGCCTGCAATATGGGCGCGGATATGGCCGAGGTTGGCGGCTTTGCTGCCGCAGTAACGGCTGTCTTCACGGCGCAAGTTGGCAAGCGGCCGCAGGCTGTAATCGGAAGTGTCGGGCTGCGGCAGGGAGAGGTCGTCTGAAAAGGTTTTGGCGGCTGTGTTTCGGTTGGTTTGGGCGACCCGGTATTGTTTTGCGTCGGCTGCCAATTCGATGCGGCGGCCGATATAGGGGGCGAGGATTTTTTCCGCGTCTTTGAGGTAGATGTTGGGAATGCCCCAGCCGCGCGCCAAGACGTTCACATGCGACAGCGCGGTGGACGGTTTTTCGCTGATGATGCCTGCTACGGGCGGCAACACCAGCGGCACTTCTTTCAAAATGATAATGTCGTCCGCACCGACATCGTAAAGGTCGTCTTCCTGAGTGATGACACGCAATGTGCCTACCGCTTTCCCCCTGTGCAACGGCAAATAAGGAAAATTCTGTATCAGGCTTTCTTGGGTTACAAAGGGGACTTTGCTTTGCGCAGCAACAGTTTCCTGCCACAGGGAATTGGTTTTGTAGCGCAGCGGGGCGAAGAAACTGTCTTTCAGACGACCTTCTGCCAATTTCAGCAATTCGGGCGTGATTTTGTCGCCTTCCCAAAATTCGTAAACGTATTCTTGAGTGCTGTTCTGCCAACTGATGGTGCCGAACAGGAAGCGGCGGTTCGGGCTGCGGTATTGTTCGAACAATTCTTTGCGCGTCGGCATCGGCTTCAAAATCTCGGCGAGATAGTTTTCGTGCAGACGGTATTTCGGTGTGTTGATGTAGTCGGTGCGGTTGTTGTCTTCACGGTCGATAAGGAAGAGGACGTGCGGGATTTCGTATTCGCTGTCTTGTTCGTAAACACGCGAAAGCAGGTCGAAATCTGCGCGGCTGCGGATGGTGGACAGCGCGGGCGTTTGCGTTTTGACCGGCGTGGCGGCTTGGCGTTTGTCGGACTCAAAATAAGAAGGCTTGCGCGCGGTCGGCGCGGCGGTATCTACGGCTGCGGAGTCAGGTTGGCAGGCGGCGAGCAGTAAAAGCAGGGAAAGGCGGGCGGCGGTTTTCATGATGTCGGGTATGGCAAAAGACGGATTGTAGCAAGAAAAGGCCGTCTGAAAATCAAGCCTGATTCTTTTGCCGGTTTGTACTGCTAGAATCCCAACTTCATTTCCAGCCTGTCGTTTTCAGACGACCCGCCACATTTCTTCGAACAAGCAGGATACAAAACATGAATAAAACCGGATTATTTCTCTCCTTTACACTCTTCACCGCCACCCCGCTTTCCACGGCGGAAACCGTACACTCATCCGGCAAAGGGCGGGCACAGGTCAAGAAGACGGAAATCACGCAGCGGCATACAAAAAAAACGGACGGCAAACCGCTTGCCGACGGCTTCGGCAGCCTGTCGCGCCAAGATGCGCGCGTACGCGAAATCCTGAGTTTGATTGCGCCTGACGCAGACGTGGAAAAACTGAATATGATGTCGCTGCGGCCTTGGAAAAACGGCCTCCAAGTCGCACTGGTGTGCCTGAATAAGCATCCGCTTGGCGATTTTTACCGCGAAAACCCGAATCACTACGCGCAATGCGGACCTGACTCGGGCAATCCTGTCGCTCAAATGACTCTTGCCGTGCTGACAAAGGATGCCGATGGCAAATTCGCCCTTGCCGCCACGCCTTATACCGAACGTTATGATTATGAAGAAAAAGACGAATTTTATCCGTCACCCAAACCCGCTATGGACGGGAAGCGGCAGTTTGTCGTGCAAATCCCCGATGGCGGTTTGCAAATCGGGCTGCCCGCCCGTCTCGATTTTGCCGCTTATCGCCTGAACGATAAAACCGATGCCTTCGGCCTGCGCTTGCAGAACACGGTCGGTTATGCAGGAGGTGGCAGTTTGGAAGAGTTTATGGTGTTGTTTGCCGTTATTGAAGGTCGTCTGAAACCCGTTTTGAACGCCAACACCTTTACGCTTGAAAACATTGCCGGCAGCTGGAATAAGGACGGCACACGCCAGCATGATGTATATACCGACACATACATCCTGAAAATGTCGCCGCAGCAGCATAATGGATTTTACGACATCATTTGGCGAGTGAAGGGCATGAAAAACGGCGAACGGAAAGTTTACCGCTGGGATGCGGAAAAACAGGAGTATGGTAGTTTGGAATAGCAGCGTTGCCGGTTGCCATACAGGATGGCGTATCGGCGGCAGGCATCATGCGAAAGCAGTTGGTACGGTGTTTTGCCTGATTGGGAATCCAATCTCTTTCGTTTTTTGAGGTACGCTGCCGCTTGTATATTCCGTCCGTCATGATGGGAATAATGGCAAAAGGCCGTCTGAAAGCCCTGTTCGGGGTGTTTCAGACGGCCTTTTGCTATGGGTGATTTCGGGTTATTTCACGCCGAAATTGGGCTGGACCAATGCACATTTGGCACGTTCGCCGCGCCGGTTGCGGTGGCTGCGGCCGGCAATTTTGCCGCAGGATTCGCCCGGGTCTTTGGGGTGGGATTCCTGCTCGGCCCGGCTGTCGCCGCGTGTGCGCCTTTCGCCGCGGCTGCTTGCCCCGCGTTCCGCACGTTCGCCGCGGCGCGGCCTTCCGTTTTCAGACGGCCTTTCTTCCGTGCCGCCGTTGTCCCACCAGCGCGGTTCGAAACCTTCGATGCGTTCGATGGGGATGTTGTTGCCGGTGAGCTCTTTGATGGCTTCGAACATTTTTTGTTCGGTTTCGTCCATTAGCGAAATGGCGACGCCGTCCGCCCCCGCGCGGCCGGTGCGGCCGATGCGGTGGACGTAGTCTTCGGGCTGGGTGGGCATTTCGTAGTTGATGACGAAGGGCAGTTCGGCGATATCCAGCCCGCGTGCCGCGACGTCGGTGGCGACGAGGACGCGCAGGTTGCCCTCTTTGAAGGCGGAAAGGGTTTCGAGGCGGGTTTGCTGCGATTTGTCGCCGTGGATGGCCTGGGCGGAGATTTCGCGCCGTTGCAGGTCGCGCGTGACTTGGTCGACGCTTTGTTTGGTTTTGCAGAATACGATGACTTGGTTCATGTCCAAATCGACAATCAGGCGTTCGAGCAGGCGGCGTTTTTGGAAGGTGTCTACGGCGATGACGTGTTGTTCGACGTTGGCGTTGGTGGTGTTTTGCGCCGCCACTTCGATTTGTTCGGGGCTGTTCATGAAGTCGCGCGCCAATTTGCGTATCGGATCGGCGAAGGTGGCGGAAAAGAGCAGGGTTTGGCGTTGTTTGGGCAGCATCTGCATGATGGTGCGGATGTCGTCGATAAAGCCCATGTCGAGCATGCGGTCGGCTTCGTCGAGGACGACGATTTCGACTTTGGAGAAGTTGATGTTTTTTTGTTTGACATGGTCGAGCAGGCGGCCGACGGTGGCGACGACGATTTCGCAGCCGGCACGCAAATCGGCGGTTTGTTTGTCCATGTTTACGCCGCCGAAGAGGACGGTGTGCCGCAGGGGCAGGTTTTTGATGTAGGCCTGCACGTTTTGGTCGATTTGGTCGGCCAGTTCGCGGGTGGGGGTAAGCACCAGCATCCGAACGGGGTGCATGGCGGGGGAGGTGGAAGCGGTGGCGAAGCGTTTGAGCCGCTCGAGGCTGGGCAGCATGAAGGCGGCGGTTTTGCCGGTGCCGGTTTGCGCGGCGGCCAGGAGGTCGTGTCCGGCAAGGGCTTTGGGAATGGCGGCGGCCTGAATCGGCGTGGGGTTTTCGTAGCCTTGCTCGGTGAGGGCGGAAACGATTTCCTGTCCGAGGCCTAAGGAGGAAAAGGGGTTCATTGTTTGTTCCTTCATGGTATTCAGACGGCCTCGGGCTTTCGCGCGGCGGCGGAAAGGGCAAGGCCGTCTGAAAATAATCTGCGGTATTCGGTTGTGGCGGTGCCGCCCTGTGGGACGGGCGGAAAACGGCTGCCGGAAGGCTGCCATTATGCCATAAAAGCCGTTGCCGCGTTTTGAGGCCATGGGCCGAGACGTGCCGTAATGACGGAGTTGGCCGTATTGTTTACCCTTGCCGTCTGAAGCGGCTTCGGGAGCTTAGGAAACCGCCGTTCAGACGGTCTCTCCGGCTGTTGCTGAAAATGCAGCTTCGAATGCTGCTTCTGCGGATTCCGTCGTGGTTGCCGACAGCAATGCCTCACCTAAAAGATCAAGAGCTGCTCAAACGTGTGCAAGGCATCTTCAAACCGCTGCCGCGTGCCGAAGAAATGCAGAAACTGCGCCTGTTTACCGAAGAACGGGTCAAACTCGGCCATCAATTGTGGTATGAACCGCGTCTCTCCAAAGGCGACACCGTAAGCTGCAACTCCCGCCACAACCTCGCTTCCGCAGGCGTCGGCAACCAAGGGCATAAAGGGCAGCTTGGCGGGCGCAACTCCCCCGGCCGCTCTAAACGCCGCCTGTCCGGCAGCGTGGCCGAATCGGTATAAACCATACCCGGGCTGCCGCTTTCCGCACCGTTGGAATCCCAGTCCAACAATAAACAACAGCCACTGATGGATAGAGGCCGTCTGAAAGCACAAAAAACGCCGGAGAAACCTTCCGCGCGCTTGAAACTGCTTCAGACGGCCTTATATTGCCGCCCATGAAAAATCCATTCCGTCACTTTAAAAAGGGCAAATCCATGAGCGAAAAAAACACAGCACCCGAAGAAGAACAAAACATCCCGGCCGAACAGGAAGCTGCCGCAGCCGAAGCCGCCGCACCCACTTACGAAGAATTGCAGGCACAAGTGGAAGAACTGCAAGGACAGTTGAAAGACGAACAGCTGCGCGGTTTGGCGAACGAGCAAAACCTGCGCCGCCGCCATCAGCAGGAAATCGCAGACACACACAAATTTGCCGGACAAAAATTCGCCGCTGAAATGCTGCCGGTCAAAGACTATCTCGAAATGGCGCTGCTCGACCAAAGCGGTAATTTCGACGCGCTGAAAATGGGCGTGCAGATGACGCTGAACGAATTGCAAAAAGCGTTTGATGCCACGCATATCAAAGAAATCAACCCGCAGCCCGGCGACAAACTTGATCCGAACCAGCATCAGGCAATGCAGGCGGAGGAGAGCGGGCAAGAGCCCAATTCCATCATCCGCGTCTTGAAAAAAGGCTATATGCTGAACGACCGCATCTTGCGCCCGGCCATGGTGGTCGTGGCCAAAAGTTCGGAAAACGCCGAATAGGCGCAGTTCACGCAGCATTCCGCATTTTGTTTTCAGACGGCCCCGGAGGCCGTCTGAAACATAAGGGAAAACGGAAAAATCAAATTAACATTTTGATTTTAAATTTCAAAAAGTTGTCATTTTTTTGCAACACAACACTTGAAAACTGCCGTCCGTCCCCTATTTTGCATGCCAAGCAACAGCGGTCGGACACAAAACAGGCCGTCTGAAAATTCCATTATTTGAAGGAGTATTAACACTATGGCAAAAGTAATCGGTATCGACTTAGGTACAACCAACTCTTGTGTATCCATCTCTGAAAACGGTCAAACCAAAGTTATTGAAAACGCAGAAGGCGCACGCACTACGCCGTCTGTCGTCGCTTATCTGGACGGCGGCGAAGTCCTCGTCGGCGCACCCGCCAAACGCCAAGCCGTAACCAACGCTAAAAACACCATCTACGCTGTAAAACGTTTGATCGGTCATAAATTTGAAGACAAAGAAGTCCAACGCGACATCGAATCCATGCCTTTCGAAATCATCAAAGCCAACAACGGCGACGCATGGGTAAAAGCGCAAGGCAAAGAGCTGTCTCCGCCGCAAGTTTCCGCAGAAGTCCTGCGTAAAATGAAAGAAGCTGCCGAAGCTTACTTGGGCGAAAAAGTAACCGAAGCCGTGATTACCGTTCCGGCCTACTTCAACGACAGCCAACGTCAAGCCACCAAAGACGCAGGCCGCATCGCCGGTTTGGACGTAAAACGCATCATCAACGAGCCGACCGCAGCCGCTTTGGCATTCGGTATGGACAAAGGCGACAACAAAGACCGCAAAGTAGCCGTATATGACTTGGGCGGCGGTACCTTCGATATTTCCATCATCGAAATCGCCAACCTCGACGGCGACAAACAATTCGAAGTATTGGCAACCAACGGCGATACCTTCTTGGGCGGCGAAGACTTCGACCAACGCCTCATCGACTACATCATCGCCGAGTTCAAAAAAGACCAAGGCATTGATTTGAAACAAGACGTGATGGCATTGCAACGTCTGAAAGAAGCTGCCGAAAAAGCCAAAATCGAATTGTCCAGCGGCCAGCAAACCGAAATCAACCTGCCGTACATCACCATGGACGCAACCGGCCCGAAACACTTGGCAATGAAAATTACCCGTGCCAAATTCGAAAGCCTGGTTGAAGACCTGATTGCCCGCTCTATCGAGCCTTGCCGCACCGCATTGAAAGATGCCGGCTTGAGCACCAGCGACATCGACGACGTGATTTTGGTCGGCGGTCAGTCCCGTATGCCGAAAGTACAAGAAGCCGTAAGAGACTTCTTTGGCAAAGAACCGCGCAAAGACGTGAACCCTGACGAAGCCGTTGCCGTAGGCGCAGCGATTCAAGGCGAAGTATTGAGCGGCGGCCGCAGTGACGTATTGCTGCTGGACGTAACCCCTCTGTCCTTGGGTATCGAAACCATGGGCGGCGTGATGACCAAGCTGATTCAGAAGAACACCACCATCCCGACCAAAGCGTCGCAAGTGTTCTCTACCGCCGAAGACAACCAAAGCGCAGTAACCATCCATGTACTGCAAGGCGAACGCGAACGCGCTTCCGCCAACAAATCTTTGGGTCAGTTCAACTTGGGCGACATCGCACCCGCACCGCGCGGCATGCCGCAAATCGAAGTAACCTTCGACATTGACGCCAACGGTATTCTGCACGTTTCCGCCAAAGACAAAGGCACCGGCAAAGCCGCCAACATCACCATCCAAGGTTCTTCAGGTTTGAGCGAAGAAGAAATCGAACGCATGGTGAAAGATGCCGAAGCCAATGCCGAGGAAGATAAAAAACTGACTGAATTGGTCGCTTCCCGCAACCAAGCCGAAGCCCTGATTCACTCCGTGAAAAAATCTTTGGCCGACTACGGCGACAAACTCGACGCAGCCGAGAAAGAAAAAATCGAAGCCGCGTTGAAAGAAGCCGAAGAAGCCGTGAAAGGCGACGACAAAGCCGCCATCGATGCCAAAGCCGAAGCACTGGGCGCAGCCAGCCAAAAACTGGGCGAAATGGTTTACGCACAAGCGCAAGCCGAAGCCCAAGCAGGCGAAAGCGCACAAGCCGAACCGTCTTCCGCCAAGAAAGACGACGACGTAGTAGATGCCGACTTTGAAGAAGTAAAAGACGACAAGAAATAATTGAGGCCGTCTGAAAAAAGCGCGAATCGTAAGGTTCGCGCTTTTTGTTATGGTTCGAATGATTGCCGGCAAACTGCATTGCTAGCTGTTGTTTTTGGTTTTTTGAAATATTCCTGTGTTTTAAATGGCGTTCGTAAAGATATATTTATTTTCTCCCGCCACCTCTTCATCTTCATAAACTTGAATCGGAGTCGGACTGCTTCCCGTTAGCAAATATCCGTTCCAGTTATCATTGGGAACATAGCAAGCGATTTGCTTTGTTTGGGAGGCGGCGATAATCCTCTTTTCGATTTCATCATCTGTCGCCTCAATCCGATATAGATTCAAAAGCCAAGCGGCATCGCCTTCCACTTGTGTGCAAATACAAAGGCAGCACAGCTTATCCAATTCTTCAGCGGCAATTTCCAGGTCGACACTCTCTTCAGAGGAAACGACTAAGATTTTATCGAAGGGACAATTTAGGGCTTCAGCAAGAAACTCCTTGATTTCAAAAATGGAAATCGGATATTTAATCAAAAAATCGAACATAGGGTACCTATATCGTTCAAGCCTGCAAGTAGCATTTAATCATGCCGAAATATATCAAACCCACAAGAGGCCGTCTGAAAAACAAAGTTTCAGACGGCCTCTTGCCGGGGCGACTGTTATCCAATCAAACATCCGTGTCGTCTGCCAAGCCTTCGGCCGTTTGTTCCGGGTTGAAGCGGACGGATTGCGGGTAGGGATAGAAATCGTCAAACAAACCCTGTTGCAGCCGCTCTTTTTTGCCCTGCCAGAATCCGGGGGTCAGCAAATCGCGGTGGTGTTTGAGGAAAACCTGCCGCACGTCGGGTTCGCCGAGCAGGAAAGGGGCGAATTCTTCGGGGAATACGTCGCCTTTATGCACGGGATACCACACCTCGCCCGACATTTCCATTTCCGGATTCGGCGCTTCCGGGATTTTGCGGAAATTGCAGTCGGTCATGTATTCGATTTCATCGTAGTCATAGAAAATCACCCGTCCGAAGCGCGTCATGCCGAAATTTTTGTACAGCATATCACCGGGAAAGATATTGGCCGATGCGAGTTCTTTCAGCGCGAAGCCGTAGTCGATGACTGCCGCCGCTTTTTCTTCCGGCGAAGCCTTCTGCATAAACAGGTTTAACGGTGTGAGGCGGTATTCAATATAGGCGTGTTTGATGATGACCATATCGTCGGTTTCCTCGATTTGGCTCGGTGCCAAGGTGCGCATTTCGTTGAGGAAGGCTTCGTCGCAGCGGACTTTGGGTAGCGGGATGTCGGAAAATTCCAGCGTATCGGCCATCCTGCCGACGCGGTCGTGCTTTTTCACCAGCAGGTATTTCTGCTGTACATATTCGCGGTCAAAGTCTTTGTTCGGCCCGAAGGTGTCTTTAATCACTTTGAACACATAGGGGAAGGAGGGCAGGGTAAACACGCTCATCACCAAGCCTTTGATGCCGGGCGCGAGGATGAATTTGTCGTCGGAATAGCGCAGGTGCTGCGTGAACTCGCGCCAGAAAATGTTTTTCCCCTGTTTGTGCAGGCCGAGCAGGGTGTAAAAATCGCCGTCCGAGCGCATCGGCAGCATTTCGCGCAGGAAGCGCACATAGCCGCTGGGAACGGGCATATCCACCAGGAAATAGGCGCGGGCGAAAGAGAAGAGTACGGAAATCTGTTTCGGGTCAAACAGCGCGGCATCGATTTTCAGACGGCCTTCGGTGTCGTGTACCACCGCCAGAGCAAAGGGATGCCTGCTGCTGCCGTTGATAATCTGACCAAAAATATAGGCCGATTTGTTGCGGTAAAAAGCCGAATTCAACACCTGAACGTGCAGGTTCAGCTCGCGCGGCGGCCATTCTTTGCCGAAATGCCGGCGCGCCGCACGCAGAATATCGGCCACGTCGGCGGCGGTGTGGGCAAACGGCACCTGCCAGCCGAAATGCCGCAATATCCGTTGCAGGCAGCCGCGCAAACCGGCATTGGCAGGGTAGAAAGTGCAGAACACGGGTGGGTCGGAGTCGATAAATTCCGTGCTGGCGGCCGGTTTGACGAAGATAAAGCGGTTATTAAAATATTCTTTGGCCAACACTTTGGTGGATACGGAATTGAAAAAGGTTTCCGCCAGTTCGGGCTGTTTGTGATCCACCAAGAGGGCGATGTATTCTTTTTTGGCCTCCGCCCACAATTGGTCGGACGAGCCGCCTTCCAGACGTTCGGTCAAAATGTCGGCCGCTTCCGACACGCGGCGGTCGTACATCTGGATGCGGTAGGCCACCAAATCCTGTATGCCTTTCCAGTCGCGCCGTTCAAACAGGGCTTTGGCTTGGGCGGATTTTTCGCGAAACAGGCGGTAGTGCTTGTCGAATCCGGCCAACATGGTTTCGGCAATTTCGCGGGCAGACGGGGTGTTTGCCGTTTTTTCCATTGTAGTTTCTCCTTTATAGCTATAGCGGCTTCAGTTTCAAACAGGGCAAGGCGGAAGCGTGCGGGCATGATGTTTTAAAGCGCGGAAACGCATCAATTAAGCCGCTCCGTACTGTTTGCGGCAGACTATTCGGCATTAACGCCGTTTAATCCGCCATCTCTTTGTAGTTTTATGTAACCTTATGTTGCTTTGGATAAAAAAGCAAGCAGGCCGTCTGAAATTTTCAGACGGCCTGCTTGCAGGGGAAAGATTTGTCTATTGCCCGCTGATGGCGGATGCGGATTCGGCTACCGGCCCGTTCGGCGTGGTAACCGCTTCGTCGGGCAAGGGCTGGGCGGGTAAAGATTGATCGGCGGCGGGATGCGGCTGAACCACGTCGGCCTCGAAAGGTCGGTCCTGACCTTGTTCCACCACTTTGGTGCTGCAACCTTTAAATGCCACGACAGCCAATACGGCCGCCAGCAGCAACACCGGCAGGCTTCCGACAATTGACGATTTGCCCGATAAGGCAGGCAGTCCGTCATCCGATAATTGCAAGGAAGCGGCATGGTCGGACAGCTTATGGGCAACGGCTGATACGGCGGCAACATTGCTGATGCCCAAAGCCGAGAGCAGTCCGCCGTTCAGATTTTCCGCCAGATGATCGGATTGACCGGCCAGCAATTTCAAAAAGTCGGGCAGGCTGCCGCTGCTGCGGACCAAATGCGACAAAACCAAAGGCAGGGCCATGGCCAGCAGGCGGGCGGCAGATGCTTTGGCAATCCCGCTCTGTCGTGCCAATTCGGCAGCCGCATCGGCGGCGTTGCCGTCAAACACGGCAGGCAGCAGACTGTTGCCCAAATCGATCAGGCGTTCGGATTGCACCTGAACTTCGTCCGCAGACAGGGTATTTTCCGCTTCGGCCTGCCGGTAAAGGGCGGCCGCGTAATCGGGATTGCCGGCCGTGCTCTTCAATATGCCGGCCAAAACGGCGGGTAAAACCAATTTTGCCGCCTGCGTGCCCGATTCGGCGTTTTCGCCGGCGGCGGTCAAAAATCGGCTGAGGACGGGGACGAGTTCTTCTTGCAGCAACGAGCCGAAGCGGGTAGTCATGGCGGGTTCCTTGTATTTGTGCATTCAAAATGTTTTCAGACGGCCAGGCCGTCTGAAAAGACGGTTCGGAAGGAGGATCCGAACCGGGCACATTGTAGCTTAAAGATAGGGGTTATGCTGTTTTTCGTAGCCGACCGTCGTCATCCGGCCGTGTCCGGTAACGATTTGGGTGTCTTCAGGCAAAGTGAAGATTTTTTCACGGATGTTGCGGATTAAGTCGTCGTGGTTGCTGCGTTCGAAATCGGTGCGCCCCACACTTTCATAGAAAATCACGTCGCCCGCCACTAACAAGTCGGCCTCGGCACAGTAGAAAACGATATGGCCGGGCGTATGCCCCGGGATATGCAGCACTTTGAAGGCATATCGGCCGACTTTCAATTCGTCGCCTTCTTCCAGCCAGCGTGTCGGCATAAAGGGTTGGGTTGGCGGGAAATTGTATTGTTTGGTGATTTCGGTGAGGTTTGCCAGTAGGAAGCGGTCGGCTTCGTGCGGACCCAAAACTTCGATTTTCGGATTGCCCGCCGTCATTTCCGCCACGCCGCCGACATGGTCGAGATGGCCGTGTGTCAGCCAAATCGCCTTAACGTGCAAACCGCGTTTTTCCGCTTCTTCCAACAGGCGCGGAACGTTGCCGCCGACATCGGTAAAAACCGCTTCGTTGGTTTCGTCGTCCCACATCAGCGTGCAGTTCTGGCGGAACAGGGTAACCGCAATAATTTCAACATGTAGCGACATCGTTTTCCTTAAGATATTTATTTTGAATAATTGGCTATGCCAAGATAATGAATTATATGTGATAATCCCGACCAAACCAATCACTTGGGCAAAACAGTCATGAAAAACCCTATTTTTTGTGTGCTTTTTTCCATAACCGCCTCTGCTTGGGCCGCGCCGCCGCTGATGTTGGCGGAAGAATATAGCAACCAAAACGTGCAGGGCTGGGGGGCCAGCGAGAAATTGGACGGCGTACGCGCCTATTGGGACGGCAAAAAGCTGATTAGCCGCCAAGGTTATGCCTTCACGCCGCCGCCGGGGTTTACCCGCAATTTTCCGCCCTATCCGCTGGATGGCGAGCTTTACAGTTCGCGCGGGCAGTTTGAGCGGATTTCCGCCGCCACACGTTCGGCCGGCGGAGATTGGGGCGGCATCAAGTTGTACGTTTTCGACTTGCCGAAAGCAGAGGGGAACCTTTACCAAAGGCTGGCCGTATTGGAAGGCCGTCTGAAAAAATATCCGGCGAACATCGTCGTTGTCAAACAAACGCCGGTCAAAAATATTGAAGAAGCGCGTGCGATGATGGAAAAAATCGTGAAGGCGGGCGGAGAGGGCGTGATTTTGCGCGACCCGCAACAGCCGTACCGCGCAGGCCGCAGCAGCGGTTATCTGAAACTGAAACCGCAGCAGGATGCCGAATGTACGGTAACGCGCCATTACGAAGGCAAAGGGAAATATGCGGGCAAACTCGGCGCGGTCGGCTGCCGCAACGAGTTGGGCGAATTCCGTATCGGAAGCGGGTTTAAAGATGCCGACCGTGCCAACCCGCCGCCGGTCGGCTCGGTCATTACCTACCGTTACCGAGGTTTCACGCAAAAGGGCAAACCCCGTTTCGCCACCTTCCTGCGTATCCGCAAAGACAAATGAAAGACGAATCAAACGTTGGACAATAAAAGCATCAAGGCCGTCTGAAATCCTTACGCAGCCTTTTCAAACGGCCTCTCCGTC
>ERZ1023282.702-NODE-702-length-15496-cov-3.744835_pt1 | contig 15496 bp, 12 predicted proteins | sample MGYA00521262_ERZ1023282 | MGnify/ENA primary metagenome ERZ1023282 (study PRJEB32759, sample SAMN07749867) | skin metagenome | biome: transportation; feature: city; material: polyester macromolecule | host: Homo sapiens | place: Hong Kong:KT line | collected... | reverse complement strand
GGTCGTGAACGTCCAACGGGCTGGGCCCTCAACGGGCATGCCCACGAAGACCGAGCAGGCCGACCTGCTGCAGGCGGTGTTGGGCCGCAACGGCGAGTCGCCGGTGCCGGTGCTGGCTGCCAAGTCCCCCGCCGACTGCTTCCTCACAGCTGTTGAGGCCTGCCGGATCGCCGTCACGTATCGGACGCCCGTGATCATGCTGACAGACGGCTACCTGGGCAATGGCGCGGAGCCTTGGCGCATCCCCGATCTGGATTCCCTCCCTTCCATCACGCCGGGGTTCGCCACGGAGCCGAATGCGACCAGGCCTGACGGCAAACCGACCTTCCATCCCTACGTGCGCGACGAGAATCTGGTGCGGGCTGTCGCGGTGCCGGGGACGCCCGGCCTGGAGCATCGCATTGGCGGGCTGGAGAAGAACTCCGTGACTGGAGCCATCTCCTACGACCCCGAGAACCATGACCTCATGGTGCGGACCCGGCAGGCGAAGGTCGACGGAATCGCGCGTGACATCCCGGATCTGGAAGTGCATGATCCCTCAGGAAGGGCCCGGGTGCTGGTGCTGGGCTGGGGATCGACATATGGCCCGATCGCAGCCGCGGCGCGACGGGTGCGGTTGAGCAACCGGGAGGTGGCAACAGCCCATCTGCGACACCTGAACCCGATGCCCCGAAACCTCGGCGAGGTGCTGAGGTCCTACGACAAGGTGATCGTGCCGGAGATGAATCTGGGGCAGCTGGCCTTCCTGCTGCGAGGCCGCTATCTGGTGGATGTGACGTCCTATTCGCGGGTGCGGGGGCTGCCGATCTCCGTCGGCGAGTTGGAGGCGGACCTGATGTCTGCAATCGACAACCTGGGGGTGAGCTGATGCACGGCCTGGCAGGCGTCCCTTCGGCGCAGGCTCCGCTGACCCGGAAGGACTACACCAGTGACCAGGAGGTCCGCTGGTGCCCCGGCTGCGGTGACTACGTGATCCTCAGCACATTCCAGTCGATGATGGCCGATCTGGGCATCGCCCGCGAGAACACCGTCGTGATCTCCGGCATCGGCTGCTCCTCCCGGTTCCCGTACTACGTGGACTGCTACGGGATGCATTCCATCCATGGGCGCGCCACCGCCATCGCGACGGGGGTCGCTGCCGCCCGCGAGGACCTCAATGTGTGGGTGATCACAGGTGACGGCGACGCCCTGTCCATCGGCGGCAATCATCTGATCCACGCGATGCGACGCAATGTGAACATCAACATCCTGCTGTTCAACAACCGGATCTACGGATTGACGAAAGGGCAATACTCCCCCACCTCGGAGCTGGGGAAGCTGACGAAATCCACGCCCTACGGGTCGGTGGACGCCCCCTTCAACCCCGTCGCGCTGGCGTTGGGCGCCGAGGCGTCGTTCGTGGCGCGTGCAGTGGACTCAGATCGCACCCAGCTGACCGAGATCCTGAAGGCTGCGGCGGCGCATCGCGGTGCGACGCTGGTGGAGATCTACCAGAACTGCCCCATCTTCAATGACGAGGCTTTCGAGGCCCTCAAGGGGCCGGAGTCTGTCAATGCGCTGATCCGGCTTCGCGACGGAGAGCCGGTGCTCTTCGGAGCCGACGACCAGCTCTGTGTCATTCGCCAGCCCGGCGGCCAGCTTGTGGTGGCCGAAACCGCAGATGCAGACCCTGGGCAGATCGTGGTGCATGAGGAGGCTCGTCAGGACCCCTCACAGGCTTTCGCCCTGGCTCAACTCACCGATCATGGAGTCATGCACCGCGCCCCGGTGGGGATCTTCCGTCGCGTGGAGCGGCCAGCCTACGACGACTTGTTGCGTGAACAGTTGGTCCACGCCCGTGCGGAGAATCCCCATGAGGCGCTGCAGGCCGCGATGCTCGGGAAAACCTCCTGGGAGATCACATAGCAGGCGAGGGCTCTGGCAGTTCCACGAACGTGCCAGAGCCCGTGTCAGCTACCTTCCTTCCCAGGTCACCTTCGGTTCGGCGTCGGCCACGTTGATCGAGGCCTTGGCCCACCTCGTCCCCTTGCCCAGGCCGTAGATTTTGCAGTCGGCCGTCTCCCCGCTGGGTCTGGTGCAGGTGCCGGTGACGTCGAACTGCCCGAATTTACTGGATGAGATGATGGTTGGAACCGAGCTGCCCACCTCGGGGACGACGCTCTCCATCACGATGCTCTCCTCGGAACTCTGAGTGCGCTTGAGTGAGCCATCAGCCACGGTGGTGCCGTCCTGCAGCGTGCCGCTCATGGCCATGTCACAGCCGGGGTCGAGATTGGCCGAGGCGAGGCAGGCCTTGGCCTCCGGTAGCACCTTCTCACGGAACAGGTCGATGCCCGCCTGACTCACCTTCAGCTCCATCGCCATGTAGCCGCCGTCCTCCGATGTCTTGATAACGGTCTCGGTGGTTCCGGTGAATTCCAGGTACTTGTTGGCACTTGCTACCTGATAGCTTCCGGGGAACACTGCGGGAGTCGTCGCTTTGACAGCGACCCCGTTCACCGTCACATCGACCTTGTCCGCCCGGGACAGGTACAAGGTGGGCAGGTGTAACTGGATCTGCTTGTTGCGAGTGTTGATCCGGTACTCGTCCGTGGCCGTGGCGCCCCCCAGAGCGTAGGACACGGAGACACTGAAATACGGTGCGTCCCCCGTCGGCTCGTCGACCTTGATGTCCGTCATCGGCGCGCGGCTAACGGAGTCCTTCAGAACCTCGGCAGTGAGCAGGGAGGCGTCCGAGAACGACGTGGAGCTCAGGAAGGCCTTGGCGTCATCAGCGCGTCCCTCGGAGAGAGCCGTCAGATAGTCCTTGGCAATGGTCTTGGCGGCTTCCTTGGGGTCGGCAGGAAGCTGTGAACCGCCCCCAGGCTCGCCTTCAGCGGTCCTGGTTCCCGGCAGGATACCTGAGAGGACCAGGACGAGAGCCCCGACTAGGACCACGGCGACGACGCCGAGACCGATCCACAGCCCCGTCTTCGGCTTTTTCGGGGCCGGCTGCCCGTAGCCCTGCTGGGGGTAGCCTGTCGCATACATCTGCTGACCTGGCATTCCCTGAGGGCCCTGCGGCCTCTGCTGGGGCGGTACGTTCTGGTAGCCATGCTGTTGCTGAACCTGAGGCCGGCCCTGCGTTGGTGAAGCGAACTGGGAGCCTGCCTGCTGGGCGCTCCCCTGCGTGGCATAGGGGTGCGGTGGCGTCGGCTGGCTGGTTCCCGCTCCCCCAGGATGGCCGGGGCCAGGCTGCGGGGGAGGATTATGGGAATCGCTGGGTATGGACATGTGGTTCCTTTCTCCCCCAAATCATAGGGCCTGCAGAGGCAGTCAGTCCCCCGGGCAGGACACAAGCAGGGTGATTCTGCGTCCCCAAATGATGACCTGCCCTGCGACCACCTCACACTTCCTCAAGGCGACGGAATGATGGGCGACAACGATGATCAGTGACGCCTCAGTCACTGGAGATCACCCACCTCAGGATTCAGACTAGAGAGTGCAGAATTCCGGTGCGATATTTCAATGTGCATACGAAAGGGGCCCGACTCATCCAGTCTAGGCCCCTCACGAACGACGCTCCCCCGCGTCAGCTGCCTCACCTTTCGGCCGCAAGCCCCCCGCCTGCGTTTTTATCGAGAAGTTCGGAATCGACCAATGGCCGGTTTCCAGAACTGATTCCATTCCCCCCACCAGATGAACCTCATGCGATCCCATCCGCCTCATGAATCTGTTCAGCAGCAAGCAGAAGATAGCAGGAAATCTGCGTCGTCCGAAAGGATGACAAAATGCAGTTGATCGGTTGTTGCCGAAAGGGGGCGCATCACATGACGAAAGCGGGGCTCCAGGAAGGCCGGAGCCCCGCTTTCACGGATTTTGTCCGGTCCAGCTGACCTCACCGCTGATGCGGCAGATCAGCACGGGACCGGAAAGGCTGCGGCGGACTCTCACCACAGGGCCAGAGTCCGCCCCAGCATTGATCAGGCCTGAGCGAACAGCCTCAGCAGAGCCTCAAGGCCGTTGGCTCCGGTCTTGGGCATTCTCGGCTTCACCGGGGTACTGCAGACCGGTTGATCGGCGACGAGGGTGAAGGTGGCAGAGCCATCCTGATTCAGCGTCCATCCGGCAGGCATGTCGGATGCATTGACGCTGTATCCGCTGTCTGGAGTGGCCTGGACAGTGATGACGACCTTTCGTCCCACGACCTGGATCTTCGGATCACCATAGGTGAGTCCCGGCACCTTCGGGATCTCGACCTTCGGGGCGCTCGGGGTCTTCGATCCGGGAACGCAGACGCCGGGGGTGATCTTCGGGGACACCGGGGTGACAGGAACGCCCTGGCAAGCCGACACATCCATTGTCTTGGTGAAGGTGGCGGTCCCGTCCTGGTTCGCAGTCCAGCCCGCAGGCAGGTTCGCCGGGAACGTGTAACCAGCCTCCAAGGTCGCAACGACGGTGACAGTCACCTTCCCGTCTGCGGTCTTGATCACCGGGTCGCCGTACTTGATGCCCTTGGTCTGGGCCAGCTCCACCGTCGGATCAGACGGCGTGGTCGCACCCGGCGCGCAGGTTCCGGCGTTCACCACAGGATCAACCGGAGACACCACGCCCGGTCCGCAGGGCGGCACGTTCACCGTCTTGGTGAAGGTGGCGGATCCGTCCTGGTTCATCACCCAGCCGGCAGGCAGATTCGCCGGGAACTTGTAGCCAGCCTCCAAGGTCGCGGTGACAGTCACCGTGGCCTTGTCGCCAGCCGTGGTGATCTTCGGCTGCCCATAGGTGATGCCCTTGGTCTGAGCCACCTTCACCGTCGGATCAGATGGCGTGGCCGAACCCGGCACACACACGCCCTCCTCCACCTCGGGATTGACGGGAGTCACCTCCACCTCACACTTCGGCTGCTGGACCTCACCGGTGAAGGTGGCAGTCCTGCCATCTGGGTTCATGGCCCAGCCCGCAGGCAGGGCATCAGCATCAATCTGCTTGTCGGCATCCGGAGTCGCGACGAGGGTCACCGTCGCCTTCCCATCCGCAACTTTGATATCCGGCTGACCGTAAGTGATGCCGGGGGTCTGGGGAACGTTCACCGTCGGGTCAGACGGCTTGGTCGCACCCGGCGCGCAGGTTCCGGGACTCAGCGTCGGGGAGACCACAGCGACCTTCGGCAACTCACACGTCGGCACATTCACCGTCTTGGTGTAGGTGGCGGTCCCGTCCTGGTTCAGGGTCCAGCCCGCAGGAAGATTCGCCGGGAACGTGTAGCCAGCCTCCAAGGTCGCGACAACAGTCACCGTGGCCTTGTCGCCAGCCGTGGTGATCTTCGGCTGCCCATAGGTGATGCCCTCAGTCTGAGCCACCTTCACCGTCGGATCAGACGGCTTGGTCGCACCCGGCGCACATACCCCAGCAGTCACCACAGGATCAACCGGAGTCGCGACCTTGTCCTCCTGCACGGTGTTGGTGAGAGTCACCTCGGTGGTCTTGCCGCCACCGGTCACCTCAACGGTCGCTGCGGGGCTGTTCGCTCCACCGTCGGCGACGTTGTCACCGGAGAACACTGGGTCCTGGAAGGTGACTCCCGCGGGAAGGGCAGCCACGTCCTCGGCGAGGGCGACCCGGGTTCCGTGGGGGATGTTCGCCAGGGAGACGGGGGTACCGTCGCCCTTCAAGATCAGGGTGCCTTCCTTCAGCGTGCCCTTGACTTCGTAAGAGTATTTCACCGGGAAGTCTGCGGCAGCGAAGTTGCCACCGGCAACGTTCTTCTTGAGGCTGATGTGGCCAACCGACCCATCGAGTCCGCTTCCGGTGCCGGAGCCCGTCATGTCGCGGGTGATGACACCCTCAGTCGCCTTTCCTCCGACGTCGGCCTTGTTCACAAGCTCCGCGCCGACCGGGATGTCCTCCTTGCTCTCCAGCTCCACCTCGACGATGTACATGTGCTGGTCGCTGAAGTTCTGGGTCTGGAGGTCAATGTCGGTGGTGAACTTGCCATCCTGGATGTCGACGGTGATCTTGGGGTTGCCTTTGTAGTTGACGTCCTTGTTTGGATAGAGCTCGATGTAGCAGGCCGGATCGCGGTTCTCATTCCAGCACTTGGCGCTGGACACCAGCTTGTAGACGGTCACGGAATCCGGCACCACAGACAAGTCGATGCCATTGACCGCGAAGGTGTCTGCAACCGTCACCTTCGAACGATCAGTGAAGTCCCGTCCGGGGAACCGGATGAGCCACTTGACGCGCTTGGGGTTGTTGGAATCAACCCAGCCGCTCTTGCCCACATTGTCGGGGAAGCTCGGGTTGTACCCGATGCCAGTGTTGTTCGCCGGTGGCAGCGGGACGCTCTTGTCCTGGCCGTTGACGGACACGTTGACGGTGCCCTGGTCGTAGGTCTTGTTGGAGCTGAAGTTGAGGGTCAGGGTCCCGTGGACCTGGGTCTTGCCGACCACATTGCCGTTGAGGGTGCAGGTGAGCTCCCTGTCGACCGCGGCGCATGTCCCATAGGTCAGTGTGTCGTTACCGACGCCCTTCAGCTCGAATTCTCCGGTCTTCAGGGAGAACGGCTCGGGCAGGGCCAGGGTGAACTGCTGGCCCGCCTGGCCGCTGTTGTCCGGGATCCGCCATTTGGCGGTCAGCACGAGGTCCTCCCAGACGTAGACCGGTTCTCCGTCGTCCTTGGCAGATTTGATGGTGATCGAGCCCGGGTCGACAGCGGACACCGTGTCGGCGTACGCCCTCACACCGGGAATCATCGAGATGACGCCGACGAGCAGCGCCATCAGCACGACGCCGACGCCACGCATAGACGTCGACCTTTCTCTGAGTATCAACTCAGCCCCCTCCCTTTCATGATGCAGGTGAAAACACTCAAATTAAATGCGAAACCAACGCTCGAAGCAAACCCTGGCGACAGGAATCCTCTCAAAGATTCTGAGGTTTCGGTAGGACTGGGGACGCCTCCCCCATTCCAAGACTTCCGAGATGCCACCCCCAGCCCAGGATCAGCTGGAACGCCTCATCGACAACCTTCACGCCGCCCATTCCGACCGATCGAACGACAGACGACCTGGCCTGGAATGGTTGGTCGGCGACGCGATAGAACCCAGCTTCCCCATCTCTCCCACCCTGCTCGTGGGTGCCGGTGGGGAGATTGCCGCGCCAGGAGCTCAGGGCACCCTGCCCCGACGCGATGACATTGAGACGGAAGGGGCCAGTGGACACGAAAATGCTCAACTCGCTCACCCCCCATTACTCTTGATTTGATTCGCCGATAGTAAATCGGTCACGGCTCCAAAATGCAACTTGGCTCTCACAACCAAGCGGATGGGATGCGCATTCCGAAACGGCAGGGCACAGGAGCAAGACCGGCCTGCATCAGGCAGCGATCAACGTTGCCAACACGAACAACTGAGAACATTCCTGGCCGATCGGCCAGGTCGAGGGCCAGAGCTGGGCTCATAGCCCTATGGCTGGGTCAGCCACCGTGGCGGGGGCCCGAGAGCCGGCCCGTGAGCTCAGTCAATGCCGCACGCTCTGCCTCATCCTTGATGATGCAGCTGGAGAAGAACCGCAGCCTGGCGTCAGAGGCCAGCACCTCACGCACGGGGTGGAGCACAGCCTGTCGGGACGGCCCGTCAGCGACCTCGGCGATAGTGGTGAGCAGATCCAGGACCGATCCATGCTCTCCCCAGTCCGCCAGCCCCGTCTGGACGATCTCCACCAGCAGGTCCTGTGTCACCGCAGGTTCCTCACCCAACAGGAGCCACGCCCGGGCGGCCGCTGCCCGACCAGTCTCCCGGGCAGCGCATCGGATGCCCCGTCCGCTGGAGGCCACATCACGCAGCAGATTCGACAGCTCACTGCGATGGGCCCGCGTCAACCGGCCCTCCACCAGCCACACCACCGCAAGTGACGCGGCCTCCGCAGCAACCCTGTTCCCGGCATCGATCAGCTCCACCACCCCGGGCCACAACTCCACTGCGTCCCTCACGTCGGCGGCAACCAGGCGATCCGCGGCAAGCAGCCGCTCCTGGCCGATGTTGGTTCCATCGCCACTCAGGAACTGCGCTGCCCAATCAATGAACTCTGGGTCATCCGGCTCCGGGTAGGCCTCCAACACACGGCTCGCCAGCAGGAGAGGCTCTTCGTGCAGCAACGCCCGCCAGTCCTCCAGCTCACCGCTGAGGCTGGCCAGGGCAAACCGCACCTCTGGGTCCGTCCCCTCCATTTGACGGACGAGTCGCGCATCCGCCTTGTCGCCCCACGAGGCCACAACACGCGCGACGGAGCCAGGCAGTTGGTCGGACCACGCCAGAACCTGTTCTCGCGCGACCTTCGACGAGGCGCTTCCCCAGTGGGCCAGCCACCACAGAACCGCTTTCACGCCCTCTGAGGGTCGGGCCATCCGCTCCTCCGCCAAAACCTCCGCAATCTCACGCGCCAGACGTTCCGACCCGACCACCGGCGCACGCCCAAAAGCGTAGCCCAGTTTCGTCGCACTGCTCACCGACGAGACCATCACATGCAGGGCCCGCGGATTCGTCTCAAGAACGGCCAGCAGATGCTCCTCCCAACGGGGATCACCCGCCACTGCCAGAGCCGCGGCGACATCGGCGCGGTTATCGCCATCTGCCTTGGGGCGGGCTGCCCGTGAGCCGTAGGCGTCGAGCGCGTCGCAGACCTCACTCGTCGGCACAAGATGCTGCAGGATGTACACCGCCACATCAGCCCGGATCGAGAACTGGCTGAGGATCTCCAGCAGGCTCATCTGGGCGCGGGCGGCCTCGCTGCGTGAGGCCTGGATCACCGCGAGGAGCCCCCGCGCCGCAGCCTCCGGATCTGGAAGCTGGCTGTAGAGCCTGCGCGCTCCCGACGGATTCCTCGCAGGCAGGAAGTCCCATGGCCGCTGGGCGTGGGGATCGACGGCAGCACGCACCTCACGCAGATCCTCCCAGCGAGTTGTCACGAGATCGATGTCGGCCTCGCTCTCCTCCCCCCTGAGCAACCTCAACCAGGCGGCGACCACATCGAAACGCCAGTCGCAGGGCAGGTCCCCGGGCTGTCCGCCCGCACGCCCCAACGCCCCAGCCGCAGCCAGTGCAACATCGTCGGTGGGCTGCTGACAGGCCCTCTCCAGCAGAATCTGTCCCGCCCCGGGGGCAAGCTGCCCGGTGACGCCCTGGAGCGCAGCCGCCTGCGCCGCGGCGACGTCTTCCCCCGCAACCAAGGGCAACAGGATCAGCTGCATCTCCGCCAAGGTTCGGTGCGCGAGCTCGTGACGCGGATTCCCCTGAGGCAGCGTCGCCACGCTCTCCGCGAAGTCCTCCAGCAGGGCAAAGGCCGACTCCAGGTCGGCGGCCCTGGTGGCGGCCATGTGCGCCACCACCAGGATCGCCGGGAAGGTTGCGGAATAGAGGGCTCCTCGGCGCAGCACAGAGATGGACAGCTGATCGAACGCATAGGCGGACTCCTCCGGGTCGGCCAGCGCCATCAGATCGGCTGCGGTTCCCGTGGCACTCCCATAGGCGTTCTCCAACTGACCCCAGCTGGTGGCCTCGATCAGCCTCCGCCAGGGGGGGATCATCGGATGCCCTCTGCCGGGTCCTGCCACCGCCATGGTTCAAGGCGGCGCCCCTCCCCCATCGGCGTCTGGGAAACAGCTCCGCCATCACCACCGGCGTGCCCCCATCTGCTCCACCTCATCGCCGCCACGACGTTGCACCAGGTCTTGGTCATAGGGCTCCCTTTCGCGCCATCCCCCGACCCGAGCCTATACAGTCACAGCCCGATGCGTGAGACCATCATGCAAATGCCCTTCACATCAGCATCGGCAGAAACATGAAACGGGGCCCGGTCAACGCCGGGCCCCGCAGGGGCAAAGGGTCGCCAGCTCAGGAATGAGCTGATTGATGGTTCAGGAGCCAGTCTTCGGAAGCCTTGGCTTGCTGGGAACCTTGCATGCCGGATCATCCAGCACCTGGACATAGGTGGCCGAGCCGTCCTGGTTGGGTGTCCACCCAGCTGGCAGCTTGTCAATGGAGAAGGCCTGGCCATGTGCAGGCTTGGCGGTCAGGGTGACCTTGACCTTGTTCTTTCCCGCACGTTCGATCTTCGGCTCGCCATAGGTCACACCCTCCGTCTTCGGAATCTCGACGGTGGGGTCGGTCGGGGTGGTCGAGCCTGGCTTGCAGACCCCCGGGGTCACCTTCGGGGAGACTGGGGAGACGGTCTTCGCCGAGCAGTCCGGCTGCGTGATGGTCTTCGAGAAGGTCACCACGCCATTCACCACCGACCAGCCCTCCGGCAGCTTCGCGGTGTCGATCGTCGCGCCGCCCTTGGGGGTGGCGGTCAGGGTGACCGTCGCCTCGGAGCCGTCCACGGTGATTTTCGGTTCGCTGTAGTCGATCTGGTCGGTGTCGTCGGCACCGGTCACCGTGGGCGGGGTCGGGGTGGTCGAGCCTGGCTTGCAGACCCCCGGGGTCACGGTGGGGATCACCGGGGTGACCGCGGCTGTGACCTTGCTCACGGTGTTCGTCAGGGTCAGGTCAATGGTCTTGCTGCCCTCGATCTTGATCTGCGCACTGTTGCCGTCCGGAACACCGTCGTTGACGCCCTCACCTGAGAACACCGGGTCGCCGAAGGTGAAGCCTGCGACCTCTGGGGTCTTCTCCGTCAGAGTGACAACCGAGCCATTCGGGATGTTGGGCAGGTCGACGAAATCACCATCCGCGGTGAGGGAGAGCTCACCCGTCTTGGTGCTGCCGCCGGCCTCATAGCTGTAGGTCACAGGGAAGGTGGTGTCGCCGGGCAGGCTGTTGGCATTGTCCCCGGTGACAACCTTCCTCACCTTCAGGTGACCGAGGGCCCTACCGGCTCCGGTGCCGCCTCCTGCGGCCCGCTTGGTGGTCTCCGCGTTCACCTCGGTGGAGTCGACCATGGCCTTGTTGACCAGTTTGGTGCCCTCCGCGATCGGCTGGGGGGCCTTCACCCAGAGAATCATCGCGTAGATGCGGTCGGCGGAGAAGTTCTCCTCCTTGTTGTCCAGCGTGGCAGTCACCACGTCGGCGGTCTCATCGATCTGGTAAGTGAACGACGGTGTGGTGTTCTCGTCGTAATCCTTGCGGCAGCCATCAGGCTTGCTCTCATTCCAGCACTGGGGATCCAGCGTGGACGAAAAGACCTTCGGGTATCCGGGGACGACATTGAGATCCATGCCCTCCACCTTGAAGGTGTCGGTGATCTCGACCTTGGACCGGTCAGCGATCTTCGAACCGGGGATAGCGATCTGCCAGGCCACCAGCGAGGGATCCTCCTCCCGCGTCCTGGCGTCCTCGCCGGGGAACCAGCCGCTCTTCTGAATGTCGGTGGGCATCCTCTTGCCGTAGCCGATGCCAGGCTGGTTGTTGGGCAGCGGCACCTCGACCTTGCCTCGGTTCCCCAGGTCGAACTTCAGCTTGCTCTGGTCCGTGGTTTTGACAACCTGGGCCTCAACCCAGACCGAGCCGCCGACGTCGGTCTTATTCTCAACGTTCTCGTTGAGTGTGCAGATCAGCTCATTGCTGGACAGAGCGCAGGTGCCATAGGTCAGCGGATCCCCGTCACGTCCCACCAGGTCGAAGGTGGCCCTGGTGGCCTTGAACTCCTCGGGCAGGCCCAGCGTGAAGGTGTCGCCGGCCTTGCCAGAGTTGTCGGGAATGGCCCAGTCCGCCTCGATTCGGACCATGCCCCACAGGTACACATCCGGTTGCTCATCGGAGTCCCGGATGATTTTGATGCTCTCAGGGATGATGGCGTCAACTTCAGCTGCCCTGGCCTGCGGACTCACCGTCGCAAGACCCACCAGGCTCAAGAAGAACGCCAGAAGCAGCGCCGGTAAGCGCCGCCTCCTCAGATTGTGAGTTTTCTGCGGCATGACTTCTCCCTCTCCCCCCCAGCCTTTCAACTGTCTCTCGAACGTTAACATGCCAAGGTGACGCTGAGGAAAGTCAGAGAGTCATGCCGCCATACCAAAATACGATGAAACGGTTCACCAGCTGGATTTCACGATCCCCGGAAGCTCACCGCGATGCGCCAGCGTCCGGAACCGCACTCGCGACACCCCGGCAATCCGCAGATAGCCGCGCGGTCGCCCATCGACGGCATCCCGGTTTCGCAGCCGAACGGGAGACCCGTCGCGCTTGAGGGAAGCCAGTTTGCGGACAGCCGCAAACCGCTCCTCCGCACTGGCGTCAGGGCTCTCAATGACTGCCTTGAGCGCAGCCCGCTTCTCGGCCTGCTGAGCAACGATGCGAGCCCTGCGCTGATTCGCCACAATCTTGGAGCGCTTGGCCATCAGCGGGCCTCCTTGAATTCAACGTGCCGCCGGACCACCGGATCGTACTTGCGCAACACGATCCGGTCAGGGTCATTGCGACGGTTCTTGCGGGTGACGTAGGTGTACCCCGTGCCCGCAGTGGAGCGCAGCCTCACCAGGGGACGCAGGTCGTTCTTCTTCGCCATGCCCTACAGCCTCTTCCCCTGTGCGATCATCTCCGCCACGACAGCGTCGATGCCGCGGGCATCGATCACCTTGATGCCCCGCGCTGAGACCGTGAGCCTGACATGACGGCCCAGCGACGGCACCCAATACCGCTTCCTCTGGACGTTGACGTTGAAGCGGCGCGCGGTCCTCTTTTTGGACCAGGGGACGTTGCGACCGAAGCCCGGCGCGGCACCGGTGACCTGGCAATGTCGAGACATGACACTCCTCGGGTTGTGCGAACTACGAGTGCTAATGATAATGATTCCTACTTGTTCCGCAACCCTTGGAGACATGATGAAACCTGGCATCCATCCCGACTACCACCCCGTGGTCTTCCGCGACATCTCAACCCAGACGATGTACCTAACACGCTCAACCATCACCTCGAAGACCACCATCACCTGGGAGGACGGCAACACCTACCCCCTGGTCGATGTCGAGATCACCGCCGACAGCCACCCCTTCTACACCGGCAAGGCCCGTCAGCTCAGCGTCACGGGCCGTGTGGAGAAGTTCCAGCAGCGCTACGGGAAGACCAGATGACCACCGACATCGCCCTGGTGGCCGCCTGGGACCAGGTCGCCAGAGCAACCGCGACGAGCGCTCTCCTGGTCGATCTCCCAGACGCCCTGGTGATCCAGCATGACCTATCCCCCGACGGCGAGCTGCGACGGCGCTGCTGGGATGCGACAGGCATTGTTGAGACCGACATCGTGACACTTGAGCACGGCTGCATCTCCTGCGCCACACGTGAAGACCTAGTGCCCGCCCTGGCCAATCTGCTGGAACGACGCACCTGGGGCCACGTAGTGGTGTCACTGCCCCTGACCGCCGCGCCGGAGGCCGTCACCTGGCAGCTCCGCGAGGCCATCCGCACCGGGCTGATCGATGCCAGACTGGCAACCGTCCTGGCCGTCGCCGACGAGTCAACGCTGGTTGAGGACATCTTCGGCGACGACCTCCTGGAGGACCGCGGACTGACGCTGTCACTCACCGACGAACGCGCCGTCGGCGAGGCAGCCTGCGCCCAGCTGGACTTCGCGGATGTGATCGCCACCCTGGGAGAACCGGATGCAACCACGAACGCGGTCCTGGAGCACCTAGTCGGCGACCGGGGGCGCGCCCGGGTTCACCACCTGGACGCGGCAGCCCTGATGAGCCGCTCCCACGACTTCCTGGCCGCCCAGCGTCGCACCCCGACCGGCCCACACCACCACCGCAGCGTCGACTGTCACGGCGTATGGACTCTGGTGCTCTCCAGCGACCGCGCGCTCCACCCGGGCCGTCTCTACGAACAGGTGGAGCTCATCGGGGCGGGCCGCCTGCGCAGCCGCGGCCTGACGTGGGTACCCTCACGCCCCCAGATGATGGTGGCCTGGGATGGGGCGGGCGGTCAGTTGAGCATCGGCGACGCCGGGCCATGGGCTAGCGAGCGGGAACGTCACACACGGCTGGTGATCACAGGCATCGACGCCGCGGACCGTGAACGGGTTGAACGGGCCTTCCGCGACATCCTGCTCACCGACTGGGAGGCCTCCCGGGTGAATGATTGGGACATCGACGACGGCCTCGGACTCTGGCTCGGCACAGCCGAGCAGGAGGAAGCCTGACACCGGTGCCCGCGGAACTGCTAGCTGCTGCGCGCAGCCAACTCGTCGCAGACCTGGATCAATAGCTCCTTGGCCTCGCCGTCCGGCAGGGGGGCCAGGTGGGCGCAGGCCAGCTCAGCACGGCGGCGCACCTCGGCGCGGGCCTGCTCAATGACCGGGTGGGCCCGCAGTCGCCCCAAAGCCTCCGCCAGTGCCGCATCACTGCTCAGATCACCAGCCAGCAGATCCTTCAGCGGCTGGTCAGCCGGATCCGTGCTCTGCGCCAGCAGCAGCGTCGGAAGGGTCGGCACTGCCTCCCTCAGATCCGTCCCCGGGGTCTTGCCCGTGACGTCACTGGTGATATCGATGATGTCGTCGCTGAGCTGAAACACCAGCCCGATCTCCTCACCATAGGCAGCCAGCGCCCGCCGCACCTCAGCCGAGGCTCCTCCCACCATGGCGCCGAACAGCGCAGATGCCGCGATCAGGGAGCCGGTCTTGTCGGCGATCACCTGCAGGTAGTGGGCAAGCCGGTTCTCCCCTGCCGCAGGACCGCGAGTCTCGGCAATCTGCCCCTGGACAAGACGAGTGAAGGTCTCAGCCTGCAGCCGCACGTAGTCGACCCCCAGATCCGCAACCAGAATGGAGGCCTTGGCGAACAGGTAGTCGCCGATGAGGATGGCTATCGAATTCCCCCACCGGGAGTTCGCCGACGGGGCGGCACGACGCACGTCGGCCTCGTCCATAACGTCGTCGTGGTAGAGGCTGGCGACATGCGTCAACTCCATCACCAGGGCCGCCTTCAACAGGCGCTCCTCATCCGCCCCATCCCCGAACTGGGAGGCGAGATACACCAACTGGGGCCGGAATCGCTTGCCCCCGGCCGTGATCAGGTGACTGGCGGCCTCCGTCACGAATGGCGAGTCCGCTACCGCGACCTGCCGTAGCTGCTCCTCGAAACGCGCCGAGAGAGAATCGATGTCGAGGGCCAAGGTGACTCCGTAGGATCAGCGAATGAACTGCGCGGCGCCAGCCGCCAGATCAAGGATAGTACCGGGGAACAGCCCCAGGAACACCGTCGCCAGCCCCGCGACGCCCACCAGCAGCCATGTCGCGGCCGAGGCCGGAGCCACCGATCCCCTCTCACCCCGCTCAGGGGCGCTGAACCACATAGCCACCACAACCCGCAGATAGAAGAAAGCCGTCACCAGGCTGGCGATGACCGCCACCAGCACCAGCCACCCGAAACCGCCCTCCCAGGCCGCCGCAAACACCACCAGCTTGCCGACAAAGCCCGCCGTCAGCGGAATCCCCGCGAAGCTCAGCAGGAACAACGTCATCACGCTCGCGACAAGGGGATCCGTCTGGCCCATCCCCTGCCATGCCGCGATTCCGTTCGCCTCACCAC
>ERZ1023282.699-NODE-699-length-15564-cov-9.553421_pt1 | contig 15564 bp, 13 predicted proteins | sample MGYA00521262_ERZ1023282 | MGnify/ENA primary metagenome ERZ1023282 (study PRJEB32759, sample SAMN07749867) | skin metagenome | biome: transportation; feature: city; material: polyester macromolecule | host: Homo sapiens | place: Hong Kong:KT line | collected... | reverse complement strand
CCCTGAGAGACGGTCTTGGAGATGGTCGCGAGCACGGTATTGAGTTCCTGAGATGCCTTGTCCCACTTGGCCTGTGCCTGGTTATAAGCCACTGCGGACTCGCCCTCCCAAGTGCTCACCATCGGCCGCAGCCGCGCCTTCACCGGCTGGCTGTTCGGGCGCATGACCGACATGACGGGCGGGCTGTCCGTCCCCGATGCGGACGCCTTCTACCGCACGGTGAACCGGGTGACGCCGGGCTTCATCCGCACCGAGTCGGACGAGGTGCAGTACAACCTGCACATCATGATGCGCTTCGACTTGGAACGCGACCTTGTCGCGGGCCGGCTGTCCACCGACGACCTCGAGGAGGCGTGGAACGCCCGTTTCCTGCGCGACTTCGGCGTGGCGGTGGACCGGCCGTCGAACGGCGTTCTTCAGGACGTGCACTGGTCGGTCGGGCTGTTCGGCTATTTCCCGACCTATGCGCTGGGGAACGTCTACGCCGGCTGTCTGAACGAGGCGATGCGGGCGGCGGTGCCGGACCTCGACGAGAGCCTCGCCCGTGGCGAGGCGGGGCCGGGGGTCGTCGTCGTGGTGGGGGACGGCACGGGTCAGTCCACCAGGGTGCGGCCGGTGAGGATGAGGAACACGTCCTCGAGGCTCGCGCGGCGGGTCAGCGTGGTGACGGGGGCGGGCAGGGCGCCCTCGTCGACGAGGCGCTGCACGACGTCGTGCAGGTCGTCCGCGCGTCGGGCGTAGACGAGGACGCGGTCCGGGAGGACCTCGACGCGGTGCACGACGCCGTCACCCGCGTGGGCCTGGACGGTGCGGGCCGCGGCCTCGTTGCGGTCCGCGCCGAAGCGCGCCTCGAGGACCTCGCGGGAGGCGTGCTCGCGGATGAGCTCGGCGGGGGTGCCGGCGGCCATGATCTCGCCGCCGTCGACCACGACGAGCCGGTCGCACAGCTGCTCCGCCTCGTCCATGTGGTGCGTGGTCAGCAGCAGCGTGGTGCCGCGTTCCTTGAGCCGGTAGAGGCGGTCCCACAGGATGTGGCGGGCCTGCGGGTCCAGGCCCGTGGTGGGCTCGTCGAGGAGGAAGAGGGCCGGCTCGTTGACCAGGGCGCGGGCGATCACGAGCCGGCGCTTCATGCCGCCGGAGAGGTCGGTGACCTTGGCGTCCGCCTTCTCGGTGAGCTGGGCGAAGGCCAGCAGCTCCTCGGCCTTGGGCCGCAGGTACGAGTAGGGCAGGCCGAAGTAGCGGCCGTAGATCAGGATGTTCTCCCGGGCGGTGAGCTCCTCGTCCAGGTTGTCCTGCTGCGGCACCACGCCCAGGCGCGCACGGACGGCCGGCCCGTCCTCCTCCGGGTCGATGCCCAGGATGGTCAGCTCGCCCGCGGTGCGCTGCGAGGTGCCCGCGAGCATGCGCATGGTGGTGGACTTGCCCGCGCCGTTGGGGCCGAGCAGGCCGAAGCACTCGCCGGGGCGCACGTCCAGGTCGATGCCCTTCACGGCGTGGAACTCGCCGTACTGCTTGCGCAGCCCACGGGCACGGATGACGGAGGCGTCGCCGGGGGACGCGTGCAGAGTGGTGTGACTCACAAGGCGACAGCATAGGCGCACCACCCGCCCGGACGCGTGCCGCCCCCTCGGCGACGAACCCTGCGATATGGCCCCCATCCGGGGTGGATGGGGGCCATATCGCAGGGTTCGTCGCGGGGCGGGGAGAGGTCAGGCTCCGGCCCGCTCCCCCGCCCAGTCCTCGCCGTCGGCGGCGCGCTCGGCGGCCTCGACGACGTTCGCCAGCAGCATGACGCGGGTCATCGGCCCGACGCCGCCCGGGTTCGGCGCCATCCAGGCCGCCTTCTCCTTCACGGCCGGGTCCACGTCACCCAGGACGCGGGACTTCCCGTCCTCCCCGGTCACGCGGGAGACGCCCACGTCCAGGACGATCACGCCCTCCTTGACCTGCTCCGGCTTCACCATGTGGGCGGAGCCGGCGGCGGCGATCACGACGTCGGCGCTCGCCAGCAGCTCGTCGAGGTTCGTGGTGCCGGTGTGGGCCAGGGTCACGGTGGCGTTGACCTCGCGGCGGGTGAGCACGAGGCCGGCGGGCCGGCCGATGGTCACGCCGCGGCCGATCACGAGCACGTGCTTGCCGGCCAGCTCCACACCGTGGTGGCGCAGCAGCTCGACGCAGCCGGCCGGGGTGCACGGCAGCGGCGAGTCCAGCTCGCCGCCGACCGAGGCCACGAGCCGCCCCAGGTTCATGGGGTGCAGGCCGTCCGCGTCCTTGTCCGGGTCGATGGCCTCGAGCACCTTCTGGGTGTCCACGTGCTTCGGCAGCGGCAGCTGGACGATGTAGCCCGTGCAGGCCGGGTCCTCGTTCAGCTCGCGCACGACGTCGAGGATCTGCTCCTCCGTCGCGTCCGCGGGCAGCTCACGCTGGATGGACTCGATGCCCACCTCGGCGCAGTCGCGGTGCTTGCCCGCCACGTACTTCTGCGAGCCGGCGTCCTCACCGACGAGCAGGGTGCCGAGGCCGGGGGTGTGCCCGCGCTCGGCGAGGGCGGCCACGCGGCCGCGCAGCTCCTCCTTGATCGCGGCGGCGGTGGCCTTGCCGTCCAGGACCTTCGCGGTCATCGGCGGCTCACCAGCCCTCGAGGCCGTCGTACAGCGGGAAGTCCTCGGTGAGCTTCACGACGCGGGCGCGCAGCGCCTCCACGTCCGGGCTCGGCTTCAGCGCCTCGGCGATGACGTCGGACACCTCGCGGAACTCGGCCTCGCCGAAGCCGCGGGAGGCCAGCGCGGGGGTGCCGATGCGCAGGCCGGAGGTGGTCATCGGCGGACGCGGGTCCCACGGCACCGAGTTGCGGTTCACGGTGATGCCGACCTCGTGCAGGATGTCCTCGCCCTGCCTGCCGTCCAGCTGGGACTCGCGCAGGTCCACCAGGACCAGGTGCACGTCCGTGCCGCCGGTGAGCACCGAGATGCCGTGCTCGGCCATGTCCGGGGCGGTCAGGCGCTCGGCCAGGATCTGCGCGCCGGCCAGGGTGCGCTCCTGCTTCTCCTTGAAGTCCGCGGAGCCGGCGATCTTGAAGGCCACGGCCTTGCCCGCGATCGCGTGCATCAGCGGGCCGCCCTGCTGGCCCGGGAACACGGCGGAGTCGATCTTCTTCTTCAGCTCCTCGGTGGAGAGGATGAAGCCCGAACGGGGGCCGGCGAGGGTCTTGTGCACGGTGGAGGAGACGACGTCGGCGTGCGGCACCGGGTTCGGGTGCAGGCCGGCGGCCACGAGGCCGGCGAAGTGGGCCATGTCCACCCAGAGCCGGGCGCCGACCTCGTCCGCGATCGAGCGGAAGGCGGCGAAGTCGAGCTGACGGGGGTAGGCGGACCAGCCGGCCACGATCACCTTCGGCCGGGCCTCGAGGGCCTTCTCGCGCACCTTGTCCATGTCGATGCGGTGGGTGTCCGGCTCCACCTCGTACGCGGCGATGCTGTAGTTCTTGCCGGAGAAGTTCAGCTTCATGCCGTGCGTCAGGTGGCCGCCGTGCGCCAGGGACAGGCCCATCATCGTGTCCCCGTGGTCCAGCAGCGAGGTCATCACGGCCACGTTGGCCTGGGCGCCGGCGTGCGGCTGGACGTTGGCGTGCTCGGCGCCGAACAGGTCCTTGGCGCGCTGGATGGCCAGGTTCTCGGCCACGTCCACGAACTCGCAGCCGCCGTAGTAGCGGCGGCCCGGGTAGCCCTCCGCGTACTTGTTGGTCAGCACCGAGCCCTGCGTCTCGAGGATGGCGCGCGGCACGAAGTTCTCCGAGGCGATCATCTCGAGCGTGCCCCGCTGGCGGCCGAGCTCGTCCGCGAGCGCCGCGGCGATCTCCGGGTCCACCTCGGCGAGGGGCTGGGTGTTGATGTCGGGCGTCTGCGTCACGGGGGTTCCCTTCGAACGGGGGTCTGTGCGGCCGGAAGGCTCCGGTGCCCTCCATCCTAGTGACCGGGCGCCGTCGTCGGGCCTGCGCGACGGCGGCCCGCGGCCCCGGCGACCGACCCCGGCACCCGGTTCTTTTGACTGATTCAGAAATATGCCAAGATCGGGGATGACGCCGCCCACCGCGCCGATCGGTGCGCGGCCGACGTCGATCGACGAAGGAGAGTTCCATGACGGAGTACCAGAAGACGACCCCGCACGCGACCGGTTCCACCCGCCAGAACGGCGCCCCGGCCGTCAGCGACCGCCAGTCCCTGACCGTGGGCAGCGAGGGGCCCATCGTCCTGCACGACACCCACCTGCTGGAGACCCACCAGCACTTCAACCGCATGAACATCCCGGAGCGCCGCCCGCACGCCAAGGGCTCCGGCGCCTTCGGCGAGTTCGAGGTGACCGAGGACGTGTCGAAGTACACCAAGGCCCTCGTGTTCCAGCCGGGCACGAAGACCGAGACCCTCCTGCGCTTCTCCACCGTGGCCGGCGAGCTCGGCTCCCCGGACACCTGGCGCGACGTGCGCGGCTTCGCGCTGCGCTTCTACAGCGAGGAGGGCAACTACGACATCGTCGGCAACAACACCCCGATCTTCTTCCTGCGCGACCCGATGAAGTTCACCCACTTCATCCGCTCGCAGAAGCGTCTGCCGGACTCCGGCCTGCGCGATGCCACCATGCAGTGGGACTTCTGGACCAACAACCCCGAGTCGGCGCACCAGGTGACCTACCTGATGGGCCCGCGCGGCCTGCCCCGCACCTGGCGTGAGATGAACGGCTACGGCTCCCACACCTACCTGTGGGTCAACGCCCAGGGCGAGAAGCACTGGGTGAAGTACCACTTCATCTCCCAGCAGGGCGTGCACAACCTCTCGAACGACGAGGCCACCAAGATCGCCGGCGAGAACGCCGACTTCCACCGCCAGGACCTGTTCGAGTCCATCGCCAAGGGCGACCACCCCAAGTGGGACCTCTACATCCAGGCGATCCCCTACGAGGAGGGCAAGACCTACCGGTTCAACCCCTTCGACCTGACGAAGACGATCTCCAAGAAGGACTACCCGCGCATCAAGGTCGGCACGCTGACCCTGAACCGCAACCCGGAGAACCACTTCGCGCAGATCGAGTCCGCCGCGTTCAGCCCGAGCAACACCGTGCCGGGCATCGGCCTCTCCCCGGACCGCATGCTCCTGGGCCGCGCCTTCGCGTACCACGACGCCCAGCTGTACCGCGTGGGCGCCCACGTGAACCAGCTGCCGGTGAACCGTCCCAAGAACGCGGTGCACAACTACGCCTTCGACGGCCAGATGTGGTACGACCACACCGGCGACCGCTCCACCTACGCGCCGAACTCCAACGGCGACTCCTGGTCGGACGAGACCGGCCCGGTGGACGACGGCTGGGAGGCCGACGGCACCCTGACCCGCGAGGCCCAGGCCCTGCGCGCGGACGACGACGACTTCGGCCAGGCCGGCACCCTCGTCCGGGAGGTCTTCTCGGCCCAGGAGCGCGAGGACTTCGTGGAGACCGTGGCCGGCGCGCTGAAGGGCGTCCGCCAGGACGTCCAGGCCCGCGCCTTCGAGTACTGGAAGAACGTGGACGCCACGATCGGCCAGCGCATCGAGGACGAGGTCAAGCGCCACGAGGGCGACGGCATCCCGGGCGTCGAGGCCGGCGGCGAGGCCCGCATCTGACGGCTCCCTCCCCCGGCGGGCGCCCGCGCGCGCTCCGCTGAACGCACGGCGGCCGCTCCCTCACACGAGGGGGCGGCCGCCGTCGTCGTGGGGCGGTTGTTCAGGTCAGCGCTTGCCCCAGCGGCGCTCCTGCGCCTGGGCCAGCTTGTCCTTGACCACCTTCACGGCCTTGTCCTTGGCGGGCACGGCCACGTTGTCCCGCAGCGGGACGGCGACCTTGTCACGCACGGTCTCGAACGCGGAGGCCGCCACGGCGCCGGCCTGGGCCAGCTTCGACTCGCCCTCGGCGTCCGAGCCTCGGGTCTCGTCGCGGTCCGCCCGCAGGTCCGGGAGGGCGGCGCCCTCGGTGTCGTCCTCGGCGGGCTCCTCATCCGTGGGGGCGGAGGAGGTGGAGGTGTCCGGGGCCACGGTCGTGGGCGTCGACGACGTCGGCGCGGCGGTCCCGGCAGTCCCGGCGGCTGCCGCCGACTGGGCGGCGCGGGCCTCGCGGCGGGTCGCCGGAGTGGCGTCCTCCGCACGGCCGGACGAGGCCGCGGTCGGATCCAGCTCCGGGGTGCCGCCCAGGGGCGTGGCCGGCGTGGTGCCGGCGTGGGTCTCCGGGGCCTCGGCCCGGCGGGTGGCCGGGGCGGCCTCGAGCGGCGGGCGCTCAGCCGCGGGCTCGACCGCCGCCGGCTGCGCGACGTCCGCGCCGTGGTCATCGGTGCGCGCCGGCTCGCGGTCCGCCTCCGCCACGCGACCGGGCACCCCGGGCGTGCCGTCGATGCGCAGGGACCCGGCGGCCGAGCGCTCCGCCCCGTCGGCGCCGTTCTGCTGGGCCTGGTCCGACTCGGTGGCCACGACGGTGACCGAGCCGTGCGCGGTGGTGGCGACCGTGTGCGTCTCGAGGTGCTCGCCCTGCGGGACGGGGATCGCGTCCGTGGCGAACTCCTTGGTGGGGGTGTGCTCGGCGGCGACCTCGTCGGCGGGGACGGTCCCGTGCACGTGCTCGGGAGCCGGGGTGAGGTGGCTCCTGTGCTGCGGAGCCTCGGCGGCCGGTGCCGCCGGGGCGGGGGTCTCGGTCACCGGGGACGGGGAGGCCGGGGTCGCCGGGACGTCGGCCGCGGGCGTCTGCTCGTCCAGGGTGACGCCGGAGCCGCCGGCCACACCGGCCGCGCCCAGGCCCACGGTGTCCGCCTCGCGCGCCGTGCTCGGCGCCGCCGCAGCGGGGCGCAGCGTTCCCCGGGTGGTCGGAGCCGCGGCATCGCGACGGTGGGTCTCAGCGGTGGCCTCGGTGCTCGGGGCGCCCTGCTGGTCCACGGTCACCCCCGCACCGCCGGCCACGCCGGCGACGGACTCGTCGGTCTCGCGGTCCGCCGCGGCGGTGTCGAACGCAGCCAGACCCCCGGCGGGCTTCACCGCGGCTGCGGGGCGCGCGTCCTTCTCTGCCACCACCTCGTCCAGGCGGGAGAGGCGGGTCGGGGCCGCGGGGGCGGCCGCCTGCTCACCCGCGGTGTCCGCGGTGACGCCCCGGCGCTCGAGCCGGGTCTCGGCGGCCTCGGCCTCGGCCTCACGACGACGGCGGGAGGCGATCACCGAGAGGATGATCAGGATCAGCAGCACGACGATGATCGCCGCGATGATCCAGTAGAGGGTGGACTGTGGCATGGGGTGCTCCTCGGTCGTCTGGGGCGACCGGCCGGGCCGGGCGCCGCGTCTTGCTTCCCGCGCCGCCGCGCGGCGGGGAACCTGGTCTTGAGGATGACACGGGGCCCGGCCCCCCGACCAGGGATCAGCCCCGTCATCCCGCGGTTCCGCGCGGCCGGCACCGCCTACCATCGACGCCATGGACACGGCAGCCCTCTCCCCCAGCCCCTCCCCCGCCTCCGGCGCGGAGCACGCCCACGTGCTCACGCTGGCCTGCACGAACCGCAAGGGCATCGTGCACGCCGTGACGGGCGCCCTGCTGGGCGTGGAGGCGGACATCACCGAGTCGCAGCAGTACGACTCCCCGGACACCGGCGACTTCTTCATGCGCGTGGAGTTCGTGACCCCGGCCACGCGGGAGGACATCGAGCAGGCGCTCGCGCCGGTGCGCGAGGAGTTCGGCATGCGCATGGGCCTGTGGGACGCGGCGCACCGCATGCGCACCCTCGTGATGTGCTCCAAGGACGGGCACACCCTCAACGACCTGCTCTTCCAGCAGCGCGCCGGCACCCTGCCGATCGAGATCCCCGTGGTGGTCTCGAACCACCTGGACCTGCAGCCGCTCGCCTCCTTCTACGGCGTGCCCTTCATCCACGTGCCCGTCTCCAAGGACCCCTCGAGCCGGGACTCCAAGGAGGCCGCGGAGGACCGGCTGCGCGACCTGATCGCCCAGTTCGACATCGAGCTGGTGGTCCTGGCCCGCTACATGCAGATCCTCTCGGACGAGCTGTGCCGGGACCTGGCCGGGATGGCCATCAACATCCACCACTCGTTCCTGCCCTCCTTCAAGGGCGCCCGCCCCTACCACCAGGCGCACGAACGCGGCGTGAAGCTCATCGGCGCCACCGCCCACTACGTGACCGCCGACCTGGACGAGGGCCCGATCATCGCGCAGTCCGTGCAGCCGGTGACCCACGCCCAGACCGCCGCCGACTTCGTGGCCCGCGGCCGCGACGTCGAGGGCTCCACGCTCGCGCAGGCCGTGCGCTGGCACGCCCAGCACCGCGTCCTCGCGGACGGCCGGCGGACCGTCGTCTTCAGCTGAGCCCGGGACGACGGCGCCACGCGGCGCCGTCGTCCTGCCCGCCTAGGCTGGTGGCATGGCCCACATCATCACCGTCGCGGGTGCCACCCCGCGCATCCACGAGTCCGTCTTCCTCGCCCCGACCGCCGCGATCACCGGCGACGTCGAGATGGCCGAGCGCTCCTCGGCCTTCTACGGCGTCTCCGCCCGCGGTGACTCCGCCCCCATCCGCGTCGGGGCGGGCACCAACCTGCAGGACAACGTGGTGCTGCACGCGGACGAGGGCTTCCCGTGCACCCTCGGCGCCGGTGTCTCCGTGGGCCACTCCGCCGTGGTGCACGGGGCCACCGTGGAGGACGACTGCCTGATCGGCATGTCCGCCACGGTGATGAACGGCGCGGTCATCGGCGCCGGTTCGCTCGTGGCCGCCGGCGCCCTGGTGCTCGAGGGGACGCAGGTCCCGGCCGGCTCGCTCGTGGCGGGCGTCCCCGCGAAGGTCCGCCGCCCCCTCACGGACGAGGAGCGGGAGGGCCTCAAGAAGAACGCGGCCACCTACCTGCGGCTGTCCGCCGCGCACCGGGACGCCGTCGCCGGCTGAACCGGGCCCGGAGGATGTGGGACGGTGGGCACCATGCCCACCTCTTCCGCTCTCCCCCGCACCCGACCCGACGACGTCCCCGAGCGCCTGCTCGTCCTCCCCGCGGCGCAGGACGTCGCCGGCACCCCCTACGCCCACGCCCGTCGGCTGGCCGAGCAGGCCGTGGCCGACGTCGGCGGCGCCGCCGTGGCCGAGGGCGACACCTCCGCCACGGCCCTGCTGATGGTCCGCCCGATCCCGGTCGATGCGCTCGCCGCGGCCCTGGCCGCCCACCCCCACGTGAGCTGGGTGCAGCTCCCGTTCGCCGGGATCGAGCCGTTCGTCCCCCTCGTGCGCAGCCGCCCGGACATCGTGTGGACGTCCGCCAAGGGCACGTACGCGCCGCCGGTGGCCGAACACGCGCTGCTGCTCACCCTGGCCCTGCTGCGGGACCTGCCCGCGCGCGTCCGCGCCACCACGTGGGGCCCCTCCTCCGGTCGCACCCTGAACGGCCTGACCGCCGTGGTCGTGGGCGGCGGCGGGATCGCACAGGAGTACATCCGCCTGCTCAAGACCTGGGACGTGCACGTCACCGCGGTCCGCCGACGCGCGGGCGACGTGCCCGGCGCGGACCGCACCGTCACGACCGACCGCCTCGACGAGGTCCTGCCCGGTGCGCAGGTCGTGATGATCGCCGCGGCCGCCACGGACGAGACCCGCGGCCTGTTCGACGCCGACCGCCTCGCCCTCCTGGACGAGGACGCCGTGCTCGTGAACGTCGCCCGCGGGGCGCTGGTGGACACGGACGCCGTCGTCCAGGCCCTCGCGGCGGGCCGGCTGCACGGCTACGGCACGGACGTCACCGACCCCGAGCCCCTCCCGGACGGCCACCCGCTCTGGACCGAGGAGCGCGCCCTCATCACGCCGCACACGGCGGACACCCCGGAGATGTGCGTCCCGCTGCTCCACGCGCGGGTCGAGCGGAACCTGCGGGCCCGCGCGGCCGGGACGGAGCTGGAGGGCCTGGTGGACGCCGAGGGCGGGTACTGACCCGCCCCCGGCGTCCGCGGCGCCGGCTCAGCGGCGCGGCGCGTCCGCCTCGTGCTCGGCGGCGTCACGCTCGGCCGCCATCTCGATCTGGCGGCGGCGCTCCTCGCCGGCCCGGCGGGTCAGCTCGGCGCCGACCTCCGGGTCGCGGGTGAGGTTCTCACCGGTCGTCGGGTCGAACAGGTGCACCCGCGTGGTGTCCACCCACAGGCGGGTCGGCGTGCCCGGCCGGGCGCGGGACTCGCCGGAGAGGGTGGCCACGACGACGGGGCGCAGCTCATCCGCATCCAGGTCCTTGGCCAGCGCGGAGAGCATCTCGGCCACGGCCGGGTCCGGATCGAACTCGATGTAGCCGTACTGCTCGTGGCCCAGCCACTCCAGGTGCGTGAGCGTCGCGTCGAAGGTGGAGCCCCGGTCGCGGCGGCTGTCCTCCACCAGCTCGGCGTCCTCGAAGAACTCCGGCCGCAGGCCGAGGAACACGATGTCCCGCCCCTCGGCGGCGCGGGCCTTCTCGGGCGGCACCGGGATGTCACCGATCGGCGAGGACAGCACGTGGCCGCCCTCCTTCTGCTTCAGCGAGGCGGGCAGGAAGTTCATCGACGGCGAGCCGATGAAGCCGGCCACGAACAGGTTGAGCGGCTGCTCGTAGAGCTCGCGCGGGCTGGCCACCTGCTGCAGCTCGCCCTTCTTGAGCACGGCCACCCGGTCGCCCAGGGTCATGGCCTCGGTCTGGTCGTGCGTCACGTAGACGGAGGTGGTGGCCAGGCGGCGCTGCAGCTGCGAGATCTCCGCGCGCATCTGCCCGCGCAGCTTGGCGTCCAGGTTGGACAGCGGCTCGTCGAAGAGGAACGCGTCCGCCTCGCGCACGATCGCCCGGCCCATGGCCACGCGCTGACGCTGGCCGCCGGAGAGGTTGCCGGGCTTGCGCTCGAGGTGGTCCTCGAGCTCGAGCACGCGGGCGGCGTCGCGCACCTTGCGGTCGATCTCCTCCTCGGAGGGCTTGTTCTCCTTGATCAGCCGCAGCGGGAAGGCGATGTTCTCGTACACCGTCAGGTGCGGGTACAGCGCGTAGTTCTGGAACACCATCGCGAGGTTGCGGTCCTTGGGGGCCGCCTCGTTCACGCGGCGGCCGTCGATCAGCATCTCGCCGTCGGTGATGTCCTCGAGGCCCACGATCATGCGCAGCAGCGTGGACTTGCCGGAGCCGGAGGGGCCCACGAGGATGACGAACTCGCCGTCCTCGATCTCCAGGTTCACGTCCTTGATGGCGTGGAAGCCGTCGTCGTAGGTCTTGTCGATGTGGTTCAGGGTGATGGAGGCCATCGGGGGGTCCTTTCGGGAGGTCTCGTGCGCGGGCCTCAGCCCTTCACCGCGCCGTTGGTCAGGCCGGCCACGATCTGACGCTGGAACGCCAGCACCAGGATCACGATCGGGATGGTCACGATGATCGCGGCCGCCGAGATGGCCCCGGTCGGCGACTCGAACTGCGAGGCGCCGGTGAAGAAGGCCAGGGCGGCGGGCACGGTGCGCGCGGTCTCGGTGGAGGTCAGGGAGATGCCGAACACGAAGTCGTTCCAGGCGATGAAGAAGGCGATGATCGCCGTCGTGAAGACGCCGGGGGCGGCCAGCGGGACGATCACCTTGCGGAACGCCTCGAGCGGGGTGGCGCCGTCCACCTGCGCGGCCTGGTCGAGCTCCCACGGGATCTGGCGGAAGAACGCGGCCAGGGTCCAGATGGAGATCGGCAGGGTCAGGGACAGGTAGGGGATGATCAGGCCGATCCACGTGTCGTACAGCCCGAGGGTGCGCCACATGTTGAACAGCGGCGTCACCAGGGAGATGACGGGGAACATCGAGACCATCAGGGACACCGTGAGCACGATCCGCTTGCCCGGGAAGTCCAGGCGGGCGATCGCGTAGGCGCACAGCGTGGCCAGGATGACGGCGATGATCGTGGCGATCACGGTGATGCCGATCGAGTTGCGCAGCGCCGTGAGGAACAGCTCGCGCGAGCCGCCCACGAAGATCTCCTCGTAGTTCACCGTGGACCACTGGGTGGGCAGCAGCTTGCCGTTGGCGAGGTCGGCGGGCGTCTTGAAGCTGGTCGCGAAGATCGAGAACAGCGGGAAGAGGCACCACACGCCGATCACGACGGTGAGGATCCACCACAGTGCGGTGGCCTTCCCGGTGCCGCGACGGTGGGGCGCGCGGCCCTCGGGGGCGGGAGCGGATGCGGCGGTGCTCACTTGGAACCTCCTCGGTCGGCCAGGTCCACCTTGAAGCCCTTGACGGCGATGACCGCCATGAGGGCCACGCACAGGAACAGGATCACGGAGACCGCCGAACCCATGCCGATCTCGAGCCGGCCGATGGACGTGCGGTAGGCCAGCAGCGAGAGGACCTCGGTGCCGTAGGCGCCGTTGGTCATGATGTAGATGGAGTCGAAGATGCGGAACGCGTCCATCGCGCGGAACAGGACGGCCACCATGATCGAGGCCTTCATGTTCGGCAGGATGACCAGCTTCATCCGCTGCCACCACGAGGCGCCGTCGACGGAGGCGGCCTCGGTGAGGTCGCCCGGCACCTGGGCCAGGCCGGCCAGCAGGAGCAGGGAGATGAACGGGGTGGTCTTCCAGATCTCGGAGAGCATGATCACGAACAGCGCGGTGCTGCCCTGCGCGAACCAGTTCAGGTCCGCGTCGACGCCCGGCAGCCACTCGAACCAGGCGTTGATGTAGCCCGAGTCGATCGAGAACATGTAGAACCACGCGAACGCGGAGACCACGGTGATGATGCCGTACGGCACCAGGATGATCGTGCGGATCAGGCCGCGGGTCTGCTTGATGGCGTGGTGCATGGCCAGGGCCAGCAGGAAGCCGAGGATGAGCTCGACCACCACGGTCACCACGGTGATCAGCAGGGTCACCCCGAGGCCCTTCCAGAACACGGGGTCCGTGAGGATCACGCCGTAGTTGCCCAGGCCCACGAACTCGCGGTCGCCCGGCGCGGTGAGCCGGTACTTGAACAGCGAGTCGTAGAGGGCCTGCAGGATCGGGTACAGGACCACGAACAGCATCACGAAGAACGCGGGGCCGGCCAGGAGCCAGCCGAGACGCGCCTCGGACTTCGCGCGCTGGGACTTCACCCGGCGGGGGCGACGACCCTCGGCGGCGCGCGGGGTGGATGCGGCGGGTGCGGTGTCGACGTGGCTCACAGCAGACGCTCCCCTCTCAGGACTTCCTGGATGAAGTCGTCGGTCTCGGCCGGGGTGGACTCGGAGACGCCCGACGGCGGCGCGTAGCGCTGCTGGATCGCGGTGGAGACCTCGTTGTAGTACGGGGTCTGCGGCCGCGGGGCGCCGAGTTCGAGGGACTCCCGGATGGTGTCCGCCATGGGGTACTTCTCGGCGACCTCGGGGGCGTCGTAGGCCGCCGGGTCGGCGGGCGGGTTGCCGTTCTCGACGAAGTACTGGCTCTGGTGCTCGGTGGTGGTGATGCAGGAGATCGCGTCCCAGGCGAGGTCCTGGTGCTCGGACTTCGCGCCCACCCCCAGGTTGATGCCGCCCACGGGCGGCGCGGCGTCCTTGCCCTCGACGGTGCGGGGGTAGACGGCCCAGCCGATGTCCTCGGGCAGGTCCTCCGGCAGCGAGCCCTCCTCCACGGAGCCGAGGGTGGCCGGCCAGACGAACGGCCAGTTGACCATGAACGAGCCGTTCTTGCCCTGGAAGAGCAGCATGGAGGCGTTCTCGTCCTGCGTCGGCAGGCCGGCGCTGCCGAGACCCTCCTTGCCGATCGTGGAGATGATCCGGGCGGCCGTGCGGCCGGCCTCGGAGTCGAGGTTCGTGGTGACCTCGTCCGTGGGCGCCTCGGCGTTGGGGACGATCTGCTCCCCGCCGCCCTCGATGAGCGCGTTGAGCCACACGGTCATGGACTCCGCACGGGCGCCCTGGACGGCCAGGTCCTTGTCCTGGCTGCGGGCGGCCTCGATCAGCTGGTCCCACGTGACGGGCTGGGACATGTCCAGCCCCGCGGCCTCGGCGACCGACTTGCGGTACCAGAGCAGCTGCGTGTTGGCCCAGAACGGGACCGTGACGAGCTCGTCCTTCCAGCTGGCGGCCGCGAGCGCGCCCTCCAGGGCGTTGTCCTTCGCGTACGCCTGCATCTCCTCCGGCACGGGGGCCAGGAAGCCGGGCTCGGCGAGCTCGGGGACGAACGGCGGGTCGAGGGACATGATGTCCATCGACGTGTCGCCCGCGGCGAGGCGGCGGGTCAGCTGCTCGCGCTGGGAGGCGGCGTCCGTCGGAAGCATGGACGTCTCGACTCTGTACCGGCCGTTCGCGGCGTCGGTGCACTGGGCGGCGATCTTCGCCTGCCCGCCGTCGTCGGGGTTGGTGTACCAGGTCAGGGTGGGCGTCTGCTCGGCCGGGGCACACCCGGCCAGGATCAGCGCGCCCGCGGCGACGGCGCCGGCCAGCGTGGCCCGGCGCCGTTGACGTGCCCGCGTGTCGTGTCTCACAAGTGGAACCTCAATCGATGCGAGTCGGATGTGACGGCCATCATCACGCATCACAGCGATTCCTGCACGTTTCGCGGACCCCTTTCTCAGCGGGCGCGGCGGTTCGTCCGGGCGGTCGGCTCCGCGGCGGCGGGATCCTCGGGCCACGGGTGCTTGGGGTATCGCCCGCGGTTCTCGGCGCGGACCTGCGCGTAGGGGCCGGCCCAGAAGGACGGCAGGTCGGCGGTCACGGCGAGCGGGCGACCTGCCGGGGAGAGCAGGTGCAGGACCACCGGCTCACGACCGTCCGCGACAGCGGGGGTGACACGCGCCCCGAAGAACTCCTGCAGCTTGGCGGCGACCACGGGCGGGGTGTCCTCGTGGACGGCCGGATAGTCCACGACGACGGCGCGCCCGCTCGGCACGGGCAGGCGCTCGGGGGCGAGCTCGTCCAGCCGGCCCGCCTCCGGCCAGGGCAGGGCGCCGCGCAGCAGCGCCTCGGCGTCCACGTGCGCGAGGGACCGCCCGGCGGCCAGGTCGGCCGCGAGCCCGTCGACCAGCGCGTCCAGGCCGGGCAGCGCCGCGTCCGAGAGGTCCGGCCACGGGGCGCCGAGGACGCGGTGGAGCAGGTGCACCCGGCGGCGCAGGCGTTCGGTCCGACCGCTCGGGTCGAACCGGGCGAGGCCGTCGGCGGCGAGTGCGGCGCGCACGGCCTGCGCGGCGGCGTCGGGGGCGACGGGGGCCGGCGTCTGGGCCAGCACGAGCGCGCCCAGCCGGTCCACGCGGCGGCCGGTGAGCCGGTCCCCGCGCCAGTCGGCGGTGTCCTCGGTGCGCCGCAGGCCCGCGCCGGCGAGCTCGGCGAGCGTCCGGTCGATCGGCGCGGTCGCGCGGATCGCGGCACCCGTGCCGGCCGCGTCCCCGGCCACACGGGCGACCTCGGCCACGGCCAGCCACTCCTGCCCGGGGGTCCAGCCCTCGGGGAACTGCTCCGCCTCGATCTCGGCGCTGGGGCGCTGCTGCGTCATCCGGACCCGGATCGGGGCGTGGATGTCGAGCACACCCAGGTCGACGGCCATGATGGCCTCGGC
>ERZ1023282.698-NODE-698-length-15583-cov-6.492465_pt1 | contig 15583 bp, 12 predicted proteins | sample MGYA00521262_ERZ1023282 | MGnify/ENA primary metagenome ERZ1023282 (study PRJEB32759, sample SAMN07749867) | skin metagenome | biome: transportation; feature: city; material: polyester macromolecule | host: Homo sapiens | place: Hong Kong:KT line | collected... | reverse complement strand
GAGGACGACGAGGACGACGAGGACGACGAGGACGACGAGGACGACGAGGACGACGAGGACGACGCGGCGGGCCGCCAAGGCGAGGCCGGCCGCACCGCCGCCGAGCCGGCAGGCGGCGACCCCGATTCCACCGCTCCCCCGACCAGAGACGAGGCCGATGACCCCGCCCGCGAGGCCGACTGACGTTCTGCTCGCCCACGGACTGGGTGGTTCGGAGTACCTGCCCGTCCCGCTGACCGCGGTGTTGATCGGCGGCGCCTGGGCGCTGACCATCTCGTTCGCGGTCATCGCGTTCGCTTGGCGCACACCACGATTCGGTCGGCCGGACGCCGGCCGAGAACTCCCGGCATGGGTGACGGCGGCCGTCGACAACCGGTGGGTGCGCGGCGTGATCAGCGCGGCGGCGGCCTGCGCGGCGGCAGTGAGGATGCCGATCTCATCCTCTCCGATCTGCGCCGCCTCCTTGGCTGCGACAGCGGCGGGGCGCCAGGCGTCGGCCATGGTCTTGTCCCCGCTGGTGGCGTGCCCCCTGGCCTCCAGGCCCGAGGTGGCCTCCTCGAGCGCGCGAACGATCTCCGCGGCCCCCCACGCAGGAGCGTCGGAGGAGCGGGCGGCCCGAAGGAAGGCGGTTCCCAGCAGCGGCCCGCCGGCACCACCGACAGTGGCCATGAGAGTGGTGGCGACAACTTTGAGGACACCTCCAGGAGTTGCTGGAAGGTTTCCGGTCTCCTCGGCGGCGTCGAGCTTGGCGACAACGGCCCTCATTCCACGATCCAGGTTGTCTCCGTGGTCGGCGTCCCCGATGGCACGGTCCAGCTCGGTCAGCTCTGCGCGGTTCTCAGCGATCAGTACGGCGGCGCGACGGGTCCAGTCGAGCGCCCAGGCAGAATCCAAAGACATGGTGCTTCCTTCTCGGGTCTTGGCAGGTGTTGGTTCCAGGCCTGACCGCCATGCACCCGAGGGTGAAGGACGACCATGTGGCGTTGATCGGGCCCTGCGCGGACCCGATGGGTCCCAACGCATCCCGGGAACGTCCGTGGGACGCGCCGGAGCAGGCCGACGAGGTGCTCACCGCCCACTCGCGTTTCCATCCTCTCACGCACCTTGCCGCCTCGCTCGCTGAGACGACCAAATGGTCGGTGACCAGCCCGAACACGCGTGCCGCCGAAAATGACACGGAGGTGCCGGCCCACTGACGAACCACAGCAGCAGGACGGTCAGGGCCTGCCGAACAGGGCGCGGGCCTCGGCGGCCAGGACCACGGAGCCGACGACGAGGATTCCCGAGGCGGTCAGCGGGGCGTCGTGGCCCTCGGACAGGGCGACAGCCTGCTCCACACCCTCACCGAGCCGCTGACTCACCACCACACGGTCGGCACCGTAGACCTCTCGCGCGATCTCACCCAGGTCATCGACGTCCATGGCCCGCGGCGAGTCGATGGGGACGCACACAACGGCATCAGTCACCGGCTCCAGGCCCGCCAGGATCCCTTCGGCGTCCTTGTCCGCCATGACCCCCAGCACCGCCACGAGGTGCTGGAAGCCGAAGGCCTCCTCGATGGCTTCAGTGAGAGCCTCGATGCCGTGGGGGTTGTGGGCGGCGTCGACCAGGACCGTGGGAGAGGAGCGCAGGACCTCCAGGCGGCCGGGGCTGGTGACAGACGCGAAGCCGTCCTCGACAACACGCGCGGGAAGCCGGCGCCCGCCGTGGACCGCCTCGGCGGCCGCCAGGGCCAGCAGGGCGTTGCGGGCCTGGTACTCCCCGTGCAGCGGAACGAAGGCGTCCTCGTAGACGGCCGCTGCGGTGGCGAAGGTGACCATCTGACCGCCGACGGCGAGCTGACGGTCAAGGACCTGCAGGACGCCGGCCTCCGGTGAGGTGGGATCCTCCTCCGGGTCCCGCTCACGGCGCACGACGGCCCGGTGCGAGGCTGCGGCCTGCTCGATCTCGGCAGCGGCGTCGGGGACCTGCTGGGCGACGATGACGGTGGAGCCGTCCTTGATGATGCCGGCCTTCTCGTGGGCGATCTCGGTGATCGAGGAGCCGAGCCAGCGCTCGTGGTCGCGTCCGATCGGAGTGATGACGGCGACGTCGGAGCCGATGACGTTCGTGGCGTCCCAGCGCCCGCCCAGGCCGACCTCGATGACGGCGACGTCGACGGGGTAGTCGGCGAAGGCGGCCAGGGCCATGATGGCCAGGACCTCGAAGAAGGACAGGCGAGGCCCGCCGGCGGCCTGCGAGCGCTCGTCGACCATGGCGACGTAGGGGGCCACGTCCTCCCAGGCCGCGATGAATCCCTCCTCGCTGATCGACTCACCATCGAGGCTGATGCGCTCGCGGATGGTGGCCAGGTGCGGGGAGGTGAAGCGGCCGGTGCGCATACCGCCGGCGGCCAGGAGGCGCTCAGCCATGCGTGCGGTGGAGGTCTTGCCGTTGGTGCCGGTGATATGGACGGTGCGGTAGGTGCGCTCGGGGTTGCCCAGAAGGTCGAGGACGGCCTCGACGCGCTCCAGGGAGGGCTGGACCTGGTGCTCGGGGGCGCGCGACAGGATCTCGGCCTCGACCTCGCGCATGCGGGCGGAGACCTCGACGGCGCGGGCAGCGACCTCCAGCTCGCGCAGGTGCTCATCCTCAGGGGCATCGGGGAGCTGGGGCTCCCAGGACTCCCAGTCGTCGGAGTCGTCGGCATCGACCTCGGCGAGGAGCTCCTCGAGATGGTCAGTATCGCCACCGGGGATCATGTTGGCGGCGACGAGCTCGCGCAGGGCCTCGAGATCCTCACGATCTTGGACCTCGGCGTCAGCCTTTTGCTGGGCCTCGGTCTCCTGGAGACCGGAGACGGAGACGGTCGGACCGGAGCCTGCAAGGTTGGGGGTGCCCGCAGCCTCCAGGTAGGGCAGGAGCTCGGGGTCGACGCCGGTCTCACCGAAGACGGCGTCGACGACCTCCTCCCCCGTGGCGCCCTCGGGGATGCCGAAGGCGGCACCGGGACTGGTTTGCTTGGGGTCGTCGCCTGCGGGCACTGCGCCATCCTTTACTCGACGTGACGGTCTGGGCAGACGGGCACTCGTGCACCCCGCCCCGTCTTAATCTAGCCGAGACGGCGCAGCCACCGCGCCGCACGCCCCAGAGGCGTGGGTCCACCTCCGGCCCCGACAGCCTGAGTGGCCACGACGTCAGTTGCGGCGCAGCATGAGGCGCCGAGGTACACAGGCAGCAATCCTGTTTCAGACCTCCCCCCCCCACACACCTCACCCCTGCATCGGATTCCGACCGCGGAATAGAACCCAATGAGGGCACCCTTATGCGGGGCGAATTGTTTAAGGATTTCACCAGGGAACCTTATGGGTGCAGGGGTGGACGCGGCTCGCATATACCTGCTTAGGTCCTTGCTATGCGTTTGTCAGTGATTGGTTGCGGATATCTGGGTGCTGTTCATGCTGCGTCGATGGCTGAGCTTGGACATGATGTGGTGGGAGTGGATATCGACACCCACAAGGTCGACCTGCTGAGCGACGGCCGTGCGCCGTTCTTCGAGCCCGAACTGGAAGAACTACTGGCTCGCAACGTGGACGCCGGACGTCTGACCTTCAGCGAGAACTTCTCCGCCATTGAAGGCGCCCAGGTGCATTTCATTAGTGTGGGCACCCCACAGTCCGAGTCCGGAGCGGCGGACATGAGCTACGTCAACGTGGCGGTTGATTCCATGCTTCCGCACCTGGGGCGGTGCACCGCCGGCCCTGAGGTGGTCGCCGGCAAGTCCACGGTGCCCGTTGGCACGGCCTCCCGCCTGGCCCAGACGATCGAGCGGGCTGGGGCACTGCTGGTGTGGAATCCGGAGTTCCTGCGCGAGGGCTTCGCCGTGCAGGACACTCTGCGCCCCGACCGCATGGTCTACGGTCTGCCGGACGATCCCGGCACCGCCGCCAGGGCGAAAGAGGTGATGGACGCTGTCTATGAACGGATCCTGGCCACCGGCACCCCGCGCCTGGTCATGGACTACGCGACTGCCGAGCTGGTCAAGGTCAGCGCGAACGCGTTCCTGGCCACGAAGATCTCCTTCATTAACGCCATGTCCCAGGTCTGCGACGCCGCAGGGGCCAACGTAACGGCTCTCGCCGAGGCGATCGGCATGGACGAGCGTATTGGCAGTCGTTTTCTACGCGCCGGTATCGGCTTCGGCGGAGGCTGCCTGCCCAAGGACATCCGGGCGTTCCAGGCCCGCGCTGACGAGCTCGGCGTCGGCGACGCCCCGGCCTTCCTCGCCGAGGTCGACCGGGTGAATGAGACCATGCGCGCCGGGGTCGTCCAGACGGCGAAGGAGCTTCTTGGTGACAACCTGACCGGGGCCACGGTGACGGTGCTCGGGGCGGCCTTCAAGCCGGATAGCGACGATATGCGCAACTCCCCCGCCCTGGATCTTGCCACGGAGCTGTCGGGCCCGGCGAAGCGGGTGGTTGTGCACGATCCGGCCGCCGGCCCGATCCTTGCAAAGCAGGAGGACCGCCCGTATGAGGTGGCCCCCTCCACGCAGTCTGCTCTGGAAGGCACGGACCTGATCATCGTTGGTACCGAGTGGCGGGAGTACCAGGACCTCAACCCTACCCAGGCGGCTGGCCTGGCGCGTACCCGGTACGTGATTGACGGACGCAACTGCCTGGATGCGCAGGACTGGAAAGCAGCCGGCTGGACCTATCGCGGTATCGGCCGGCGATGAGCAGATCGATGGCTCAGGCATTCTCAGTAGCCCGACGACGTTCCCAGGGGCTTATTCACTGAACTTGTCGCGGTGACCATCGGTAGGGGCGGCGGCCGGTATCCACACTGCGGACACGAACGCCGCAGTAACGTCATAGCACAAACGAGAATCGCAGGATTCCAAGGTCTTCTCTGGGACACTTTGACTGCGGAGCCAGTCATATCCTCCGCGCGGACACCGAGTCACTCAGACACCGAAGGAGAACGGCAGATCCGACGACGGACCTCATGAATAAGCTCCCGGAGTGTGAACGACCCTCAGTGAGCCTCCTCGCGTGCAGGCGTGCACAACACGCCACTCCACAGCCCAAGAGGTCAGCGGATTGTCCCCGCTCGCGCGGGGTTTACGCTACCTCGGCAGCCGGCTCCAGGGGCGGGGTGGGATCATCCCCGCTCGCGCGGGGTTTACCCAAGACCTACGCGGACGTGAAGCGCCGTCCGCGGATCATCCCCGCTCGCGCGGGGTTTACGGCGCTGGGTGGTGGGGTTGCACATGGGGGTTCGGATCATCCCCGCTCGCGCGGGGTTTACGCCGACGGGGAGGGCGGCGACCCACTTCCCGTCGGATCATCCCCGCTCGCGCGGGGTTTACGAGGATGGTGGTGTCGGTGGCCGCCATCTGGGCGGATCATCCCCGCTCGCGCGGGGTTTACCAGGCTGACGTCCTGGCCGCCCAGGCCGCGAAGGGATCATCCCCGCTCGCGCGGGGTTTACCGGTCGATCATCCGGGTGGCGACGTCGAGGCTGGGATCATCCCCGCTCGCGCGGGGTTTACCAGTACGCCTACAGCAACCCGGAGGGCGATCTGGGATCATCCCCGCTCGCGCGGGGTTTACTGGGTGGGGCTCTTCGTCGTCTGCGGGGCGCGGGGATCATCCCCGCTCGCGCGGGGTTTACACTTGAGGATCCTTGGAATCCCAACGATGAGTCACCCTACCAGACCGCGTTTACCTTCACTGCTGACCTAGCGCTCGCTCCGCAGAGTTCCGATAGCGCCGCCGTCGCGCAGCGATCGACCAGGACTCCTTCGGAGGCCTGACGGCGCCGGGGATCGCCTGCGATCCCTCGATCTGCCGGTACGGGGTACGCATGACGAGGCACCCTTCGATATCGACCGGTTCACGCTCGTGTCCCAGAGAGGCGATCTCGAACCGCTGCTCGGATCGCACCGACCAGATCAGCAGTGCACGACCGTCCCCGATGTATGCGCGAACCAACTCCCACAGCTGTTCTCGTACTCGGGCTGAAAGATGCCCGACGAAGACCCCGGGAGAGACCTCGAGCAGCCAGCGAGTCATGGAACCCCGCAGTGAAGCAGGGGCGGCGGACAGAACTAGAACTACCATCCTCCTGCATCCTCTCCAGCGTAGTTCGATCCGCCGGCCACAGCACGCTGCTGGTAGTCCCACAAGGAGACGACGTTGATGCTCATATCCTCCAGATCATCAACCTCAAGCAGGCGGTAGATATCTTTGACCGTCCGCTCGATGACCCTGAGCTCGAAGACCTTGTCCCGAACACGCCGTCGCGTGGTCCCAGTGAGGTCATCCATCCCCTCGGAGACGACATCGAAGGCGATGGGAATCGTTGTTTCCGCCTTGTACAGGTCGGCGACGTCGTAGACGAAGGAGCGCTCGTGGCCCGTGTGAACGAAGCCGAGCCCCGGAGAGCACCCCAGAGAGACGATCACTCCGTGAACGACTCCGTACAGGGCTGCGTGCGCGGCTGAGAGCGCCTGGTTAATCGGATCCGACGCCTCGAAGTCATCAGGACGATAGTCGCGTCGGGTCCAGGGAACCCCAGTGCGCCTGGAGTTCTCGCGGTACACCTCGCGGACCCGAGCGCCTTCCCGGCCTCTGAGCTGCTGCATGGTGAGCCCGTCGACATCTTCGCCGCTGAAGCGCATGCAGTACATCTCGCGCGCCACCCGCAGTCGCTTCTGGGGAGAGGAGACCCTGGCCGCTTGCTCCACCAGCAGACGGGTGGATGTCGCCAGCGATCGGCCATGCGCGTAGTAACGCACGCCGCGTTCACCGACCCAGACCGCCGTCGTCCCGCACTCGCCCAGCAGGCTCATCGCCTGGTGACTGACCGACGTTCCCGGACCGAGGAAGACCGATACCAGAGAGGCAGCGGGGACGCGGATGGTGCCCTGGTCGTTGCGCGCGGTCAGGGCACCATCCTCCCGGTGCACCACGCAGTGCTCCAGGTAGAGAAAGGACATCCGGTCCTGGACACGGGGCAGCGCCGTCACCGGAACCGGCAGCATTCTGACCATTGTCAGTCCTGTCGCACCCGGGCGAGCGTCATGAGCCCACAACCGTAGGCCTTGGACCGGCCGATCCCGGCGATGAGCGCGCGGCGCAGGGGCTCAGGATCAGTGACACGCAGAACGCCTTCGTAGACGGTGCGGTTGATGGTCACGCGGTCGCGTCCTTCACCCCCTGGTCTCCGCCGGTTGAAAACAGGACGCTCCCGGTACGCAACCAAGACGGCCTCCTCAGTCCCCTCACCATCAGCATGGTCCACGGGCATGAGCTCGAAGCCGAACCGTGGGACGCGGTCCATGAGCCACTGTCGCTGCTGTTCAACGGTGACGTGTCCATAGCGCTGTCCGCGCGCTCCTGGGCCCCGAGAAGCCGAGTAGGACGGGTTCGCCGCGAGGCGGAAGGCCCACAACTGCCCGGCATCCAGCGAGGCGAGGAATGGGGAGTAATCCAGGGTCCGCGCCTGGGTGCCGGCCGTCCCCGCCTCCGTGACGAGCTGAGAGCAGTCAGGTTCTAACGGCGACAGTATGTACAGGGCCGTTGTCACGCCTCGGTCGACCCGCCACAGGACGCGTCCCGCGCCGTCACCGACATGACCTCCGGTGGCGCTCATGACGACGGCGTGCATGGCCTGAGGCGACCCCAGATACTTGCGCGCAAGGCGGCGCTCCGGGGCCAGATCGATCTTCGTCAGAAACACTGGTTCGCCTCCTCCAGCACAAGCATGGGGTCATGCGCGTCCGCTTTAGGCACACCGACCTGCACCATGAGCCGTTCAACCTGGCGGAAGTCGTAGTCGCGGCGTCGCGGATCGAAGGAAACCGGTACATCACGACTGCCGCGGGCCGAACCCCGCTCCCCTACGGGTACGGCCTCCTGGTCGAGCAGCAGCTCCGCGTCGAAGACACGGCTGCGATGCCGTTTCTGGAACCACGGTGAAGCGAGCCAGGGCTCGGTCCGAAGCACATCGAGCAGCGCCGCGTCCCGAAGGCCCAGGGACACGGGAGGCGTCGGCGGGCAGGAGCGCCTCCCGAGGTATAGCGGGAAAGCCGGATGGTGGAGCGCCTCGTCAATGCCCTCCAGGAGGGGACGATCACCTTCGATACCTGCGAGGAAGACGGCGTCGGCGAGGTAGTACCGGTTCGACAGGGGCATAGATTCCTTGCCGTCAAGCGAGCGTGCCGTGTGGAAGTCCCTGATGACTCGACCGGGCTGGTCCTTGCGCACCCCGAACCGCAGGGACAAGAGGTCCTCGATCGGGTCTGTCCGGCGACGGCCGATTGCGGCCGACAGCATGCCGATGATGCCGCTCCTGGTCGGCGCGAGCTCGGTGGAGCGGACGGTAAAGCGAGATTTCACCCCCCAGGCCTGTAAAGGTCCTGCGAGTCGCAGGAGGAGGACGGTCATCAGGCTCGCTCCTCACGGCTCGCTCGGGGAGCCACAACCTGACGGACCCGGTCAGGTAGGTCGGCGAAGGACACGCACTCACCAAACGAGGAGACGGCATCTGAGTCCTTGAGAGCGACGACGAAGCTGCTCAGCGGCGTCACCCCGTAGTTCTTCTCGATCGTCTCGGCGTACTGAGCGAGCGCCTCCACTGAACGGTCGACGTAACCGGTGCCGGAGGCCTCCGGCACCGGTTCCTCGAAGGCACCGACGAGGGAAACAGGTTGGTCGTCACGGATAGAAACAACGATGGTTTCCGGGAGGGTCCGGTTGGCGAACGTGTTCTGCTTCCCGGTGGGCATCGACAGGCAGAATCCCTTGATGAAGACCTCAAGCGCTCGCAGTGCCGCGTCGCCGTCCCCGAGGTTCTCGACCAGCATGTCGAGATTGACGGTGGCATAGCGGTACATGGTGGCCGAGGAGAACTCGACCGTGCCCATCATTCCGGCGCCGGCGTCCTCCTCCTCTGATCGGTTCTTCTCATCGTCGACGGCGGTGAAGAAGTCGTACTCGTTCTCAGCAGCGTGCGTGGAGATGGCGTGGGCCACCTGGCAGGCGGCATCAACGTTGAGGTCGGTGTCGTCGGCGACCATGCGTCCAAACAGTGCGATATCGACGGCGTGCGTTTCCTTGAAGATCTTCTTGACTGTTTTGGCGTCAAGCGCCTCATCGTCACGTGCTGAGGTAACGGCCAGCTCAGCCAGGCGCGCGATCTGGCTGGTGGACAGGAACAGGAGGTAGCCGGACTCCTGAGTCCCGTCTTTCTTGCCGCGCGGAGGTGAGAGCTTGATCTTGGCCGCCTTGAACACGCCCTCGGCGAGTGCGGCGGCGTTCTCCGCGAGCTCAGGTGCATCCTTCTCAATTGCCGCGACCAGCACCTCGACGACTCGCTTCGTGCGTACGCCGACGTCATCGGCGTCCAGCAGATCATTGAAGTACAGACGCGTTGCTCGTTTCCAGGACTGGCTGGAGACCCGCAGACGGCGGACGCCGCCGTAAACAGCGGATTTGGGTGAGCCCGAGTCGTCTCGGTTGACGCAGGAGGGCGGAAGGTTCTGGATGATGTGAATATCGATGTAGGTGCTCATTGTCAGTTCTCCGGGGTTGGCGCGGTTGTCGTTGAGTTGGTTGCAGATGCCGGGGTGACATCGTCGGAAGAGGCTGGGGATTCGGCAGATAGGAACTGGTACTCCCGTGACCAGGTCAGGCGAACCCTTCTGGCTCCGCCCGGTTGCTGGAAGTGGAGGATGTCGTCTGCGAGCATGGCGTGATCCAAGGTGATGCTCCGGGCTCGGAGCATCGAGATGAAGCCCCGCAGGTGGTGGCGCAGCTCGGTGACGGTCGTCGAGGTGACCAGGGCGTTGAAGCGCGCCCGGGCCGAGGGGTTCTCGTCGTCCGGTGGACCGATCAGGCTGCGGGCGGCATAACCGAGCCCTCTTCCGGGCGCGAACATGGGTTCGGTCCGTGACTGCTGGTGCACGGCATAGAGCGTCATGGCGGTATGGACGGCGGTCTCTTCCCAGGTAGGGGAGTCACCCGCATAATCGGGAACGTGGACGCTGGTGAGCTCCCAGATCTCGGGGAACTCTCCGGGCGGCCTGTTCGCGCCCTTGCGCAGAGCGGCCAACTCGCCGCGTGCTCGAGCCTCATTGCGCCGATAGCGGGCCTGCAGGCCTTCCTGCCCTTTCGTTCCACCAACGCGCTGGTCCACGAGGCGGCCGGCGTTCTCCTCCAGCCGCGGACGGTAGCGCCGCTGGCGTGCTCCTGGCAGTGCTGAATCTGCGAGGTTGGCGTGTGTACTGGTATCCGACACAGTCATGCCGGTGTCCTTTCCTCATTCTTATTGTTCTCAGCGCTACTGTCTTGCTGCGCAGGTGCTGGTACGGCCACGTTTAGAGCACGGCGGAAGAAGAACAACGCCTTGCCGACGTCCATCCGTCCCTTCCCCTCTCCACGCCCGGCGAAGGCGGTATCAGGCACGGCGGATGCCAGCGCCTCCTGCTGCTCCCATGCCTCGGAGTGCAGCAGCCTGCGCCACTGGTCGCGCGCCCTGACCGGGTCCGCTTCGTCGAGGGAGGCGAGCCATCGGGGGAAACGCTCATCAATGACCTGGTAGAAGGCGGCACTGGCGTGCTCGCGCGCAGCCGATGCCGTATCCGGGCTCCCACCGCGAGCGCGGTCCAGGTTCCCGGCCAGGTTCCGCAGTGCGGAGGCGGCATGCTCCGTCTCCTCCATGGCGTCGTGCACAACGGCGAGCAGTCGCGTGTTCTCGGGATCGAATAGGCCGGCGGGCAGGGGGAGGACATCGTCAACGAGCTCGGTGACGACCGCTTCCTGGGATCCGTACTCGATGCCGACGGCATGTAAAGGAATGAGGCCGCCTGCAGGCACGATTCTGCGGCGCATGAGCCCCTGATAGAAGGAGACGACACCGGGGGAACGGTATCGTGTCACTTCCCCTGCGCCTTTTACCGTGACCTTCGGGCTCAACTGAGCCACAACGGTTGACAGCCCCCGCCAGAATGCCCGGTCTGTCGGCAACTTGCGCGGCATGTAGACGGGCGTTTTGAACTTCTTGGTCTGAGGTTCGGAGTAGCGCCATGCGGTCATCGGTTCCACCAGATACCGGTTCTGAGGTGTTGCCTTATCTCCATTTCCGAGGAAAAGACTGGTGACTCCCGCATCATCACCGCGCAGCAGCACGCGGCGCGTCTGCCACGTATAGCAGGAAACAGGTCCTGTAGGTTCCAGGTCGTGGGAACCCGCCGGTCCGTCATTCTCGCGCTCCCACGGAGCAAGATCCTGCTCCGGATCGACGTCGACCAGATCAGGGAGGTTCTCGCAGACAGCAGTGTTGAGGAGCAGCGTCCGTTCCAGGCTTTCGCCCACGACGGTCACAGTGCCGATCTGCCCCGTCCATCCAGGTCCGATCGGATATCCCTTCCCTCCTTTGACCTGCGGATCACCGACGGCTCCAGTGCGGATACCGGACGGGTCGAAGGCATGAACGTGCACCAGCCATCTGGCTGCCTCCGCCCAGCCGATGGACTCCAATCCTTGAGCCATACGAGTCGTGAAGAAGGGGTTACCGTTGGGAACGTCCGCAATGAGGGACTCCAGCCCCGAGGTCTTGCCCGAGGCCGCGTGGATTCCTGCTACCTGGAAGAAGGGACGGTCCGGGTCGCGCAGGTCGAAGCGCTCCCGGTAGCGCTCGAGATAGTCGATGACGTCCCGCCCCAGGTGCTCGGCCTCCCAGTACTCCCTCCAGGTGTCCAGGTCCTCTGGCCCATCCATGGCGCGGTGGCAGATGGCCAGCAGCAGGCGCAGGATGGCCACGTCCTGGCTGGCGATCTCTCCGTGGATCCCGGCGATGTCCGTCGCCTCCCGGAACAGGGTGAGGAGGGAGACCTCATCGGGGGCTCCGTCGAGCCGGGTCACCCGGATCCAGGGCTCGTCGAGAAGATTGAAACGCTGCGTCATTCTGATTGGACCTCCTTGAGCCCGGTGGATGGGGAGTACTCGAGTACGGTGTCGGCCAGTTGCGCCCGGCCCTCCTCCAGAAGAAGGAAGAGCTGTCCTCGGAGCTGCGGATCGTCCTGCCACGCGGGTACGACGCATTTCTCCAGCTCATCGATGACCTGGTCGATCCGGTGCGGATTGCTCAGGCGCGGTGGCAACCTCACGGCGGACAGGGCCATGGCGCGGGCTGTCTTCTTGTCCGGGGCGCGGTCTGTGGGGATTATGGCTCCTGGAGCCTCCGGTGCGGATGGCAGGGTGCGCAGCTCCTCTTGACCGCCTTCCCGTTGCAGGTCCAGGAGGATGACCTCGAGGGAGTCCTCGCCGTCGCGGACCTGGGCGCGTCCGCTCTCCTCGTTGTCGGAGGCCGTCACGTGCAGCCAGCTGATCAGGGAGGCACTCTTCCCTCTCCGCTCGGGCTCATTCAGGAGGAATCCCTGAGCCGCCTCATGCTTCGCACGGTTGCTCGTCGCGTATTTCTCTCGAGCTCGGTCGACGGATTCCTTCCACGACGGCGGCACTGGGGCATCGGGGCCGTAGACGGCCTCGATGAGGTCGTGGACATCGTCGGGAACCGTGACGACACCAGGGCCGTCGATCACCCGGTTCAGTGCGGCCGCGCTCATGAGCATGTCCTGCTCGCCGTAGATCGCCTTGGCCCCCGGTTCCAAGGAGGGCTCGGGGGACGACGTCGACGGTAGCCAGTCGATGTGGCAGACGGGCTCGGCAAGTCGGGGCGGCCGCTGCCGCTGGTGACGGTGCAGGCGTCCCATGCGCTGGAGGACCAGGTCGATGGGTGCGAGGTCGGTGACGAGCAGGTCGAAATCGACGTCGAGGGACTGCTCGACGACCTGGGTGGCGACGACGATGGCTCTGTACGGGCGCTTTCCAGCCTTGCGCGGAGGACCGAAGCGGTTGAGAAGATCCTTGTCCTTGGCGAGCCGGTCGCCGATCGTGAACCGGGCGTGGTTGAGACTGACGTCCTCTCCGAAGTGCTCGCGCAGCCGCTCATAGGTCTCCTGGGCGCGCCGCACCGTATTGCGGACCACCAGCGCGCAGCCGCCGTCGACGAGGGCCTCCTCCAAGAGCGGGATCAGAGCATCCTTCGTGAGCCGTCTGATCCGGACTGTGCTGCGTCGTCCCGACGCGGTCGGGACGACCTCGGTGCGATCCTCACCAGCCGTGACCAGGCAGGGGAAGGGAGTGTGCACGTTCTCGGGGGCGGGACGACGGTGGACGCGCTCCCCCGTTGCCAGGCGCAGGCCCCGTCGGTAGGCGTCGACCATGGCGGAGCAGCGAGCCTCGGACAGTGTGGCCGACAGGAGCACGACCGGCACCCCGTAGGCCGCGAGCCAGGTCAGGACCCGGTCCAGGTAGACGTTCATGTACGTGGAGTAGGAGTGCACCTCGTCGACGATGACGACCTTGCGGGACAGTCCCAGGTGTCGCATGGCCAGGTGCGGGGAACGCATTGCCCCGAACAGCAGGTGGTCCACGGTGGTGACGACGAAGTCCGACAGCATCGACTTCTTGCGCCCGTTGAACCAGGCCAGGATCGCCAGGTCGGCTCTGCGGCCGTCCTCGGAGTCTGCGGCACGGCCCGTTCGAGCCTCTTCCTCATCCCGTCCGATCCCGATAGGGCGTGGGGTCTCGCCGGTCGAGTCGTTAAGCGATCCGAGGAGCCGGTCGCGGATCTCGTAGCCGCGGCGTCGCAGAAGCTGCGCCTCCTTGTTGAGTCGAGAGCGTCCGTGCAGGATCTGAGCTGCGAACTCCGACGGCGCCCCCTCGTCGGCGTAGGCCTCCTCAATGCTCTCCAGCCAGTCGAGCTCGCGGGAGAACATGGCATCCGTCGTCGCCTGGGTGGGGAGGGCGAAGAGGATTCCGGAACGGCGAGTGCGGGCAGCGAGCACCTCTGCGGCCATGAGGGCGGCCTCGGTCTTCCCTCCTCCCGTGGACTCCTGGACGATGAGCATGCCCGGCAGGCCCATAGAGCGGGCGGCCTGGAGTGTGCGCGCCTGGACGTCGGTGGCACGGGCACCGTCGGGCAGGTTGAAGCGACTGGTGAGCAGACAATCGGGGCCGGCGCCATCATCGTGAGGATGCCATGGCGCAGGGATCTCCAGACGCGACAGGCCAGTGGCCGCACGAAGGGCATGGGCGTCGGGCGCGAGCAGGCGCGCACCATCGTCCTCAAGTGACAGCAGCGGGAAATAGGCTTCGGTCGAGGCGATCCAGTCCGAGACGATGAGCAGCCCCGAGAGCTCCACGAGGAAGGGCTGAGACCATCTGCGCTGTGCCCAGCGAGGGAGAAGAGCCGCGGCACCGGAACGTCGTGTCACGAGTTCGAGGAGCTCGTGGCGGGTCGCGCTCCACGCCTTGTCCTCACCGAGGAGGTGCTCATGCCCGTAGTAGTCGCTGGTGAGAGCCGCCGAGGTGGGCGGAATACCGTGGTGCGCCCCGACGACGGAGGCCAGAGCCTCGGCGGGTTCGAGATCCCAACCGTGCTCATCCATGAACCACTTCTCCAGGATCACGTGTCCAGCCAGGGCGTGCGGAACCTTGCGCCGCTCGAGAGGATCCACCGGTTCGTGGATCAGCCCTGCCTCCTTCATGCGGTCGTCAAGGGCCGGGACCTGCACAGAGAAGGCCGGGGTGCACTTGCCGATGTCGTGGACGCCGGCGATCCAGGATGTGAGCAGGCAGAACTCCTCCACCGGGGTCAGTCCTGAGTCGGAGCCCGCGAACTCGCGCTCGATGAGTTCGCGGATGGTGGGAGCCAACCAGTGTCTGGCGAGGTGCTCGGCCACTGCTGCGGCGTCAAGCAGATGCAGCCAGAGTGGGAGCCAGTGACGGCTCTCAGGGTCGTAGCCGAATTTGGCCCATACGGATCGGACTTGCGCCGAGAGCGTCACAGGGATCTCCTTCGTTGGAGGGTGAAGCCGAATGGACCTCGACACTGAGGTTCGTCCGCAGGGGAATTTGAAGTGTTTCAGCGGAAGCCGCGTGCTGTCGCACAGTAGTGACAGCCTACCCCTAAGACACTCGGATCATTCAATCAAAGGAGCATCGGGGGCCGAGTTTCCACGGATGATAGTAGCACGCACACCACTCGTCATAAAAACTGCGAAGCAGCGGACTACCTAACACTCAAGACCCTCGGTAGGCGATCGATGAAGCGGTTTTAACCGGTACGGCTAATTTTCTACCGCACTGTCGCTGGCGATGTATTTCGATGCACGTCAAGAATTCTGGTGACTAGACGTATAAGTGGGACCGGCAACCCGATTCACTCGGGTTGCCGGCCCCACTCGTAGTCAGACTCGGGTCCCGATCAAGCCTCGCCCGTCTCCGCGGCCTTCTCGGTGACCTTCTCGACCGTGGCAGTGGGCTCCTTGACACCGGGGACGGCGACGAAGGACGCATCCACACAGCCGACCTCGCCCTTGACCAGGTCCAGGTGGGCGCCGGTCCAGGCGCCCTTGTCCTCGGGGACGGTCAGCTCCAAGCGGATACGGTCGCCCACGTGCAGGCCGGCAGCCTTGCGCTCGTCCTGGACCAGGCGCACCAGGTCACGGGCCCAGCCCTCGGCCTCCAGG
>ERZ1023282.695-NODE-695-length-15607-cov-6.646476_pt1 | contig 15607 bp, 14 predicted proteins | sample MGYA00521262_ERZ1023282 | MGnify/ENA primary metagenome ERZ1023282 (study PRJEB32759, sample SAMN07749867) | skin metagenome | biome: transportation; feature: city; material: polyester macromolecule | host: Homo sapiens | place: Hong Kong:KT line | collected... | reverse complement strand
GTGCTTGGTTGAAGAAAGTGGGGGTGGTGTAGGGGTAGTGAGGGGAGGCTTAATCCCGAATGGAGACGGGTGGGCGATCTCCGCTTGGGCGACGGCGGCCGCCATATGCTTGGGTGCGATTGGCGTGTGTATGAACCATCTCTGCCTGCGTAAACATGGGGCGCGCTGTCTCCTTTCTTCAATATTTGTGGTGTTCGGCATGAACCGATACCAGTAAGCGGGATTGTATGCGGTGGATTACCCCCTTGCCTACCTTTTTTGTGTGTGCTGTGGATCACTGGTAAAAAGTTGAGTCGAGTGGGAACAACTTTGGAAACGCGTGCGTTGGAGAAGATGTAAAGGTTGAGTGAGGCTCACTCAATGAAGATTCAAAGCAGAGTGAAAGACTCTAGATCCTTAGGAGGAAAACATTATGGGACGTGCAGTAGGCATCGACCTTGGAACCACAAACTCTGTGGTGTCCGTATTGGAGGGTGGCGAGCCTGTCGTTATCGCCAACTCTGAAGGCTCCCGCACCACACCGTCTGTTGTTGCTTTTGCCAAGAACGGTGAAGTGCTTGTTGGTCAGTCCGCCAAGAACCAGGCTGTGACCAACGTTGACCGCACCATTCGCTCCGTGAAGCGCCACATTGGCGAAGACTGGAGCGTGGATATTGACGGCAAGAAATACACCCCGCAGGAAATCTCCGCTCGTATCTTGATGAAGCTCAAGCGCGACGCCGAGGCATACCTGGGTGAAGACGTTACCGATGCTGTTATTACCGTCCCCGCATACTTTGAGGATGCTCAGCGTCAGGCCACCAAGGAAGCCGGTCAGATCGCCGGTTTGAACGTGCTGCGCATTGTTAACGAGCCCACCGCAGCCGCATTGGCTTACGGCCTAGAAAAGGGTGACAAGGAGCAGACCATCCTGGTCTTCGACCTTGGTGGCGGTACCTTTGACGTCTCCTTGCTGGAAATCGGCGACGGTGTGGTGGAAGTCCGTGCCACCGCCGGTGACAACAAGCTCGGTGGTGACGACTGGGATCAGCGCATCGTCGAATGGCTGGTAGACAAGTTTAAGTCGGCCAACGGCATTGACCTGACCAAGGACAAGATGGCCATGCAGCGTCTGCGCGAGGCCGCTGAGAAGGCAAAGATTGAGCTGTCCTCCTCGCAGTCCGCCAACATCAACCTCCCGTACATCACGGTTGATGCAGACAAGAACCCGCTGTTCCTGGATGAAACCCTCTCCCGCGCAGAATTCCAGCGCATCACTCAGGACCTGCTGGATCGCACCAAGGCCCCCTTCAACCAGGTGATCAAGGACGCCGGTGTGTCCGTCAACGACATCGACCACGTGGTCCTCGTCGGTGGCTCCACCCGTATGCCTGCTGTTACCGAGATGGTGAAGGAACTCACCGGTGGTCGCGAGCCCAACAAGGGCGTTAACCCGGATGAGGTTGTTGCCATCGGTGCAGCTCTCCAGGCTGGCGTTATGCGCGGTGAGGTCAAGGACGTGCTGCTTCTCGACGTCACGCCACTCTCCCTCGGCATCGAAACCAAGGGTGGTGTGATGACCAAGCTCATCGAGCGCAACACCACCATCCCGACCAAGCGCTCAGAGACCTTCACCACCGCTGAGGACAACCAGCCCAGCGTGCAGATCCAGGTCTTCCAGGGCGAGCGCGAGATGGCATCCGCCAACAAGCTGCTCGGTTCCTTCGAACTCGGTGGCATTGCACCGGCACCGCGTGGCGTTCCACAGATCGAAGTCACCTTCGACATCGACGCCAACGGCATCGTCCACGTCACCGCCAAGGACAAGGGCACCGGCAAGGAAAACACCATCAAGATCCAGGAAGGCTCCGGCCTGTCCCAGGAAGAAATTGATCGCATGATCAAGGACGCTGAGGTCCACGCCGAAGAGGACAAGAAGCGTCGCGAAGAGCAGGAAGTCCGTAACCAGGCTGAATCCTTGGTCTACCAGACACGTAAGTCCGTGGAAGACTACTCCGACAAGATCCCGGAGAACGTCAAGACCAACATTGAGGACGCTGCCAACGGTGTGGAAGAAGCCCTGAAGAGCGACGACCTTGACCAGCTGAAGTCCGCCATGGAGAAGCTGACCACCGAGGCTCAGGAGATGGGCAAAGCCATCTACGAGGCCGAATCGGCAGGTGCCGCAGGCGACACCAGCACCGGTGCAACCACTGAGGACTCCGACCCCAACGTTGTTGACGCCGAAGTTGTCGACGAGGAAGAAGACAAGAAGTGAGTGACAACCCAGAGGTTTCGGACAACCTAGAGGACCGCGACGTCGATACGCAGGATATTGACCTCGAACTCGACGCGGATGCCCCCGACGTTGATGCCGACGGTGACGGCGAGATCACCAGCCTTGAGGCTGAACTCGCCGAACGCACCGAGGACCTCCAGCGCGTCACCGCTGAATACGCCAACTATCGGCGCAGGACAGAGCGTGATCGTGCCGGGATCGTGGAGACGGCCAAAGCCAGTGTGATCACTGAGCTGCTGCCCATTCTCGACGACCTCGACCTCGCCGCCCAACACGGCGACTTGGAGTCCGGGCCGCTCAAGTCCGTATCGGACAAGTTCCATGCAGTGCTGAATAAGTTCTCGGTGACCGTTGTCGGTGAAGAAGGCGATGCCTTCGATCACGAGAAACACGAAGCGGTGCAGGACCTGTCCAGCGGAGAGGAGAAAGTACTGGGCACTGTGTTGCGGCGCGGCTACCAGATGGGCGACCGTCTGATCCGCACCGCCATGGTGATCATTGCTGATCCGAGTTAAGCATGTCCATGAGGTAATCAGTTGGGCGAATGCCCATGATGACCTTGCCTTCCTCGTCGGTGGCGAACTCAGAAATCGCCGTCAACTCACCCGCATACATCAGGTGCAGCGACGGCGAAATCGGGCCAGCTTGGGACTCCCACTGCTGGTAGGCGATCTTTGACATGAAGTTCACGCCCTCGAAAAGGTTTGTACCCTGTGTCACCTCCCGCGCGAGCAGGAGGTGACGGTGCGGGACAGCGAACAACACGCCAGCACGTTGGTCCAGGTTGGGAATCCACCGCTGCAGGATCTTTTCCAAAAACAGTGGGGCACTTCCGGTGAAAAACGAGTTTGACTCGACAGCCCACATGGAGGCACCAGGTGAATCGTGGTCAGGGGCAAAATGCTCCACATCCACATCCGCGTCCACCAGCTCCTGCCAGGTGTTGCGTTCCCCAATCCTGATCAAGTCCGCTGGGTCGCCGTGAGACAGCGCAACATCAGAGTTGAGGGAGGCGATGGTGTGTTCACCGTCCTGCACCAGCTGGACCACAATATCTTTACTAAAAGGCCACTCCATCCAGTCGTCCTGCTTGGGCAGCGGCTGCGCGGGTGGGGCCATTAAACGAATTTTAAGAACTGAATAAAACTCTGCATCAGTCAGAGATTCTGTCTCTGGGAACGACAGCACATGAGGAACAAAGTCAGCGACCAGCTCCTCCATGCGCTCGGGATCCTGCGACAGGGTGCGGTACAGGTTTTCTAAGTCAATCGTGCCGCGGGTGCCAGACGGAAACTCAAGACTGACGATCCGCTGCATCAGCTCTATCTCAATGCCGCGTTGCCGAAACTCCTTATGGAGCAACGCCCGGAAGCGATCCGCTTGTTGGCGGGTAAGCTCTGGAAAAACGTGGTCTTTGAACTGGTCAGGGTCCATGCCAAAGAACTTTTTTATACCTTTAATTAGCGACATAATAATTCTCACTGTACAGAAAGGAGGAGATGCCCAGTGACTCAACGAGAATGGGCAGACAAGAACTATTACGCGGATCTGGGGGTCTCCTCGTCCGCCACCGCAGACGAAATCAAACGAGCCTACCGCAAGCTTGCCCGCGATAACCACCCCGATAAACACCCAGGTGACAAGGTTGCTGAGGAACGCTTCAAAAAAGTAGCTGAGGCGTATGACGTTCTCGGCGACGACAAGAAGCGTAAAGAATACGACGAACTCAAAGACCTCATCGCCTCTGGTGGCATTCCAGGGTTCGGGAGCGGCGGCTTCGGCGGCAACAGCACCGGTTTCGGTGGTGGATTCCGACAAGCTGCGGACTTTGACGTCAGTGACCTCTTTGGTGGTGGCCGCGGTGGATTCTCATCCGATGGTAGTAGCTTTAGCGATATTTTCGGTGGACTCTTCAACCGCGGCGGCAGTGGCGGGGGTACCCCACGCAACACGGCCCGACCCACGAGGGGAGCGGACGTGGAAGCGGATATTACTCTGGACTTCCGGGAAGCAACTCAGGGTACAACACTGCCCATACAGCTCACCGGCGAGGCACCTTGTACCACCTGCCACGGCTCTGGATCCAAAACCGGAAATCCGACGGCCTGCCGATACTGCAACGGCACCGGGTTTACCTCTGAAAACCAAGGGGCATTCGGGTTTTCCGCACCCTGCGTGCACTGCAGCGGCACGGGGCAGGTGATTACTGATCCCTGCTCCGACTGTACTGGTACCGGTACAGTGCACCGCACCCGCACCATCACCGTGCGTATCCCCCCAGGGCTGGATAACGGGCAGAAAGTGCGGCTCGCAGGTAAAGGAGAAGCAGGCCCCAACGGCAAGCCGGCGGGTGATCTGTTTGTCACTGTCCACGTCCGGCCCGACCCAGTGTTTAAGCGCAGTGGCGACGACCTAAAAATCACCGTCCCCGTGTCCTTTACGGACCTGGCGCTCGGTGGAGCCATTTCGGTCCCTACCTTGACCACCCCAGTCCGGGTGAAGGTACCGGCGGGAACGCCTAACGGCCGTACACTGCGGGTACGTGGACGCGGTGTGCCAAAGCGCAATGGACAAAGCGGAGATCTGCTGGTCACCGTTGATGTGAAGGTGCCCAAGAACCTCAGTGATGGGGCACGTGCGGCGCTGGAGGAATACGCCAGGTTGGAGCAAGAAAGCGGGTTTGACCCACGTGCTGGTTGGGTCGGGAACACCGTTGGAAGCGCGACATAGAAGATATACTACTAAGGGAAAGAAGGTGACGGTGTCACAATGCCAACGCACAATACGCGCAACAACAGCGACGGTGGTGAAGTGTTTGTGATTTCCGTTGCAGCTGAGTTGGCGGGAATGCACGCCCAAACCCTGCGGACATATGACCGCATGGGGCTTGTTATCCCGCAGCGCACCCGCGGTGGGGGTCGCCGCTACTCCCGCCGGGATGTTGATGTGCTGCGCGAAATCCAGCGACTAAGCCAAGAAGAGGGAGTGAACCTGGCAGGAATTAAGGCCATCATCTCCCTCAACCAAGAAAATGAAAACCTACAACAAGAACTCGACGAAGCCCGTGCCGAAATCAACCGCCTGAAAGCGGAGGTTGCTCATCTTGAGCATGAGTCTCTGCGATCCCGTGGTGAGATCGTGCATGTTCCACGTTCCACGGCGGTGGTCATGTGGGACCCTAACCGTAAACGCCGGGGGCGGAAGGATACGGGGGCGTAAAACGTCATCGGCATGGCGATCCAACTTGCTCGCCATGCCGAGGCGGAGGTGTACGCCACAGCATCGGCCATGAAGCAAGATTGTGTGCATGGGTTGAGTGCGGTACTGATCTGGTTTTTGAACAAATCATTTCAGCGCCGGATCCCACACAGTTGGGGGAGGCGTGTGCACAAGACATTTGTGCCGATCAGATATTTTTTGTACCCCGATAGATACCAGTTGGGGCAGGTATCAGTGCTGATTGATCATGGGGTAATAAAACCACATATTGATCGTTGCTTTTCGTTGGAAAAAATGCTGACAAGCATTCTTATAGTGAACGGGGGCATGGTCGGGGGAAACTTATTATGAATCCTTCTGTGAATTAATGGCGCTTTACGCTCTGCCTGGGGGTCACCCCTACGGGGGTAGTGGAGGTGTCTGCTTAGTCACAAAACGGGAGGTGGTATGTGGTGCCAGTAGGTGGGGTGGGGGACGTAAAATGGCGGTCGTGTTCGCGGTTGTGGGCTGAATCCATCCGGCCTTCCGGGCAATGGGGTACCCCTGGTATAGGGTGATTATCTCATGTTATCTCGTTCCTAAAATTGATATAACCAGGGGGAACCGGGGGAGCGAGTGATGCTATTGACAATAGTTTTCTATTGTGGTCAAAACGTGATTCAGAATGTGGCGAATTTTGGTTAGCATGGACCGCAACCCCACTAACTCATGTGAGGCCCCATCGTAAGGAGTGTGAAATTTTCATGACTGTATATGCGAACCCGGGGACTGACGGGTCGATTGTCACTTTCAAGCCACGGTACGAAAATTACATAGGTGGAGAGTGGGTGCCTCCCGTTGAGGGTCGGTACATGGACAATATCACTCCTGTGACTGGGGAAGTGTTTTGCCAGGTAGCGCGGTCAAGCGCCGCCGATGTTGATAAAGCACTGGACGCCGCACATGCTGCACGAGAATCATGGGCAACTAGTTCACCGGCTGAGCGTGCTCGTGTTCTCAATAATATTGCCGACCGAATGGAACAGCATTTAGAGCAAATTGCTGTTGCTGAAACATGGGAAAATGGTAAGCCGGTTCGTGAAACTCTTGCGGCAGATATTCCGCTTGCAATTGATCACTATCGGTACTTTGCGGGTGCGATTCGCGCTCAAGAAGGCCATATTTCACAAATTGATAACGACACCGTTGCCTACCATTTCCATGAACCGATTGGGGTAGTCGGGCAAATCATCCCGTGGAATTTTCCGCTTTTGATGGCAGCGTGGAAAATTGCTCCGGCACTGGCATCAGGATGTCCTACCGTGGTGAAACCAGCTGAGCAGACGCCCGCATCCATCCTGTACTGGCTGGACCTCGTTGGTGACCTCATCCCACCTGGAGTGTTGAACGTGGTCAACGGCACGGGCGAGGAAACAGGTTCCGCGCTTGTTGGCTCGGGTCGCGTCAACAAGATCGCCTTCACAGGGTCCACTCCAGTGGGCAAGCTCATCAACAAGATGGCCGCAGACAAAGTCATCCCCGTCACTCTCGAACTCGGTGGAAAATCGCCCAATATCTTCTTCCCCGATGTGATGGACAAGGACGACGATTACCTGGCCAAGGCCGTTGAAGGTTTCACCATGTTCGCCCTCAACCAGGGGGAAGTGTGTACCTGCCCGTCCCGCGCCTTGGTGCACGAGGATATTGCCGATGAGTTCCTCAAGCTGGCAGTGGAACGCGTGAAGAAGCTCCGCGTGGGCAACCCGCTCGACACGGACGTGCAGATGGGTGCTCAAACCTCCCAAGAGCAGATGGACAAGATTTCCAGTTACCTGGAGTCCGGACCTGCTGAAGGTGCGCAAGTGCTGGCGGGCGGGCACGTCGCAAAGCTTGAGGGGCTTGAAGGTGGATACTACATCGAGCCAACGGTGTTCCGTGGGGATAACACCATGAGTTGCTTCCGGGACGAAATTTTCGGCCCCGTACTGTCCGTGGCTACCTTCAAGGATTTTGATGAGGCCATCGCCATTGCCAACGACACGCTCTTTGGCCTCGGTGCTGGTGTGTGGAGCCGAAATCAGAACATTGCCTATCGGGCAGGGCGCGCCATCCAGGCGGGCCGCGTGTGGGTGAACAATTACCACAATTACCCAGCTCACGCAGCATTCGGTGGGTACAAAGAATCCGGCATTGGTCGCGAAAACCACCTCATGATGCTGCGTCAGTACCAGGAAGTTAAGTGCATGCTGGTGTCCTACGACGAGAAACCCGTCGGCCTGTTCTAACACACCTGTTTTGGCATCTTAGGCCATCCCCCTGACCTTTGGCTCGGCGCGCCATGCAGCACCGCAGGGTGCGCCGCATATTTCAAGACTTTCATTCCTACTACTTTTCAAGGAGAAAAGCAGATGACTTCCACCATAGATCACCCGGACCAGTTCCACGCTGCCGTGGTTGAAGAGTTCAACAAGGACCTCAACCTCAAAGACATTGACCTGCCGGAGCCGGGACCAAACCAGGCACTGGTGAAGGTACTTACCTCGGGTGTGTGCCACACTGACCTGCACGCAGCTCAGGGTGACTGGCCGATCAAGCCAGGTCTGCCCTTCGTACCCGGCCACGAGGGCGTGGGTGAAGTGGTCAAACTCGGCCCCGGCGAGCACACAGTCAAGATTGGTGACCTTGTTGGTAACGTCTGGCTATGGTCCGCCTGTGGTGTCTGTGAGCACTGCCGCACCGGTTGGGAAACACTGTGCGACAACGCCGAGTACGGCGGCTACACGGTTGATGGTTCCTTCGGTGAATACATGCTGGTAGATACCCGCTACTGCGCACACATTCCAGAAGGTGCTGACCTGCTTGAGGTTGCCCCCATCCTCTGTGCAGGCGTGACCGTGTACAAGGGCCTGAAGATGACGGAGACCCGCCCTGGCCAGTGGGTGGTTATCTCTGGCGTCGGTGGCCTCGGCCACATTGCCGTGCAGTACGCCGTGGCCATGGGCATGCGTGTCATTGCCGTGGACATTGCCGATGAGAAGCTGGAACTTGCCCGCAAGCATGGTGCAGAATTCACCGTAAATGCTCGCGAGGTTGATCCCGGCGAAGCCGTGGCTGAATTCACCGGCGGCGGTGCACACGGTGTGCTGGTGACAGCTGTGCACGAGCAGGCATTCGGGCAGGCCATCAAGATGGCCCGCAAGAACGGCACCATCGTGTTCAACGGCCTGCCCCCGGGCGACTTCCCCGCGCCGATCTTCGACATCGTCCTCAAGGGCCTGACCATCCGCGGCTCGATCGTGGGCACCCGGCAGGACATGGTCGAGGCACTCGAGTTCTACGCGGCCGGGAAGATCCACCCGACGTTCCACACCCGCCCGCTCACCGAGATCAACGACGTGTTCGACGAGATGCGCCACGGCAAGATCGAGGGCCGCGTCGTGATCGACTACGCGATGCAGGACTGACGTGTCGCCTGGGCGTCGGCTGGGCGCGGGGTAGTATCGACACATCACGCGCACCAGTGCGACGGCGGTCGTCCCACCCGGAGATCCGGGCCGGGGCGGCCGCCGTCGTCGTCGCGGGGACGGGACGGGCCGCAGCGATTCCGGTGCGCGAGCCTCAGCGGGCCGCGGCCGGGGCGACGCCGTCGCGCAGCCACTCCAGCGTGGCCGGCCAGAAGGCCGGCGCGAACCGCGCGTGGAACAGTCCGAAGTGCCCGATCTCCGCGACACCGAGCTCCTCCGGCCGCACCCGCCAGCGCACCGTCCGCCGACCCGGCGAGTAGGCGTCCGCGCGGTCGAGGGCGGCGTCGGTGCCGAAGTCGTCGTCCACGGGCGCCACGATCAGCGCGTCCGCCGTGAACGCGGCCAGACGACGGCGCAGCTCGTCCCGGCCGGCGGCGGTGCGGGCGCTCGCGGTGAAGTCGCGGCGACTGCGCGCCCAGTCCAGGGCGACCCCGCGCGGCAGGTCCTCGAGCCAGCCGAGCCGCCGCCCCGGGAAGTGACCGCGGGCCAGCGTGATCGCCGGCATCACCGCGTGCCAGCGCGCCCACATCCGCGCCCTCCCCGGCCGCGCCCGGTAGTCCCGCCAGTGGGCGTGCTGCCCGCCGACGGCCACGTGCCGGGCCACGTGACGCGCCTCGTCCGCGAGCCCGATGCCGAACCCGCCGTAGCTGTGGCCCACCGTCAGGAGGGGGCCGGGCAGGTGCGTCCGGGCCCAGCCGAGCACGGCGTCCGCGTCGAGGGCGCCCCAGTCCGCCCACCGCGCCCGCCGGGCCACGGCGAACGGCTCGCGGGACTCCCCGACACCCCGGTAGTCGAACGTGACCGCGTGGAACCCGTGGCCGGCGAGGAACTCGGCGTAGCGCCGGTAGTACGTGGCCTTCACCCCGGTCGCCGAGGCGATCACCACCGCGCCGGCGGGCCGGGCCGGGGGCGTCGTCGTCGTGGGGGCGAAGTGGCGGGCCGCGAGCACGAAGCCGTCGCGGGCGCGGAGGCGCACGGGGGTGGAGGTGGTCTGCGTCACGCCGCCACCCTAGGCGCGGGGCGGCGCGACCTGCGACACAGACCTGCGACACAATGGGCCCATGACTGAGACCCCCCAGAGCTCGTCCGGCCAGAGCCGGGACGAGATCCTCGCCCGCCTCGAGGAGATCTACGCGAACGACCCCGCGGTGCGCGAGCACGGCGTCACCCTCGGCGAGGTGGCCGAGGGGCGCGTGGTGCTGCACCGCGACGTCACCGCGGACATGGTGAACTCCCACGAGATCTGCCACGGCGGCTTCCTGTTCCACCTCGCGGACTCGGCGCTGGCGTACTGCGTGGCGACCTTCGGCGCCGCCCCCGTCACCCGGCGCGCCGAGATCACCTACGTGGCGCCCGCCAGGCTCGGCGCGCACCTCGTGGCGACCGCCCGCCAGTCGGTGGAGTTCGGCCGCGACCGCATGATCGAGGTCGGCATCGAGGCGGACGGCCAGCTCGTCGCCTGGTTCACCGGCCACTCCACGAGCCCGCGGGTGCACGCGTGAGCGCCGGGCAGGACGCGACGACGGCCGGGCCGGTCGTCGAGTCGGTGGAGCTGCACGTGGCCGCGGGGGCGGAGGCGGCGTTCGAGGCCGCCGTCGCCGAGGCCGAGCCGCTGTTCCGGGACGGGGGCGCGACGTCCTTCGCGCTGTCCCGGCAGGTGGAGGACCCGGCGCGCTACCGGCTGCTGATCGGCTGGCGCACGCTCGAGGACCACACCGTGGCCTTCCGCGAGTCCGACTCGTTCCTCGCGTGGCGTGCGCTCGTCACCCCGCACCTGGCGCAGCCGCCGGCCGCGACCCACTGGTCCGCCGTCTGACCCCCGCGCCCCCCGCTCTCGTTCGGGAAACGGCGGTCCCCGGCGCGTTTTCGTTCGGGAAACGGCGCGAGGGCCGACCGTTTCCCGAACGAAAGTGCCCGACACGCCGCCGTTTCCCGAACGAAAGTGCGGAGACGCGGTCGGTTCAGAGGTGGCGGCCCGCCAGCCGCGTGAGGCTCGACTGGATGCCCCGCCCGTTGTCCGCCGGCACCCGCAGCAGCTCGTACGCGCGGCGCACGGCCGGCCGGGCCCACGAGTAGTCGAAGGTCTCGGTGACCTCGGTGGTGCCGTCCCCGTTGTCCTGGAACGCCCAGCGCCACCGGTGTCCGCCCGGGTGGGCCCACTCCACGAGCTCGTCCTCGTCCACGGCGGTGGCGGTCAGCGTCATCGTGTACGGCACCCCGTACTTCCGCATGGCCACGCGGAACCGGTCGCCCACGGCCAGCCGGTGCGGCCCGCTCACCTTCGGCCGCACGGTCCCGGACCCGTCCGCCTCGTGATGGCGGTGCGGGTCCGCGAGCATCGCCCACAGCTCGTGCGCCGGCGCGGCCACGGTGACCCGGTAGGACACCTGGTGCTCGCCGGTCTCCACGCGCTCGGGCCACGCCGCCTGCGGGGCGGCCTGCGGCAGCCCGGACGACGACGGCGCGGCGGACTCGGTCTCGGGGGTGGCGGACGAGGGGGTCGGCTCGGTGCTCATGCCGCCCAGTCTAGGAACCGCCGCGGACACCGGAAGCGGAGGCGACGGCACCCCTCGGCGGGACACCACAGGACTCTTGCCGGGGGCCCGCCCCGGGCCTAGGGTCAGGTCATGGGCGCATGGGGCAGAAACGTCTTCCAGAACGACACGGCGTTGGACATCGTGGACGAGGTCCTCGACGGCACCTTCGACCTGGACGAGTTCCGCAGGAACTTCCGTCGCGACGAGGACGAGGGCCACCTGACCGCGAGCCAGGGCGCCGCACTCCTCACCCTCGGGGCGCTCGTGCGGATCGCCCGGAACGAGGACCACGCGGACCTCGAGGCCCTGCTCGAGCACGCGGAGACGGACGAGGTGGACCTCACCGCCTTCATCGACCAGTTCTCGGACGAGGACATCGAGACCCTGCGCGAGCTGATCGGCGTGGTCATCCGCGAGCCCTCCTGCTCCGAGCTCTACCAGCTCTGGGAGGAGTCCGGGGAGCTCGAGCAGTGGCTCGAGTACTCCCGCGAATGCCTGCCCTGACCGGCCGGCCGGGCCGGGGTGGACCCGGCCCGCGCTCGGCCCCGCCCCGGCTCAGCGCGCGTAGCGGGTGAGCCGCAGCGAGTTCAGCACCACGAGCACGCTCGAGGCCGCCATCGCGCCGCCGGCGATCATCGGGTTGAGCAGGCCCAGGGCCGCGACCGGGATGCCGAGCACGTTGTAGAGGAACGCCCAGAACAGGTTCATCCGGATGATCCCCAGGGTGCGGCGGCTCAGGTCGAGCGCCTGGACCACCTGGTGCAGGTCGTCGCCCATCACGGTGATCTGCGCGGCCTCGCGGGCCACGTCCGTCCCCGAGCCCATGGCGATGCCCATGTCCGCCGCGGCGAGCGCCGGGGCGTCGTTGACGCCGTCGCCCACCATGGCCACCACGGCGCCCTCGGACTGCAGGCGCGTCACCACGTCCACCTTGTCCTCGGGGCGCACGCCGGCCACCACGTCCTCGGCCGGGATCCCGACGGCGGCCGCCACCTGGGTGGCGACGGCGGCGTTGTCCCCGGTCACCAGCAGCGGGCGCAGGCCGAGCTCCTTGAGCCGGGCGATGGCGTCCGCCGAGGTCTCCTTCACGGTGTCCCGCACGGACAGGACGCCCGCCACGCGGCCGCCGACCGCGACCCACACGGCCGTGGCGCCGGCCTGCTCCGCCGCCTCGAACGCGGCACGGTGCTCGGCGGGGATGCCGCCGTCGAGGGCGGTCTCGAGGACGGAGCCGCGGCCGACGGCCACGCGGACCGGATCCGGGCCGGCGGCGCCGTGCGCGCCGGAGCCGAGGGCGCCGTCGTCGTGGGGGAGGGCGACCAGCCCGGACACGCCGCCGCCGGCCGTGGAGGCGAAGTCCGCCACGCCGGGCACGGTCAGGCCGCGCTCCTCGGCGCCGGCCACGATCGCGCGGGCGATCGGGTGCTCGGACCCGCGCTCGACGGCGGCCGCCAGGGTCAGCAGGACGTCGGCGGCCTGGTCCGGCGCCGTCTCGGCCACGAAAGCGCTCCGGGAGGCGCCCGTTTCGGCCACGAAAGCGGGGTCGAGGACGAGCACGTCCGCCAGCGCCATGCGGCCCTCGGTCACGGTGCCGGTCTTGTCCAGCACGATCGTGTCCACGGTGCGCGAGTCCTCGAGCACCTCGGGGCCGCGGATGAGGATGCCCAGCTGCGAGGCGCGGCCGGTGCCGGCCAGCAGGCCGACCGGGGTCGCCAGGCCGAGGGCGCACGGGCACGCGATCACGAGCACGGCCACGCCGGCGCGCAGCGCGGACGGCAGGTCGCCGGTCACCAGCATCCACACCGCGAAGGTCAGCACGGCGATCCCGAGCACGATCGGCACGAACACGGCGGAGATCCGGTCGGCCAGCCGGGCCACGCGCGCCTTGCCGGTCTGCGCCTCGGAGACGAGCCGCCCCATCTGGGCGAGCGTCGTGTCCGAGCCGACGCGCGTCGCGCGGGCCACGAGCCGGCCCGAGGTGTTCAGGGTGGCGCCGGTGAGGGCGTCCCCGGGGCCGACCTCCACGGGCACGGACTCGCCCGTGAGCAGGGAGGCGTCCACGGCGGAGGTGCCCTCGAGCACCTCGGCGTCCGTGGGCACCTTCTCGCCGGGGCGGATCAGCACGACGTCGCCCGGCGCGAGGGACTCGGCGGGCACCGTGCGCTCGTCGTGGGTCTCGGGGTCGTAGAGGGTGGCCTGGGCCGCGCCCAGGTCCAGGAGGGCCCGCAGCGCGGCGCCGGCCTCCCGCTTGGCGCGGGCCTCGAGCCAGCGGCCCAGCAGCAGGAACGTGGTGATGACCGCGGCCGTCTCGAAGTACAGGCTGTGGTGGGCCATCTCCGCCATGGTCCCGCCCACGTGGGCGGTCATGTCCGGCGCCAGGATCAGCTCCACGGCCGAGAAGGAGAAGGAGACGAGCACGCCCAGGGACACGAGGGTGTCCATCGTGGACGAGCCGTGCCGGGCCGCGCGGAACGCCGCCGAGTGGAACGGCCACGCCGCCCACAGCGCCACGGGCGCCGCCAGGGCGAACGCGACCCAGCCCCAGTGCGGGAACTGCAGCGCCGGGACCATGGAGATCAGCACGAGCGGCACCGTCAGCACCGCCGCGCCGATCAGGCGCGGCTTGAGCACGTCCTCACTCGGACCGTGGGCCATGTGGTCGTGGTGGTCCACGCCGTCATGGTCCGCGGCATGCTCCTCGCCGTGCTCGGAGGTGTGCGCGTGCCCGGCGTGTCCGGCGTGTCCGGCCGGCGGGGCGGGACGGCGCACGGTGGCGCCGTACCCGGCCTTCTCGACGGCGGCCACGAGCTCCTCGTCCGACACGCCGGCGGGCGCGGTGACGGTGGCCTGTTCGAGCGGCAGGTTCACGGACGCCGTGACGCCCTCGAGCTTGCCCAGCTTGCGCTCGACGCGACCCACGCACGAGGCGCAGGTCATGCCGGTGACGTCCAGGTCGACGCGGCGGGTGGTCTCGGACTGCGGGCCGGCCGGGGTGGAGGAGGCGGGGTGGGTCATGGGGCTCAGCCCTCCACCAGCGTGTAGCCGGCCTCCTCGACGGCGGCGCGCGCGGCGGCGGGGTCGAGGGGGCCCTCGGAGGTGACGGTGGCGGTGGACACGCCCCCGGCGTTCAGGTCCACGTCCACGGCGGAGACGCCGGCGATCTCGCCGAGCTCCTCCTGGACGGACGCGACGCAGTGGCCGCAGGTCATGCCGGAGACGGTGTAGGTGGCCCCGTCGATCTCGACGTAGGCGATGCCCGCGGTCGGCACGATGTAGGTCGATCCCTTGACGTCCGCGAGGGTGACGTGGGCGTCGCCCGATCCGAGGGCCTGCACGATCTGCTCGCGCACGGCCGCCAGGACGTCGGTGCCGTTGCGCACGGTGGCGGGGCCGACCGGGTGGACGGCGAGCCAGGGCTGGTCCCAGCCGGACAGACCGAGCCGCCGGTCGACGAGCGCCGCGACCGGAGCGATGACGAGGCCCATCCCCATGAGCAGGATGAACTCGATGAGCAGCGCCGGGATCCAGTACACCAGCTCCCAGCTGAGCTGCACCTCCCCGTTGGCCCAGTAGTAGAGCATGAATCCGATGAGGATCGGCAGTGACAGCAGGTGCTCGATGCCCTTGGAGATGACCACGCGCGCCACCCACAACTCGCGCGGAAGGTTCGTCGAGCGGACGAGCAACCGCTCCGCGTAGAGCGCTCGCGCGCTCTCGTTGATGACGTTGTTGAACCAGTTCCAGGCGAGCATGCCGGCGACGATGAAGAGCACGATCGGCACACCGTCGGTGTTCTTGAACCGCTGAGCCATCGGCTCACCCGGTGAGGGGTCGCTCGCCCAGATGACGCCGAAGACGAACGAGTAGACCAGCGCCATGGCGAGGGGGTCGATCAGGGTCCAGAGGTAACCCAACGCCGAGCGCGAATAACGCACGCGAAGGTCACGTCGGACGAGGGTGTCGAGCGTCGCTCGATGGTCCCAGATCCGCGCCGATCACTATGGCGCCGGAAGGTGGCGGCGATGCGTCTGCCGCGTCGCCTGCCAGCGCCGATAAAATCTGTCGTTCGA
>ERZ1023282.693-NODE-693-length-15709-cov-3.914143_pt1 | contig 15709 bp, 14 predicted proteins | sample MGYA00521262_ERZ1023282 | MGnify/ENA primary metagenome ERZ1023282 (study PRJEB32759, sample SAMN07749867) | skin metagenome | biome: transportation; feature: city; material: polyester macromolecule | host: Homo sapiens | place: Hong Kong:KT line | collected... | reverse complement strand
TGGAAGGTCACTCCCTCACGCAGGGAGATGGTCCATTCCTTGCCGTCCTGGGACATCGACCACTTGGTGGCCAGCGCGGGCTGTGGCGTGCCGTCCTGCCCGAGGGTGACCAGCGGCTCCCACACCTGCGTGATGAGGCTGGTGTAGTAGCCGTCCTTCTCACCCGGGGTGAGGTCCCGGGCCGCGGCCAGGACGACCTGCTTGTCATAGAGCTCCGCGGAAGGGGAACTTCCCGGACCGTCGGGATCGCCTGTCCCGCATCCTGTGAGGGCGAGTATGAGGGCCACGAGGATGGCCAAGCGCTGGATCACACGCTTCACTGCATCTCCTATTAGTCGAAGGATCGTCGAACACTTGGGAGATGCGGTCGCGCAGAGATTCGCGCTCCTCGTGTGGCAGCGGAGTCCGGTCTGCTGGCACGGCCCCGGTTGCCTGAACTCGATCATCCTCGTGACCGGATCATCCCTAATGCACTTGGAGAGGTGTCTGACTGAGCTTGCGCATCACAGTTACGGGATAGTCCCGGATTCGCACCGGATTCCCTCTATGGCCAAAAGTATAGGGATAGGGGATGCACTTTCAGCATCCACGGCATGCCGCAATGTTTTGCCATGCGCGGCATCGTGTTCACAACGCGGGAACATATGCGCAGATTTCGGATGGTGACAACTCAATCTGCAGTTGCCCGCTGACCTGCCGTGTACCTTGTCTGAGTGCATGCTTCGGTTCAGGTTGCGATCCGGCGGTTCGCCACCGCCACCAACCTCTCCATTCCCGGCCGCGGCTTCGACGCACCACCCGGCCCCCTCGCCGACGTCCTCCGCGCCATGGGTGGCCGCATCCGCGACGATGGGGTCGCCTTCGCAGACACACCCCAGCCCGGCCGCATCACCGTCACCCCCACCGCCGTCCACGCGCCCGACGGCTCCGTCCTCAACGGCCCCCACACGCCCGCGTCCGCGCGAATTGCCTGGGCTCGCACCCACATGCCGCTCACGTCACGACCCATTGACGGTGTCGCGGGTCTGCGCATCGGACTGGCTCTGGTGCTGGAGCCCAAGACGGCGGTGCTCGCCCTGCGACTCGCGGAGGCGGGAGCCGACGTGCGGGTCTACGGGCATCCCGACGAGACCCGGCCCGAGGTGGCCGCGGCCCTCCGTGACGCGGGCATCCCCGTCCACACAGGGCCGCCCGGGGAGCACAGCCGGCCTGCAGCTCCGCCGGAGGCGGCCCGCGACTTCCTCTCGCAGCGCCTTCACCTGCTGGTCGACGACGGTGCGCATCTCATCCGCTGGGCCCATGCCGTCGACGGTGCGCTGGAGGAGATGATCGGGGCCAGCGAGGAGACCACCTCCGGGATCACCAGGCTTCGGGCTGCCGGACGGGAGCTGCGGATCCCGGTGATCGCCGCGAACGACGCCCGCGCCAAGACGCTGTTCGACAACGCCTACGGCACGGGGCAGTCGTGTCTGACCACCATCCTGGATCTCCTCGACCCGGACGCGATGGGCTGGCCACTGTGGCAGGCCCGGGTGGCGGTCGCCGGGTACGGTGACGTTGGCCGGGGGTTCGCGAAGCTGACGGCCGCACTCGGCGGGACGGTCGCCGTCGCAGATCCCGATCCGGTGCGTCTCCTCCAGGCCCGCATGGACGGTCACAATGTCGGCGAACTCACTGCCCTGGCTCGCGACGCTGATCTTCTGGTGTCCGCCTCCGGGGCGGCGGACACCGTCTCCCTGGAGGTGCTGCACGCCCTGCCCGACGGGGCCGCCATCGCTGTGGCCGGTGGTGTCGACCAGGAGGTCGCGACCGCCCACGCCGAGGCGACGGGAGCCATCTGGAGGCCGTTCTCCCCCGCCGTGGAGAACCTCATCTTTCCCGACGGGCGGCACGTGCAGGTCCTAGACCGAGGTGGCTGCATCAACTGCACCGCTGGGGAGGGCAACCCCATTGAGATCATGGACCTGTCGTTCGGCGTGCAGCTGGCTGCCGTGGCGCATCTGCTGCACGACCCGCTGCCTCCCGGGCTGCACCGCCTTCCGCGGGAGGCTGACGACGCCGTCGCCGCAGCCGCACTGGCAGCGTGGCGATGATCACCGTCCACTCCGCCGACCTGGTGATCCCCATCACCGCACCGTCAATGCCAGACGGGGCGGTGGCCGTCGACGGCCACCGGATAGCGCATGTCGGCGACCGGGACTGGGTGCTGGGCACGCTGCGCGACGCGGGCCGCGAGTTCACCGAGGTCCGTTGGCCTGGCGTCATCATGCCGGGCCTGGTCAATGCGCACACCCACCTGCAGTACACGTGCCTGGCGGAGCTGGGGCGGGGAGCGTATCAGGGCTTTGACGACTGGGCGGCCGCATTCAATGGCCTCTACGACAACGGGTCTCACGACTGGGGGGCCGCGGCGGCCGAGGGAGCACAACAGAGTCTGCGCTACGGTGCCACCACCGTCGCCGATGTCGTCACCGATGCCTCCGCCGCGTCCGCGCTGCACGATGCGGGACTCCACGGGGTGGCGTACTGGGAGGTCATGGACTGGAGCAACGACGACTGGCGGACGGGTGGGCAGGCCGCCGTGGCCGAGGCCTTGGACGCAATGCCCGCAACTCCTGCCGTGGGCCTGTCGCCACATGCCCCGTATTCGCTGGACGCAGCCCCACTCCTTGACCTCCCAGATCTGGCCCGACACCGGGACCTGCGGCTGCACATCCATCTGGGCGAGTCGCGCCTGGAGGCGGAGTGGGCGGAGGGTCGTAGCGGGACGCTGGCTGATCTGTGGCGTTCCGATGTGGCGTCGTTCCGGGATCTGCGCGCCGGGGGCGGCGGGTATTCGGCGACGCAGTTCGTGGATCAGCTGGGGGTGCTGGGCCCGGACTGCCACGTGGCGCATGGGGTGTACATGACCGCTGAGGACCGGCGGCGGCTGCGGGCGCGTTCGACGGCAGTGGCGCTGTGCCCGCGCTCGAACCGGGTTATCGGGCTTGACGCTCCGCCCGTCGCAGCTTATCTGCGGGAGGGCAATCAGCTGGCGGTGGGCACAGACTCCCTGTCGAGTTCGCCGTCGCTGGATGTGCTGGCCGAGTTGGCGGAGTTGTTCAGCCTGGCCAGGGAGCAGGGCTATGGGCATCACGATCTGGGGCGTCGGCTGCTGCACGCCGCAACGCTGGGGGGTGCGATCGCACTGGGATTGGGTGATGGGCGCGACCGGGTCGGCCAGTTGCAGGCTGGGGCGGTGGCGGACATGGTGGTTCTCGACGTACCGGTCACGGATGTCATCGGCACCATCGACCGCGTGGTCTGCCATGGCGCGGGACGGCAGGTTGCGACGCTGGTGGCGGGCGAGGTCCGCTGGCAGGCCCCCGCTTTGCCGTGGTGATCCCCACATTCTCAGCATCTGGCACCTAGAGGCGTTGCGCGTCCTCTGCCGTTCCATGCGCTCCCCCAGCCTCCAGGGGTGAGCGCCGCCGCGCATGAGGAGCTGCGGGCAGGGGAGGAAATGATCATACGGCCACGACAAGGAGAGTCGTCCGATGGTACGACAGATCCAGACTCCCCCTGGTCGACAGACGTACGCTAAGATCTTACTGAGAATTCTCAGTCTCTCTAGGAACACCTCAAGGTCACTGGCATGGGGTTGCAGATTGGAGTTGGAATGCGTGTTTTCCTGCGTCGGAGCCTGGCCGCCGCCGCCATCTCTCTGAGCTTGACGAGCTGCTGGTCGAGTGCAGGAGCCGACCAGGCGGTGCCCGCACTACTCCCTGTGCAGCAATCAAGCTCTGCCTTGCCAGCCGCGTCATCTGACGCACCCATCTCACCCGAGCCGACGCCCACCCCTGCCGATACCCCCGACTCGGACGAGGCGTCAGACCCCGTCGACACCCCCGGCCCGGCTACGACCTCAAAACCCACGAGGAAGCCTGCCCCCACCTCACCTGGGAACAAGCCTTCGAAGGAGGAGACCCCGCCGCCAGCCCAGCCGGCACCCGATCCGACGACACCCGAACCGCCTGCTCCCGAGCCTCCGGCCCCAGAGCCGTCAACGCCCGAACCCTCAACACCGACGCCATCGCCGACGAGGGTGACGCCCACGCCTTCCCCAACCCCCACGCCGAAGCCAACGCCAATACCAACACCGACGAAGCAGCCGTCTGCGAACCCAGAGTCGGGCTTTGCGACGGAGGTGCTGACCCTGGTGAACCAGCACCGAGCCAACGCAGGATGCACACCGCTGAAGCTCGATGCGCGGCTGACTCAGGCTGCGACCGCTCACTCGCAGGACATGGCGCGCAACGACTACTTCTCGCACACCAGCCGCGATGGTCGCACCATGGAGCAACGGATACGTGCCGCCGGCTATCCGTCGCCCGGCGCGGAGAACATCGCGATGGGCCAGTCCAGCGCCCAGGCGGTAGTCAACGACTGGATGAACAGCGAAGGCCACCGCGCAAACATCCTCAACTGCAGCCTCGTCGCCATGGGCCTGGGATCAGCCGAGTCGGCGAAGGGCCTCTACTGGACTCAAACCTTCGGGCGCTGACCCCAGCGCTGAAGACGCCCAGATGGGGGACGGCCCCGGGAGGCATCCCACGCGGATGCCGCCCGGGGCCGTTCTATATCGCAAACGTGTTCAGCGCTGGCTTCCGTGAAACCGGCATACGGCCATGTAGACCTGATCACCTTAGCCACCCGCTGGTACTTTGAGGAGGAGGATGAGCATCCAGATCAACGTGGCCGATGCCAAGGCGAGGCTCTCAGAGCTCCTCGCCAGGGCGGAGAGGGGCGAGCAGATCACATTGGCGCGCGCCGGACGGCCCATCACCACACTAAGCCCGTGGAAAATGCACCAAAACGCATCCTCGGCCAGCACCCTGAATTCGCGATCCCATGCGACGAGCTCTTGGCTCCGATGAGCGAAGCCGAGCTGGCCGAGTGGGAGTGGAATGCGGATCCTGCTTGATACGCACGTATTTGTCTGGATGCTGGCAGATCCCGGACGGATCCGCGCAGACGCCTTGGAGAAACTCGAAGACTCCTCCCATGAGGCTTATTCACAGCTGCTAGCAACTGGGCTCCGACAAGGGGTTTCGCTGTTTCTGGCACCCCCATGAATAAGCCTCAAGGAACTCACGACACAGACCCTCATCATACGCGCAGGCAGAGGGTCCCGATCTGAACCACCCCGCAGAGTTCATCATGGACAAGCACTACGCATGGAGGAGTTCCGATATCGGAAACGGTAGAGCTAAGGAGCCGGAAACGGTAGAGTACGGACATGGGTTATCTTCCACGGACCCTCGACCAGGAGCTTGACGAGCTGCTGCCCGAGGCACCTGCCGTCGCGATCGACGGTCCCAAAGGCGTGGGCAAGACGGACACCGCCCTCCGGCGGGCCACGACGACATGGTTCCTGGACAACCCAGCTCAGCGCGAGGTCGCCCGCGCCGACTTCGACCTCATATCAGCTCCTTCCGGGACACTGTTGCTTGACGAGTGGCAGAAGCTTCCGCAGGTGTGGGACTCCGTGCGTCGGCAGGTCGATGCGGGCGCACCACCGGGAAGGTTCCTCCTGACAGGCTCAGCCACGCCGGCCGATCCGGCAGGCACGCACAGTGGAGCTGGCCGGATCCTGTCACTGCGGATGCGCCCGATGGGCCTCCACGAACGTGGACTAACAGAGCCCACCGTCTTTCTCAGCGAGTTGCTGGCCGGCAGGGGGCAGAGGGTTGAGGGCCACACCGACTTCAGCCTGCGTGACTACGCCGATGCCATCGTCGACAGCGGCTTCCCCGGCATCATGAACTCTGCGCCACGGCTGAGGCGGAGCATGCTGGACGCCTATTTGCAACGGATCATCGACCGCGACCTCCCCGAGCAGGGATACAGGGTGCGGCGTCCGGAGACACTCCGTCGATGGTTGAGCGCCTACGCAGCAGCTTCGTCGACGACCACCAGCTATTCGCGCCTCCTGGCCGCCACCACTGGCGGGGACGGTGGTCAGCCTGCGAAAGAGACGACGATCGCCTATCGAGACCATCTCTCGCAGCTCTGGCTACTCGACCCGGTCCCCGGCTGGATCCCCGCCAACAATCCCATCCGGCGGCTTCAGCAGGCCCCGAAGCACCAGCTCGCCGACCCCGCACTGGCGGCCCGGCTCCTGGACCTGTCAGCCGGTGCGCTGCTGGGCCAGGCGGGAGCCCACATGGCGGGCCCGTTGTTTGAGTCCCTCGTCACCCTGGGGGTCCGTGTCGCCGCACAGGCCGCAGAGGCAAAGGTCTTCCACCTGAGGACTTCTGGAGGAGACCGGGAGATCGACCTGATCCTGCAAGGATCGGAGGGGCAGCTTCTCGGCGTCGAGGTCAAACTGGCACCTGAGATCACAGACTCGTCTGTGCGACATCTCCGCTGGCTACGAGAACAGCTTCCCAGCCGGGTGGCCGATCTCATGGTGGTGACCACCGGGCCGACGGCCTACCGGCGTCCGGACGGCATCGCCGTCGTACCCCTGGCGCTGCTGGGCGCGTGACCTGGCTGGCGCTCAATGCGTGATGTCGTAACGCAGCAGTTTCGCCTTGTCGGCTTTGCGAGTGGAGCCCTGCAGGGCCAGCAGCTCGGCATAGATGCCGCCGGTGGTGGCCAGCTCGGCGGGTGAGCCGACCTCGTCGATCCGCCCATCCCGCAGCGTCACGATCCGGTCCACCGACGAGATCGTGGACAGTCGATGCGCGATGATCAGCGTGGTCCGGCCCTCCATCAGCTCGTCGAGACCGGCCTGGACGGCGCGCTCGGCTTTAGTGTCGAGGGAACTGGTGGCCTCGTCGAGAATCAGGATAGGAGCGTCCTTCAGCAGGGCCCGGGCGACGGAGATCCGCTGCTTCTGCCCGCCGGAGAGCTTGATGCCCCGCTCCCCAATCTCGGTGTCGAGGCCATCCTTCAGCTTGCCGGTGAACCCCGCGGCGTTCGCGCGACGGACGGCCTCCGCCAGCTCCTGATCAGTGGCGTCGCGCCCGTAAGCGAGGTTCTCGCGGATGGTGCCGCTGAACAGGGAGGCATCCTGGAACACGGCCCCGATCTCGCGGCGCAGCACCGTCACGGGGATCTCGCCGATGGGCTCGCCATAGACGCGGATCTGTCCGGAGGTGACCGGGTAGAGCTTCATGATGAGATTCACCAGCGTGGTTTTCCCGCCACCAGACTCGCCGACGAACGCCACCCGCTCGCCGCGGCTGATCACCAGGGTGATGTCGTCGAGGACCAGGCCGGTGTCCTCGCTGTAGCGGAAGCTCACGTGGTCCAGTTCGATGGCGGGGCCGGTCTGCGGCCAGTCGTGCTGGATGTCACCGGCCTCCAGGGCGTTGCGCGGCTCGTCGGCCTGGTCCATGACCGTGAAGTACTCGCGGCTACCGGCGATGGCGCGCTGACTGGTGTCGACGAGCCAGCTCATCGATGCGACAGGCTCGCGGGCCATGTTGACCAGCTGGATCAGCAGGATCATGACGCCAACGCTGTAGGTGCCCTGCGCGGTCTGCACGAAGATGATGGCGTAGATGGCGAAGAACACCACATCCAGGACCGCCCGCCGAGCGGTGTCCATACGGTGCCAGAACCGCGACTGGGCGCTGGTGGTGGCGATGGTGCCGTCGTAGAGACGCGAGAACCGCTCGTACTCGCTGCGCTCGGCCAGGAAGGACTTGACCACCCGCATCTGGCCGATGACCTCCGCGAACCGGCCGCCCGCGGAGTCGTAGGCGGCGTTCTTGGCGTGCTCCCACTCCTGCCAGCGCCTCGACGTCAGCGCCGTCAGCCACACGAACGCCGGGTAGATCACGATCAGGAGCACCGCCAGCCACGGCGAGTAGACCACCGCGATCACCAGCACCGCCCCGATGGTCAGCAGCAGCGGGAAGAATGCGTTGGCGAATTCTTTCAGGAAGTCGCTGATGGCGGTAATCGACCGGTTGAGCCGGGAGATGATGGTGCCGGTCAGCTCGTCGTCGTAGTAGCGCAGGGGCAGGCGCAGCAGCTTGTCGAAGTAGCGCTGCGACAGGATCACCCGGAGCCGGGCGGCCAGCACGTCACCCCAGTAGCCGGTGATGTTCGTCAGAACGGAGTTCGCCAGGCTAACCGCCAGCAGCGCCACGGCCAGCCACAACAGCCCGCCGACCGTTCCGGGGCCGCCCTGCACCATGCCGATGACGGTGTCCGTGGCGCGGGCGATGATGAACGGCATCAGCAACGTGGTGGCGGAGATCGCGACCGCACCACACACCACACCGACGTACAGCGGCCACAGCTGCCGGGCCGCAATCAGGATCCTGCCGATTCCCCGCACAGGTCGCACTCTAGTCCTTGCCGGGCCGCCATGCCCTCCTGATACCTTTAACACCAAAGACGTGACATATAACAAAGGAGTTGTCATGAGCACCATCACGATCCTTGGTGCCGGGGCGATGGGTTCCGCCATCGCCACCCCGCTGCAGGACGCGGGACACCAAGTCCGGCTCTGGGGAACACACCTGGACGACCACCTCATCGCCGCCGTCCGCGACGGCAAACCCCACCCACGCACGAAGGTTCCGCTGGCCGACGGGGTCGCGACCTTCCAGGCAGGCGACCTGGAGGCCGCGCTCGACGGAACGGACGTTGTGGTGCTGGCGGTGTCGTCGGCCGGCGTGATCGACATCGCCCGGCTCGCGGCCCCGCATCTGCTGGAGGCGCAGGCGATCCTGCTGACCTCGAAGGGCTTCGCACCGGACCACGGGGACCACATCGTCCTGCTGCCGCAGGCGGTGGAGACCGAGTTGGTGGTGCCCCGGCCCGTCGTCGCCGTCGGCGGGCCCTGCAAGGCCAATGAGGTGGCGGCCCGCCGTCCGACCGCCGCCATCTTCGCCGCGGCTGAGGGTGCCCGGGACTGGGCGCGGTTCGCCACCACCGACGCCTACCGCGTCGCCCACACCACCGACCGCGACGGCGTCGAGCTGTGCGCCGCGCTGAAGAACGTCTACGCCATCGCCCTCGGAATCGCGGATGGGCTGACCGAATCCGGCGGGGAGCCGTTCCACGACCTCAAGGCGGCCGCATTCGGCCAGGCCCTGGCTGAGCTGCGGCGGCTCCTGGAGGCGGAGGGCGCCGACCCGTGGACGGCCCTCGGGCTGGCGGGCGCAGGCGACCTGGAGGTCACCGGGCTGTCGGGTCGCAACAAGGTCTACGGCACCCGCTTGGGGAGGGGGCAGGCTGCTGACGAGGCCCTCGCGGAGATGGTCGCCGCAGAGCAGACCGTCGAGGGCGTTCCCGCCGTCGCCCTGGCCACCACCTTCATCCGGCAACGCCACCCCGAGCTGACCGGGAAGCTTCCCCTGCTGCACGCCATCCACGCCGTCGTCCACGAGGGCGCTGGCCTCCAGCGCATCATCGACGCCGCCCTACCGCACTGATCCCCCACCCCCGGCACAGAGGCCATCATGACTGACACCACCCCCGTAGTCCTCGCCCTCGACTCCTCGACCACCGCCACCAAGGCCATCGCCTTCGACTTGGAAGGCCGAGCCGTCGTCGAGGCCCGCCGCGAATATCCTCGTCACACTCCGAGACCCGGCTGGCAGGAGCAGGACGCCGAGGACTGGTGGCGTGCCGCTGCCGACGCCATCCGCGAGGTGACGTCGAAGCTTCAGCCGACCGGCCGGAAGATCCTGTCGCTGTGCATGACCCACCAGCGGGAGTCCTTCGTGTTGCTCGATGAGCACGACCGGCCAATCCGGCCCGCCGTGCTGTGGCTCGACACCCGCGCCGGCGAGCAGATCGCGCGGGTCGGCAGCGACCAGGTGCATGCGCTCTCCGGCAAGCCGCCGTCGACCACCCCCAGCCTCTACAAGCTGATCTGGCTGGCTGAACACGAACCGCAGGCGATGCGCACCGCCCGCCGCGTCGTCGAGGTCCACGCCTATCTCACCCACAAGCTCACGGGGCAGTGGGTGACCAGCTGGGCCACCGCCGACCCCATGGCGGTACTCGACATGAGCTCCTTCACCTACTCCGACGCGCTGCTGGCGCTGACCGGGCTGACGCGCGAGCAGATGGCCGAGCTGCGCCCTCCGGGCAGCATCATGGCCACCGTCAGCGACGCCGCCGCCGTCGACCTGGGCCTGCCCCGCGACCTGCCCGTCGTCGCAGGCGCGGGCGACGGGCAGTCCGCGGGGCTGGGCGCGAACGTCACCACGGCGTCGCGGGCCTATCTGAGCCTCGGCACGTCGATGACGATGGGCATCCACTCCGACCAGTACCTCCATTCACGGGCGTTTCGCACCCTGTCGAGTCCCATCGCGGGCGGCTACACCCTGGAGGCCCTGCTGTCGTCGGGCGGGCTGTGCATCGCGTGGTTCCGTGACCGTCTCTCCGGCATGGATCCGGCGGACGGACCCATTGAGCCGCGCCTCAACGACCTGGCCGCCAACGTACCTCCCGGGGCCCGCGGGGTGCAGTTCCTGCCGTATCTGACCAGCGCCGAGACCCCGTACTGGGACGCGAACGCACGCGGCGCGTTCGTCGGGTTCTCCGACACCCACGGCGTCCCGGAGCTGTATCGGGCGGTGCTGGAGGGGCTCGCCCTGGAGGAGCGGCTGACGCTGAAGCGGGTTGAGCGGGCCACCGGGGTCGCCGTCGAACGCCTGGTGGTGATGGGCGGCGGCACCAAGTCGGCGCTGTTCAACCAGATCCTCGCCGACGCACTGCAGCGACCCATCGATGTGTGCGCAGAGCCGGAAACCACTTGCCTGGGCGCAGCCATCCTGGGGGCCGCAGCGGTGGGGGCGGACGGCGTCACGGACGTCCGCGCGACGGCACACCGGATGAGTCGCATATCCCACACCATTGAACCGCAGCCGCACCTGAAGAGGCTCTACAAGAAAGCCGCCAGGGCCCATCGGGCGCTCTACCCGGCCCTGCGCAAGGTGTTCCCGACCATCGCGGAGCTGCGGGAGTCCGCCGACTGACCACTGACCACGCAGGGGGGTGCCGGCCGGCACCCCCTGCGCTCCAGCCTCAACCATCGCATCAAGAGGCCCCAGCAGCCGAGGTCCCGGGGTACGAGGCGTTTCGTATACGATATTGGAATGAATGAGCACCTCCTGCATGGCAAGCCCGTCAGCGACGAGCAGATACAGGCCTGGGCAGATGAGGCCGAGGCAGGATACAACCTCGCACGCCTCCCCCAGTCTCACCGGGGCCGCCCCCCGGTGGGTGACGGCCCCGGCACCGTCGTTCCCGTACGACTCGACGCCGCCACCATCGCGGCTCTCACCGCCCGCGCTGAGGCTGAAGGCATCCAGAACCGCTCAGATGCGATCCGGGCCGCGATACAAGCCTGGACGCACGTTGCCTGACCTCCACAAGCCCGCACGAAAACACTTCCGTCGCGACCGGCTCGACGATGAAGCAGTCCACCACGCCACCTGCGCATGTGCTGCTTGCACGTGCGCTAGATGAAGACGATGCTCCTCGTCGCTGGCTGGTGATCGGAAGTGATCCAGCCGGTCGTCTCCTAGAGCTCGTGGTCCTGGTCTACGACGATGGCTACGAACTGGTCATCCACGCGATGAAAGCCCGGCCGCAGTACCTGGGCACATTCTGAGCCTCCAGAACATAACAACACCCATGCCACTCAGAGAGCCATTCGAGGCACCCATCCCGAGCCACCGGTGATACGAGCTGACGTGGTCAGGGGCCAAGCAGCGCCAGTGGCACGACGGCGACACCATCGCCACGACGGTAGGCGTGAGTGCCGGTGGTGATCACGACAAGATCGCTCACATCATCAGGGAGTTGATCACGAAGCCACAGCAGGTGCCGCACATCACTGTCCGCGACGGCTGCCGAGAGCTTCACCTCACAGGCGATGATCCGGCCGTCACGTCCCTCGACGACGAGGTCGATCTCGTGGTCGCCGTTGCGGGTGCGAAGATGGCCGACGTGTGCACGGATGGCCTCAGCCGCGACCCGCACTGTGAGCGTTGCCAGGGACTCGAACAGCGGGCCAGCCAGGTGCGAGCTGCGTGGAGTCATCATGGATGCCGCTGTGGCTCTCAGCAGGGTTGCGGCCAGCGCGGGGTCCGCCAGTTGATGCTTGGGCGCCTGTTGCAGCCGAGCGAAGGGATTGCCGTTCGGGCTCCAGCCGGGAACAGGATCCAATAACCACAGCTGTGTCAGGTGGTCCCGATATACCAGGGTGGTGTCCCGAGTCGGCCGACTGCCATCTCCTGCTGTCGCGGTGTCCAGCAGCTTGGAGTAGGCGGTGGTCGTCGACGAGGCCGCGGCATAGGCGGCGAGCCAGCGTCGCAGAGTTTCAGGACGGCGCACGGCATAGCCTGTGTCAGGTAGATCCCGGTCGATGACCCGCTGCACATAGGCGCGGAGCTGATCGGAACGCAGCTGGCGACCAAGCCCCATCATTCCCGGGAAACCGCTGGCCTCTATGGCCTCCAGATAGTCGGGAAGCATGAATGATGTCTTCCCACCGATCTCCCCCGAACACGGTGTCTCCGTCTCGAACAGCTGCCGCAAAGAAACAGTCGGGGCAATCCCACCGCGCTCATGGAGTGCCATGGGACGCATCCGAAGCGACAGGATGCGCCCAGCCCCACTGTGCGTTCCCTGCCCTGTGGCAGGCGTGGCGGATCCGGTGAGCAGAAAACTGCCAGGGGGCGCACCGTCGTCGACGCTACGGCGCACGAGGTCCCATACCTCAGGCATGCGTGACCACTCATCAAGCAGTGTTATGCCGGGAGCCAAGAGGCCATCCGGGTTGGCGGCGACCAGAGCACGCTGGTCGGCTCGATCCAGCAGATACCGATGGGTAGCGCGCTGAAGAGCGGTGCCCGTCTTGCCGACGCCCTTTGCCCCATCAAGTGCAATCGCAGACGCTTGAGGCAGATAGTCGTCCAACAGCTTGTCAACAGTGCGTGGCAGGTACACATCCCCTCCTAGTCGACGTTTAGCACAGTTTCTAGTCGACATCCAGCAGGACTTCTAGTCGACATCCAGCAGGACTTCTAGTCGACATCGAGCCGGCGAGCGGATGAGCCCATGGTCGCACTTGGTGGAGGTGGTCACGCACCGCTACGGGTCGCTCCTCAGTCTGGGACCTCGCTTCGTTCACCTCACTGACGGTGCGCCCAGTAGCACGGTTTCGCTCGGCCGCCTTGGCGCAGCATCCGTCTGCAAGCCGCCTTCTGCTGACGAACGTCCGACACGCGGCACTAGGCTTCCGCCATGGAGAGACGCAAGAGCAGCCGTGACGGCGCACGAAATCCCCGGCCGGAGGGGGAGCAGCAGATCGACGGTGAGCTGCGCTTGCCCCCAGCAGCCCTGTTGGCCGCTGCCGGGCTTGCGCAGGCCGTCATGTCCCGGAACCGGCGTACGACGCCATGGTCGCTGGCGGCCAGTCTCCCGATCCTCGGGGTCTCTGCGTGGATGCTGGCCGGAAGCCTGAGGGCCTTTCTGCGCAAACAGACCACTGTCAACCCCCATGAGGTGGGAAAAGCTGAGTCCCTGGTGGTGGATGGCCCCAATCGATTCACGAGAAATCCCATGTATGTGGGAATGACTGGGATGCTGCTGGCTCACACGGTGGCGCGTCGCCACGTGTCGTCGCTCTTGCCCACATTCGCGTTCTGGTGGCTCATCGACCGCTGCCAGATCCCGGCGGAGGAAAGCGCCTTGGAGGACCGCTTCGGGCACGAATACCGCGACTACCAACGACGAGTGCCTCGCTGGCTGTGCCGACGGCCACCCCACGACCACGGCAGTATGGGGGCATGCAGCCCGCCATTCTCCTGACGCTGTTTCTCCTAGGCTCCGCCCTCTTGGCTCTCGTCATGCCGATGGTCATCGCGCTGGGTTCTCTGATCATGCATGAGCGTCTCCGCAGGCGCGCGTTGAGCAAGCATGGGTGGGAGGCTGTTCGCGGGCCTGCTCTCGCACTCACCCGGGGACTCAACCTGCCGCCGTTCGGCATCGGTTTCGACCGTCACGCGCGGGACGCCATTCGCGGTACCGCCGGCGACCAGACGCCGTTCATCGCTTTCGTCTACAGCTGCACGCACTGGTCCGACGACGGCTACGTGGTGCGCATGCCGCTTCCCCAGCCCTACCCACCAGGCGAGGTGGACGCCCTGGGGCGCTCGGGCAGGCTTCCGCTGGGCGCGGCTTCTGCGCGCTGCGGTGCGGCGCTGGCCACTGCCCCCGATCCGCAGGTGGCTGCCGCCTATGGGAACGCCCTGGCTCCCCATCTGAGTGGGCCGTGGCGCATCAGCGTCGATCATCAGGATCTGGTGCTGATCGGTGCTCCGCGACAGGTCAAGGCCCTGGCGGCGACCGTCGAGGCGCTGGCCCGAGCCCGGGCTGCTTTGCTGGCTCTGCCTCGCGAGCAGTTCACCGGCCCTCCCCCGCCGCCCGGGTTGAGCGTCTACGGCCACGAGGACTGGGGGTACGCAGCGCGCGATGATGCTCGCCTGGCTCAGGTGATCCACGTAACGGAGGGTGATGGGCATCAGGCGAAGGACGTCATCTGGGGGCGACGGGAGAATGTCTCCTTTGTGCGGTTGACGCACATCTGGCAGACCGGGACGGCGAGGTCCGGCCCGAAGGGAATGCTGCACAGCGTCAGCACGCAGCATCAGGAGCAGCTGTGCGAGTTCCACCTGGGTTTCCCGTTCATCAACCTGTCTGTCAACAGGCAGCCCATGGGGTCGGGGCTGAAGTCCGCAGGGGAGGACGTCGCTCAGCGTTTCACCGTCAGCAGCCCCAGCCCCCTCTTCACCTCCGACATGGTCAGCCAACGCCAGATGGAGTACCTCATGGACTGGAATCCCGACGGGTTCACCATCACAGACGGCCGCGTCCGCTTCACAGGAGAGCACCCCTGGACCCCGCAGGAGATCGAGAAGACGCTGGCCTTCCTCATCGGCTTCTTCGACCGGGCCCCGGACCTCGCCCGGAAGGAGCTAGACACCTGACCCAGGCCAGCCCCGAAGACCACCAAGTAGCAGAGCCCAGCACCACCGCCCCCTTCCCAAGAAACACCACAAACAACCCAATTCACAAAAGCAAATTCACCCACCTGGGAGAGCAAAACCCCTAGTCAGCAAAGACATGGGGAGCTCAACCCATGAAAAAACTTAGCAATCCGAGAAAACAGCTGTTAATCTTCAAGCGAAAACACAGAAACCGGAGTTTCACACTCAACAGAACGTAGGGGGATCAGGCATCATGATGACAAATCTTACGGATAGAAGGTCATCCAAGTTACTGCGCCTACCGTCAGGAAATCTTCCCCTTGGATGAATACGCCATGCCCTTCAGGGGATTTGCGTCCTGAATTCATAACAGTTAGTGCGCTTGGCGCAGATTTGCATCTAGCGGAAGGGAAATCAGCTGCATGGATGGGTTAAATATCGTTGCCGGGGATCTTGAGTTTCTAGCAAAATCCGATGAGACGCTTGGGGATGATCTCAAAAAGGTCGATATCAAGGGTCCCATGGAAGATGCTAAAGAGGGCATGCCAGGTTCAGAATCGGCAAAGATCATACCTGAGGTCACCAAAGAAATCACACAAAGATATGCAACATTGTCCCTACATTACCGTTGCCAACGAGGCTTATTCACAGCTGCTAGCAACTGGGCTCCGACAAGGCGTTTCGCTGCTTCTGGCACC
>ERZ1023282.677-NODE-677-length-15967-cov-5.152401_pt1 | contig 15967 bp, 22 predicted proteins | sample MGYA00521262_ERZ1023282 | MGnify/ENA primary metagenome ERZ1023282 (study PRJEB32759, sample SAMN07749867) | skin metagenome | biome: transportation; feature: city; material: polyester macromolecule | host: Homo sapiens | place: Hong Kong:KT line | collected... | reverse complement strand
TGCGCACGTCGGCGGGGTTGATTTCCACTTCAAAGCTGTCGTCCACTTCGGGATATACGAACACGGACGCGAACGACGTGTGGCGTTTGTTGTTCGAATCGAATGGCGAATAACGCACCAGACGGTGTACGCCGGTTTCGGTACGCAGCAGACCGTAGGCATATTCGCCTTCCAAACGGATGGTGGCGTTGTTGATGCCGGCAATTTCGCCGTCGTCCTGTTCCACCACTTCCACCTTAAAGCCTTTGCGTTCGGCATAGCGCAGGTACATGCGCAGCAGCATGCCTGCCCAGTCTTCGGCTTCCGTGCCGCCCGCGCCTGCGGTGATGTCGATAAAGCAGTTGTTCGGGTCGGCAGGCTGGTTGAACATGCGCTTGAATTCCAAATCCGCCATTTGTTTTTCCAGTCTGGCCACGTCGGCAACGATGGCGGTAAAACCGTCTTCGTCATTCTCTTCCACCACCATGTCGATGAGTTCGCGGTTGTCGGCGATGCCGTTTTCGATGTTTTCCAGCGTCAATACGATGCCTTCCAACAGTTTGCGCTCTTTGCCGATGTCTTGGGCGCGCTTGGGGTCGTTCCACAATTCCGGGTCTTCGGACAGGCCGACCACTTCTTCCAAGCGTTCTTTTTTGCCTTGGTAATCCATATAGGCGCGGATGTCGGTGTTGCGTTGCGCCAGGTCGTTCAGCTGGTTGTTCAGTTGGTTGATTTGTTCGGGTTGCATATAATTTCCTAAATCTTTCAATAAATTATTTTTATGCTGCGTTGTTTTTAAAGTGCAGGCTGCTTTTTCTGCCGGCGGATGCACTCTGCCAAAGCGGGCAAATCGCGTTGCGTCAAACCCGTGCCGGCGGTGCAGAAGAAGACTTTGCCGGCATGACGGTCAAAATAGCTGCGGCAGTCGTCCAGTGCCAGCCACGGCTCGTGTTCGCACAGGTGGTCTTCCAGATAGCACAAAATTTCCTGTTCGCGCTCGGCAATAGGCGATGTGGCGACATATTCGGGCGTTTTGCCGACAATGCGGGCGTGGAAATCGGCGGAAAACGGCACGCGGAGTTCTTCCAGGCTGCGGTTGTGCCGCCAAGTGGACGAGACGACGAATTGGATGTCGGCAAATTCCGGCTGCCGGAAAAATGGCTCGAACACGGAAAGCTGGCGGAACATTTGCTCGGCGCGGAATGCGTAGGAGGAATGCAGCACGCCGTCGAAATCTAAAAAAATCAGCATGGTGATGCGGCGTTTATTCGCGGTGATAAGGGTGGTTCTGCAAAATGGAGACGGCACGGTACAGTTGTTCGGTCAGCAGCACACGCACCATGCCGTGCGGCAGCGTCAGGCTGGAAAGGCGCAACATCAGCCGCGCTTTCTGTTTGAGCACGTCGGTCATGCCGTCTGCTCCGCCAATGACAAAGCAAACGTGTTCGCCGTCCTGCTGCCAGCGCTGCATATATTGCGCCAGTTCCACTGATGTGGGGGCTTTGCCGCGTTCGTCCAGCACCACCAGAAAGGCGTTGTCCGGCAGTGCTTCCAAAATGCGTTTTTCTTCGGCGGCCATGCCTTGCGCGGCATTCACGCCGGCGCCGCGTTTTTCGGGTTTGATTTCTTTAAGCGTGTATTGCACGTCACGGCCGAAGCGTTTGGCGTATTCCTGCACGGCTTCGTCCACCCAGCGCGGCATTTTGTTGCCCACGGCCAATACGGTGATATTCATTCGGCTTTATTCTTCTCGGTGCAGCTGCTGCACCCAATAGGTGATTTGGCGGAGGATATAAGTGCTGGCGGGATGCTCTTCGTCATAGCTTTTCAGGCAGACGAACAGGGCTTTGCCATAAGCGGACAAGGCGGCTTCGATTTGCCCTTGCGCGGCACAGTGTTCCGCCGTGAGCAGCCAGAAATCGAGCCACAACGGGTGCATTTCGCCCACACTACCGCACAAAATACGCTCGGCTTCGGCCAAATGCGCCTGCGCTTCGCCGTATTGCCGCTGCATATCGTAACATTCCGCCAGCCGCCATTGCGCCACGGCCACATACGGGTGCAGGCTGCCCAGTTGTTCGCGCAAAACCGCATCGGTGCTGCGCAAAACGGATTGCGCTTCGGCAACATAGCCCTGCTTGGCGTATTGTTCGGCAATTTGGGTGTAGGTATAGGCGGTTTCCGCGTGGTGCATGCCGTGCAGGCGTTCGAACATAGCGGCAGCCTGCTCCAACAGCGGCAGCGCTTCCCCAAAGGTTGCAGGCCGCATGGCATTGATGTTGCCCTGCAAACGCAAGGTGTGGGCAATATCGTCGTGGTCGGCGTGTTCGCCGTAATGGCGGCATTGTGCCGAATACACTTCGGCGGCCTGTTCGGCGGCTTGCTGCCATTTTCCTTGGCGGCACAAGGCTCTGGCGTAATAAAACTGTGCTTTCAGCGCTTCGGACGGCGCATCGGCGCGGTGGCGGCGGAACAGTTGGACGCTTTGGCGCAACAGGGTTTCAAACGAGGCGTATTCGCCCTGCGCTTCGTGCCACAAGCCCAAGTTCATCAGGCAGCCTGCACTTTCCCAACTGTTGTCGCCGTATTGCGCCTGCACTTGGCGATAGGTCTGCATAACGGCTTCTTTGGCTTCGTCCAAACGGTATGCCGAAATCAGGCGGCGTTCATGCTGCCATTGCGCTGCAAGTTCCGTAGTGTCCATTATCCGCGTTGCACATCAGTTGTCGGCGGCGTGCCAGGGCTTGGTCGCGCCTGCGTGGAAAGACGGTTTTTCGCCGCCCCACAAAGCTTCGATGTCGTAGAAATCGCGCACGGCCGGCAGCATCACATGCACCACCAATTCATCGGCATCCACCAGCGCCCATTCGCCGCTGTCCTGGCCTTCGCTGCTCAAAATGGCGAAACCGGCTTCTTTCAAATCCACGGCCACATTGTTGGCCAAGGCTTTCACTTGGCGCGTGCTGTCGCCGCTGGCAATAATCATGCGCGAAAACAGCGAGGTTTTTTCGCTGGTATCCAAGACGATAATGTCTTTGGCTTTCACGTCTTCCAATGCGTTCACGGCAATATCGACCATTTTCTGTATGGCCTGCAATTCTTGTTCAGTCATCATTATTCGTTAAACTTTTGAGAAAATGGCGCATTATAGCGTATTTATGTCAAAGCAGCCTGCACTTTGTTGCGGCGGGGAACGAAAAGCAGCCTGCACCTTTATTTATAGTGGATTAAAATAAAAATGAGACAAGGCGGCGAGCCAACGCCGTATCATTGCAATTTTCATCCACTATGATTCCCGATACAGCCCGTGTTGCAGAATATACTGCCGCACGGCGGACGGCACATCGTTCGATATATCTGCGCCCGCCTGAATTTTCCGCCGTATTTCGGTGGAGCTGACCGCCATTTCCGGCGCATTCAGAAAGTGCAGGCTGCCTGTTTTGAGCGCATCGGCCGCATAACCCTGCAATACCGCGGGCAGCTGCCGCAACGACTGCCCCGGCCGCGCCGCCACCGCTATCGACACCTGCCGCACCAAAGCCTGCCAGTGTTTCCATGTGTGCAGCGTCATAAAGCTATCCATGCCCATCAGCCACCACCATTGCGCATTGGGATAAATCTGCTTGAAAATCTGCACAGTATCAATGGTGTAGGTTTTCCCTTCGCGCACCAAATCCACATCGCTGGCCGCAAAGCGTGCATCCAGTTGCGTAACACATTGCACCATCTGCCAGCGGTGCTCCCTGCCCACATCGGCATGGGCTTTATGGTACGGATTGCCCGCCGGCACGAACAGCACGCTGTCCAACGCCAATTCGTCGGCAAAGGCGCGCGCCATCGCAACATGGCCGCAGTGCAGCGGATTGAAGCTGCCGCCGAAGAGTCCGATTTTCTGCATTCGATTCATTTCATTGCCAAAAAAGAAAAAATAAGCCGAACCAAGTTCAGCTTATCGGGAATCCTGCTTATTTTTCCACAAACTGGCCATACGCCATAATGCGGTCAAAGCGGCGTGTCAGCAATTCGTCCACTGGCATGTCCTGCGCGGTGCGCAACTGCTCTTCCAGCACGGCTCTCAGGCGTTTCATCAGTTCGGGATAATCGCGGTGCGCGCCGCCCAAGGGCTCTTCAATCACTTTGTCCACCAGATTGAGTTTTTGCAATCGATCGGCGGTGATGCCCAACGCGGCGGCGGCATCGGCGGCTTTTGCGGCGGTTTTCCACAGAATCGATGCGCAGCCTTCGGGCGAAATCACGGAATAAGTGGAATATTGCAGCATGTTCACATAATCGCCCACCGCAATCGCCAACGCGCCGCCGGAACCGCCTTCGCCAATCACGGTGCAGATAACGGGCACGCGCAGCTTGGTCAGTTCGTACAGGTTTTTGCCGATGGCTTCGGACTGGTTGCGCTCTTCCGCGCCGATGCCGGGGTATGCGCCCGGGGTATCGACAAACGTGAGCACTGGCAGGCGGAATTTTTCTGCCAAGTGCATCAGCCGCAGGGCTTTGCGGTAGCCTTCGGGGCGCGGCATGCCGAAATTGCGGCGGATTTTTTCTTTGGTATCGCGGCCTTTTTGATGGCCGATCACCACCACGCTTTGTCCGTTAAAGCGCGCCAAACCGCCCACGATGGCATGGTCGTCGCCGTAATGGCGGTCGCCGTGCAGTTCTTGGAAATCGGTACACAGCGCGGCAATATAGTCCAGCGTGTACGGCCGCTGCGGATGGCGGGAAATTTGCGAAATCTGTGCGGGTGTGAGCTTGTTGAAAATGGATTTGGTCAAATCCATGCTTTTTTTCTGCAAACGGGAAATCTCATCGGAAATATCGACCGCCGAATCGTCATGCACCAGGCGCAACTCTTCGATTTTATTGTTCAATTCCGCAATGGGCTGTTCAAAATCCAAAAAAATAGGTTTCATAAAAATCTCGCAACGGTTCGGATAGGCGGATTATAACGCCTTATGCCGTATTTGGGTAATCACTCTATAAACATGTGCAGGCTGCCACCCTATTGCCCTGCCCAACAATGGGGGCTATCATACACCGCTTGCCCGTGTGCCGCACGGTTTCAGGCAAAAGCAGCCTGCACTTTCTATTGATATACGCACCATGAATGCCAACAACTCCAAACCCATCGGCGTTTTCGATTCCGGCGTGGGCGGCCTCACCGTCGTCCGCGCGCTGATGGAGCGCCTGCCCAATGAAAACATTGTCTATTTCGGCGACACCGCGCGCGTGCCTTACGGCGTGAAATCACGCAACACGATTGAAGATTTTTCGCTGCAAATTGTCGATTTCCTGCTGCAAAACCAAGTCAAAGCTCTGGTGATTGCCTGCAATACGATTGCCGCCGTTGCCGGAGCCAAAGTGCAGCAGATGGCCGGCAACATGCCTGTGCTGAGCGTGATTGAAGCTGGGGCGCAGGCTGCATTGGCCACCACGCGCAACAACCACATCGGCGTTATCGCCACCAACACCACAGTGAACAGCAATGCCTATGCCCGCGCCATCCACGCCCACAATCCCGACACGCGCATCCTGTCGCAAGCCGCGCCGCTGCTCGTGCCGCTGGTGGAAGAAGGCTGGCTCGACCACGAAGTGACGCGGCTGACGGTGCGCGAATACCTGAAACCGCTTTTGGCCGACAAAATCGACACCTTGATTTTGGGCTGCACGCATTATCCGCTGCTCAAACCGCTCATCCGGCAGGAAGCGCCGCACATCGAACTGGTCGATTCGTCCACCACCACCGCCGAAGCCACCGCGCAGGCACTGGCCGCCGCGCAACTGCTCAACACGCAGCCCTGCACGCCCGACTACCGTTTCTACGTGTCCGACATCCCGCTGCGCTTCCAAACCATCGGCGAACGCTTTTTGGGCCGCAGCCTGGAACAAATTGAAATGATGCGGCTGGGCTGACGGGCAACGCCTGCGCTTCAACGTGCAGGCTGCTTTTTCGGCTGCCGAATCCGCTTGTAAAAAGCAGCCTGCACATTTAAAATCCGATACGATTCTATGGCTTACATAGGATTACATCCCTCACGATTCATCACTGCAAAGGAAATCGATATGTTCGTCAAAACCCTTTTGACCATCGCCCTGATGGCCGCACCGCTGGCCGCACAGGCACACGGCCAGCACCATTCCAAACCACTGGCATTTGAAGAGCTGCCGCAAAACTGCCAAGCGCACTTCAAACGCGCCGAAGCCTGCTACGCCAAAGCCAGCGGCCCGACCGCCGAATTCCACCGCGGCAACACCAAAACCCTGCTCGACGCCATGCCTGCCGCCACACCGCAGCAACGCGAGCAATTATGCACCATTGCCGACCGAGAATTTGCCGCCAAGGCCAAAGCGCTGCATTGCGAATAAGCCAAGCCGGTCAATATAAATAAAGTGCAGGCTGCTTTTGAAGACAATCCAAAAGCAGCCTGCACTTTTATTGTATTGTGTTTCGAATCAAACGTGGAAGCTCTCGCCGCAGCCGCAGCTTTCCTTCACATTCGGGTTTTCAAATTTGAAGCCTTCCTGCAAACCGTCTTTGGCATAGTCCACCTGCGTGCCGTCCAAATAAACCAAACTTTTCGGATCGACAAACACTTTCACGCCGTCCTGTTCGAACACTTGGTCTTCGGGCTGGATGTCGTCCACAAATTCCAGCGTATAGGCCATGCCCGAGCAGCCGCTGGTTTTCACGCCGATGCGTACGCCTTCGCCTTTGCCGCGTTTGGCGATGAAATTGCGGATATGGTCGGCGGCGTTTGAGGTAATCGTAATCATGGTGTTTTCCTCGTGATGATGAATGAAGTTACGGGTAGTTGCAGGCTGCTTTTGGAGGGCGTCAGCCTGCGGTTTATGCGTTTACAGGCTGGTAAAGAATGCCACAATGCCCAATACCACGCCGGGTACGTTGGCAACGATAATCGGCCAGTTGCGCGGTTTTAAAAACAGGCCGTATGCCACCCACAGCGTGCAGTTCACGGCGGCGGCAAGCGGCTGCCACGGCGAGCCTTTCGCGCCGGCCAGATTGGCTTGGATTTGCGGGATATAGGCCACATACATGCACACGGCGGTGATGGTGGCGACAACGGATAGGATTTTAATGGATTTTTCGTTCATTATTTTTCCTTTCGCGGATGGTTATAATTTGAATGATAACAGATTTTAACAGTGCAGGCTGCTTTCGGCACGTTCAGGCTGCCTGCCGCCGCTTTGCCCAATCCACGGCAGCCTGCATGGCGGCGCGTGCCTGCGGGCTGTTTTTCCAGCAGGTGCTGCCGGTGAGCGCCGCGCCCTGTTGCAGCATATCGTCCACATCGGCGGCGGCGAGCTTGGCCACGTCGTCCAAGCCCATTTGTTGCAGGCGTTGCAGCACGGTTTTGCCGATGCCTTTTTCGGCGAGCAGGGATTGGGTTTCTTCTTGGCTGAACATAGGTTTGCTCCTTATTCGTATTTCGCAGGGCTTGGGGTGCAGGCTGCCTGCAACGGCTTATTGCCCCTGCGGCGTGATGATATGCACATCGCGCTGCGGGAACGGGATGTTGATTTTGGCGGCGCGCAGGTTTTCCACCACCTGCTCGTTCAGCCCGAAGCGGAACGCGCCCAAATTGGCTTCGTTTGTCCATGCCCACAGTGTGATTTCAATGGCGCTGTCGCCCAGATTGGTTACGTGTGCCACGGCTTCCCTGCCCGCCGTCTGCACGCACAGCGGGTGTTCGGTGGCGGCTTTCAGCACGGCGGCTTTGGCGGCCTTCAAATCGCAGGCGTAATCCACGCCCACCACCACTTGGGCGCGGCACAGCGGGTCGGAAGAGCGGTTCACGATGCTGTTGCCCATCACCACGCTGTTGGGCAGGATAACTTCTTCGTTGTCCGGCGTGTGCAATGATGTCTGTACCATTTTGATTTCGCTCACCGTGCCTTCAAAGCCGTTCACTTTGATGAAGTCGCCCACTTTGAACGGGCGGAACAAGATAATCAACGCGCCGGCGGCAAAGTTCGACAGTTGGTCTTTCAGCGACAGGGCAACCGCCAAGCCCGCGCCGCCGATTAAGGCGGTCACCGATGTGGTGGGGATGCCGAGTTTGCCCAGCGCGGCGATGATAACCAAGATAAGCAGGCCGACATTGGCCACGTTGCCGAGGAAGCTGACCAGCGTCCTGTCCACTTTGGCGCGGGTCAGCGCGGCCTTCATCAGGATAACGAGATAGGTAACGATCCATTTGCCGATAAGGAAAATCGCCAACGCGGCCAGCAGGTTGGTGCCGAACGACATACCGATTTCGGCCAGCCGCTGCCAACCGGAAAGGGAAGAGAGTTGGTCTAGGTTGATATCCATATTGCCCATAATATATTACTACTCCATTGATGTGTATTGAAATTTTTTGATGCAGGCTGCTTTTTATCCGTCCATATAGGGATTTCAGCCTTCGTATTTCGTTATCGAGATTTTGCCGTCGTCGTATTCCGCCAAAAACACCGTGCCAACCTCTTCAATGCCCTGCGCTTTCAGCTCTGCCAGCAGCCAGTCTTCGTCTTTGTCAATCATTTCCAGCGTGGCGTGCTGGATGCTGCCGTCCGTAACCAGCGGATATTTCGGATTTTCTTCGCCAAATGAGGTTACGATGAGCTGGCCGTCCTGCTCAAGAATGGCCTGTTTGACATCTTTCACTGTATAAATGCCCTGCATCCGCAGTTTGAACGCCAAATCGTTGGCCGAAAGGCCTATTTTACGCGCCGCCGCCACATCGATTTTACCGCGCGAAATCAGCATCACGGGCCGCCCGTCCACCAGCCGTTTGACCAGGCTGTTGTGCTTTTTCAGCCAGCGCAGCGACAGCACCGCCGCAAACCAAATCGCCAAAATCAGCATGAACACGGGCACGGAAATATCGGCGTTGTATATAACGCCGCCGACAATCCCGCCGAGCACATAGTTCTGCACTTGGTCGGTGGCGGAAGCGGGGGCGAGGTTGCCCTTGCCAGTCAGGTTGATGACCAACACCAGCGCCAGCAGGCCGAGGACGAGTTTCAGGGCGACGATGATGTAAAACATGGTGTGTGCGTACCTTCGTAAAATTTTATTTTTTATAGGGCAAAGAAGTGCAGGCTGCTTTTGGGCATTGTTGTCCCGTTTTGAAAGCAGCCTGCACCGTTTATTTTTGAAATTTGCGCTTTCAGGCTGCCTGAAAACACCCCGCCCCGCCCTACGCGCCGCCGTCCAACACCAGCCGCATCACCGACACGGTTTCGCCGTTGTGCGGCAGCGTTTCAATTTCGCGCCAGCCGTATTTGGCGTACACCGCCTGCACGTCGGGCGTGTAGAGATAGAGTTCGGGCAGGCCGAGCCGCCGCGCTTCAAGCAGGGCGTGTTCCACCAGATGCCTGCCCACGCCGCGCCCGCGTGCTTCTGGTAGCACGAACACGTCGCCCAGCCAGTATTCGTATTGCGGCAGCACGGCGATGTCGTGCCGTTTCAGCGCGGCCGAGCCGAGCAACCGCCCGCCGTCCACCGCCAGCCAGGCAAGCGGCAGGTCGTTGCCTTCCAAGCAGCGGGCGTAATAGGCGCGGATTTTTTCCACGTTCTGCCACGGGGCGAAGTCGTGCCATTCGGCGTGCAGGGCGTGCGCGAGGGTGTCGATGTGCTGCGGCTGTTCCGCCAGCGGGACGATGTTTATCGGCAAAATGGCCTCCAAGGGAGCAGGCTGCCTGAACCTTTATCCGGCCTGTAACAGACGCATTGCGGTGCAGGCTGCCTTTGGGGCTTTCGGGTTACCTAAAAACCGTTAGGCGGCGAAGCGGTCATACACGGCATCAATATCGGCGCAGGCGCGTTGAACCGCTGCTTCCCGATTATCACCCGATGTGCCTTCGGCGCGGACGGTGTCCACAGAAGCGAAACCCAAGAAGCCGCCGAGCAGGGATTTCAGGTAGCTTGAAGCGAAATCCATCTGCGCCATCGGACCTGCGGAATAAACGATGCTGCTGGCTTGCAACAGCAGCACTTTGTGCGCGCCCATCAGGCCTTGCGGTGCGCCGTCTTCGCCGAAACGGAAGGTTTCGCCGGCCACGACCAGATTGTCCAGCCAGTCTTTCAGGCGGGCGGGGATGCTGAAGTTGTACATCGGATAGGCGATAACGAGACGGCGGGCGGATTTCACTTGGTTCACCACCGACATCATCCGAGCAAATAACGCTGCCTGTTCCGCATTCGGCTGCTGCCTTTGGAACACGGTGGCGATAAACATTTCCACCGCAGCCTTGTCCAACGGCTGGATGTCGGTTTCCGCCAGATTGACGGTTTGCACGCTGCCTGCGGGCAGCTTGGCCAGCAGGTGGGCAACCATGCGGTTGGTGGCGGACATGGATGAATGCGGATTGGGATGGGCGTTGATAATCAGGGTATCGGTCATTTTGAAGGTCTTTCTGTAAATTGAAAAACTGGGTTGCTATGGATTTATCGGTTTCAGGCTGCCTATTTCAGCTGACTGTCCTTGCTGCCGCGCCGGTTGTAGGCAGCCTGAAAACGCTGTTGCTTGTCTGCCTCTTCTTGGCAGGCAATGCACAACTGCACGCCGGGTAGGGCGCGGCGGCGGGCTTCGGGAATCGGCTCGCCGCATTCGGCGCATTCGCGTGCACTTTCGCCAGAGGGCAGGTTTTGCCGGGCGGCAGCCAGTGCGTCGTCCAAATTGGCGTCGATTTGCGCCTGTTCCGCGCCGTCGGGTGACCAGCCGCCGGCCATATTACGCGCCTTTTTTCTTTTTATAGTCCGCCACGGCAGCTTTCACCGCGTCTTCCGCCAAAATCGAGCAGTGGATTTTCACGGGCGGCAGTTCCAGTTCTTCGGCGATTTCGCTGTTTTTGATGGCCAGCGCGTCGTCCAGGCTTTTGCCTTTCACCCATTCGGTAATCAGGCTGGACGAGGCAATGGCGGAGCCGCAGCCGTAGGTTTTGAATTTGGCGTCTTCGATGATGCCTTGGTCGTTCACTTTGATTTGCAGGCGCATCACGTCGCCGCAGGCGGGCGCACCCACCATGCCGGTGCCGACGTCGCTGTCGTCTTTGTCGAACGTGCCGACGTTGCGGGGATTTTCGTAATGGTCGATGACTTTGTCGCTGTATGCCATGATGTGTTTCCTTGTATTTTTAGCAGGTTAGTAAAATTTTTGGGGTGCAGGCTGCTTTTTGCGCCTACGGTTGCGGGGTAACGGTTTCCACCTTGATTTGCCCGTCCGGCTGCTTGTGCGTGCGCACATAAGGCGCGGATGATTTCTGCGCGCGGGCTTCAGGGCGCGTATCCATATAGTCGGGCGCGGCGCAGGCGGCCAGCGCGGTTGCGCCGATAATCGTTAAGAGCAGGTGTTTCATTTCAGTCTGCCTTTAAATTTTGCACGCGCCGCCTTCGCAGCCGTCGTCGTTTTCGGAATCGACACCGCCTTCCACGGTAACGCCGTCAAAGCTGTCGAAAAGCGCGTCCAAGTTGTCGAAATCGTCTGTGGTTTGGTCGTTCATGGTTATTCCTTTGTGTGTGCAGGCTGCTTTTGGGCGGGGTAGCCTTGCCCGCGTAGGTATCTGGATATGCCGTCAGGCGCAGGCTGCTTTTCCGGTTGCCTGAAAACGGATGTTTCAACTCAAATCAAATACCTGTATCGTCAAAACCGCTTCGGGCGGCAGGCCGCACAGGATTTCGGGGCGGCGCAGTTCCAAAGGTCGGTAACCGTACGACTGCATCAGCACGGTTTCGCCCTCGTCCGTTTCCATGAACACGGGCATGAAGTTGCTGTGCGGCGCATCGCCCTGCGGCGAGATTTTGCCGTCCAGAAGCCACGGGGCGACGTGCTTCGCCTGCGTTTGGTACACATTGGGATAGCCGCCTTTGTTTTCGGTCTGCACGGCGTGCCCTGCTTGGCAAAGTTCGTCCAGCCAGTCCGCGCCGCCAATGCCGCACTCCCACGAGGCGATGAGGTGCGGCTCTTGCCTGTCCGCATCGCTGAAAACGGTTATCTGCCAACCCAGCATAGTTTGCTCCTTGTGTGATTGGTTTGTCGGGTGCAGGCTGCCTGAAACAGCTTCACAGCCCATGTTTCCACGGCACTTCTTCGGCTTGGCCGTTTTGAATCTGCCACCATTTCTGGTTGGTGGTGGCGCTGCCCAGCCCGCCCAAATCCGCCTGCCAGCGCCCAGTTTTCAGGTAATCCAGCAGCGGCAGCAGTTCGTTGCGGTATGCCAGCGTGTCGATTTCGCATAAATCCAGCCCGGTGTAAAGGCAGGTTTTCAGGCCGTTCTGCTTGGCCAGCGCCAGATGTTGCAGCAGGGAGCGGATGTGCCATTCGCCGCCCAAAAACAGCACGCAGGAAAGCATATTGCGGTATTTGTCGATTTGTTGTTGCAGGTATTCCGCCGTCAGTTCTGTTTTGCGCGGCTGTCTGGCGGTTTCACTCCAACTGTCCGCGCTGTGGCAGCCTTTGCACATCAGCGGGCAGCCTGCAATCAGGAACGACAGGGCGATTTCGTCCGGCACTTCCTGAAAGGTAATCTGCTCGCTGACGAACAGCAGCGGTGCATCGGGGGCAACGCCGCCCCCGAACAGCTGCACAAACTGCGGTTTATGCACGGTGGTAGTGCCGCATGGCGTGTTCTTTGCGCCGCGCCCTGCTGAACGAAGACACGCGTTTCAGATATCCGATGACCCTTGTGGCGTGGTCCACGTTTTCCGTGCCGCACGAAGGGCAGCGGTACAGCGTGCGCTTGTCAATGTGTCCGCATTCGTTGCAGATGGTGGTGCGGACGTTGATGCAGAAATAGTTGCACCCCGTTTTCGCCGCCACATTGACCAGTTTTTTGTAGCCTTCCTGCGTCAGTTTTTCGTCCAGATTCAGGTGCAGCGCGGAACCGCCGTCCAAATAATCCACCAGTTCCCTGCCGTGCAGCAGGAATTTGTCCAGCGGGTTGATGAATTCGTCTTCCACCACATAGAAATAGGAATTGTAGCAGTCGCGCTCTTCTTTCACGCGGTAACCGTCTTTTTTGTCCCACTTCGCGTTTTTTGCGCCCAAATTTTCGGCCGGCACGAATTCGGTGTTGAATTTGTAGCCGTATTTTTTGGCGGCTTCCTGATTGGCGTGGTAGATGATTTTCAGTTTTTCCTGCACGAATTTGACGTATTCGTCGTTGTAGCCGACATGGATGCCCTGCGATTCCGCCGCTTCCACCATCCCGTTAATGCCGATGGTCAGGAATTGTTTGTCCAGTGTGATGAATCCCGCATCGTAAACAGGCAGCAGCCCGCCGGCTTTAAACTCTTCCATGATTTTGCGGTAGGCCACCTGATATTGGTGGATTTTTTCCACTTCCGCCGCCAAATCGCGTCCGTCCTGCACCAAACGGTTCATGTTGAGCGTAATCACGTTAATCGAACCCGTTGCCACGCCGCCCGCACCCAAAGTGTAGGAAAAGGTTTTGTCGGTGATTTCGTTGCGCAGTCGGCAGCACGAAGCCAGCGAATCGGCGTTTTCGGACAGATACATAAAAAACGAGTTGCCGTTTGCCAGCTCGTCGGCCACCATGTCGGCAAATTCTTCGTCCCGGCATTGGTTTTTGTCGGTCAGCAGCGCACAGGTCACGACAGGGAAGGTGAGCAGGGCTTTCTTGCGTTCTTCGTTAAACCATTTCAGGAAAAACGCTTGCAGTTTTTTGACGGATTCCCATTTCGGCCGGCTGAATGCTTCGTCCGGAAAGGCGAAGCTTTCAAACATCGATTCGAAATAATATTGGTCGTAAATGGAAATATTCCAAAACACGGACTGGTAATTGCGCGCGGCGGCAGGCTGGTTGATGGTGTACACCACCTGCTGGAAATAGCCCGCCAGTTGCGCGCCGACGGTTTTCCGTGCGATTTCGGTATTGCTGCCGAATGCCGGATTGGCGGTTTTCTCGGACAGCCTGTCCATATAGTCTTCGCCGAACTCTTTGCGGGCGAAATAGTCGAAATAGGCCAAAAATTCCACTGTCGCCACCGCACCGGCAAACTGCGAACTCACCGCGAAAACCAGATTGACGAACGAACCGCAGAACGAAGCCAGATTTTTCGGCGCTTTGGATTCACCGCCCAGCTGCGTAAGCCCGTTGAGCAGGAACGGATACATGGAAATGCTGGCGCAGTAGGGGCGCAGGCTGCTTTCGTCGTGCGCGTAGATTTCGTGGTTTTCCAGCTGCCGCACATATTCGTCTGCCAATTCCCTGCCGAACAGTTGGGTGATTTTGTCCGTCATCAGCCTGCGGTTCACCTGGATGAAATAGTCTTTCATCAATTCGGTTTCCAGCGTGGAAATGTTTTTCAGGGTAACGTTGGCATTGGCGTCCACCGTAGAACCGTCGGCGGGGTTGAACGCCTGCTTGTAGTTCTCGATAAAGTTGACTTTGTCCTGCAACTGGGCTTCGGACAATGAAGAAATCAACGACATTTTTAAATCCTCTTTTTTTACGGATTGCATCAACCGATATGCATCACGTCTCCTCCTTTTAGGATAGTGGCACATCTCCTCTTTTTCGGGCTGCCTGAAAGGAGAGAAGGCCGGGGATTTCAGGCTGCCCTACTTTGGGGTTTCCCCAGCCTGTATCTGTATTTGGGTATTTTGGGATTTGATAAGGGTTTTAAGTATGTCTTATTGTTAAAATATATTGTTTAGTAAAAGCAGGCTGCTTCAAAATCGAAGATTGTACAATCCAAACTTCACGCCATTATTCCAATACTAAAAAATATCCTTATTCCTATAGTAGGTTGTTCCCCCTATGAATATTGGTACACTCCATCCAATGACCAGCTTTGCCTATTCTTTAATTTGAGCATAGACGAATTTATCATCCATTATTTTTTGCCGTAGTGGGTATATAAAGACTTTTAATCAATTGCTCTTGCTTGGCTTTGAACTGCTCCAAACATTCGTCAAATTGCTTTTCAACAGTTTGACGAACCAAGGCATACCCACCTTTACGCCAATCCTCCAAGGAATGGCCGTCAGCTTCCTTAACACAAGAAAAATCCGGTTCTTTCACCCCACCCAAATTACTGAATGTCATGCGCAGATGTACTTCATTATGCAGCAAATATTTATCTCCTCCACTTAATTTTTCATACACCAAATAAAACCGGCCGGGCTGGATATAGATATTTTTAGCTATCCTCCCCTCATCCTGAACAGGTATTCCCGACACCCATGTCCGTATCTTTGGGGATAAATAATCGAAAACAGGATTAGGAAACTTTGGTTCTACCTCGCTGCCACGCAATTCATGTTTAGAAAAACCGTCAATCGATTGACTATTAAAAGAAAAAATGCTTGCAATGGTAGCCAACGTCGCTAAAGCTGTAGTACCAACCGTGTTCGACCTTTGGATAATCACCAAATTAGGTTCGCTGACTTCGCCTATGCTGAAACGGCTATTCCTAATATCATGAGGATGATATAGCCGATCGATTATCTTAACTTCTTGCCCCTTCAATGTAATAATATGAGTGGCAACATCAGTATAATCCTTACGATATGCTTCCTCCCTACGCGCCTTTTCCTCTTCAGGCGACAGCGGTTTGCTCGGCATAACGGAACATGCAGAAAGAGAAAGCGCAATTGAAAGAACGATTAAACTTGTTTTATTCATTTTGATCAGCATTTTAAAACGTTTTTAAACTAATAAATAATGTCCCAGGCTGCCTGAAACGCGAATCCAAGCATCCGCGTTCCATTTTGCCAAAGTGCAGGCTGCTTTTAATGCGCCGCCCATTCAATCGAGTTCAAATCAATCCCGTCTTTGAACATTTCCCACAGCGGAGACAGTTCGCGCAGTTTGCCGATTTTGGATTTGATCAGTTCGGCGGCGAATTTCACTTCTTCTTCGGTGGTCATGCGGCCGAAGGTGATGCGTAGGGACGAGTGCGCCAGTTCGTCGTTGCGGCCGAGCGCGCGCAGGACGTAGCTGGGTTCGA
>ERZ1023282.672-NODE-672-length-16011-cov-9.296440_pt1 | contig 16011 bp, 10 predicted proteins | sample MGYA00521262_ERZ1023282 | MGnify/ENA primary metagenome ERZ1023282 (study PRJEB32759, sample SAMN07749867) | skin metagenome | biome: transportation; feature: city; material: polyester macromolecule | host: Homo sapiens | place: Hong Kong:KT line | collected... | reverse complement strand
TCGCCCGACGGAAATCACCCAGGTGCAGGGACTCGTCGATGCCGTGCATACGCGAATCCGGGTCCGTGACGGCAGTCACCAACACCGTCGCCGATGGGAAGGCATGCTGCAAGTCGGTCACCAGCGGGATAGCGCCACCGGTGCCCATCTCGACGGGTTCCTGGCCCCACGCCAGCCTGAAGGCCTCCTTGGCAACGTCGGCCTTATCGCCAGTAAAGGGGACGACTCCCGGCTGCCCCAACTGGCCACGAGTCACCTTGATGTGAGCGCCAAACTCGATATGAGACTCTAAGTGCCTGACGAGGGCTTCCATGGCCTCACCAGCGTCCTGACCGGGAGCAACACGCAAACTGATCTTGGCTCTGGCGCTGGCGGGAAGGATGTTGATGGCATCCGCGACTGGAGTGGCATCAATGGCGATGACGGTCACCGACGGTTTGGTCCACATCTTCTCAACAGCGCGTCCCTGCCCGACCCATTGAACACCGTCGAGGACACCGGTCTCCTCACGCAGACGATCCTCCGGATAGTCCAGTTCGGGACCCGCGAATCCCTGCAATCCGTCAACGGTGACCTCACCGGACTCATCGTGCAGGGTTGCGATGAGGCGGCACAGAGTAGTCAAAGCGTCGGGAACGATGCCGCCGAACTGGCCGGAATGCAGGGCGTGGTCGAGGGTGGAAACCTCGACCACGCAGTCGACGACACCGCGCAGGGTGGTCGTAACGGATGGAACGCCCTGCTCCCAGTTGACCGAGTCGGCGACGACGATGACGTCGGCGGCCAGCTCGTCCTTGTGCTTGGCGATGATGGCCTCCATGGACGACGAGCCGATCTCTTCCTCGCCCTCAACGAAAAGGGTGACGCCGACCGGGGGTTTACCGTCGAGGGCACGAATGGCGGCCAGATGGGCCGCGACGCCGCCCTTATCGTCAGCGGTGCCACGGCCATACAGCCGCTCACCCTTCGTGGTGGCGACGAAGGGCTCGGTGTGCCACTCGTCGAGGTTACCGGTGGGTTGAACGTCACCATGGGAGTACAGCAGAACGGTAGGCTTGCCTTCAGGCGCCGGCCAGTGAGCGATGACGGCCGGCAGGCCATCGTTCTCGGTGACAACGGTGACGTCGGCGGCACCGGCTTCCTTGGCCGCGGCCGCAACGAACTCGGCTCCGGACCTCACATCGTCGGGCCGTTGAGAACTGACCGACCGGACTGCCACGTGACGGGTAAGTTGCTCAACAGCATCGTCGAAACCGGAATCAACCTTGGCAGACAGGTCCTTGAGAGCATGAGAAAGATCCATGGTCAAAGTCTAGAGCCGTTGACGTGACGGCTCGTCGGATTGTGAGGTGGTGGCGTGCTCGGGCTGCTCTATGCCTCAGGCAGTCGAGATGCTCATGGAAGCAGATTGAGGCCCAACCAACCCGACGGTCAGGCCACCATCGGTCAATCCCCGTGATATTTGCGGATGAGGGGGGCAAGGACGTCAATAGGCAGTGGGAACACCACCGTCGAGTTCTGATCGGCTCCCAGTTCTAGAAGCGTCTGCAAGTATCGCAGCTGCAAGGATGCCGGACTCTTCGAAAGCTCGTCGGCAGCCTGCCGCAGTTCTCCCGAGGCCTGCATCTCACCCCGCGCGCTGATCACCTTGGCCCGTCGCTCACGCTCTGCCTCTGCCTCGCGCGCCATGGCCCGCTGCATCGCCTCCGGGATTTCCACGTCTTTAATCTCTACGACGGACACCTCCACACCCCAAGGGCCTGTCTGCACTTCAATGATCTCGCGGAGGTCCCTATTGAGGTCCTCGCGATGGGCGAGGAGGGTATCGAGATCTGCTCGGCCCAGGACGCTTCGCAACGTCGTCTGAGCGATCTGGCTCGTCGCGACCGCGTAGTTCTCCACGTTCATGACGGCGCTCATGGGATCCGTCACATTGAACAAGACGACAGCATTGACACGAGCCGGCACGTTGTCCCGGGTAATGATCTCCTGCGGCGGGATCGTCAGGGTCACGGTGCGTTGGTCGACCCTATGCAGCTTGTCGAGACCGGGGAAGATAAACACGAGCCCGGCCCCGTGCAGACCCCGCAGTTTGCCAAACCGGAAGACGACGCCGCGCTCATATTCGGGGATGATCTTGAAGCTCGACACCAGGAACCCGATGATGAGGATGACGATCGCGATCGTCGTGAAGGCCCATTCGAGATCACTCATGCCCTGCTCCTGCTGACGTCGACGCCGCGGTAATACCTGTCCTGGTCAAGCACGCTCCGTGCTTCAGCCTTGGCCACAGCTGCCTGCTCGACCGAGCGATACCGGGTGCGTCCGGATCTCCAGCGGGACCCGTATCGCGCAATGAGGCGATCGGCCTCATCACCTGCTCGGTCGGTCGTCGCTTGCCCATGAACGCCGAAGACCCGGACACGGCCGTCCTCCTGCGCCATCCCGGTATCCGATACTGATGTTTCCAGCGGTAACCCCTCCGGGATATCCACCGGACGATGACGCATGGACGCAGCGGTGGGTACGAGAGCCAGACAGACGATGGCGATGGTCGCCACGAGAGCGACGACCTCCGCCACCGACCGTGCTACGAAAAACATGCCGACCGGCAGGGCCAGCGCCGCGACCATGGCACACACCGTCATGCCGCGATGGAACAGCCCAGCCTCAGAATATGGCCACGGGTCAATGGGCATAGTTACCTCTCGCGCGGGCACTGTCGGCGAGCAGGTGTCCTTGACGGGGCACCTGCCGCAGATCTCATGCTGACCGCGATATCTCACGACCCGCTTCTGTGGGTCAAAACTCGCAGGCCACAGCCAGTGGTCCTCGTGGCACTTCCATCCATCCCGATCGTTGTGGTAGACGAAGTTCGTCGTCTTCCACTCCCGACTCATCCGGGAGCCGTGACGTCCCAGCACGTCCAGCAGCCAGGCAACGATGAGCAGGAGCATGGAATAGCAGCAGGTGAGGATCACCTGGGACGATGTGTTCACTTCGACTCCTCCGACGACCACGCGTACTCACGATCGTCCGCGGTGGGCTCGACGAAGAGGCGTTCTACCGGCAACGTGTCGGAGGTCCTGCCCTCTCGGTGATGTATTAGTCCTTGGAAGGCCATCCACAAGAACGGCAACACCCCGCCGATAATGAAGACAAGGTCACCGGGCATACGAAGCCACTCGAGGACGACGTTACGGTGCTCGGTGACGTAGTTGAGCTGCCGGGCCTCAAAATACCCAGCGCCTACTGACCGGTACAGTTGCAGGATGCCGAGCGGCAACAAGGTGACGAAGACCATCCAGGCCAAGCCAATATTCGTGCACCAGAACGAAATCTTGGCAAGCTTGTCGTTCCATCTGTCCTCGGGTATGAGGTATCTCAACGCGAACATCGCCAAGGCCATGGCCATCATCCCGTAGACACCCATCATGGCTCCGTGGGCGTGGTTGGCGGTCAAAGTGGTGCCAATCTCGTAGTAGGACACGATTGGCAAGTTGATGAGGAAGCCAAAGACCCCGGCACCGAGGAAGTTCCAGAACCCGACCACGACAAGGAACATCACGGTCCAACGGTGGGGGAACGGAGTTGACGACCGTGACTCACGCCGGGCTCCGAGCTGCATGAACCCCCAGGCCTCGACCGTAAGGAACGTCAGTGGGATGACCTCCGCAGCCGAGAAGAAGGCGCCGATAGCCATATGAGCACTCGGAGTGCCCGAGAAGTACAGGTGGTGCATGGTGCCGAGCACACCGCCAGCCGAGTACAGGATGACATCCATGTAGATGACACCTAACGCCACCTTCTCGCGAACGACGCCGAGCATGACGAATATGTATGCGACCATGACAGTGGTGAAGAGTTCAAGGAAATCCTCAACCCACAGATGAACCACCCAGAAGCGCCAAAACTCGGCCACTGACAGCTGGGTATGTGTGCCGGCGAGGAGACCCACGGCATAGAACATCGGGATCGATAACGCCGAGAAGAAAAACACCCACGGCATGTTGCCAACGGACTCAGTTTTCATTCGGGCGCGCATGGCACGCCAAATGATGAACACCCACAGGAACATGCCAAGGGTGAGGAGTAACTGGAACATCCTCGGCAAGTCGAGGTATTCCCACTGTTCACCGAAGACCGGCCCCTTGGCCCATGAGACTCCGTACACCGACAGGGCCTCACTGGCGAGAGAACCGAACACAACGAAAGCCACCGCCCCGAGCAGGACGTAGGTGAGCACGTGCTGCCTCTTGGGCTCCTTGCCCGAGACGAAGGGAGCTAGAAAGATGCCACCTGCGAGGAAAGCAGCGGCCGTCCAGAACAACGCCAGCTGGACGTGCCAGGTGCGGGCAAGGTTGTACGGCAACCATGAGGCCAGATTGAACCCAAAGAAACTCGAGATGTCAGCCCGGTAGTGTTCGGCGGCCGCACCGACAAAAGTCTGCACGAGGAAGAGTGCGGCGATGACGAAGAAAAACCATGCCGTGGCGCGCTGTGACTTGGTGAGCCCGACCTGGCTGGGACGGATGAAGTTCAGTGACGGAGTCTCCGACTCGTGCCATCCGATGTTCCTGCTCCACCGTCCGTAGATCGCGAACATGACTCCGGTACCGCCGATGAGGACGATGAGGGAGAGCGCCGACCAGACGACCATGTCCGCCGTTGGACGGTTCGCCACAGTCGGATCTGCCGGCCAGTTGTTCGTGTACGAATAGCTATGCCCGGGCCGATCCGCAGCTGAGCCCCACGCGGTCCATGCGAAGAAATCGGTCAGTTGCTTGGCTTGTGCCGGGTCCTTAATGTCGTGGGCCAGGAGACCAAGGTTGTGCGAGTTCCTCCCGAAATATGTCGTGTAGTGGGAGACGAGATGGTGGTACGCGGCAGTCTGCTGACGTGACAGGACGAGCACGCCGGTGCGGGAATCGTAGCGGTTAGTACGCCAGTCCTTGATATTTTCCTGGTGCGGTTGGCTTTCCCTTGCCTTGATTCGAGCGTCCAAGGTGAATGTCGCGGCACGGCGCAAGTAGTCGGCGGTGAAATCGGGCCCAAGATACCCGCCGTGACCGACGATGGACCCATACTCCATAAGGCCTCTGTTGTTGAAGGTTTCCTGCCCGGCAACGATGTCATCATGGGTGAACAGCACCTCCCCGGTGGTGGAGACAACTTTGTCAGGTATAGGTATGGAGTCGTTATATGTGTGATAAGCGAGAATGCCCATCACCGTGAATCCCAGGATCATCACGAGGGCGATGCCTTGCACCCACCCCTTACTGACGACCATCGGTCGACGACGAAGCCCCTTTGGGCTCTTGCCTCCATTGCCCATGGCGTAAGAGTATCGTTTATTGACGATACAGTCGTCAATAAACGGCTAGTGCGTCTTCCACACTCTCGGCACAATTCCAACAGGCCGTCTCGGGTAGCGGCCTCTATCCTTAGTGCTAGCGCTCTTGCACCGCAGCGGATGTCACCGAGGAGGGCCCGTGATCCTGCTGGTCGACAACCACGATTCCTTCACCTTCAACCTCGCGCACCTGCTGGCCGAGACTAGCGGTGTCGCGCCAGTGGTGGTCCGACCCGAGGAGGTCAAGCGTGAGGGAATCCTCCACCGGCTGGCTGACGGCGAATTCGATCATGTGGTCATCGGGCCAGGCCCTGGCACCCCGCTCAACAACAAAGATTTCAACATTGCTGACCGGATAATCGATGCCTCCAGCGAGCTCCCCCTACTTGGGGTATGCCTTGGCCACCAGGGCCTCGGGCTGCGTCACGGTGCCCAGTTGGAGACCATCCGACCCCACCACGGCATCGTTAGCCGGATTCATCACTCCGGACAAGGGATCTTCGCCGGATTGCCACAGGACTTCGAGGCCACTCGTTATCACTCACTGTGCCTGTCAGCACTGAGCGATGACACTTTTGAGCACGCTCGCGCTGAGGATGGCACCATCATGGCGTTCGAGGTGGCCGATCGGCCGCACTGGGGTGTGCAGTTCCACCCGGAGTCGGTGATGACGCAGGTAGGCGCCCAGCTGGTCGCCAACTTTCTGGCGATCAGCCACCCACAATGCAACACGATGTCTGAAAACCGCGACGTAGTGTCAAAAAATCGCAAACCAGGTTATCCCCCGTCACGCACAAGCTTTCGGACCCCTGCGCGATGGGAAATATGCCACCGCGACGTCAGTATCGACCTCGACGCGGGAGCTACCTTCGCCAAACTGGCTCGTGACGTCGACGCCTTTTGGTTGGACTCGGCAGTCACCCGCGGTGACGCTGGTCGTTGGAGCATGATGGGCACGACGGCGGGATCGGCGTCAGAAGTCGTCAGTTACGACCTCAACACGAATACGTTGATAGTCAATGGGCGATCCAAGCCCGGAGATGTGCTGGGTTTTCTGGCACGCCGTCTTGCGAAAGGGGTAACGAGACCAAAGCTAGGTGATATCCCGTTCACCGGCGGCTACGTCGGCTTCTTAGGCTATGAGTGCAAGGCGTTGACCTTGGGCCCGAATGCGCACCGCAGCGAACTACCCGATGCCATGTGGCTGCGTCCGGCAAGCTGGATTGCGTACGACCACTACCAGCAGCGTGCCCATCTGCTGGCCTTGGTGGACCGCAAAACGCCACGCCGTGACGAAGCCGCTGATCTGCTGGACACGTTAGCAGCGGCGTTAGTGGCTCGACGAGAACCTGACGAGCCATCCACTCCGCCGATGAGCGCGCCCGTCGGGTCGTGGCGGCTCAGCCGAGGGGGCTACCGGGACCGGATCTTGGCAATCCAGCAGGCGCTGGCATGCGGGGACTCGTACGAGGCCTGTCTCACCGACACCTGGACCTCCGAGTGCGACGTGGACGGCTGGCAGCTGTACCGGGCGCTGCGGCGTCGAAATCCGGCTCCCTACGGGGCCTACCTTCGGTTCACCAGCCCGCATGTAGAGGTGTGCTCATCCTCCCCGGAACGGTTCCTGACGGTGCGCGACGGCATCGTTGAATCCAAACCGATCAAGGGGACGATCGCCCGGTGTGGTGATCCGGTTGGGGACGCCCAGCGGGTCGTCGATCTGCGAACAGACGCGAAAAACCGTGCCGAGAATCTCATGATCGCCGATCTGGTGCGCAATGACCTGTCCCGGGTGTGTAATCCCGGTACGGTTGAGGTGCCACACCTGATGGCGATCGAGTCATATGCGACGGTGCATCAGATGGTGACTACGGTGCGCGGGCAGCTGCGCGAAGACGTCGGTCTCGTCGACGTGCTGCGAGCGACCTTTCCTGGTGGGTCGATGACCGGAGCACCCAAGGAGCGGTCCGTAGAGATCCTGGACGGCCTGGAGGCCGGCGCCCGGGGAATCTACTCGGGAATACTGGGGTATCTCGGGTTCGATCGCACCGCCGACCTCAGCATCGTGATCCGAACGTTGATCTTGGCGGGGTCGAAGGTGACGGTCGGCGCCGGTGGCGCGATCGTTGCCGCGTCCGAACCCGATGACGAGTGGCGCGAGAAAAACCTCAAGGCGGCAGCGCCGTTGGATGCGTTAATGGAGGCGGTACAGGATGTCTCACTAGCCTAGAGAGGTCCCAGCAGCGTGCACTTTTCCGTACCGGAGGTGCGTCATAAAAACGCTCAGCTATACGGAATCCCTCGCCAACGCCCGCCGTCTCCTTGATGCGAGTCCACCTGGAAAGCGATGAAGGCGCCCGCCACGACCTGGTAGAGGACTGATCGTGGCCACCCTGGTGTGGGATGACATGGCGTGGGAGGGCTGCGGCGGTGGCAGGCTGACGGCCACCGGGCTCTCAAGCGGATCACCATGCTCATCGGGAACATCGCGCGCAATGGCAATGAAGGTATCGGCAAGCCAGAAGCTTTCAAACATGGTCTTTGGGGATATTTTTCACGCCGCATCACCGATGAGCACCGTCTGGTCTACAAGGTCGTCAGTCAGGCGACCCGCATCACACGTTGCCGTTATCGCTACGGTAGGTGACCAAACGGAGCGCACATGGCCACCATGGCCATTAACACGAGCGACGGGAGAATCTTTTCTAGATCCTGACGCTACGACGTGTCCCATCATCCAACTCCGTTCGACGGGGTGCCTACAGCCCCATCGTCTAACCTATCGAGAACAGGATCGATGACGCTGACGACTGCGGCAGCGGTGTCGGAAAACTCCTCGGGTAGGTTCTCCCCCACGTCGCCCAGACCCTTCCGATAGGCAATATAAAGCGTTGCGTCCCCTCCGCAGTCTGTACTAGCGGGGCCAACGTGATCTCACCGAAAATCGCAGTCATTCTGATCGTCTCGCGCACCGCCGTATGCTAGAGAACTCCGTGCGCGCGTCAGGATATGGATATTCATGAAATCACGCCTCAGCGTATTCCACCATGAGCTGGCCTCGAGCCCGGGGTTTCCAGATATTGGCGTAGCGCGACAAGTGCAACGGGTAAGATGGCTCCGCCCCGGGCTTCGCTGGTGACGGGCTGGGAATAGCCTTTGAGGCCGACCACGAGCCCACGCACAATGTCAGCCTCGTAAGCGATGAGGTAACCCTCCACTTTTAGCCAGAAAATAACCATCTTCGACAAGAGGGCGCTTAGCCTGCACCACGTCGTCTCATCCATAACGAACGTATGCATCTCGCAATAGCGTGGATTAGACGGGCCAGGTATACCCGCATTTGCCAGTCGCGGCCGGGATGAGGGCTTTGTCCTTGTACCCGGCGAGTTACAGTCTCTGCGCAGCCATCGAATGGTGGCTTCTTTCTGATCATTCCCCCATTGCACCCGGAATCGGCCTGCGCCAGGCTCGCTCGATCTCCTCACAAGGGAGGCTAAACAGACCATTGACCTCGAACTCACCGTGATCGATGACCTCGCCAATACGCGCGACCGGCACGCCGTGCTCCTGGCACAGCTCCTTGAACTCGCGATAGTCCGCACCGGACAGCGAGACGATGGCCCGAGCAGGACTCTCGGAGAACAACATCACCGACGGTTCACCCTCAGGCAGACTCACCGACACGCCAAGTCCCCCTTGCAGGCAACTCTCCACAAGCGCCTGGGCCAGGCCGCCATCGGATAGGTCGTGAGCGCTAGAAAGCAGACCGCGCTTTGACGCTTCCACCATTACCGCAGCCAGAGCCTTCTCGGCATCCAGATGAGGCATCGGGGGCATACCGCCCAGGTGGCCAGCGTGGATGACGTCCTCGTAGACCGATCCACCGAACTCGCACTTCGTCGTTCCCAGCAGCACAACGGCGTCGCCGTCGTGGGCGAAGGCCGACGGAATGCGACGATGCACATCGTCAATAACGCCGAGGACGCCAACTAGCGGAGTTGGACGAATCGACTCGTCTCCAGTGCGGTTGTGCAAGGAGACGTTGCCGCCCGTCACGGGAACGCCGAGCTCGCGGCAGCCGTCAACCAGACCAAGGATGGTCTCGTCGAATTGCCACATGACGTCGGGGTCGTAGGGCGAACCGTAGTTGAGGCAGTCCGTGACGGCCACCGGGGTGGCACCCGTGACGGCCACATTCCGGTAGGCCTCGCACAAAGCAAGCTGAGCACCCAGGTACGGGTTAAGGGTGGTTTGCCTACCGTTAGCGTCCAGGGATAGCGCGATGCCGAGGTCCGTCTCCTCATCAACGCGAATCATGCCGGCATCATTTGGTTGGGCGAGCACAGTATTGCCACGCACGAACCGGTCGTACTGGTCGGTGATCCAGGACCGGTCGCACAGCTGGGCAGACCCAACGAGGGCCAGCAGCGCCCCAGCAAGACCTTCACCGGAGTTATCACGCGGCAACGCATTAGCGTCGTTCCCGTTGAGCTCGTCGATCCACCACGGGCGCGCGGCCGGCATGTCGAGGACCGGGCCGTCGTGAGCAACCGTCCGTGGATCGACGTCAACAATCCGCTCACCATGCCAGTCGATGTGAAGGCGGCCAGTGTCAGTGACCTCACCAATGACGGTGGCAGCAACGCCCCAGTGGGCGCAGATTTCCATAAAGCGGTCAAGCTGATCGGGGCACACCACTGCGGCCATCCGCTCCTGGGACTCACTCATGAGGATCTCCTCGGGAGCGAGGTTCGGGTCGCGCAGCGGGACGCGGTCGAGCTCGACGTGCATACCACCGTCGCCAGCACTAGCCAGCTCGGAAGTGGCACAGGAGATACCGGCCGCCCCGAAATCTTGCAGAGCCTCAACTACCCCGGCGTTAAAGAGGTCAAGGGTGCACTCGATGAGCAGCTTCTCCATAAAGGGGTCGCCCACTTGGACGCTGGGTCGCTTCGACTCACCCCCTGCGGCGAACGACTCCGAGGCGAGAATCGACGCACCCCCAATACCGTCACCGCCAGTAGCCGCACCGAAGAGAACAACGAGATTACCCACGCCTGAGGCCTTGGCGAACTGCAAGTCTTCGTGACGCAGTACCCCGACGCACAGGGCGTTGACGAGCGGATTGCCGTAATAGGTGGGGTCAAAGAGGGTCTGGCCGCCAATCGTCGGCAAGCCAAGGCAGTTGCCATAATCGGCGATCCCGGAGACCGCACCAGGCAGCACACGCGCAGTATCCGGAGCGTCCAGTGGCCCGAAGGCCAAAGCATTCATGACACCGACCGGGCGGGCTCCCATCGCCATGATGTCGCGAACGATGCCGCCGACCCCGGTAGCCGCACCCTGGTGAGGCTCGACGTACGAGGGGTGGTTATGAGACTCCGCCTTAAAGGTGACGGCTAATCCGTTGCCGATATCAACGACACCGGCGTTGTCTCCGATGCCAGCAAGCAACGGGCCGAGCGGCGTCTGCTGAGGAAGGTCACCGAATCGACGAAGGTACTTCTTCGATGACTTGTAGGAGCAGTGCTCTGACCACATCACCGAGTACATGGCGAGCTCGCCGCCGGTCGGGCGGCGTCCCAGGATCTCCCGGATGCGCTGGTACTCGTCGGCGGACAACCCCAACTCAGCCCAGGGCTGCTCAACGTCGGGGGTGCTGACGGCGTTCTCCACTGTGTCTGCCACAGGACAAATCTAGCCGTTGAGTAGCGTCATTGCCGCCTCGACCAAGATGCAAGCCCCCCCTGAGGGCACATCGCGGCGGCAGAACGTCTTACCATGAGCCAAGTGCGTACCACCACATTGAACCCTCGTCGTCGCGTCGCCATGACATGGGTGGTGTGGATTACCGCCGTGGTTGCATACGGGTTCGCGGTCATGCAGCGGACCTCGCTGGGCGTCATGGGGCTGACGGCAGCCGACCATTTCAACGCCCCCGCCTCCGTCGTCGCCACCTTCATGGTGCTGCAGCTAGCGGTCTACGCCGTGCTCCAGATTCCAGCCGGCATCACCGTCGACCGATTGGGATCGAGGGTCGTCATCACCGCCGGATCAATTGTCATGGCCATCGGGCAGGTCGTCATGGCACTCGCCGGGAGCGTCAGCGGAGCAGTGCTGGCTCGCATCCTCGTCGGTTGCGGCGACGCCTTCATTTTTGGTGCCGCGGTACGGCTAGTATCAGCGTGGTTCTCTGCTAAACAGATCCCTCTGGTAATCCAACTCACCGGTTTGCTGGGCCAGTTCGGACAAGTCGTCTCGGCGGTAAGCCTTGTGGCCATGGTGAACAGCAGTGGATGGCGTTCCACCTACCTCCTGGCAGCCGGTGGTGCTGCGGTAGCGGCCGCATTGACAGTTCTCTTCATCCGTGACGCTCCGCCCGGAGTGGAGCCGGAACGCACTGACGCCAATGTTAAGCAACTCCCCCACCAGGTCGTCGAGGTTGTCAAACATCCCTCGACGCGGCTGGCATTTTGGGCGCATATGTCGTCGAATTTCTCCGGTATCGTGTTCTCGCTGATGTGGGGTATGCCTTACCTCACCCATGCTGAGGGACGCTCGACGGCCACCGCATCGACCCTCATGACCGTCTACGTCATCGCCAATGCCATTGCCGGACCAACAGCGGGCATCCTCACCAGCCGCCACCCTATTCGTCGTGGCACCCTTATCGAAGGAATGATCACCGCTTCTGCTCTGGCGTGGCTGATCGTCCTGGTGTGGCCGGGGCCCGCCCCGCTGTGGATGCTTTTCCTCCTCATCATCTGCCTGGGCATCTCACTTCCAGGCGGAAACGTTGGCTTCGACGTGGCCCGCACTTTCCAGCCAGGCAGCCGGTTGGCCACCGCCACAGGCGTGGCTATTACGGGCGGCTTCTTTTTCGGTCTTTTAGAGATCGAGATTATCGGCTTACTACTCGACGTCCTGTGCCCCGGCAGCCGATACACCCTCAGCGCGTTCCGCTGGGCGATGTCAACTCAGCTCATCTTCTTCGCCATCGGGTTGATCGGGTTGGAAATCAACCAGCGTCGGCTGTATCGGATCATGGCCGACAACGGCGTGACGGTACCCACCTGGCGCGAGGCGCTGGCGCGCCAGTGGCGGGTTGCCAAACAGCATCGCCGCTGAACAACCCGCCTCAGCGTTACTCAGTTATTGAAGTCACGGGCGGTCTCGGCACGAGATGCCGCATCGCGGCGCTCCTTGACCATTCGAGTCAGACCACCAGTGGCCGACTGGTGACTTGCCAACCAACGATCAGCAATCTCGGCAACATCACCGTCGGGGAATAACCCGACGACCAACCGCTGAGCCATCTCGATCGGGAACTCCTGCCAGATCTGCTCGAGATCATCGAAATAGGAGCTATTGAGATCGGCAAAGGTCTCGACACCCAACGGGGTTCGCAGACCGTCGATATAAGCCAGACAGTGCTCATTGGACAGTTCTCCCGGGGTCCGTAGGCGGCGATAGGCCTCCTGCTTGGCGACATCGTCGGGACGGGCGGTGAGGGCAGCCATGTGATGGGCGACGCCGGTCTTGGTGCGGTCACGCTCTAGCTCAGCATCAAGGTCTTCGGCGCTGGCCCGCCCCAGAGCAGCCAGTGCCATCCAGGACTGCCATCTCATCTCCGGATCGACGACCAAGCCGGTGACATCGCCATCGAGCAGACCTCGAGTCCTCTCGACCGAATCTGGATCGGCTGCCGACAAGGCCAAGGCGTGACGCGCCCAAATACGCTGGAGGTCGCTGCCAGGCTCAGACACGTCGAGTCCTCGCCAAGCCCGGGCTGCTTCGGCGCGACGTGCATCTTCACGGGTAGAGTCAGGCAGGTAGTTCTCGACGGCCATTTGTAGCTGCTGCAACACGGTGGCGAGGATAGCCGGTTCGGTCTCCTTGGGGCTGTGCAAGGCAGCCGCGTCGAGGTAATTTTGCACCTTGAGCTTGGCGTCGCGCACGCAGTTCCATAGCATCGACCAAACCAGGGCGCGAGCCAATGGCTCGGCCAGGCCCGACAAGTGGGAAAGAGCGGTCTTTGTGCCAGTGGCACCGAGACGCGCCTTGGCGTAGGTGAGGTCGTCGTCGTTGATGAGGATGAGGTCGGGGGCCGGCTTGCCAGCAGCCTCACGCACCGGCGCGCGTGGGGAGGAGATGGTGAGGTCGACGAGGTCGGCACGCACCAGATCGTCACCGCGCAGAGAGTACAGGCCGACGCGCAGGGTGTGGGGACGATTGACGTTGCGGCCGGTGCGGGCGTCAACTGAATCGCACACCACGGCCAGCTCGGAAACGACGCCGTCACGGATGGTGAGTTCAGGTAGCAGAACGTCAGGACCAGTGGTCTTGAGCCATGCGTCGACCCAGGAGCTCAGATCGCGTCCGGACGCTTTTTCCAGGTAACGGATGAGGTCGTCAAGGGTGGCCGACGAGAAGGCCAATTCACGAAAATAGCGGCGGGCTGCGCCAAAGAACTGCTCGACGCCGACATGGGCCACCAGCTGCTTGAGCACCGAGGCACCTTTGGCGTAGGTGATGCCGTCGAAGTTCTGACGGGCGGCCTCTAGATCGACGATGTCAGCGACGATCGGGTGCGTCGTCGACTGCTGGTCGGCGGTATAGGCCCAAGCCTTGCGGCCGACGGCGAAATTCGTCCACGCCTCGCGGTATTCGGTGCCAGCAACTGAGGCGTGGGCGCCCATGTACTCGGCGAAGGACTCCTTGAGCCACAGATCGTCCCACCATTTGGGGGTGACGAGGTCGCCAAACCACATGTGAGCCATCTCGTGGAGGATGGTGTTGGTGCGCCCTGCAAGCTCAGACCTGGTCGCCGGGCCGCGATGGATGTAGTTCTCGGTGAAGGTCACCAGGCCCGGATTCTCCATAGCGCCAAGGTTGTATTCCGGCACGAAGATCTGGTCGTACTTGCCCCATGGGTAGGGGTAATCAAAGGCACGGTGGTAGAAGGTCAACCCCTGTTTGGTGATCTTGAAGATCTCTTCGTGGTCGACGTATTCGGCGAGCGAGGCGCGAGCCAAGATGCCCAGTGGAATCGACTCGGAACCGTCCCGAGAATGCCACTCATCATCGAAGCGCACGTAGGGTCCCGCGGCAATGGCGGTGAGATAGGTAGACATTCTCGGGGTGAGGGCGAAGTCGTGTAGGAGGCCATTTTCCTCCTCCCGAATGTCCTCGTGAACCTGGTTGGAGGCGACCCGCCAGCCGCTCGGGGCGATGACGTCAAAGTCGACGTGGGCTTTGAGGTCGGGCTGCTCGAACACTGAGTACACCCGGCGAGAGTCGGCGGCTTCGAAGTGAGTGTAGAGGTACACCTTGCCGTCGGCCGGATCGACGAAGCGGTGCAGGCCCTGCCCAGTGTGCTGATAGGGCAGCTTGGCGGTGACGATGACGAGATTCTTGCGGTGAGTGTGGAGTCGGTGGAGCTGAATACGCGATCCGTCGTACTCCGGCTCGATTTCCTCGTCGTTGACAATGACCGATTCGATCTCGCCGTCGAGCAGGTCCAGGAAGGTGTCGGGTTCCTTGGTGGAAAACCGCACCCTGGTGTTGGAGGTGAAGTGGGTGGCGCCATCCGCGTCAGCACCACGTACGTCGATACGGACGTGGTACCTCTCGACCTTGATGATTTCAGACCGGTGACGGGCTTCCTCACGGGTCAAATTCGTCGAACTCACACCACCAGAGTATGGCAGTGGCGCATACCATGAGCATCCAGACCGAGCAGTTCCTCCGGATGAAGCTGCACCCCGGCTCGACCGGGATACCTGGTGTTCGCTCTTGGCGGGTACAAGCCGGTGGCTAAGGACAGCAGTGTCAGGGTAACTAATCCAGCGATTCCTTTGGGCAGTCCACCTGCTGGACCGTCACACCATGCGCCACGTCATACACCCGACACGCGACCGAGGAAGCGGATTTTCCCACGTCAGGTGGCAGCAGAGAGCCAGACTTCATATGCCTATACAGGTCGACACGAAACCGAGTCCCCCGACGCCAACGCACCACCCAATGGCCGCCAATAGAGATGTCTGTCGGCATGGTCTCGCTGAACCATGTCTGCGCGGTGTCCGCACGCGCAGTACCGGTTGCGGTGCCGCGGGTATCGGCGAGAACGGCGTCATTCGGCAGTGCAGCGAGTTGCGTCGCGAGCTGGAGCAGTTCCTCATCATCGAAGCCCTGCGCTCGGGTAAGCATCTCTTGGCGATAGGCCGGGTCGCTGAGCAGCATGCGGAAATGCACCATCGGCATGCCTTGCGCGCTATGCGCGTCGCAGCGGCGCTTGAAGGCCCACAGCAGATCAACCGCCCGTACCCGGTCGAAGCCATCCTGCTCGGTCATCGGGAGACTCCCGTATGCAAAGGCCGGGGATGCTACGGATCTGGTATGACGGCCTGATGGCTCCGCTCATCCGCGGGTCGCACGCTATGCTTGGGCAATGAATGCAACGACCCCGAATGCGCGGACGACGCAGCTATTGCAACGTCTTGGCGAAGCCGTGGAGGGCAGCGATGCCATGCTGCCGGACGAAGCCGCCCGGATCCTCACCGCCAGCCGCTTCGTGACCGAATGTCTGGAGCGATGGCCGCTGGAAGCGGTGCGCGATGCGCTGCAGGGACTCGAATATCCGCTCGATCCGGGCGCGT
>ERZ1023282.654-NODE-654-length-16429-cov-4.101563_pt1 | contig 16429 bp, 16 predicted proteins | sample MGYA00521262_ERZ1023282 | MGnify/ENA primary metagenome ERZ1023282 (study PRJEB32759, sample SAMN07749867) | skin metagenome | biome: transportation; feature: city; material: polyester macromolecule | host: Homo sapiens | place: Hong Kong:KT line | collected... | reverse complement strand
GCAGGCATCAGGATTGTGGCAGCTGGCCATGATTCCTCATTCTTCATTCTTTGTGGAGTTGTACCGTCAACAGGATGTTAGTGATTAGGGGCTGGTTGGGGTGGTGACGTGGAGTTGTTGGGCTTCGCTTTTTCGCAGGCAGATGTTGTAGTCGCGGAGGCGGAACATGCTGGGGTCGCCCATGGGGGCGCGGCGCGTCATGGTAATGGGAGTGCCGGGGGCGAAGCCGAGATCGTTGAGGCGTCTGCGGACGGCATCGGGGGCTTCTTCAGAGATAGAAGTGATGATGGCACTGTCTCCGGGTGTGAGGTCGGAGAGTAGGCAGACGTTATTGGGCATAAGCAGTTCTTTCAGCGAGGTTGGCAGTAGTGCCGGGCGTAATAGTACGGCAAAACCTATACTGACGATTGCATGAACAGTATAGCCTACCCTTAGTTAAAGACACTATTGAGAAGGCCCTTTACAGGTGTCTAATAAATCACAGTAAAACTGAGGAGCCTTCCTACACTTTTGTCGCAACCTCTCTCCCCATTGTTCTGACGTTAAGGAAGAGGACAGGTAGCATGGGGCATACATATCAACGCGGTCTGTCGTTACCTACGCGTGCACCATAGACCTAGGGAAGGCCCCATAATGGACGAGAATCTTACCCCCGATCCTGCCGATGAAGAAGACACTTCTCAAGCTCCCATAGCTCCTTCAACCCCCGAGTTTGAGGCCGCTCAAGAAGCTGATGAGATAGCTGACGAGACGCCCACTCACCTGCACGTCCACGACAGAAAACATGGTCACGCACACGACAAATCACACGACAAAGCACATGATAAAGTGCATGACCACGATAAAACACATAGCCACGGTAAAACGCATAATAATGATGACGTGAGTGACCAGACTAAAGAACGCAGTGAAAAAGTGCATAGCCACGAAGAGTTGCACAGCGAAGAGGTACACGACCAAGACACGCCACAATCTCCCGAAGAAATTGCTTCTATTGAGGAAGAAAATAAGCAGCGCGCTCGGAATATCAACAAGATTTTTGCGGCCATGATGACAACGCTCATCGTTATTGCCGTTATTTTCCTTGCCATCTATATTCCCTGGCGGAAGAACCAAAATAATCTTCCGGACCCCACAACTCCCTCCGTGGAGAAGGTTCTTCCCACCTCCTCCGCTCCCGTGAAGTAGCGGAGGTAGTTGACATGATTTTGGCTGACAAGATTATCCAACTGCGTAAGCAACGCGACTGGTCCCAGGAAGAATTAGCACAAAAGATTGGTGTCAGTCGCCAAACTGTCTCCGCATGGGAAACCTCCCAAAGTTCCCCCGAAATTAGCCATATTATTGCCCTCAGTAATCTTCTGGGGGTCAGTACTGACTATCTCCTTCGCGACGACATGGAGGAACTTCCCCCCACCGACGCGGGGGATTCCTTCCCCAGCCTTACCCACAGTACCCACCGGCAACTCTCACTCGAGGGCGCAAACGCATTCCTCGCTGCGAAAGAAAACTCCGCCCTCCCCATGGCCATCGGCTGCATGCTATGCTCCCTGGCCATTGTCGTCCTCATCTTCTTCTGCACATGGAGTGGCCTCTCGGAAAGCACCCGTGGCCCCCTGGGGTTCGCCCTCGCCGCCGTCCTGGTAGCAATTGGTGTTTCTCTTTTCATCATCAACCACAACCGCACGAAAAAGTGGGAGTGGATAGAAAAGGAGCCCTTCGACACCGCCTACGGGGTGGGTGGTATGGCGAAACAGCGTCGCGACGCCTTCCAAACCTCCTACACCACTAACCTTGTGACGTCGGCGGTACTCCTTATTGCCGCCATCGTCCTTTTCGCCCTTACGGACCTACTGGCTAACAGCACCAAGATTGATGCTGGAAGTTTCGTGGCCTTGGGCTTCGCCGTGGCGAGTATTTCCGTTTTTCTCCTGACCCGCAACAGTATTATTAACGATTCTTTCCACTCGGTTCTCCAAGATGGTAAGCGCAGCCCGGAGGACAAGATGGTGACAACCCGGCTGGAACCCATCATGAGTATTTACTGGATGCTCATGGTGTTCCTGTATCTCCTCATCAGTTTCACAACTGACGACTGGAACACAACATGGGTTATCTGGCCGGTAGCCGGTGTGGGGTCTGTTCTGCTTTCCTCTATAGTTGCCCACGTTATGCGACGGAAAATGGTGAATACGGACCAGCCTGCTGACACTGCAGACTCTGCTGACGCTGTAGATGCTGCTGACACTGCGGACTCTGCTTCTGCGTCCTCGCGCTAAACTCCACCCTATGGTCAACTTTATGGGAGCTGGACGTTTCGCCCCCACACCCTCGGGAGACCTCCACCTGGGAAACCTACGCACCGCACTACTGGCCTACACTGCCGCCCGCAGCACCGGGCGCAGTTTCCGCATGCGTGTAGAGGACCTCGACGAACAACGCTGCTCCCGTGACATTGCCGAACGTCAACTAGCCGACCTGGCCGCCCTCGGAATTGAGTGGGATGGCGACATTATGTGGCAGTCCCGCCGCCATGCCGCCTACCAGGCTGCCGTGGATAAGCTCGCCGCTCAAGGGCTGGTGTACGAATGTTACTGTTCGCGCCGGGAAATCCTGGAGGCACCCCGCGCCCCGCATTCCCCGCCGGGATCCTACCCGGGTACCTGCCGCAACCTCACCGAAGAACAGCGTGCCGCTAAACGCGCAGAACTTGCCGCCGCAGCGAATTTCCGTCAGCCCGCTTTACGTCTGCGCGCGCAGGTAACGGAGTGGACAGTTCCGGAAGAGTGCGCGGTGGAGGGGGCACGGCCGGGACATCCGCAACCCTATACCGGTGTGGTGGATGATGTTGTGTTGCGTCGCGGTGACGGCATGTGGGCCTACAACTTGGCGGTGGTCGTTGATGATGCCGCCCAGGGGGTAGACCAGGTGGTGCGGGGTGAGGATCTTCTCTCGTCAGCCCCGCGGCAAGCCTATCTGGCGCACTTATTAGGGTTGCCACCCGTCACCTACCGGCATGTACCACTGATGCGGGACAAGCAAGGAAAACGCCTGGCAAAACGGGCGGGTGGTGCCGGTATGACATTGCAGTCGGAATTGGCGAAGGGTCGTACTGCCGCACAGGTGCGGGACTGGCTCCTGCGGAATCCCCTCAGCTAATGGAGGACAGTAGTGGTGGGGAGGATACGTAGAGTTTCCCTGAATGATAAGAACCGCTAAACTGTTGTGTGGGCACCGCGCGGCGTCCATCCTGTGAATCCCCCCAGGGCCGGAAGGCAGCAAGGGTCAGCGGGCTCTGGCGGGTGCGCGGCGCCCGCTTTTTTTATGCCAATTTTAGAAAGGCTTCTCATGTCACTGTCGACGATGAGCCGCGAAGAGCTGGAAGCTCTCTCCCACGAGATCAACACCCGCTACGAAGACTTCAAGGGTAAAAATCTTTCACTGGATCTCACTCGCGGTAAGCCTTCCGCCCAGCAACTCGACCTCTCCAATGGTCTCCTTTCGCTGCTCGGTGAAGGCTCAACCACGGATGTAGACGGTACCGATGCCCGCAACTATGGGAACTTGGCTGGCCTGAAATCCATTCGTACTATCTGGGCCGACATTCTTGGGGTACCTGTCGAGGAGATCATTGCCGAAAATAATGCCAGCCTGGAGATTATGCACTACGTGCTCACATTCGCCATGCTGCACGGCCTCCCCTCCAGCCCCCAACCATGGGTAAAAGAAAACACCTTAAAGTGGCTCTGCCCCGTCCCCGGCTATGACCGCCACTTCTCCATCACGGAAACACTGGGTTTTGAGATGATCCAGGTTCCCATGAACGAGGACGGCCCCGACGCTGACGCTATCGCTGACCTCGTCGCCAATGATCCCTCTATTAAGGGCATGTGGCTGGTGCCAGTATTCGCCAATCCGGACGGTACTGTTACCTCCCGGGAGGTTGCCGAGAAGCTTGTTTCTATGCCTACTGCCGCCTCTGATTTCACCATCATGTGGGATAACGCTTACGGTATTCACACGCTCACCGATGAATTCCCCGAGATTCTGCCCATCGTCAAGATGGCTGCCGATGCGGGCCACCCGGATCGTGTTTTCCAGCTGACGTCTTCTTCTAAGATCACTTTCGCCGGTGCTGGTGTTAGCTTCCTTAACACTTCCTCCACCAACCTGGACTGGTACAAGAAGTACCTGGGTATTGCCACTATCGGCCCGAACAAGATTAGCCAGCTGGCGCATGTTCGTTTCTTCGGCAATGCAGATGGTGTCAAAGCCCACATGCTGAAGCACAAGGACATTCTTGCCCCCAAGTTTGCGGCCGTGGAGAAGATCCTGGCTGAGCGCCTGGGCGAGTACGACGTGGCTACCTGGACTGAGCCGAAGGGCGGCTACTTCATCTCTCTTGATGTTGTTCCGGGTACCGCGAAGCGCGTGGTTGCTCTCGCCGCCGAGGCTGGTATTAAGCTCACCAATGCTGGTTCCGCCTACCCCAAGGGTGAGGATCCGAAGGAGACCAACATTCGCCTGGCCCCGTCTCTTCCCCCGTTGGAGGAGATTACCGTCGCCATGGATGGTGTTGCTACATGCGTGCTGAAAGCTGCTCTTGAGAAGGCACTAGCTGCGTAATCCGCCACCATTTCACCAATGACATGTAGTCATTACACGTGGTGATGGTATAGAGAAATACATACAGAAAGCCCCGGTCATGCTCTCCAAAACAGACCGGGGCTTTCCTCACATCATGCGGTTTCCACCTGGAAGGGTGCATGGTTAGTGGCGGTTACTCTACATGATGCTTCTCTGGCCGTTTCACACTGGTTGGGACGAGAGTCTGCGAAAACCCGTCCGCCACGGAAGCGGCAAGTTCAATAAAAGCGCGGCGGGTAGCCTTGCCCATTTTGTCCATATCCACTTCGGAGCCTTCCGCAAGGTGCTCATCGAAGGGGATAAGGTGGACGGCGGCGCAGCGCTGGTTAAAGGTGGCCTGGAGTTGGTCCATGTCGATACTGGCGGAGCCGGCGCGGCTGGAACAGATGGCTACCACAGTGCGTTTCACAAGGTGTTGGTAGCCGTGCGCGTCCAGCCAGTTGAGGGTGGACCAGGCACTTCGGGCACCATCAATAGCGGGGGAGGAGACCAGCACAAGCGAATCTGCTAGGTCGAGGACGCCGTGCATGGCATCGTGCATAAGGCCAGTACCGCAGTCTGTAAGAATGATGTTGTAGAAGGACTGCAGAATGTCGATAGTGCGGCGGTAGTCCTTTTCGGAGAAGGCTTCACTAATGGCCGGATCGGATTCTGAGGCCAATACTTCCAGACGGGAGAGAGCCTGTGACGTGTGGGCTCGTACGTCCGAGTAGCGGTGAATGGAGGGGTCTTCGAGGAGGTCCCGCACAGTGGAATTCGTCTGCTGGGGTACGCGTTGTGCGAGGGTACCTAAGTCCGGGTTGGCGTCAATGGCGATAATGCGGTCCCCGCGTAGGGACGCGAAAGTGGATCCCAGTCCAACAGTGGTGGTGGTTTTCCCCACCCCGCCTTTGAGTGACAAACACGCAATGCGGTAGTCGCCACGAACGTTTTGGCGGACGCGTTCCTTTAACGCCTCTACTTCTTTTTCTTCAGTGGATAGTCCGGGGTTGATGGTGCCGCGGCTGGCTTTATAAATAAACTTCCGCCAGCCACTCTGCGGGACGGCCTTCGCGGTGGGAACATTCTGCACAGTGTCGATAGCGGACAGTGTGGATGGAGAGGGTGTAGATGGTGTAGGAGCGTTGTTAACGTGGGTGGCAGTCTGGCCGGATAGGGCAGTGTTGTCGGGGGAATAGACGGGAGGAGTGGGAGAGTAGGCAGGATCGCGGAAACCTAGGTAGGGATCACTAAAGGACGGTGATGGTGTCGTCGGCTCCTTATAGGCAGGTGGGAAGGCGCTTTCAAAAGACTGCGGAGGAGGGGGGTAGTTGCGTCATCGGACAGAAGAAATGGGCGTTCGCCCGGGTCCGGATCGACGATAGGAAGTTCTGTGGTGGTGATGCGCTTCGGAGGGATAGAGGGTGTAAAGGGCGTAGAGGGTTGGGCGTTGTAGTGGTCGCCACCGAATTCTGAATAAACCATGCTTTTACTCCTAAGGTGGGCTCTTACGGTAGCTTCCCGTGGAGAGTGGAGAACGCGGTAAAGCGCAGTGCGGGAAGCACGGACAAGTATGGGGGATAAGGTTCCCCCGTGGGGGAGCTACTTGTGTCAGAAATGCTCTTTTATTGATCAAAAAATGCTCTTTTACCTGCAGTTACGATGTTTTTACAAGTAATAAAAAAATTTTTAAAAAAGTGGTGAATACCGCCAAGTGCGGCGAATTCTGCGCATGCCCATAAGGAGGAGACTGTCTGCACATAACCCACGTTTGGGGTGGCAGGCTTGCTGAGCTGTGTTTGTCGCACTGTCCGGGTAGGCTCTAAAGCGTGGCGCTTTACCATAAGTACCGTCCCGCTACTTTCGCTGAAGTAGTTGGGCAGGAGCATGTAACCGAGCCGCTGATGCAAGCATTAGACAGCGGCCACATTAACCATGCCTATTTATTCTCCGGTCCGCGCGGTACCGGCAAAACGTCCTCCGCGCGTATCCTCGCCCGTTCCCTGAACTGTGCCGAGGGCCCCACCAGCACCCCCTGCGGCAAGTGCGCGTCGTGCTTGGCGCTCGCCCCCGGCGGCCCCGGTAACCTCGACGTCACCGAACTGGACGCGGCCTCCCACGGTGGTGTGGACGATGCCCGTGAACTGCGCGACCGTGCCTTCTATGCGCCCGCCGAATCCCGCTACCGGGTTTTCATTATTGACGAGGCCCACATGGTCACCTCCGCCGGCTTCAACGCCCTGTTGAAGATTGTGGAGGAGCCACCCGAGCATCTCATTTTCATTTTTGCAACGACGGAGCCGGAGAAAGTTCTCCCCACCATTAAGTCCCGTACCCACCACTACCCGTTCCGTCTGGTGCCGCCGCGCCTGCTCGGCGAATACCTGGCCGGGATCTGCGCCACGGAGGGGGTGGTGGTGGAGCCGTCGGCCCTGCCGCTGGTGGTGCGTGCGGGGGGCGGATCGGTGCGTGATTCCCTGTCGGTGCTGGACCAGCTGCTCGGCGGCGCCGGTCCGGAGGGAGTCTCCCACGACCAGGCGGCGGCGCTGCTCGGATTCACCCCGGACGCGCTGCTGGACGAGATCGTCGACGCCTTCGCCGCGGGGGACGCGGCGGGGGTGTTCCGCAGCATCGACAAGATCATCGAGATCGGCCAGGACCCCCGCCGGTTCGCCGAGGACCTGTTGCGGCGGCTGCGGGACCTGGTGATCCTCGCCGCGGTGCCGCAGGCCGCCGAGAACGGCATGCTGGAGGTCTCCGACGACCAGGCCCAGCGGCTCGCAACGCAGGTCGCGGGCATGGGGGCGGGTGAGCTGACTCGTGCAGCCGAGGTCATCGCCGACGGCCTGACTGCCATGCGCGGCACCACCGCGCCCCGGCTGCATTTGGAGCTGATGTGCGCCCGTGTACTGCTGCCGGGAGCCGACACCGAGCAACGGGGGCTTCACGCCCGCATGGACCGGCTGGAGCGTCGCGTCGGCATGCTGGGCGACGGTGTGCCCGCGACCGCATCCCCGGCTCAGCCGGCACAGCAGGACACGCCACCCGCATCGCCCCAGGGGCGTCCCCAGGCTCCGGCCCCACCTGCGCCGACAGCCCCAGGCCGGCAGGACCAGCCCCAGCCTCAGTCGCGACCACAGCAGAGACAGCGGCGGCCAGCGGGGGCGCCCCCGGGAACCACGCAGGCCCCGCCTCAGGCCGCTCCCGTCCCCGCAGCGCCGCCACAGACCCCGGCCGCGCCATCGCAGCAGCACGGCCTGACCACCGCCGAACTGCGACAGGTCTGGCCCAGTGTCCTGGAGGAGGTGAAGCGACATAATCGTTTCACCCACATGATGCTGAGCAAACATGCGCAGGTGCTGGACATCACCGATGGGCAGCTGCTGCTCGGTTTCGGTGACGCCGGTGCGTGGAAGAATTTTGCCGGCGCGGGGGAGAAAGCTGCCTTGCTGATCGCCTCCATCGTTGAGGTCATCGGGGTGGAGGTAAGAATCCAGGCGGTCATGGCCGGAGCCAATGAGCGCCCTGCGGCGTCTGCCCCTGAACAACCCGTGTCCCGGCCGGTGGCTGCGGAATCCGCATTGCCGGAGCCAGCCCCTCGACCGGAGCCAGCCCCTCGACCGGAGCCGCCACCTGAACCGCCACGGCGCCGCCCGTCGCCCACTCCGTCACCACCTGAGGCGGAGCAGGAACCGGAGATTGCAGACGACGACCAGCAGCTGATGAACGCCGACGAGATGGCGGCCAGGCTGCTCACCCGCGAGCTCGGTGCCCAGGTCATTGAGGAGGAGCCCCCGCACTGACGGTGAACAGGGCGTTGCGAGTTGGCCAATCTGTGTCGGTGGGATCTCCTATCATGGAGCGCGACGAAAGGACTTCTATGTTCGATGGACTCGATATGAACGCCCTGATGCAGCAGGCGCAGCAGATGCAGGAGCAGATGCTCGCGGCCCGTGAGGATCTGGCCGGCCGCGAGTTTGAGGCTGCCGCAGGCGGGGGCCTCGTCAAGGTGCGGCTGAATGGCCTCGGCGAGCTGCTGGACGTCACCATCGATCCCGCAGCCTGCGACCCGGAGGACACGGAGACCCTGTCGGCCCTGATCGTCGCGGCCTTCCGCAGCGCCCGCCAGGACGTCGAGACCGCGGCCCAGGCGGCAGCGCCGCAGGTCCCGGGGATGGGGTTCTGACACCTTGTATGAAGGCCCCATCCAGGACCTGATCGACGAGCTGAGCCGCCTGCCGGGCATCGGCCCGCGCGGGGCCCAGCGCATCGCCTTTCACCTCCTCGACGCCCCCGAGGAGGACGTTATCCAGCTGGCCGATGTGCTGCGTCGCGTGAAGGAGGCCGCGCGCTTCTGCGAGGTCTGCTTCAACGTGTCGCAGGAGACCCGTTGTCGGGTCTGCCGTGATCCCCGTCGTGACCGCTCCGTGCTCTGTGTGGTGGAGGAGTCGAAGGATGTCATCGCCATTGAGCGCACCGGCGAGTTTCGCGGCACTTATCACGTGCTGGGGGGCTCCATCTCGCCCATTGATGGCCGTGGGCCGGGAGACCTGCACACCCGGGAGCTGTTCCAGCGCCTGGCCGACGGCACGGTCACCGAGGTGATCCTTGCCACCGATCCTGACACCGAGGGGGAGGCGACGGCGGCGTACCTGGGGCGGATGCTTCGTGACTTCGGCGTGCGGGTCACCCGGCCCGCATCCGGCCTGCCTGTCGGCGGCGACATCGAATACGCCGACCAGGTGACCCTCGGCCGCGCCTTCGAGGGTCGACGCTCCATGTTCAGCGAGGACACCTCCCCGGCGGCCTCGGAGGAGCCCCAGTCAGCTGCCGCGCCGGACCGCAGTCGCGAGCCCGCTGACTCTTCGGGGGCCTTTGCGTCGGTGCTGCGCTGAGAATCCCTCTGCGGGCCACAGCCTATGAACAGCCCATGAGGTGGGCGGCATAGCCCAGGTGGAGGCCATGGCGTAGACCGGTGAGCTGGGCTGGCAGTTCCATGTCGGCGCTCCCGGTTGCGGCACCGCACCTCATTCACCTCGCTCACGGTCTTCCCAGTGCGGTTTCATGTGGTTGCCTTGGCGCGGCATCTTCCCCGCGGACCGTCTTTCGTGGATGAGCTTCCGACGAGCGACACCAGGATGTGAACGCCTAGCCCTTGACGCCCGACTTGTGGTGCACGAATGTGCACTGGACTTGTGTGCATTCGTGCACTGGGGACAGGATGCAATACGCAGACACCAGCAAAGGAGCCTCCATGACCGTGTTGTCCCAGGAGCAGCGAGCAGAAGCCATTGAAGCGCTCACCTCTCAGAGATTCGACGTTCTCGTCATCGGAGGCGGGGTGACCGGAGCCGGAATCGCCCTGGATGCGGCTTCCCGGGGGTTGAGCACCGCCATCATTGAGGGCCAGGACTGGGCCTCTGGCACATCCTCTCGGTCCTCACGGCTGGTGCACGGCGGACTCCGCTACCTCTACAACCTCGATTTCAAACTGGTGGCCGAGGCCCTCAGGGAACGCGGTCGGCTGCTGACCACGATCGCCCCGCACCTCGTCGAGGCGCAGCCCTTCCTGTGGCCGCTCAAGACCCCCGTCATTGAGCGTGCCTACTCCGCCGTCGGGGTCGGCATGTATGACGCGCTGTCCCGCATCGGATCAGGCGGGCGCAAGACGGTCCCCCTCCAGCGCCACCTGTCCAAGGCCGGTGCCTTGCGCCGTTTCCCGGAGATCCGGAAGGATGCCCTGGTCGGTGCCATCGAGTTCTACGACGCCCGCGTGGATGATGCCCGCCTGGTCATCACCCTGGTGCGCACCGCTGTGAAATATGGTGCCGCCGCGGCCAGCCGGATCCGGGTCACTGAGATCCTCAAGGACGGCCGGGGTCGTGCCTGTGGTGTCAAGGCTGTCGACCTGGAGACGGGGACGGAGGTCACGATTGAGGCTGAGCGCATCATCAATGCCACGGGCGTGTGGACCGAGCAGACCCAGGACCTGGCAGGTGGTTCGGGCGGCCTGAAGGTGCTGGCCAGCAAGGGGATCCACCTCGTCATCCCGCGTCACCGGCTGAAGGCCACCACCGGCCTGTTCCTGCGCACTGAGAAGTCGGTGCTGTTCATCATCCCGTGGCAGCACTACTGGGTGATTGGCACCACCGACACCGCCTGGCATGAGCAGCTGAAGCATCCGGTGCCCACATCCGAGGACATCGACTACGTGCTTGAGCAGGCCAACCAGGTGTTGGCAGACCCCCTGACTCGCGATGACATCATCGGCACCTACGCGGGGCTGCGGCCGCTGCTGCAGCCCAAGGTGCTGGATGAGTCGAAGTCCACCAAGGTCTCCCGCGAGCACACCGTCACCGAGGTGATTCCCGGCATGGTGGCCATCGCCGGCGGTAAGCTCACGACCTACCGGGTGATGGCCGAGGACGCCGTCGACTTCGCGCTTGGCCAGTCGCTGGCGAAGGTGCGGCCCTCGGTCACCGCGGATCTGCCTCTCCTGGGTGGTGACGGCTATCAGGCTGCTGTCAACCAGGCGCAGAGGCTCGGGGCGCGTCATGGCATCGACTCTGCCCGTCTGCACCATCTGCTGCGCCGCTACGGCTCGGAGCTGCCGCAGCTGTTCGCGGATATCGACGCCGATCCCAGCCTCGGTGAACCCCTTGCCGCAGCCCCCCAGTTCCTGCGGGCCGAGGTGCATCGCGCCTGTACGGTGGAGGGGGCGCTGCACTTGGAGGATATTTTCGTGGCCCGGGTCCGTCTGAACTCGGAGGCCCGCGACCGTGGGGAGTCCGCCATCGACGAGGTGGCCGAGATCGCCGCCGCGGCGCTCGGCTGGGATGAGGCCAGGACTGAGCGTGAGAAGGACAACTATCGGCAGCGGATCGCCGCGGAATTGGCCGCGGAGGAGCAGCCGACCGATGCCGCGGCGTCGGCTGCCCGCATGGTGGCCCCTGACATCGTCGACTGAGTTCGGCCTATGGGCGCCAGCCGCGGATCGCGGAGCGGGTCACAGTTTCAAAGAGCTCATCTTGGTCCGGCAGCGCCCCGGAGAGTTGCAGTAGCGTGCAGCCGTGCACCGATGACCAGAGGGCGGCTGCGAGCTGCTCGGCGGGGCCGTTGAGTCTTCCCTGCTCGACGGCCTGCTCTGCGCGCTCTAGGAGTGGGGCTCGGGCGTGGCATACGGCCTTGGTCAGGGTCTCCGCATCCGGGATGGCCTGGCCGAAGAGAACCAGGAAGCGATGGGGGTTGTTCAGCGCCCAGGCCCGGTAGGCCCAGGCCAGTTCCATCAGGGCCTCCTCGGCGTCCTCCGGCGCGGGTGTGTCGCGCTGCGTCTTGGTGAATTCCTCGGCGGCTCGCAGTAGGACTGCCTCCAACAGCTGGGGGCGGCCGCCGAACAGGCGGTAGACGGCGGTTGTGGAGGTGTCGCAGGTCGTCACGAGTGTCCGCAGGGAGAGTGCCTGTGCGCCGCCTTGTGCGATCAGGTTCGTCGCCTCGTCGAGCAGGCGTTCGCGCAGGCTGTCTTCGTGGGTGCGGGGCCTTGACATGTGGCTCAGGGTAGTCAATGCTGTCCGTAACAGTGTTATATAACATCGTTATGGAGTCTGTATGCTGCTTTCCCGGCCTCGTCGCGTCATCCTTCTCATACTCCTGCTGTCCGCCGCGGCAGCCTTGGTGTACCTGCTGATGCAGCTGGGAACCATCCCGCAGCTGATGCGCCTGACAGGTGGCCTGCCCATACCCGATCTCATGCCCAGCGGCTACGACATGCAGCATCTGGGGGAGGTGTTCGAGCGGCTCGGTCCCGAGGGACGTGAGCTGTACCTCGGACGCCAGCTGCCGCTGGACATGCTGTACCCGGGGCTGTTCGCGGCAGCCTGCGGGATGGCGATCCACCGACTGGCTGGCGTGGCCGGCGTCGGCCTGCTCCAGCGCCGCGTCCTCACGGCGCTGCCGATCATCACGGGGGCCTGCGACTACCTTGAGAACGTGTGCATCGCCGTCATGCTGCTGCGCCATCCCGAAAGCCCAGGGGCATGGGCGACGTTGAGCAGCGTGGCCACGGTGTGCAAGAGCGTCCTGACGCTCTGCGCCGTTGCGGCCCTGTGTGTGGTCGCGGTGCTGGCGTTGGTCCGCTCCCGCCGGGCTGGGCTCAGCCGAGCAGTCCGCACTGGTGGGCTATGAGGACTAGGGCGACGCAGCTGCGGGTATGAAGTGCAGTTGCCGGGTTGCTGAGGGTGCCACGACGGCTCCGCCTTGTGCGGCGGTGCGGATTGCGCCCAGTAGGTTTTCGGGGAGGGCATCCTTCAGTTAAGAGTCCGGAGCGCCATTGCGCAGAGCCGCGAAGACGTACTCATCCAGGACCCCAGCCGAGGATCGAGGTATCAAAGAGTTCGGCGTGGTCCAACAGTGCCCCGGAAAGTTACAGCTTCATCGTCCGGCCGGGGTTCCCAACCCTATAGCGCCGATGTAGTAGTGGCCTCCGGATGGCATTTCTAGGGTGTGGGTGGTGAGTTTCTTCATGGTGTCGGGTTGGTAGACGTCTAGGGTGGGGGCTTCTCGGTCGTAGTGTAGGACGTACAGCAACCCGTCGGAGAAGGCGATGCGGTGCAGGTATGGTCCGACGTCGAAGGTTTCTACCTGTCCGGTATCTGGTGTGACTCGGGAGATGTAGCGGTATTCGCTGAAATCGCGATATGCAGGATTCAAGAAGGTGTGAGCAACATACAGCTGGTTGTTGTGCTGCTCCACTTGGTAGGGGATATCTTGCTCCAAGGGGATTTCGCTCACCTCGCCTGTGGTTTGATCCACCACGCCCAATGCACTTCTGAACTCTCTGAGGCGTGGCTCTACATCCTGGTTGCTCAATGCGGGTAAAGCAAAATACACCTTCCCATTCAGCGTGGTTGCGTCACCAACGATTCCTTCGATGGGTGGCCAGCCTAGGGGCTCGGACAGGTTCACCCGACCAGTCAGAGCCATGCTGTCCGGTGGTCCGGTGATAGTGCGTACTTCTACTGGGCCTTGCGGTGGGGCGGCTTCCAGGGTACGGGTGGTGGTGAAAGCCAACAGCTTGTCCCCGGAAACAGTCAAAGCCGATAGAGCTGCATTGCCGGTAGAATATCTGCCCTCCCTTTTCCCTTCAGGGGAATAGATATCCACCCAGTTGTTCTCAAGCCCGGCACGATAGGACACCACGGGATGGCCCGACACATCAGCGGCAGCGAAAACTCCTGTTTCGTCGAGTGTGCTGATGTGTACGGAGCAGTCGGTGCGATCCAATCGGCCGATGCTGGATTTGTCGTGTCCGGTGTTGCCGTTGGCTGCGAACCACGGAGAGGGAATATCGCCGTTGAATTCTGCGGCCTTGTGTATGCCCTGTACCTCGGCTCTGATCCTTGCTTTTCTGCCTTCGGGGGTCCATAGTTCTACCCAGGATGGGGAGGCGGTTTGGGAGGACCACAGCACGGCGACTCCGGTGCTGCAATCCCCCCGCTCCTCCCCGCCACCGACACAACCAGCAGACCAGACCGTCAGGCTGGCCAGGGCTAGAGCGATCGATAGATGACGGATGCTCATGGGCGCATCTTGTATATCGTCTTGGTCTTAGAAGTGAGGACCAATTCCATGGGATGAATGGCCTGCTTGAAGCGATACGTGTCCAGGTTGATGCCGTACTTGTCTTTGAACGCAGCCCACACCAACTGAGCGCAATAGAACCTGTCGCGTCGATTCACGTTCCAGAAGTTGATGTTGTAGGGCTTCCCGATCTGGGCGTGAGCCCAGTCAGCGGCCGCGGCATCCTGGGCCTCTGTGGTGCTGAGCACCGTCACCCCAATTGCCTGAGTCTTGTCAACGTACCAGGTGTTTGGCATTCGCGTCACGCCTTTGTCAATGGACTCCACGGCAACGTCTTTGTTGTAGACGATTCCGGCGTGGCCGCTGGGCACGATCCCGCTGGCAAAGTCAGGGGTGACCAGGATCACGCCGCTTCGTTCTGGATACATGCCGATGTATCCCTTCCTCGTGCCGGTCCCGTTATTTCCACTTCCGCCGCCTTCGGGTTCGATCACCTCATGTTTCTCCAGTGGGCCGGTCTGGCCTTTGTCGGGTTCCAGTCGACCGGCTTCGTAGTCTGCGTTGATCTGAGCGTTCAGCTGGGCCCAGGCCTCCTCCTCGCTCTGCTGATCATCAGCATGCGCCACGGCAGCCTGACCGAAAAGACCCAGCGCCACCGCGATGAGGCTTCCCAACAACTTTTTCATTGTCTTCCCCTCTCACATCGTTGTTTCGCCTTCCACCCGATCCTACGGTGGTTCGCTCATGGAACCGGCGGATGGAATGCGTCGACGCTAACACGAGATCCGTGGCCGGGTGAAGAGAAAAACGTAAGAAAAACAGACGTCCCACCCGGGAAGCAATATTCGCACAAGCAAAAACCGCTAGTCAGAGGTTTATGAAACGAATCATGACGACAGACATGTCGTCCAAAAGGGTGACATGTTTCAGGACTGTGGATGGCGTGTCCGATCAGAGGGCACACGGCTCAGCAGCGGCGGGTGGCAGCCACCCCTGGTGATGGAATCTCTCAGCTGGATGCCCTGGCCGCGAACCGTCGGCTGGCTGTTGCACCGTAAAGTCAACTTTCACGGACGAGAGCGGCAGTCCCTGTGCCGTAGGCCCATGGCGCATCCCCTTGGCCCGGAGCCAAGGGGACGCTCAGTCGAGCAGGCCGCACTGGTGGGCTATGAGGACCAAGCCGACGCGGTCGCGGGCTTGGAGTTTGGACAGCAGACGTCCGATGTGGGTTTTGACGGTGCCCTCGGCCATGTAGAGCCGGGCCCCGATCTCCGCGTTGTTTGCGCCGCGGGCCACCTCCATCAGAACCTCCCGCTCCCGCTCGGTGAGGGGATCCAGGATGGAGGTGTCGGGTGCCTTGTCGACGGGAAGTCGTGGGGCGATGTGGTCCAGCAGTCGTCGCGTTGCTGAGGGTGCAACGATGGCTCCTCCTTGTGCGACGGTGCGGATTGCGCCCAGTAGGTCTTCCGGGAGGGCGTCCTTCAGCAGGAATCCGGAGGCGCCGTTGCGCAGAGCCGCGAAGACGTACTCATCCAGGTCGAAGGTGGTGAGCACCAGAACTTTCGTTCGGTCCGTCAGCTGGGTGATCTGGCGGGTCGCCTCCGTGCCGTCCATGACCGGCATCCGGATGTCCATCAACACCACGTCGACAGGCTGGGACTGCACGACGGCGACTGCCTCCGCGCCGTTGGACACCTCTGCGACGGTCTCCATGTCCTCCGCCGAATCAATGAGCATCCGGAAGCCGCTGCGCACCAGGGACTGGTCGTCGGCCAGCAGGACTTTGATCACTTTGTCTCCTTACCCTCTCTCATTTCAGCCAGCTTCGTCCCAACTGTGATGGTAGAGGCAGCCTGGCGCGCACCTCGTAGCCGCCACCGGTGCGAGGGCCGGCCTTGAACGTGCCACCCATCGCGGCCACCCGCTCCCTCATGCCGCGGAGTCCCGCGCCCTTGCCATCGGGGGCAGCCTGCCGTCCGACGCCATCGTCGCTGACGCGGATCTCAATGGCCTCGGTGCCGATGGTGAGAATCGCGCTGGCCTGGGCGGTCGGGCCGGCATGTTTCAGGAAGTTCGTCACCGACTCCTGCATCACCCGGTACGCCGTGAGCCCCAGGGAATCGGGAACCGGTGGCAGCTCCTCCGGCATCTCCAACGTGATGCGGTCCCCGGCCTTGGCAACCATCTCCGGGATTTGGGGGAGCGACGGGGTGGGTCCAAAGGAGGC
>ERZ1023282.653-NODE-653-length-16437-cov-4.152423_pt1 | contig 16437 bp, 9 predicted proteins | sample MGYA00521262_ERZ1023282 | MGnify/ENA primary metagenome ERZ1023282 (study PRJEB32759, sample SAMN07749867) | skin metagenome | biome: transportation; feature: city; material: polyester macromolecule | host: Homo sapiens | place: Hong Kong:KT line | collected... | reverse complement strand
GGCACCCACACATCCTCTCCTGCCGAGCGATCCCACAGCCGAACACGAGTGAGCACGTCGGAGATTTCCGCCCCGTAGGCACCAACGTTTTGCACGGGCGTGGCGCCCGCGGAGCCGGGAATGCCGGAGAGGCATTCGATGCCGCCGAATCCCGCGTTCACAGCAGCAGCGACCACGGAATCCCAGACGGCACCGGCTTCTGTGCGCAAAATCCCGCTGTCGGGGTCGATGTGAATGTTGTCGCATTCTAGGACGACGGCAACCACGTCAACGGGACCATCAGCAATAACGAGGTTGGACCCGCCGCCGATAATGAGCAACGGCACCTGGTGGGCGTCGAGAAGCGATACGACGTCTATGACTGCCTGCGTGGATGCACACCGCACGACGGCGCGTGGCTGCCCCCCAAGGTGCAGGGTGGTGAGGTCGGCGAACTGGGTAGTGGTGTCGATGGTGGCACCGGGGATGCTGGAGAGTTTTTGGGTTACTAATAGGTCGGACACACCTTTAACGGTAGTCTGTACACATGGCAACGCGTACCGAAACTTCTGTAACTATCAATTTTCCGCCTGCAAAGGTGCATGAGGCCCTGACTAATGCTGACTACTGGGCCTACAATGTGGCGAATTTGAGCACGGAACCTGGCGAGGTTCATGAGATCACCAGCACTGACGGCGGCGCTGAGGTTGTGCTGTACGAGATCATGCCGATGGAGCTGCTTCCCGAGGCTGTGCGCGCGATGATCAGCCAGTCGTTGAAGATTAAGCGCGTGTACACCATTGGCGCGCTAGCCGACGGTGCTGCGAAGGCCTCCTACACCGCAGACGTGAAGGGTGCCCCGGTGGATTTCAAGGGCGATATTGAGCTGTCCGGCGACGATGCGTCCACCACCCTCTCCTACGCCAACGAGGTGAACGTGACCATTCCGTTCATGGGTCCCGCGATTGAGCCGAAGGTTGCCGAAGCCCTCAGCGAACTGGTGGCCAACGAGGCCGCTCTGACCGAGAAGTGGATTTCGGAAAACCTCTAACACACGTTTGTGGCTGATCACGCCCATAATCTGCGTGCCACGTTCGGAGATCACCAACGCACTCGTCGGCAGGCTACTCGAAGCACCCGCCCGGTGGGTGTGATCACACGCGGCACAACGAATGTGAATCGATTGCGCCGCTGCGACCGCTGGATGGTTCATCATCCCACGGTGCAGCGGTGCCTTTCGCATGCCTCCATCCACGACGTTCCCCTGGCCATTGATGTGGGGTACGGTGCCTCACACACCACCACCTGCGAGTGGGCCATCTGGCTGCGCCGCCTGCGTGCCGATGTCTCCGTGCTCGGCCTGGAGATTGATCCCGCCCGTGTGCTGCCACCCCGCGACGGCGTGCACTTTGCCGTGGGCGGGTTTGAGCTGGCGGGCCACCGCCCAAATCTGGTACGGGCGTTTAATGTGCTGCGTCAGTACGACGTCTCCCAGGTTCACGACGCCTGGCAGCTGGTGTGTTCCCGACTCGCCCCCGGCGGGCTGTTTGTGGAGGGCACCTGCGACGAGCTGGGCCGCCGCTGTTCCTGGGTATTATTGGACGCGGACGGCCCGCAGTCCCTCACCCTGGCCTGGGATCCGCATCATACCGCCCGCCCCTCTGACCTGGCCGAACGGCTCCCTAAGGCCCTTATTCACCGAAACGTCCCCGGCGAACCCATCCACAACCTGCTGCGCATGGCCGACACCGCTTGGGACCGCGCCGCCGCCTGGGCCACCTACGGTCCGCGCATCCGCTGGCGGGAGGCTCGCCGCCTGCTTATCGACGCCTCGGTGCCCCTCACCCCGATTCGCCGCCGAGTCCGCGACAACCTGCTCACCGTACCGTGGTCTTTTGTGAGTGGCGATCAGGTGTAGTGCGAGTAGCGCGTTGCTGAAGATTCAGGAAAACTAGATTGGGTGAAAAAGTTACTTGTTGGTCTTGTTGTTGCTTTCCTCCTCATCGCTGGTATTGCCGAGGGCGGTACCCGGTGGTATGTGTCCCAGCAATTGAAAGCCGATTCGGGTGAGGGGGCCAGCGTCAGCTTCGGGGCCTACCCGGTTGTGGCCACGCTGGTCACAGGGAATGTGAAGCATGTGGACATGGACCTGCCGTCCACATTGAAGATCGACTACCCCGACGGCACCAACAGTGCCCCCCAGGTGACAGGCAGCCCCGCGTCCACGGTGAAGATCCGCAATCTTTCCCTGAAGGACCGCAACAATCCCGTCGCCGGGTCCATGCTGTTGGACACCCGGCTGACCGACGAGTTCATGCTTGCACAGGTGCAATCCGCAATAGCGGAACAAGCAGCAGGCAACACCAACAATGGCTACGCGGGCGCGCTGATCCAAAGCCTGGTACGCGTCACCGGCATCACCTCGCACCCGAATGACGGCACTGTGAGCGTCGAATTCACCGATGGCGCCGCCACGCTGACGCTGCGCCCCAGTGCCGCGGACGGACAGCTGCAGTTCCAGGCGGAACGTGCCGCTTTGTTTGGGGTGGAGCTCCCCAAGGAGATGTCGGAAGCCATTACCAATAGTCTGCGGGAGAGCGCCAGCAAGATGGCCGGGGGGCTGAACGTGGAGAGCGTGTCGGTGGAAGATAAGGCCGTTGCCCTACGTCTGACCGGCACAAACGTCAATTTCAGCGAGATTAGCGATAACTCACAGCAGAAGTAGCCCCAGCCTTCAACCCGCCCAGTTTGCCCCTGCCCTAATACGCAGATAAGATACACATTAATAAATCGTTATCTTTTTCTTACATGCGCCAAAGGGGCTGAGCTGTGTGAGACCTTTTTCATTCCGCTACCTGATCCCAGAAATGGTATTACTAGCTGCGGGTATCGGCATGTACTGGGTGGGCATCGCGGGAACAAGGCCCGACGGGCAGTCCCATGTTCTGTACCCGCTGCTGTCAACCTGGGGCAGCGGCATTACGGTGCTCGTCGTGCCCATCGCGCTTGTATCCACGCTGTTTTTCGGGCCACGCAGCAGGAAAGCCAACCTGATTCTCATGTATTGCGGCATGGTGCTGTTTGTGGTGAGCCAGTGGGTCATGATGACCGACAGCACCCAACCCATCACCGCACACCCGGGTTTCTTCTTAAGCGGCTGCGGCTTTGGAATGCTGTATTCCTCGGGTACATCCCTGATGCTGCACTGGTTTAATCAGGAGCGCCATCAAGAACCTTTGCTGCTGCTGACACTCCAAGACGGGTCGCACCGGCAGCTACCAACGCTTGCGCATCATCCCAGGTACGTATTCCACCAGAAGCCTTGATACCCATCTGCCCGCCCACAGCATCATTCATCACGCGCACTGCCTCCACTGAAGCCCCGCCAGCAGGGTGGAACCCAGTGGAGGTTTTCACGTAGTCAGCACCGGCGGCGAGTGCCGCGCGGCAGGCGGTAGCCAGGGCGTCGTTACTGAGCACCGCCGATTCCAGAATGATCTTCAGCACCACAGGGTGCGGCACAGCCTCGCGCACGGTAGCGATTTCAGAGATGAGGGCGTTGCTGTCCCCCGCCTGAGCTGCGGCAATATCCACCACCATATCAATTTCCGACGCCCCGAACTGCACAGCCAGCCGGGCTTCTGCCGCCTTCACCAGCACATGATGTTTGCCGGACGGGAACCCACAGACAGTGGCCACCGTCAGGCCAGCCTGTGTGGCTTTCTCCGTGGCGTGCAGCAAAGACGGGGACACGCAGATGGCACCCACCCCGAGAGAGATGGCGCTATCGATCAGGTGCCCCACATCGGCGGCGGTGGCTTCGGGCGAGAGCAGGGTGTAGTCCATGATGCGGGCGAGTTGTTCGCGGCTGGGTTGTGTGGTTCGGTCCAGATCCATAAGGCTCAAGAATAGCCGCCTTTTTCTGGCACAATGGCACTCGTACAGTATCCAGGGTGCAGCACAATACGGGAAGCGGTGGGCCAATGAGAGAGCGTTCAGAAACACAACAACGCCTAGTAGAGGCCGCCCGCATTGTGATGATTAACTCCGGCATTGAGGGCTGTACGCAGCAGCGCATCTGCAAAGAAGCCGGATTAACCAGGGGTGCGTTCTATTCCAACTACGCCACCAAAGAGGAGCTTTTCACCCACGTGGCGCGGGACGCTTATGCCCGGATTATTGAACGCCTCGACGAAATCGTGGAACGCTGGGCAGCACAGCCCTCAACACAGCCCGGCGGCCAGCCGGAAGTGAAGGTCGCCGAGTTCCTGGGCAGCGCACAGGTGGAACTAGGTCTGAACAGGGAGTTTTTCATACTGCACAATGAGCTGCTGTCGCGAGCGGCGCGGGAACCGGAGTGGGCACTGCAGTTCCGGGAAATCAACCGTGATTTTGTGTTGCGCGTCGCTCAGGTTTTGGAGCTTATTGTGAACGAGGTCGGCCGCACCTTAGATCGCCGCCCAGAGGCGGTGGCGCAGGCGGTTATTGGCATTGCATTGCGGGTTACGGGAGTTTCCGCCTGGAAAACAGAACTTATTAATGATAATGACACTTTTGAACCGCGCGGCACAATGCTTGAAGCCGACGATATTGTGGACATGATCCTTACTTTATTATTTGCATGTTCCAAGCCAATGGTGTAATGCTGCGGGGGCTGCAACTTCGGGGACGTGGGGGCGTCGTTAAGCGCACATGCAGGGACGATGGGAAATAACGACCACCAACCCCGCACCAAGCACCACCTGCACACATGAGTTTTTATTAACCAAGCAGGGACGATACATTTATGTATTCGACGCTGAAAGTAAGCCTTGTTAGCATTCGGGAAAACACGTTTGTCACACATGAGGAGTTTGCGTGAACTTGCCGTCTTTGCTTCCTTTGCATGCCTTTGAAAGCCCCGCGTTGTTGTTCGCGGGGCAAGCGTCTCCCTGGCAGGAGGCTCTCCGGGGTGCTGAGGATCCTCGACTGTTGTCGCTACTGAATGCCGCTGAGCGTCGCGTCGCCGCCTACGCGCGGGAGCGCGCCAGCGCCGTGCCCGGCGCGGATGCCCGGTTGAAGGATTTGATCACCAACCCGGATGCCTCCCTGTCAGTCGATGTGGATACGCTTCCTGCGGTGAGTGTGCCTGGGATTGTGTTGTCGCAGGTTGCGGCTGTGTTGCATCTTCAGGATGCGGGTTTGGATGTTTCAAAGGCCGCGCTCATCGGGCATTCCCAGGGCAGCCTGGGCGTGGCCGCAGCGGAGGCCATCGCGGCGGACACCAGCGGTAAGGCCGTGGAGGAGAACACTGCGCTGGTGGATGTGGTGGCGTTTGCCCTGCTGATGGGCACTGCTGCCACCCTGCGCGCGCAGGAATTGGGCACGCACGCGGGGGATTCCTGGATGTTGAGTGTCCGTAATGTGCCGCGCGAGGCTGTTGAGGGCGCCATTGCGCAGGTCAAGGACACGGAATTGGCGCTGCGTAATGGCCACACGCATTTTGTGATTGCCGGTGCGCCTGCGGCATTGCGCCAGGTGGAGAGCTTGATTGAGCAGGCTGCGGAGAAGCATAACGCGGAGCTGGATGATAAGCGTTCGGGCGGTACTCGGGTGGAGCCGCTGTTCAACGAACTCAAGGTTTCCGCACCGTTCCACTTCACGGCAATGCAGCCGGGTGCGGACCGCGCCGCCGAGTGGGCCTCCGCGCTTGGTTTGACGGTATCCGCCCAGGCCCTTGCCGAGGACATTCTGGTCAAGCACCACGATTGGCCCGCAGAGTTGTCCGCACTGACCACCAGCACCGAGATCACCCACGTGCTAAACACCGAGCCGGGTCACGGCCTGGCCCGCATCACCGCCAAGCTTCTCGACGGCCGCGGCATCACCCTCGTTGCCGCTGGCACCGCTGCGGATCGCGACAAGCTGGTCACTCCCGGTACCACCATCCCGCAGGAGGACACCTGGGAGCGGTTCGCCCCGAAGCTGGTGGAGTTGCCGGACGGCAGCGTGAAGGTTGTCACCGCGTTTAGCCGCCTGACCGGCTACTCCCCGATCCTGCTGGCGGGCATGACCCCCACCACGGTGGACCCGGATATTGTCGCAGCAGCCGCCAACGCTGGTTTCTGGGCCGAGTTGGCCGGTGGTGGCCAGTATTCGGAGGAAGTGTTCACCAAGAATCGTGACGGCTTGGTGGCCCAGCTGCAACCGGGCCGCGCAGCGCAGTTCAACTCCATGTTCTTCGACCGCTACATGTGGAACCTGCAGTTTGGCGCGCAGCGTATTGTTTCGCGCGCCCGCGCCGCAGGCACCTCCATCAACGGCGTGACCGTGTCCGCCGGTATCCCCGAGTTGGAGGAAGCTAAGGAGCTGATCCAGAGCCTGCACGAGGATGGCTTCCCCTACATCAGCTTCAAGCCGGGCACCGTGGAGCAGATTCGTTCTGTCTTGGAGATCGCCAAGGACAATCCGGATGCCATGATCATCATGCAGGTGGAGGACGGCCACGCTGGCGGCCACCATTCCTGGGTGAACCTGGATGACCTGTTGCTGGCCACCTACGGCGAGATCCGCCGCCAGCCGAACGTGGTGCTGTGTGTGGGCGGTGGCATTGGCACCCCAGAGAAGGCCGCGGAATACCTGACGGGTTCCTGGGCTACTCAGTACCACGCCCCCGCCATGCCCGTGGACGGCATTTTGGTGGGCACCGCAGCTATGACCGCCAAGGAAGCAAAGACGTCTCCGCAGGTCAAGAAGCTGCTCAGGGACACCCCTGGTGTGGATCCCAATGATCGCGGCGGCTGGGTCGGCCGTGGCGAGTCCCGTGGCGGCGTGACCTCCGGCCTGTCGCACCTGCACGCGGACATGTACGAGGTGGATAACGCCTCCGCCGCGTGTTCCCGCCTGATTTCCTCCATTGAGCCCAGCGACGAGGCTGTGGCTGCCCGGCGCGATGAGATTATTGCCGCGCTGAATAAGACGGCGAAGCCGTATTTCGGTGATCTGGAGGAGATGACCTACGCCGAGTGGCTGCAGCGTTTTGTGGATTTGGCGTACCCCTGGACGGACCCGACCTGGCCGGATCGCTTCTTTGATTTGCTGCACCGTGTGGAGGCCCGCCTGTCGGATGTGGATCACGGCCCGGTGGTCACGTTGTTCCCCACTCTGGAGGATGCGGAGGATGGTCCGGCGGCCGTCGAGAAGCTGCTGTCGGAGTACCCGCAGGCCCGCGAGCTGAAGGTGGGTGCCCGCGACGCTGCGTGGTTTATTGGCCTGTGCCGCAAGCACCACAAGCCGATGCCGTGGGTGCCCGCCATTGATGCGGACCTGGCACGCTGGTGGGGCTTGGATACCCTGTGGCAGTCTCAGGACGAGCGCTACTCCGCTGATGCTGTGCGCGTGATCCCGGGCCCGGTGTCGGTGGCCGGTATTGATCGTATCGACGAGCCGGTGGCTGACCTGCTGGGTCGTTTTGAACAGGCATGCACAAACACCCTCAGTGCCAACAACACACCCGCGAAGGTGTTTGCCCGCTTGGGCGAGGTCGCCGACGGCGAGGAACTGCTGCGCACCGCGCCACATATCGTGTGGCATGGCCATTTGATTGATAACCCAGCTCATGCGCTGGCACCGGAGGCCGTGGACATCATTGCCCCCACCGATCCCACCAGCGACGTGTGGACCATTCGCGTGCTGGCCGATTCCGTGTGGGACGACCTGGACCCCGGCGCGAAGAAGCCCTATGTGGTCACCCAGGTGGACATTCCGGTGGCATTGTCCGAGGCCACGGCCACGGGCGCATCCCCAGTGGTGGATCACGATGCCCTGCCGGACGCCGTGTATGGCCTGCTGGCCGCCGTCGCGGGCGTGGGTTCCACCTCCGCTGCGGGCGACAGCATTGATTCCCTGCCCACGGTGGAGCCGAAGGAAGGCACCACGTTTGGCGTGGTGCGGGATTCCTTCACCCTGCCCGCAACCCTGCTCACTCAGCACACCGCCGTGTCGGGCGCGGGCATTCCGTTGGGCGACCTGGATGAGGAGGCACTCAACGCAGGCACCGCCGATGCACTGGTGGGTCCCTGCTGGCCCGCCATCTACGCCGCCCTGGGTTCTGCGTACCTGCCCGACGGCTACCCGGTGATCGAGGGCCTGCTCAACGCCGTGCACCTGGATCACTGCGTGGAGCTGCTGGTTCCGCTGGAGGAGCTGGCCAATTCCCGCACCATCCAGGTGGAGGCCCAAACCTCCCCGCTGGAGGAATCCGCATCGGGACGCATTGTCACCGTCAACCTGACGCTCACCTCCGAGGGTGAGGTTGTCGCCCGGCTTGTGGAGCGTTTTGCCATCCGCGGCCGCGTGACCAGCACTCAGGCACCGTCGCTGGCCCCCAACTGGGGTGGAGTTGACGTGGAAATTGTGGACACCCCGCGCCACTTCCTGCGCCGCGCCGTGGTCACCGCCCCCGCCGACATGACCCCCTTCGCCATGGTGTCCGGCGACTACAACCCGATCCACACCTCCACCAACGCCGCCCGTCTCGTGGGCCTGGAGGCTCCCCTGGTGCACGGCATGTGGCTGTCGGCCACCGCGCAGCACCTGGCTACCGCTGGTAAGCGCCCCGCCCGTCTCATCGGCTGGACCTATTCCATGTTCGGCATGGTACAGCTTAACGACGCCGTGGACATCACCGTTGAACGCATCGGCCGCTCCGCCCGCGGCGCCATCTCCGCCGTGGAGGTTACCTGCCGCGTGGACGGCAACGTGGTGTCCCGTGGCCAGGCGCTGCTTGCACCGCCCACCACCGCCTACGTGTACCCGGGCCAGGGCATCCAAAGCCCCGGCATGGCTTCGGGCGACCGTTCTGCCTCCGCTGCGGCCCGCGCCGTGTGGGAGCGCGCCGATTCCCACACCCGCAACGAACTCGGATTCTCCATCGTGCAGATCGTGGACGAGAACCCGACCGTCCTGCGCGTGGGCGAAACCGTGTTCCGCCACCCCAAGGGCGTGCTGTACCTGACACAGTTCACGCAGGTGGCTCTGGCCGTGGTGGCCTACGGTCAGACCGAACGCCTCCGCGAAGCAGGCACCATTGTGCCCGGCTCCCTCTACGCGGGACACTCGCTGGGCGAGTACACGGCACTGGCCTCCCTGGCCAACATCTTCGACCTGGAAGCCGTGATCGACATTGTGTTCTCCCGCGGCTCCGCCATGCACTCCCTGGTTGAGCGCGACGCCGCCGGACGCTCCAACTACCGCCTGGGTGCGCTGCGCCCCAATATGTTCGGGCTGAGCGACGCGGAAGTCGTGGACTACGTTGCCGATATCGCCGAACGCACCGGGGAGTTCCTGGAGATTGTGAACTTCAACGTGGCTGGCCAGCAGTATGCCGTGGCCGGCACGGTCGCCGGCCTGAAGGCCCTGGCTGCGGATGCCCAGGAGCGCGGTGGAAAGCGCGCCTACGTGGAAATCCCCGGCATTGACGTGCCCTTCCACTCCCGCGTTCTGCGCCCCGGAGTCCCGGCGTTTGCCGACAAGCTGGATTCGCTGCTGCCAGAAGAACTGGATGTGGACGCCCTGGTCGACCGCTACGTGCCGAACCTGGTGGCTCGCCCCTTCGAGCTGACCCGCGACTTCGCCGAGGCAATCCTGGATGTTGTTCCCACCGAACCGCTGAAGAAACTGCTGGATAGCGGCGAGTTTGAGCGCCAGGCCACCGACTCCCCCGCCAAGCTTGCCCGCGTGCTCATGATTGAGCTGCTGAGCTGGCAGTTCGCCTCCCCGGTCCGCTGGATTGAGACGCAGGATCTACTGATCAACGAGGCGAAGGTGGAGCACATTGTGGAGGTTGGTTTGGCCTCTGCACCCACGCTGGCCAACCTGGCCGCCCGCACCCTGGATCTTGCGGAGAACGCTGGCGCATCGGTGCGCGTGTTCAACGTCGAACGTGACGCGGATGCCGTGAACCTGGCCGATCCGAAGTCCGCTCCGGTGGTGGAGGAAGCCGCCCCCGAGGCCGAGGAAGCACCTGCTGAGGCGGCTCCGGCCGAGGCACCCGCTGAGTCTGCACCCGCCGCTGAGGCCGCTCCGGCACCCGCTCCCGCCGCACCGACGGGTGGCTCTCCCGCTGGTGAGCTGCCGTTTACCGCCGCGGATGCGATCATGTTCCTGTTTGCGGTGCAGAACAAGGTGCGCCTGGACCAGATCGCGGGTAGCGACACCACAGAGACCCTCACCAATGGCGTATCCTCCCGCCGTAACCAGCTGCTCATGGACATGTCCACCGAACTGGGGGTGCCCACCATTGACGGTGCGGCAGAGGCGGACGTCGATACGCTGAAGGCCCGCGTGGCCACCGCCGCCCCCGGCTACCGTGCGTTCGGCCCGGTGCTGTCGGAGGTTGTGCGCGGTCGCCTGCGTACCCTGACGGGCCAGGCGTCGCAAAAGCCCGCCTACATTCGTGACCGCGTGACCGGCGCTTGGGGTCTGCCCGAGTCGTGGGCGGTGCACGTGGAGGCCGAGCTGGTGCTGGGCACCCGCGACGGCGAGTCCGTGCGCGGTGGCGATGCCGGTACCCTGCCCTCCGACAATCCCTCCTCCAAGGCCGCCCTGGATGCGCTTATCGACGCCGCAGTGACCAACGTCGCTGCCGCGCACGGCGTGTCCGTCTCCCTAGGGAGCGGTGATGCTGCCGGTGGCGGCGGCGTGGTTGATTCTGCTGCTCTGGATGCCTACGCCGATACCGTCACCGGCCCGGAAGGTGTGCTCGCTGCTACGGCACGCACCATCCTGGACCAGCTGGGGCACCTCACCCCCGAACCCGCGGAACCCGAAACCTCCGACACCGCCCTCATCGACGCGGTGGAGGCCGAGCTGGATCCGCAGTGGTTCAAGATGGTTACTCCCACCTTCGACGAACAGCGCGCCGTGCTTTTCGACGACCGCTGGGCCAGCGCCCGCGAAGACCTCGCCCGCCTAGCAAACGGCGCCGACATTGCTGTGCAGCGTTTCGCCGGAACCGGTGAGGTTGTAGCAAAACAGGCCGCATGGTGGGCTGGACAGACCTCCGACAAGAAACTGGCTCAGACCCTTACCTCAGTGTCCGAGATTGCCACCCAAGAACCCACCGAGCCGTGGGTCGAGGATGTTGCCCTGGTCACCGGCGCAGCCCCCGGCTCCATCGCCGGTGCGTTGGTGGAGAAACTGCTGGCAGGCGGCGCAACTGTCATCATGACGGCCTCCAACGTCAACGATGCCCGCAAGGAATACGCCCGCACCCTCTACGCCAACAACGCTTCCGCCCACGCGAAGCTGTGGCTGGTGCCCGCCAACATGTCCTCCTTCCGTGACGTGGATTCCCTGGTGGAGTGGATTGGCACCGAGCAGAAAGTCACCGTGGGTAAAGACGTGAAGGTCACCAAGCCTGCGTTGACCCCCACCCTGGTATTCCCCTTCGCCGCACCCCGCGTGTCCGGCAGCCTGGCCGATGCCGGCCCCGCTGCAGAAAACCAGGCACGCCTGCTGCTGTGGAGCGTGGAGCGCACCATCGCCGGTGTCGCAGATCTTGCCTCCCGAGGTGTTGGTTCCCGCGTGCACGTGGTGCTGCCCGGTTCCCCGAACCGCGGCACCTTCGGTGGCGACGGCGCCTACGGCGAAGTCAAGGCAGCCTTCGATGCCATCCTGGCGAAATGGACCGCTGAAAGCGTCTGGCCGGACTACGTGTCCCTCGCCCAGGCCCGCATCGGCTGGGTGGCTGGTACCAACCTGATGGGCGGCAACGACCCGCTGGTGCCGCTGGTGCAGAAGCACGGCATCCACGTGTACACACCCGACGAAATCTCCGAGGAACTCCTGGGACTGTGCACGCCGTCGGCACGCGCCGAGGCAACCAAAGCACCCCTGGACGCGGACTTCACCGGTGGGCTCGCCGACGCCAACGTGTCCCTGCCGGAACTGGCCGCATCGCTGGACCTGACTTCAGACAGTGCAGAGGCCGAAGAGAAGCCCGTCACCATCAACGCACTGCCTTCTCCCGCCGCACCGAAGCAGGCAGGCGGCATTGACCTGGGTAAAGTCACCACGCCGCTGGAAGACATGGTGGTTATTGTCGGCCTGGGCGAAGTCTCCTCCTGGGGCTCCGGCCGCACCCGCACCCTCGCGGAATACGGCATCCAACGCGACGGCGACGTTGACCTCACTGCCGCCGGTGTGCTGGAACTCGCCTGGATGACCGGCCTGGTCAACTGGTCCGACGACCCTACACCCGGCTGGTACGACGCCTCCGGCGAAGCCGTCGCCGAGGAAGACATCTACGACCGCTTCCGCGACGAAGTGGTTGCCCGCGCCGGTATCCGCCGCTTCGTGGACGACTACACCCTGGTTGACGAAGGCTCCATCGACGTAGCCACCGTCTACCTCGACCGCGACATCTCCTTCACCGTGGCCACCGAGGAAGAAGCCCAGGACTACGTGGACGCCGACCCGGCAACCACCAGCATCAGCCCCACCGAAGACGGCGAATGGTTGGTGCACAAGAAGCGTGGCGCCCAGGCACGCATCCCGCGCAAAGCCACACTCAGCCGCGTTGTTGGTGGTCAGCTGCCCACCGACTTCAACCCCGCCAACTGGGGCATCCCCGGCACCATGATCGAAGGTCTCGACCGCATCGCCGTGTGGAACCTTGTCACCGCCGTTGATGCGTTCCTCAGCGCAGGCTTCACCCCCGCCGAACTGCTCCGCATCGTCCACCCGGCCGATGTCGCCTCCACCCAGGGCACCGGTATTGGTGGCATGGAATCCCTGCACAAGGTCTTCGTCACCCGATTCCTCGGCGAAGAACGACCCAGCGACATCCTGCAGGAAGCCCTGCCCAACGTGGTGGCCGCACACGTCATGCAGTCCCTCGTCGGCGGCTACGGATCCATGATTCACCCCGTCGGGGCCTGCGCCACCGCAGCCGTGTCCCTGGAAGAAGGCGTGGACAAGATCAAGCTCGGCAAAGCCGACTTCGTGGTCACCGGCGGTATTGACGACATCAGCGTCGAATCCCTCACCGGCTTCGGCGACATGAACGCCACCGCCGAATCCGCAGCACTCGCGGCCAAGGGCATCAACGAGCGCTTCTACTCACGCGCCAACGACCGCCGCCGCGCAGGCTTCGTCGAAGCCGAAGGCGGAGGCACCGTCCTCCTCGCGCGTGGTGACGTCGCCGCCAAGCTCGGACTGCCTGTCTACGCTGTGGTTGCCCACGCACAGTCCTACGCCGACGGCATCCACACCTCCATCCCGGCTCCGGGACTCGGTGCACTTGCCGCCGGACGAGGAGGAACCAGCTCCGCGTTGGCCCGCTCTTTGAACGGTCTTGGTCTCACCCCCGACGACGTGCGCGTAGTGAGCAAGCACGACACGTCCACCAACGCCAACGACCCCAACGAGTCCGAACTTCACAGCCTGCTGTGGGGCGCCCTGGGACGCGACGCCGGAAACCCGCTGTTCGTGGTCTCCCAGAAGACCCTCACCGGACACGCCAAGGGTGGCGCTGCGCTCTTCCAAACCGCAGGACTCTGCCACATCCTGGCCACCGGCAACCTGCCGCAAAACGCATCCCTCGACTGCGTTGACCCGGCCATCGAGCCGCTGGCCAAGCCCCTAGTCTGGCTGCGCGCTCCCCTCTCTCTGGGTGCCGGTGCAGTGAAGGCAGGCGTACTCACCTCGCTGGGCTTCGGCCACGTGTCCGCCGTGGTAGTGCTCGCACACCCCGGTGTGTTCGAAGCGGCACTCGACGCCGCCGGATACTCCGTGGACGAATGGCGCGCATCCGCCAATGCGCGGTTGGCCGCTGGTGCCCGACGCCTCGAAGAAGGCATGGTCGGACACGTTGAACTCTTCAGCGTGATCGACGGACGCCGCTTCCCCGCCGTCGGAGCACACGAAGCAGAAATCGCCCTGCTTCTCGACCCCGACGCCCGCCTCGGCGAAGACGGAATCTACCCGTCGGCGTAGATTCTGGCCGGGCTGGTTTCACCGATTCCGGCCGGGCTGGCTGCTAGTTTCCAGTTGCTAGTCGCCTGAAAAGCCCTGGTCACATGTTGTGTGGCTGGGGCTTTCTTTGCGGCTGGTGCGGCGGGTCCTTGTCTTCTTTGCTGTCGCGCCAGGTCTTTGCGACGGGTCTTTGCGCCAGCTACCCCTCTACATCCCCCGCCTTGTTGGGCTGAACTGCGGTTTGTCCCACAATCCACCATTTTCCGGCTAGTTGATGGTTTTTGGGACACCAGCCCCCTGTTTTTGTCCCAGGATCCACCAAATTCTTAAAAATGGTGGATCCTGGGACATTTTCGCTTTCCTCGATCGGATCAGGTACGAGCCATCGGCAGTCCCAGCGCTCACATTGACTCCCGCTCTCGCATTTCCTTGTACCGCCGCAGCACATCCCTGTAGGCAAACCCAGAGAACACGTCCTTGGCGGAGTACGCCCAGATGGTGTATCCCGCAGTGACCAAACGATCATAACGATTGGTAGCACGTTCCACGTTAAACTGTTGTTCTTCGGCAGTCTCCCCGTATTTACCCAGGCCAGATATTTCAATCACAATCCGTGTCCGCCTGATCTGAAAGTCTGGCCGCCGCGTAGCCAGACGTGAATCAGCCACTGTGACCTGCGGCTGCACATCGATCACCCCATCTTTGCGCACTTGCGCCAGGAAGTACGCCTCGGCGGCTGATTCAACATAGGGGTCAACAAGATCAAGCACCCGCGTAAGGGTTTCGTCGCTAAGAGCCGCTTCCCGCAATTCGGCGAGCGGGCATGCGTCGTGCGCCACCACCCAGCTCGCAGCCATAAAGCAGTCTTCAAAGCTGTGATACCTGGCCAAATCCAAGAGCACACGCGGGATGGTAGCTACTTTGGCTATTTTTCCATCCACATAGCTGCTTTCCCCGAGCAGCGCTCTAAGCCGCCGACCGCCCCCAACGTCTTTGCTTCCCCTGTTCATAGCGTATTCCACCGGATCATCTCGCCCAACCCTCACCCACATCCCCCACAGCAACGCGGCCGAGACACCAGCGATAACGCGCGTCCCGCTAGCACCCAAAGCAAGTGCTCGTAGCCGGTGTTGTTCCCACGGCGGCAGCTCATTAAAGCCGTCCCGTTCCACATAGACTCCCAAAGCCAAACGCAGGTGCGTCCCAGAAAGCACCCCTCGGCTGAGTGCACGACGCCCCGCGCTATCACAGTCGCGCGAAAATACAAGCTCCATGGATCCCCCTCCCCTCGGATCACCCTACCAAGCTTTCCTAGTACAATGCACAGAATGACCATTCCAGCTGCGCATACCACCACCGACGAACGCCAGTATGTCCTTACCTTGAGCTGCCCCGACACAACGGGAATTGTGGCTAAATTGTCGTCTTTCATTGCCGATATTGGCGGCTGGATCACAGAGGCAGGTTTTTTCACCGACCCGGAGAGCGGCTGGTTTTTTACCCGCCAGGCTGTGCGCGCGGCGTCGATTAGCATGAGCTTTGACGAGCTGAGCCAGCGTTTTGCGGACGTCGCGTCCGAAATGGACCCGGATGTCCGGTGGCGTTTGTGGGATACCGCGAAGCCGAAGAAGGCCGTGATTTTGGTGTCCAAGGAGGGTCATTGTCTGCATGATTTGTTGGGGCGGGTTGCGCAGAATGATTATCCGATGGATGTAGCTGCGGTGATCGGTAATCATGAGGATTTGCGGCCAATTGCCCAGGCCCACGGCATACCTTTCCATTATGTTCCTTTTCCGAAGGATGCGGTGGGTAAACGCAAGGCTTTCGACCAGGTTGCCGACCTTGTAAATGCGGAAAGTCCCGACGCCATTGTTCTTGCGCGTTTCATGCAGATTCTGCCGCCGGATTTGTGCGAAATGTGGTCGGGTAAGGCAATTAATATTCACCACAGTTTCTTGCCGTCGTTTATGGGCGCACGCCCTTATCACCAGGCTTATCGACGCGGCGTGAAACTCATAGGCGCCACCTGCCATTACGCCACCGAAGACCTCGACGACGGCCCGATCATCGAACAGGACGTCATTCGCATTTCCCACAAAGACACCCCCTCCGATATGCAACGACTCGGCCGCGACGCCGAGAAAATCGTCCTCGCCCGCGGCCTGCGTTTCCACCTCGAAGACCGCGTTCAGGTCTACGGAAACCGAACCGTCATTTTCGACTAAACTCCCACCGCTTATCGACGCCGCGACTCCCACTCGCCGCGTCGATTTTTGCTGTTTCTATAGTGGATAGGCAGCAGGGTTGATAATATTTTCGTGAATGTGTTGGTGCGGGTAATGAGGAGAGTAGTAGGTGGGAAGGTTTATAGAAAAAAGCGATAAACCCTGGCTCTGGGGAGGAGGGGGAATAGTTGCTGGCCTAGCAATAGGGTTTGCCATTGCACATATTCAGGCACTAAAAGAATGGCCGTGGGACATAATAGCCCAACCCTTAGCAACC
>ERZ1023282.650-NODE-650-length-16500-cov-15.197324_pt1 | contig 16500 bp, 9 predicted proteins | sample MGYA00521262_ERZ1023282 | MGnify/ENA primary metagenome ERZ1023282 (study PRJEB32759, sample SAMN07749867) | skin metagenome | biome: transportation; feature: city; material: polyester macromolecule | host: Homo sapiens | place: Hong Kong:KT line | collected... | reverse complement strand
ATTGGTCGGGGTGGCCTTTTCCATGAAGAAAGGTCAAGCCTACTATGTGGTTATTCCTGAGGACCGATCAGAGGCCAAAAGCATCATCACTGAGTTCAAAGAATTATTGGAAAATGAGAAATCCCTGAAAATTGGTCAGAATTTAAAGTACGACATTCAGGTACTTCGTAATTATGACATTAATGTCAAAGGAAAAATCTTTGACACGATGCTGGCACACTACCTTATAGATCCAGAAACACAGCATGGTATGGATATTCTTGCGGAGAACTATCTTAACTACAAGCCTGTAAAATTCACGGATCTGGTGGGGACTGGTAAGAAACAGAAACCATTACGCGAGGTAGAAGAAGAAGATCTGAAAAACTATGCGTGCGAAGATGCTGACATTACCCTTCAGCTAAAGGAAAAACTCGAGCCTGAGATCAAAGAACGAAAACTCGAAAGCCTACTCCATGATGTAGAAGCTCCACTTTCCTTTGTGCTGGCTGATATGGAGTATGAAGGCGTAAAAATCGACGAAGAAGCACTGGCAACTATGTCCAAAGAACTGGAAGGGGAGAGTTTAAGGGTCCAGACTGAAATATTCGAGATCGCCGGGCAAGAATTTAATATTGGTTCACCGAAGCAGCTGGGTGAAATTCTGTTTGATAAACTCAAGCTGGTAGAAAAGCCGAAAAAGACCAAAACAGGTCAGTATGCTACAGGAGAAGAGATTCTGTCAAAACTGGCTGACGAACATGATATTGCGGCTAAAATATTGGAGTTTAGAGAATACAATAAGCTAAAATCCACGTACGTCGATGCACTGCCTAAAATGGTCAGTCATGCCGATGGAAAAGTACATACTGATTATCGCCAGACCATTGCAGCAACTGGCCGGTTGAGCTCAAATAACCCAAACCTTCAAAACATTCCGATTCGAACCGAAAAAGGTCGTGAAATCCGAAAGGCTTTTATACCTCGAAGTGAAGAATACGTCATCATGGCAGCAGATTACTCACAAATTGAGCTGCGGATTATGGCTGCTTTCTCCGGGGATGAAAGCATGGTAGAAGCCTTCAAAAGTGGTGTAGACATTCACAGCAATACCGCCAGCAAAGTCTTTAAGGTGCCGCTCGAAGAGGTGGACTCTACCATGAGGCGTAAAGCAAAAGAAGTGAACTTTGGAATTATTTATGGCATCTCGGCATTTGGTCTGAGCCAAAACCTGAACATCCCAAGATCCGAAGCAGCAGATATTATTTCAGCATATTTCGAAGAGTTTCCAAAGGTGAAAACGTACATGGACAAGACCATCGAAAAGGCACATGCCGATGAGTATGTAGAAACGATTCTTGGTAGAAGAAGGTATTTACGAGATATCAATACCAAAAATTTTACTCAGAGAGGTTTTGCTGAACGAAATGCGATCAACGCACCGATTCAGGGAAGCGCCGCTGATATGATCAAAATGGCCATGATCAAAATCCAGGACTGGATGATCAGTAATAACCTTAAATCAAAGATGATCATGCAGGTGCATGACGAACTGGTGCTGGAAGTTCCCGAAGCCGAACTGGATTTGGTGAAAGAAAAACTGCCGCAGATTATGGCGAAAGTGGATGAAGGGATGCTGAAAGTGTCGCTGGTGGCTGAGGTGGGCGTGGGAATGAATTGGGAAGAGGCGCATTGAGATGGTATGGCGTTTAACCGATTGTTTTGAGAAAGGGATAAAGTAATGAGTGTTTGGAGTTTAATTAACGAAGGTGTAGATTTATTCAAAAACAAAAAATTTGACGAAGCGATTGAGAAGCTAAAGCAGGCTTTAGGCAAAATTGAAGATAAAAATAGCCAGATTCAGGAGCAAAACGATATTCAGTTTTTTCTTGGCCGTTGTTATTTAGAACAGGCGATGAAAGCTCAAGGCAAGGAGTCGGAACAGTTGTTTGGACAGGCCGTTGAGCATTTACAGCAATCGTTGGAATTTGCCAAACAGCTGGAAGATAAGCAAAACAGCCTTCAAGAACAAAACTATGCCCAATCTTCGTTAGGTCTCTGCTATTTAGAACAGGCAAAAAAAGCCGAAGGAAAGGATTCGAAACAGTTATTTGGACAGGCCGTTGAACACTACCAACAACAATTGAAACTTGCCAAACAGCTGACAAATAAACAAGACAGCCTTCAACAACAAATCAATGCCCAATATTGGCTTGGCCACTGCTATTTAAAGCAGGCAATGAAGACCAAAGGCAAGGATTTGGAACAGTTATTTGGACAGGCCGTTGAGCATTTCCAACAGCAATTAAGTCTTGCCAAACAGCTGGCAAACAAGCAAAACAGCCTTAAAGAACAAATCAATGCCCAATATTGGCTTGGTCGCTGCTATCTAGAGCAGGCGATGAAAGCCAAAGGCAAGGAGTCGGAACAGTTATTTGGACGGGCAGTTGAGCACCACCAACAGCAATTGAGTCTTGCCGAACAGCTGGCAAACAAGCAAAACAGTTTTCAAGAACAAATCTATGCTCAATTTGAGCTTGGCCGTTGCTATCTCAAACAGGCGGTTAAGATTAAAGATGAAGATTCTTCTAAGGTCAAAGAGTTAACTGAAAAAGCTGATAAATATTTTTTATTTCCCCTCAATAACTTGCCGCAATTAAAGGACGAGTTAGAAAGGAATAGAGCTGATAGGATTATTCACCAACATTTAAGAGAAATTCTTTTTCTTCAAGAAGAATGGCAAAGTTATTTTAAGCAGAAAAAGCAGGAAATGAAGGAAAAACTCTTTATAAATAAAGAAGATAAATTAACTGATGCTATCTCCACCATTCTGGCAGTTTTAAATATTCCGCCTATCGAATTAGGGGCGATTCCACTTTCTCATTACACTTCGCCTTCAGTATGCGAAAGATTATTCGGTATTGTCAGCGATAAAACTAATGATAAAGCCGATGATAACGATCCTGTTGACAGTAACAAGGTTAGTCCGATGAGAATCGGCAGCTCCACCTACATGAATGACCCGACTGAAGGAGAAGGGCTGTTGGAGCTGCTGAATCTGCAGGATTTGGAATTGGAAAACAAGGCTGACTGCCCTGTCCATAATGCTTTCTTTACCTGTTTCTCCAGTCGTGTAAACGATTTGAACCAGTTCCGTTTGTATGGCAAAGAAAACGGCGTGGAAGCATCGGGGTGCTGCTTGGTATTTAATCAAAACGGGGATTGGTTGAAAGAGCCCGATGTTTCTTCTTCGTTCAGAAGTTTTACAAATGAACAGAATGAAGGTTTCAAAGAGCCAATAGAGGCAGATGTAGCGGGTTTAGAAGATGAAAACCTGCCGCTTTATCAGGTAGCTTATATCGCTTATTACGATGAATATATTGCTAAGGAAAAATGCACAATATGGCTACCCGATGCAAGAAGACCAAAATTCGGTATTCGATTAAAGCCTGTTGGGAAAAATCTAAAATGGCATAAGTTCCGTATTAAGGAGCTTAGAGCAGCGTTAAAGAAGTTAATTAAAAACTCTAATAAAATCAAAAATGAAGACGGAAAGGCTTTAGAATATATCCGCTATCTGTTTAAAGATTTTGCTTTCCGTGACGAAGAAGAGTTCCGACTGCTGAAAATCGAACAAATCGGTTCGGACAAAATCGAATATTGCCCAACCACAAAATCCGTCTATCTGCCTTATGCCGATATACGCGATATTGTGGATGAAGTGATTTTGGGGACGAATTACGAAAAGAGCGGAAAAGAGCGTAAGGCGGAAGTTTTTCAGCATTTGATGCGAAATTATTATCCAAACGTTAAAGTTTCCCGCTCGTCGTTGCCGATTAATGCCAATCCGCCGATTAAGAAGGATTAGCCGGCAGTAGGTCGGATACTTGTATCCGACAAAAGCCTGCTATCCCAAAAGCCGTCAGATTCGAGAATCTGACCTACTGAAACTGGGCATTGGTGTAGCACGCGGTAGTTGAACCCCAAAACCCATCCAAGGTCGTCTGAAAAACCCGTTACAGAGCCAGCCGTAGGTCGGATACTTGTATCCGACAAAAGCCTGCTATCTCAAAAGCTGTCAGATTCGAGAATCTGACCTACTGAAACCGGGCATCGGTGTAGCACGCGGCAGTTGAACCCCAAAACCCATCCAAGGTCGTCTGAAAAACCCGTTACAGAGTTTTTCAGACGACCTTTATTCTTCCCGCCGACAGGCATACAATCACGGGCGCGGTCCCCTTTATGGATTCAATACGACTCAGGTACGCGGTTTAAGGTCGTCTGAAAAAATAGACAGGCTTGCCGCAAAACCAATTAATATCTAAATTTCCAACCATCCTTTAACCAGAAATAAAAATCATGAATTTCGATCTTGAAAACCTCTCTTCATTCTCAGGCTGGGAGCGTCTCGTTGAAACCGGCATGGCATTCGGTACCAATCTCGTTGCGGCGTTGGCAATTTTCTTTGTCGGCAGATGGATAGCTTCCCGCCTCGTTATTTTGATGAAAGCTGCGCTGACCCGCGCCAAAGTGGACAGAACGCTCGTCAGCTTCCTCGGCAATGTGGCTAACGTCGGCCTGTTAATCCTGATCATCATTGCCGCGCTGGGCAAGCTGGGCATTCCGACCACTTCGGTTACCGCCTTAATCGGCGGCGCGGGTTTGGCGGTGGCTTTGTCGCTGAAAGACCAACTGTCGAACTTTGCCGCCGGCGCGCTGATTATCCTGTTTCGTCCGTTTAAAGTCGGCGACTACATCAAGGTCAACGGCTTCGAAGGCACGGTGAGCGAAATTAAAATGGTGCAGACTGCGCTGAGTACGCCGGATAACGAAGAAGTCATCCTGCCCAACAGCGTCGTTATGAGCAACAGTATCGTGAACCGTTCTTCCATGCCGCTGTGCCGCGTGCAGGTGGTGGTCGGCGTCGATTACGCCTGTGATTTGAAGGCCGCCAAAGCCGCCGTTTTGAAAGCCGCCACCGAGCATCCTTTGTGCGTACAGACCCAAGGCAAAGAGGCAGTAACATATATTACCAACTTGGCCGACAGTGCCATCGAAATCACGCTTTGGGCGTGGACGAACGAAGCCGATTTGGGCGCGTTCCGCTTTGGATTGAACGAGCAGGTGGTGGAAAACCTGCGTGCAGCCAATATCAATATTCCTTTCCCGCAGCGCGATGTGCATATCATCCAGCAGCAGGGGTAAGGGTAAGTTTTGGATTGGCGAATCCGACCTGCTGAAACCGTAGGCATACGGTGTTTGAAACCCAAAGCTTATCTGAGGTCGTCTGAAAACCTGTCTTATGGTTTTCAGACGACCTTTTTATATTCTTTCCATTTCCTGTATTATTCATATTGATTTAAACACTCTTTCTTGAAAGGTCAAAAATAATGTCGCTCACTTTAAAATCTGTTCTGACCGCCGGTTTGCTCCTTCTTGGATTCCAAGCCGCTGCCCAAGATATTCCGCAAGCGTTTCAAGGCAAATGGGCAGGGCGTGCTGAAGGAAAGGTATCGCCCAAACATGTAAGGGCTTTATGTGCCATGGGTTATGCTGCAAATGAGAAAGAGCGTAACGCTGCTGTGGATAATGTCGATGTGTCGGAAGATAGCGGCTTTTATATTGAAATAGGTAAAAAATCAATTGAATTAAACGGTTGGGAATGGGGTGCGAAATATACGAAACTGAATTATCGAATTTATTCACCCGATAAAATTGCAGGTACGGCACGCGTTCGGGAAGAGGAGCCGGAGCAAGGTACGCAGATTTATAACGATAATTTTGAGTTTTCTTTAAACCGAGGCGTACTGACGCAAAGATTCCGTGATTTTTCAACGGACGGCTCAGGCAAAAAAGTTTGGCGGACGCGTACGCTGATGCGTTGCAAATAATGCTGGGCAAACCGTAGCCGGCCGCAAGTTGGAGGCTTGTATCCGACAACAGCCGCTGCCATCTCAAATAGCCGTCGGACTTGAGGGTCTAGTCTCCCAAACTGAAACTGTGTGAGTGCCTTAAGGCACTCACACACTACCTGAACATCGCTTAAAATGGGGAGTCGATGCATAACACGAGAAATATAGCTTCGGCAGTCCGAAGTACCAGCAAAAGTTCTGCAACACTATGAAAAAGCTTACCGACGGCTTGGATGGCAATACGCCCTTTGAAGTGTTGCAGACTTACTTTGTCCAATTTGCAGTATAAACAATACAGTTAATGTTTATACCGCTTGATTTACTGGTTTATTCCACTGGTTTGAGGGTGGGTAGGATGGTATCCCAAATGGCGAAGATTTCCTGCTGGCTGCGTTTGGTCCCGTCGAAAGTTTCGGTACCAAAGGGCATCATTACGAGGAGATGGTCACTTTCACGCTCCCAAGCTAGTAGGTAGTGATTACCGTCCCAACGACTGATTTTTTCGTATCCAGGCATGCCGTTGATGGTGCGTGGACCTTGGCGGATGGCGCGGGCAGTGAGTGATTGCAGAAAACCTTTCAAGCCTTCGGTATCGGGATGGTTTCGACCAACAGCAATGGAAGCTCCGCGTGGATTGCGACCGTGGTGAATGAAGATATAGGTATCGGCTTGTCCGGAAAAATAAACGTGGGTGCTTGCCTTAAAAGGGGTATTACCATCATCTGCGAAGAAACCATCGGGAATACACACGCCTTGGTGTTTGGGTACTTCGTACGGTTGGCGTTCGCGTAGCCGTGAGGTAAGGTCGCGGCGCATTTCATGTGTTGCTTTGTCGAGCATTATGCGTTCCTGTTGACGCCAGTTGTTCGGTTCTGTGCCGCCTGGGGTAGGAATTTTGAATTCACCGTTGGTGTGAAAACCGCCGTTTTGACCAAGTTTGACGATGAGCTCGGCATCGTAGCGGATGCCGAGATTTGAGCTCAAGCGACTACCGTCGAACATGGGTGTGTTGCGGGTGAATTGCAGGAAGGCGCGACCGGGGATAAGCTCTCGTTCGCCAATATAACCTTCACCATGGCCGGTGCTCCGCTCGAAATATCGGTTAAATCCGCCATTCCGTCTTTTAGTAAGGATGACATTGAGGAAACGCCAATCGTCGGCATAGTGATTAATTTGCCAGTCGTTGTAGCGGTAGCTTTCAGTTTGACCTTCGAGTCTTGAGCCATACCGACGTTCGGCAGGAAGGCGCATTTGCACGCGACCGGCACAGTAGGGCTGGGCGGTCCAATAGGTGGTGTTGATCATAGAGGTATCGGTGGGATTGTCATCTGTGGGAGGAGACAGTGGGGTGGTACAGGCGGCAAGCAGCAGAGTGATGATAGGGAGGAGTATGAGTGTGCGCATGTGGTGTTCCTTATGAGAGATGAGAATTTGAGGCTACCTGAAAAGACGGGGATGGACAAGACTGGTGTTTACTTGAATAGGGAAAAGCCTGCCTCAAGTTGGAGGCTTGTATCCGACAAAAGCCGCTGCCATCTCAAATAGCCGTCGGATTCGAGAATCTGACCTACTGAAACTACCAAACCGAAACCCATCCGAGGTCGTCTGAAAACCTGTCTTATGGTTTTCAGACGACCTTTATTGTTCCCGCCGACAGGCATACAATCAAAAGTGCAATACCTTTCATTGATTCAATACAAGGAGACAGTTATGCGCGGCATAAAATCAGTTGTGCACTTGATATAAGGAACGCTAGAGTTTTCGGCAAATTGACCGTTTCTAGTATTTGAATTAGGGTGTGACTGAGATTAGGTGCATTGACATATCTGTAAATTTGTTTTATTTTCTTTTCGATTCTTAAAATATTTATTTCATTAAGCTGGGAGACATTATGAAATATAGATTTTATTCTTGCTTTTTATTGAGTCCTTTAATGCTTACATCATGTAGCACATTTCAAAGCAAAGATGTCGGTAAAGAAAACTTAGAGAACTTACGTTTAGGCATGAGCGTAGAACAAGTTTTAGCGACTGTAAAAGAAACACCGCAGACAGTGCTTAATTATCCGAGATATTCAGTTTTTGAATATCCATTAAGATTAAAATATAATAATGATATAGAGACTTCTGAATTTTTTAATCTATTCAAAAAAGGATTTGATCAAAGGCAAAATTATGAATATATGGTAAATTTCTTCGGGATAACTCCTGAAAACGATCAAAGATTTATTTTCTTAATTAAAGATAATCCATCTCTCAATAAGATACGATATAGAATCATCCAATACCACTTATACGATAGTGCCAAACCTATTTATCGTTTATTTGGAACTGAATCACCAGACTTTAATCTTTATGTAGGACAGTTAAAAGTTTCACACCCATACTCATTGAGCTTAGTAGGCAATGAAACAGTAAATGCTTGTTTAATTTTTGAGAAAAATAGATTACGGGGTGTGTTTGCTGCTTATGTACCGACACAAGAACGGACACAACCGTGTGCCGTTTCCCTTAATTTGCGTAATGAATATATTAAATAGGAGAAATAAATGAAAAAGACTTTTTTAATGATTACTGCTTGTTTATCTCTTGCTGCTTGTGGCTTCGGTCCCGGTGTGTTTGACTATAGTGTTATTAATGATCAGTGTCGTACCCATCGCATTAATACACAAGAGGCATTCCAACAATTTAAGCATATTGCCGATACAAAAAATACGGCCGGAGCCCAATTGTTGGTTGCTCGAATGTACGCTCAAGGTGTCGGCGCCCCGCGCAATATTGACAAAGCAAAGGCATATTATGAAAAAGCTGCACAAAGTAAATGGCGATATGGTGTAAATGATCATGCAGCACAAGAATTGGCAGAACTTCAACAAAAAGGTAAGTTATTAAGATCAAGAACAGTTTGCCCCTCAAGCAATGGAACGGGAGGGTTGTTCTATTAGTCTGCAAGCCGCAGCTTGAGGCAACCCGCCGCGTTTCTTTTCATTGATTTGCGTTGGGTTACTGAAATACGCAGAGGTCGTCTGAAAATGCGGGTCTAAATCCCCGCAGTCTTTTCAAACGACCTTTTTGCATTTGTTGACATTTTTACTGCTTCGGGCATGACGTTCGGGCATATGGGGTCGTCTGAAACCTGAAATGCTGTCTTTCCCAAGCACAATTCGCTGCAATGGGATATGATTATCCTTTTTCAGACGGCCTGTCCTGATATGGGGTCGTCTGAAAAGCTGATTCCGTCGGGTGCGGCGGAGTCCTGAGAAGCCGTTAAGCCATACAAGAAAGCCAAGATGTCCGAAACAGCAGTCCAAGAAACCCAAGAAACGCCAAACAGTGTGCCTACGTCGTCTGAAACACAACCCACCCCGCCCAAGCGCAAGAGACGCTGGTTGCGGGGTCTGTTGCTGACGTTGGTTGTGTTGGTGTGTGCGCTGGCGGGCTTTATTGCTTGGCTGGTGGGGACGGAATCGGGTTTGCGTTTCGGTTTGTACAAGATTCCGTCCTGGTTTGGCGTGAAGATTGCGTCGGAAACGCTGGAAGGTACGCTGGTCAAGGGTTTTCACGGCGATAAGTGGATGATTGAAACGGATGGGGCGGATGTGAAAATCAGCGCGTTCCGTTTTGATTGGAAGCCGTCCGAGCTGTTTCAGCGCAGCCTGCACATTACTGAAATTGTGGCGGGCGATATTGCGGTCGTGCCGAAGCCGACGCCGCCGAAAGAGAAAAAGCCGTCCAAAGGGCTGCCTGAGAGCATTGATTTGCCTGTGTTGGTGTTTATCGACCGTTTTGAGACGGGCAGACTCAGCGTGGGCAAAAATTTTGACAAGCAGACGGCCTATCTCGACCATCTGAATGCGGCATACCATTACGATCGGAAAGAACACCGCTTGGATTTGAAAACCCTCGATACGCCGTGGAGCAATTCGACGGGTTCGGCGGTGGTCGGGCTGGAGAAGCCGTTTGCGCTCAATACGACGATTCAGACGAAGGGCGAGCTGGAAGGCGAGACGATAGAGGGTAAGGCGCGTCTGTGGGGCAGCTTGCAGGACGTGCAGACTGAAATCCTGCTGGACGGCGACGATGTGCATTTGTCGGCGAAATCTACGGTGCATCCGTTTGCCGCTTCGTTGGACAAGATGATCGGCGAGGTACTGGTCAAGGGGTTCAACATCAATCCGACCGCTTTCCTGCCGTCGCTGCCTAAGGCAAACCTGACGTTTGACGCAACCGTCGTGCCTTCGTTTACGCACGGTATCGCGCTGGACGGCTCGCTCGACTTGGAAAACAAGGCGGCGGGTTTTGCCGATGCAAAATCCATTCCGGTGCGCAACATTCTGGCGGACTTCACCATCAACGACAACGGCGTGGTAACCATCCAAGAATCTGAAATCGGGCTGTTGGAGGAAGGTTCGTTCAATGTCGCCGGTACGGTCGATACGGTGAAAAACGCGCTGGCGCTCAAGATTAATGTGAACAACCTGGTTTCAGACGACCTCGTCCGCACCAATGTTGCCGGTCAGTGGAACGGATTTATCGGCGTCAAAGGTGAAACCGCCTCGCCCGCTATCGACTGGAATCTTGAAAGCGGCAGCGCGCAACTCTCCGGCCTGCTGTCCTTCGTTACCGACAGACAACACGGTCAACGCACCCTCAAACTCGACCGCGTCCGCATCGCACCGCAAAACGGCGGCGAACTGACGGCGCAAGGTTCGCTCGAACTCTTCAAAGACCGCCTGCTCAAGCTCGATGTTTCCAGCAAGGCGTTCAATCCTTCCCGCCTAGACTCAAAACTGCCCGCCGGCAGCGTCAACGGTACCATCAATCTTTCAGGCGAACTGGCGAAAGAAAAATTCGCCGGCAAAATGCAGTTTGCGCCGAGTACGTTAAACAACGTCCCCCTCAGCGGCAAAGCCGACGTCGTTTACGAATCCGGACACCTCCCACGCGCGCTGACCGACCTGCGTTTGGGCAACAATATCGTCAAAACCAACGGCAGCTTCGGCAAAAAAGGCGACCGCCTCAATATCGACATCACCGCTCCCGACCTTTCCCGTTTCGGTTTCGGACTAGGCGGGCTGCTCAATACGCGCGGCTATATTTCAGGCGACCTCAAAGGCGGGCTGAAAACCTACGAAGCCGACCTCTCCGGCGAAGCGCGTGCGCTGCGTGTCGGCGATGCCGTCAACATCCGTATGCTTGACTTCAAACTCAAAGGCACGCCCGACATCAACCGTCCGCTTGCCGCCGACATAAAAGGCAGCCACATCGCCCTTTCCGGCGGAGCGACCGTCATCGATGCGGTCGACCTGTCCCTTAACGGCACAGGTGCGCAACACCGCATACACGGCAGCAGCAGCATGGCGTTGGACGGCAAACCTTACAAACTCGAAGTCAACGCGGCGGGCGGTCTGAACAAAGACTTCAATCAGTGGAAGGGCAGCGTGGACACGCTCGACATCGGCGGCGCGTTCAACCTCAAACTGCAAAACCGCATGAACCTCGAAGCAGGCGCGGAGCGCGTTTCCATGAGCGCGGCGCGCTGGAGCGTGATGGGCGGCAGCCTCAACCTGCAAAACTTCGTTTGGGACAAAAAGACCGGCATCACCAGCAAAGGCAGTGCGCAAAGCCTGCACATCACCGAGCTGCAAAACTTCGTCAAAATCCCCGTCGAACACAACTTGGTACTCGGCGGCGATTGGGATTTGGCGTACAGTCAAAACGCCCGCGGCTACCTCAACATCAACCGCCAAAGCGGCGACATCATCCTGCCGAACAAAGACCCGAAAAAACAAATGCCCTTAGGTTTGAGCGCGCTCGCCCTGCGCACCCGTTTCCAAAACGGCCGCATCGACAGCACGCTTGACGGCAGCACCCGTTTCGGCAGCGTCAACGCCAATCTGGGCATCAGCCAGCAGTTCGGCAACAAAATCGCCAACGCGCCGGTCAGCGGCAAAATCAACCTCAACGTCCCCGACTTGGGCGCAATCAAAACCTTCCTGCCCGCTACCGCGCAAGGCATTACAGGTCGTCTGAACGCTGCCGCCACCATAGGCGGGCGCGTCGGTTCGCCCACCATCGCCGCCACCTTGAACGGCACCAGCAATTATGGCTCCGCCGACGGTACGGTCAACATCGGACAAGGCACAAGCATAGACACCGCGCCTTTGAGCGGCAAACTTAACCTCAACGTCGCCGACCTCGAAGTCTTCCGCAACTTCCTACCCGTCGGACAAACCGTCAAAGGTCGTCTGAATGCCGCCGTCAGCCTTGGCGGACGCGTCGGCGATCCCCAGCTTTCCGGTACGCTCAACGGCGAAAACCTCTACTACCGCAACCAAACCCAAGGCCTCATCCTCGACAACGGCGTTTTACGTTCCCATTTGCAGGGACAACGCTGGATTATCGACAGCCTCAAGTTCCACAAAGGCGGTACGCTCGAGCTGAAAGGCTCGGTCAACCTTGCCAACGCCGATCCAGATGTTGACGTAGATGTCGTCTTCGACAAATACGACACCCTCTCCCGTCCGAACCGCCGCCTGCGCCTCTCCGGCAGCGCGAAAGTGCAATACAACCAAGCCAGGGGCTTCATCCTCAACGGCACGTTGGGCAGCGACTACGGTATGTTCGGTTCGCAAAAATCCTCCATGCCCTCGCTGGACGACGATGTCGTCGTGTTGGGCGAAGAGAAAAAACAAACCGCCGCCGTGACGCCCATCAGCCTCAACCTGACGCTCAACCTCAACGACAACATCCGTTTCGTCGGTTACGGCGCAGACATCACCATAGGCGGCAAGCTGACCATCACTTCCCGCCCGGGCGAAGCCATCCAAGGCGTCGGTACTGTCCGTGTTGTTAAAGGCCGTTACAAAGCCTACGGACAAGACCTCGACATCACCAAAGGTACGGTTTCTTTCGTCGGCCCGCTCAACAACCCCAACCTGAACATCCGCGCCGAACGCCGCCTTTCCCCTGTCGGTGCGGGCGTCGAAGTCCTCGGCAGCCTCTCCAATCCGCGCGTGACCCTCGTTGCCAAAGAGGCGATGAGCGAAAAAGACAAGCTCTCCTGGCTCATCCTCAACCGCGCCAGCAGCGGCAGCGACGGCGACAATGCCGCACTTTCCGCAGCGGCAGGCGCGCTCCTTGCCGGACAAGTCAACGACAGGCTCGGACTGGTGGATGATTTGGGCATCACCAGCCAACGCAGCCGCAACGCTCAAACCGGCGAACTCAACCCCGCCGAACAAGTGCTGACCGTCGGCAAGCAGTTCACCAACAACCTCTACGCAGGTTACGAATACGGTCTTTCCAGTGCCGAACAGTCGGTCAAGCTCGTGTACCAGCTCACCCGCGCCATCCAAGCCGTTGCCCGCGTCGGCAGCCGTTCATACGGCGGCGAGTTGAAATACACCATCCGTTTCGACAGGCTCTTCCGTTCGGATTACGAAAACGACCGCAAAATCGAAGAAGCAGAAAAACAGAAAGCCGAGCAAACGCAATAACGCCGACGGAAAGGAAAAGGTCGTCTGAAAACCACACTTTAGGGTTTTCAGACGACCTTTTTCATGCGCGGCAATCTCGTTCCTTTTTCTTGAGGACAGATAGGCAGGTCGGTCATATCCGTTTCGCAGGTGCGCTGTCGGACAGGTTTTCAGACGACCCCATAGCCCCCGTCCCGCCCTAAAATCCTGTTAGAATACCGTTTCATTTCATTCATAATAATCAAACCATTCCCATTTAAAGCCGCGCCCAATACGATGAAACTCCCGCCGCTCAAACCCCTCATCATCACCTCGCTGCCCGTCTTCGCCAGCGTCTTTATCGCCGCAACCCTCGTCTGGCGGTTCGGCACGCCCAAGCTCGCCATGCCTTTCGTACTCGGCATCATCGCGGGCGGCCTCGTCGATTTGGACAACCGCCTGACAGGTCGTCTGAAAAACATCATCATCACCGTCGCCCTGTTCACCCTCTCGTCGCTCGTCGCCCAAAGCACGCTCGGCACCGGCCTGCCCTTCATCCTCGCCATGACCCTGATGACGTTCGGCTTTACCATTTTGGGCGCGGTCGGACTGAAATACCGTACCTTCGCGTTCGGCGCACTTGCCGTCGCCACCTACACCACGCTCACCTACACCCCCGAAACCTTCTGGCTGACCAATCCCGTCATGATTCTGCTCGGGACCGTGTTATACAGCACCTGCACACTCGTTTTCCAAATCATCCTCCCGCACCGCCCCGTCCAAGAAAGCGTCGCCAACGCCTACGAAGCACTCGGCGGATATTTTGACGCCAAAGCCGACTTTTTCGATCCCGACGAAGCCGCCTGGCTCGGCAACCGCCAAATCGACCTCGCCATGAGCAACACCGGCGTCATCACCGCCTTCAACCAATGCCGCGCCGCCCTGTTTTACCGCCTGCGCGGCAAACACCGCCACCCGCGCACCGCCAAAATGCTGCGCTACTACTTCACCGCCCAAGACATACACGAACGCGTCAGCTCCGCCCACGCCGACTACACCGAGCTGACCGACACCCTCAAAAACACCGACCTCATCTTCCGTATCCGCCGCCTGCTCGAAATGCAGGGGCAGGCGTGCCGCAACGTTGCCGCCGCCCTGAGGAACGGCAAAGACTACACATACAGCAAACGCCTTGGACGCGCGATGGAAGGCTGCCGCCAATCCCTCGCCCACTACACCGACGACCACCCCGAAAGCCGCAACATCCACCACATCCGCCGCCTGCTCGACAACCTCGGCAGCGTCGACCACCAACTGCGCCAACTCCAACACAGCGACTCCCCCGCCGAAAACGACAACAGCAGCGACACCCGCATCGCCGCCCTCGAAAACAGCAGCTTGAAAAACGTTTGGCAGACCGTCCGCAGCCAGCTCAACTTCGAGTCGGGCGTGTTCCGTCACGCCACGCGCCTCTCCATCCTCGTTGCCGCCTCCTGCACCATCGTCGAAATCCTCCATCTCAACCTCGGCTACTGGATACTCCTGACCGCACTCTTCGTCTGCCAACCCAACTACACCGCCACCAAAAGCCGCGTGTACCAACGCATTGCCGGCACCATCCTCGGCGTCATCGTCGGCTCCCTCGTGCCTTATTTCACCCCGTCCGTCGAAACCAAACTCTGGATCGTCATCGCCAGCACCACCCTGTTTTTCATGACCCGAAGCTACAAATACAGCTTCTCCACCTTCTTCATCACCATCCAAGCCCTCACCAGCTTCTCCCTCGCCGGGCTGGACGTCTATGCCGCCATGCCCGTCCGCATCATCGACACCATCGTCGGCTCCGTCCTCGCGTGGGCAGCCGTCACCTACCTCTGGCCGGATTGGCGTTACCTCACCCTCGAAAAAACCGCCGCCCAAGCCGTCGGCGGCAACGGCGCATACCTCAGAAAAATCCTCGACCAGCTCCAATACGGCATTGCCGACGACGTCGAATACCGCACCGTCCGCCGCCAAGCCCACGAACGCACCGCCACCCTCAGCAGCACCCTCTCCGACATGAGCAGCGAACCCAAAAAATACGGCAACAACCTGCAAAGCGGCTTCACCCTCCTCAAAACCAGCTACGCCCTGACCGGCTACATCTCCGCGCTCGGCGCATACCGCAGCGAAATGGACGGCGCGTGCAGCCCCGACTTCGTCCGTAAGTTCTACCAAAGCGGCTACCGCATCGCCGACCTGCTCGAACGCCTCCCGCAAACAAGCGAACAAGATTTTCAGACGACCCTCTCCCAAATCCGAACCGACTTGGAAGCCTTACAAACAGAAGCAGGCGACGAACGTCAAAGCCACATCCTCCACCGGCAGCTCACCCTCATCGCCAACCAGCTCGACCCCTGCTACCGCAGCCTGCACGACATTGAAGCCATCCCGCAGGTCGCGTAATATTAATCGGCAGATAAACGAAAGGTCGTCTGAAAACCAGAAACAAGGTTTTTCAGACGACCTTTTGATTGTTGGGTTTTTAATCTACCCTGCTATATAGTACTTGCACGATTTATATCTAAATAATCAATACCTAGCTCATCAAATCTTGTTTCCAATTCTTCTACCGAATGAGTATCTAAAAAAAGCCTCTCTTGATGAGTAATCGGCAATAACCAAAAAAATCGGACATTATCCATATATTCCAACTCTTGCCCATAAGGATAAGGCAGAGAAATCAGAAAATGCTGGAAGGATGATTGCTCAACCCACGGTCTGCCGATATTGACGGTTTTCCCTAATTGAAATTGATCAGGATAATGCATACTTGCAGATGCCAGCATTGCCAAGGTCTCAATATGTTCAGGCGTTTCAAACGGGCTGACGATAAAAAACTCCTGTCCTAAAAATGGACCTATCCCAGAGCTGACATAAACCCAAGGCTCATCTGCATGGTTAGGAATCACTTGGAAAACTTGGAAATCGGGAAGTTCTTCAACAATTCTTCCTAAAGCCCAAGTAAATCTTTTAATATCATGATGTTTCCAAAATCTTTGCAAGTGAGATAAAACAGTTTGGTTGTAGTCCATGCTTTTTAGCCTGTTTTCAAAGGTCGTCTGAAAAACCAAAGTTGGTTTTTCAGACGACCTTGGATTCGGATTTCAAGTG
>ERZ1023282.649-NODE-649-length-16516-cov-4.119616_pt1 | contig 16516 bp, 11 predicted proteins | sample MGYA00521262_ERZ1023282 | MGnify/ENA primary metagenome ERZ1023282 (study PRJEB32759, sample SAMN07749867) | skin metagenome | biome: transportation; feature: city; material: polyester macromolecule | host: Homo sapiens | place: Hong Kong:KT line | collected... | reverse complement strand
CCTCCCAGAGGCAGGGGGTCAGAAAGCACCCAGCACCACAAGGTGCATTAAGACTCTGGATTGAATCGGTCATGGCGCCTACTCCTTAGTGTCAGAAAGCACCCAGCACCACAAGGTACATTAAGACCTCGGACACGCTCAGGAAGCTGATAGAACCAACTTGTCAGAAAGCACCCAGCACCACAAGGTGCATTAAGACTTGAACGCCTCCACGCTGGTGTCAACAATGGACTCCCGTCAGAAAGCACCCAGCACCACAAGGTGCATTAAGACGGGTCGAACCAGGTCGTCATCTCCTCCTCGGTGTCGGTCAGAAAGCACCCAGCACCACAAGGTGCATTAAGACACAAATAGAGTGAAGTGCTCCTCCCATTTGTCTGAGTCAGAAAGCACCCAGCACCACAAGGTGCATTAAAGCCCGACGTTCGTCTTGACGTTCACCCAGATCGTCCACCAGAACGTACCCCCACGCCAGAAGGTGCATGAAGGCATATATCGGCGTGCGCCGGCACACCGCATGCCGATTTTCACCCTTGTCCGCCGGTATCTCGATATCCTGTCTTCCAGACCCTCTTCACGTTCCCACCCTTGAAAGGCCGCAATGATGCGTCCAAACCCGCCATTACCACCACCATCATCAACGACACCGCCATCCCCACCCCGCCCGCGCCGTCGTCGTCGCCGTTCCGATCGCGCGAAACCGGGCCAGCACCTCGGGGAGGACATTCACCCGCTCCAGCACGCAGCCGGATTTACGTTGTCCGAGCCGACCACCGGCACCCCGTTCGAGCGCATCAGCTCCCGCGAGGGCCTGGAGGGAGGTTGGCGCATGGTCCTCGCCAAGGACGCCTCCGACGGCATCCTGCAAAAGAAGACCAAGGAGTTCGCCGAGCATCTCGATGACTTCCTCACCGAGCTCTCCGAGTCCCTGCACTCAGGAACCTACGAACCCGACCCGCTCCTGAGCTTCGGCATCCCCAAGGGCACCTCCGGGGAGGTCCGCACCCTGCACATCCCCTCCATCCGGGACCGGGTCGTCGAGCGCGCGGTCGTCAACACGATCACCCACAGGGCCGACCTCGCCATGTCCCCCTGCTCCTTCGCCTACCGGACGGGCATCGGCACCGACGACGCCGTCGACCACCTCGCCAGGCTGCGAGACGCCGGCTACCGCTACGTCCTGCGCACCGACATCGAGGACTACTTCCCCAACCTCAACATCGAGGACGCCCTGGCCGCCCTCTCCCCCATCGCCGGCTGCCCGCGCACCATCGACCTCATCCGGCTCATTGCCCGGCCGCGGCGCGCCAGGGGCGAGCGGCGTACCCGCAACCACGGCATCGCCCAGGGGTCCTGCCTGTCCCCGCTCCTGGCCAACCTGGCCCTGACCGACGTCGACCGGGCCATGGGCGACGCGGGCTACGGCTACGCCCGCTTCGCCGATGACATCGTCATCTGCAGCCCCCATGAACCCGACCTGCTGGAGGCCCTCGAGCTCCTCGACACCCTCCTGACGCCCAGAGGACTCCGACTCAACCAGGAGAAAACCGCCATGACCAGCTTCGATGAGGGCTTCTGCTACCTGGGGACAGACTTCTCCCGCAGCTTCCCGCCCGTCAACCCCCGCCACGACATCAAGGGCCGCCCCGACCCAGACCAGGTGGTCTACGTCGGCCGCGACGGCGCCCGCGTCCACGTCAGCCAGAACCGTCTCATCGTCGACGGCGCCGACGGCCTGCCGCAGGTCTCCATCCCCCGCCGGGCCGTCAGCCGGATCGTCCTCACCGGCGCCGTCGGGCTGTCATCCGGAGCCCGATCCTGGGCGCTGTACAACGACATCGACGTCATCTTCCTCTCCCGCCACGGCGGCTACCTGGGCCAGCTCGCCGGACCCCGCTCGACGGCCAGCGCCCGTCGGCTCCTGACCCAGGCGTCCTTCGCCACCGACGACGATGCCCGCCTCCCACTGGCGCGTGCCATCGTACGGGCCAAGATGCGCCACCAGGTCTCCGTGCTACACCGTACCGGCCGGCGCAGCCAGGGAAGCGACGTCGAGACGCCTTGCACCACCATTCGGCAGCTGGCCGACGACGCCGAGCAGGCCGCAAACGTCGAAGAGCTCATGGGGTTGGAGGGCGCCGCCTCAACGGCCTACTTCGGCTGCCTGTCCGGGCTGGTCCCACCGGAGGTCGCCTTCGATGGGCGCAGCCGCCGTCCTCCCAAGGACCTGGCCAACGCCGCCCTCTCCTACGCCTACGCGATCCTGCTGGCCGAGTGCACGGGAGCTCTGCTCGCCGCCGGGCTCGAGCCCTCGCTCGGGGTGCTGCACGCCTCCACCGACAAGCGCCCCAGCCTCTCCCTGGACCTCATGGAGGAGTTCCGGCCGCTCCTAGTGGACCGCACCGTCCTGTCCCTGCTGCGCTCGAAGCGGCTCCGCCCGGAGCACGCCACCACCTCTCCCGACGGCGAGGGCGTATGGCTGAACAGCAAGGGAAAGAAGACGCTCGTCGACGGGTACGAGGCGACGCTCCAGCGGCAGGTCAAGGGCGCCATGCCCGGCTTCTCGGGCACCTGGCGCCGCCATATCCACCATGGTGCCCAGCTCCTCGGGCGAGCCATCACCGAACCCGGCTACGAGTGGACCGGTGCGTCATGGCGATGATCGTCATCCTCGCCTACGACATCGCCTCCGATACGCGGCGGGCCCGCCTGGCCGCCGCGCTGGAGGGCTGGGGCTACCGGCTCCAGGAGTCCGTCTTCCAGCTGCGGCTGGAGCCCGCCGAGCTCGACGAGGTACGCAGGCAGGTCACCGAGATCATCAACCAGACCGACGACGTCATCCACCTCTACCCGCTGTGCGACTCCTGCCTGGCGCGCAGCGAGGTCCACGGAACCGCGCCCGCGCTCGACGACGCCGGACTGTACCGAGGGGTGTGGTGAGCCGGCGGCACGCCGAGTACGCGCAGCTCACCAACGCACCCCGCCCGGCGACGACGCCCGTATCCTGCGCGACGATCAGCGCCGCCGACCACGGTGATGACTGTTACCGCGGCCGCTCCGGCGCCCGCCACCGTGCTGCTGGCCGCCGTTGCGCCGCTCGGGCTCAGGAACCTGAAGAAGCTCCGTGTCTCCGTCCCCGAACATGTCGACCGGGCTCAAGCCGCATTTAGGATCTCCGTAGCGATCGACCTTGTTGTTCTCCTGGTTCTCATTGAGCAGCATGTGACGGACAGGACTGCCGTCCGAGTACCCGAAGGACGCGCGTTGGAGAGCCTGAACCCACGGCAAGGCGGCCGGGTTGATCTTCAGCGCGAAGTCCGCAGGACGATGCACCGTCTCACTGACGCCCAAGCAGCCTGACAGGTTCTGATATGCCTCAGAGAGATCATTCTCACCGCCCACATTCACGGCTCGAAGCCCGTCCTTCGCCATGCGCACCTCAACGGCACCGAGACCCAATGGTTTACCAAGCCCGACGCGAAGATAGCCGGTCTTACTCTTTTCCGCGTTCTGCTCCGACGCCGGGACAAGATTCGCAGGTTCCAGCAGCCAGATCAGGGCGGCGAGCTCGTTGCGAGACAGGTTCTCAAACCGCATCCGGCACCGTAGGACGCTTCCGGGACGAATCCATGTCTTCACCACCGACTGAATCTGAAGATTCTCCCCTTGGGTCACTCCTTCCTGACGGGGAGCCCGCGTCGCTGACGCGGGGAACTCCTCCGAGCCCAGGATCGAGCGATGGATCGGGTGCACCGCCACGCCAAGATGCTGTCCGGGCCTGAAATACTCTGAGCGCCGTAGAACCTTCCCCGCGTTCCGAGGAGTCTCACCACTCCTATCGGTCAGGAATCTGCGAGCAGAAGCCGGTTTAGGGGAGAGAAGAGGAGCAATGGGGGTCTCGTCTCGCCTCAAGACAACAGAGGAGGTATCCACCTGCCCGAAAGTGAGCCGCCCCCTGGCGGCAACGTCACCGTCTTCAGCGCCTTCACGCGTGTCGGGGACGACGTACCCGAAGAGCCTGTCGGCGGCTGACGCCTCTGCGGCGGCCCCAAGTGGAGCAACACGCTGCTCCTCAGCAAGACTGCGGGGGCTCATGCGATACGAGCGACGTCCCGCCATGGTCGGCACCAGCTCCTCCACAACAGTCCCATCGTCGGAGAGGACGGCGTATGCCAGGGATCCCACGTGGAGGAGGGGTTCGGAGTCCACACCTGTGAAGCGGTTCGGACGCATCCCAGGCTGGAGGTCGTTCTCCTCACGTTGCTGCGCATAGCTGTCGACGACTCCGCGATAGGCCTCAACGACACTCCGGTCCACTTCCAGCCTTTCAGGACTCTCGGAGAGATCGAAGAACACCCGTTCATCGTGCTTCCGAGGAAACACATCTGAGGCTTGATCCCCGTCCCTCGCTGTGCGATAGACGTATCCCGTCACATCATTGCGCTCATCCACAACGTCTATATCGTTCCGCACATCGAAGGCGCAGACGGGATTCCCCTGGCCATCGTACAGGCCGACCACCTGCCAGTAGGCGTAATGACCTCCCCGTGGATGCAGGCACAGAGCCAGGTCACAACGCACCTTGTTCTCATGCCTCGTCATCGCACGGAACTGTGTCTCATTGAATCCACTCCCACGTTTAGCATGCCCTCTTCCTCCGTCCTGGAGGGAAGCGGCGAGCATGATGGGGAACGGGCGATGATCGAACTGATCCTTGTACTCCACGTCCCCGTCCCCGGTGCTGCCACGCAACAGCTCAACGACGATTCCCCCATCGTTGTCCTTCACCTCCACGACCCGTACCGGGACGAGGCGCAATGCGTCAGCGACATCCGCCCTGTAGGTGAGCGGCTTGGCATGCTCCTCGAACACTCTGAATCGGGACGCGGTCAGTACCTCATAGGCACGCGACAGCATTCCCTTGACCATCGTCCCCGGGAACACCACGCGCCCTTGCTGATCCATGGGGATCTCGACCTGGGTGCCGCCGCCGGGGTTCTCCCTCTGCTCGCCGTAGACGAGAGGAGTCCTCACCGTCAGCTCGAGATCGATCGACCCCGACCAGCGCTCCAACAACAGGTGATCGTGCGCCGGGGGCTCCTGGTCCCCGAACAGGTCGGCGGGCAGTGCCTTTCGATCCACAAGATCAAGGACTTTTGGTCTGAGAACCGGGATCCGGTTGACGGCGGAGTGGAACGGCTGGAACGCGGTCATGTCAGCCCCACCTTCCGGTCATGAGCTCGTCGGTGAATACGGTGTTTCCGTAGGTCTCCTCGACGGTGAAGACCTCGATGCTGGTCATGACGTCGCCTTTCTCTCCGTGCTGGAGGTAGCTGTTGTCCCGAACCCAGCAGTCGCTGCCGCCCGGGAGACCTTCACGGGACGCGCCAACCACGATCTCAGCAGCCCCGCTACCGTTCAGCCACCGCAGCTCATGGGCCAGGACACCGTCCTCGCCGGCGACGTTGCCACCGCCGTCGGTCTTCTTGCCCATCACCCGCCACAGGCGCAGCTCGTAGACCGTGTCCAGGTCGATCTCCTGCTCCCGGGAACCGGCCTGGCCATCCTTCTCGATCAGGGTGGTGAGCCCGGAAGCCCCCGCCCTTCTCACCGAGTAGGCGCCGCTGGTCGTGTAGGCCACGCCGTTGATCTCGCCTCCCAGGTCCTCGGCGCGTTCAAGAACCCGTTGAAGCTCAGCGGCCCCGGGTTGCTCGGATCCCGCGCCGGGCATGTCCTTCCAGACCGCCTCTCGCAACGGCTCCGGCTCCCACGTCTTCTCAGGCATCCCGCTCCTCCTTGTCCTCAAGCGGCCTCTCGCTGCTGCCCACCAGGTAGGAGGACCATCCCTCCCAGCCGGCTCCGGCCATCGGATTCCTCTCGATCCCGGAACTCACGTCTCTGAGCCCCTTCAGAATCAGCCGAGGAAGCGACTCGCCAGCACCGTCCTCCGCCTTGAGGGACCAGTTCTCGATCCCCAGACCCTTTCCGCCGGTCACGGCAATGGCCTTGACCTCGACCTGTCCCATGCCCCGTGTACCGCGGCTCCCCAGTGGGAGCGTCCCGGCGGCCAGCTCGGCGAGCACCAGCCCCAGGAGGCAGAAGGCGGCGCGACTGCGGTCCTCGCCCCGGCTGTCCTCCTGCCCATCAGGTTCCTCCAGGCCCGCCTTCGCGTTGGTCAGCAGCCGGTCGAGGTCGAGCTCGACGACGATGCTGTTCCAGGTGGAGTCGTAGACCTCCTCGCTGTAAAGCAACCCATCCGCGACACCGCCGGTCCACCGGTCGCCGGCATTGTGCGTGACCTTGCGGCTCGGGCCGTCTTTGGCGGCGAGCGTGTCGAGGACCGTCAGCGCACCGCGGTGCGTCGTCGAGCCGAACAGGTCCCGCACCAGGCTCGGATCCTGCGCCAGCTGCTCGTGGACGCCTGCGTCCGACCAGTCGGCCTCCGTGCTCGGGTCCTTCTTCGCCAGCAGGATGGTGCGGGCGATCCGCGTCGCCCGGGTCCGCAGCGCGCCGCGGACGGAGCTTCCGGGCAGCACGATCGGGTCGGTCTCCTCCGGGCCGGCGCGCAGAGGGCGGGCCGGCTTCGTCTCCTCGGAGTCCGCGCCCTCCGGCAATCCGTCTGCGGCCCCGGCGTCGGAATCCTCCTGGGAGCCGTCATCCTGGGACTCGGCCACGAGGATCCCGGTAGGGCTGTCCCAGGTGATCTCGATCCGCATCCGGCCGCTGCCCCCGCAGTCCACGGGGGCGACGTCGACCGAGCGCCCGCCGGCGCCGGAGAGCCACTCCTCCAGTCCTGCCCGGCTGCCCGGCTCCGCCTTGGTGAGGGTCCAGGCCTTCTCCGAGTCACTGAGGGCTACTCTCCCCCACCCGGCGTTCTGCCGGCCGCCGAAGGCGACCCTGCCGTCCTTGATGAGCCCGATGATGAGCGCGAAGAGCTTCTCGACCTGCTCCGGCCCGGGCGGGGCGACATCGCCCTGAGGTACCTCGACGCCGTCGGGCAGCCCGGCCTCCGCGGTGATGGTCAGGGCGAGCTCCTTGCCGCGGGGCAGGTACTCGTGCTCGAACAGCGCGGTATCGCCGGCTGAGCCCCAGTACCGGTCGATGGCGTTGCCCATCCGGGTCGGGAGCATGATCTTGTGCTCCCCATTCCCCTCATATCCCTCGGTGGGCAGCTCGACCGTGTGCACGGTGATCGCCGAGGCCCGCAGCGGCGCCGCTGAACCGGCCCCTCGGGTTCCGTCATCGCCCCACAGCTGCCGCAGCTCGCGCTCGTCCAGTCCGACGGCGTCGCCACGCTCCTCAAGGAATCGCTGGCAGGCCGCTCGCAGGGCGCCCTTGACGGAGCGCCCTGCGAGGACCGGCCGGCCGCGGCCGTCGCGGGCGAATCGCCGGGCGACGGTGGTCCTATCCTCTGGAGCGCGCTGGCGGTCGACCACCTCGTCGACGCCTCCCGAGTGGAGGGGCGCGTCCGTCACCAGGTGGACGGTGAGCTCGTAGCGGGTCACGCTCATCGCTGAGCCTCCTTCGATGCCGCAGCACCATCAGCGGTCGGTGCGAGGTCCTCCCCGTGAAGGCTCCTCAGTGTGAACGTCTCCTTCTCCAGCAGAGGATGCCCGACGACGAACCGCCCGAAGCCCTGCGCCCGCAGCTCCCCGATGCCGACGGCCGCCAGGGCCGCCAGCCTCTCCGGGGCGGTGGTTCTCACCTTGAGGACCGAGCCGGCCTGGATGGCCATGCGGGTGGCCCGGGGCTGGTGGCTCGCCGCGGACCAGGAGTCCACGCGCCGGTGCCTGACCCCGGCGTTGAAGCGAGTCCCGTCCGCCTCGGCGAGCTCGATGGGGGCGCCGGCCCGCTCGAAGGCGGCGAGCAGGTCGGTCAGGCTCCCGCCCGGGCCGAGCCGGGCTGAGCGGGCCAGTACGTCGGAGGTGAACCAGATCGTCGTGTCCTCGGCGTCGACCACCTGGGGCGCCGGGCTCGGAGCGAAGGCCGAGAGGGTGCACTCGGTCTCCCCGAAGGTGCCGCTGAGGCGACGCGCCCCGAGGCGGGCCCGGTGCCCGGTGCCGGCGAGGGCCTCCAACTGCTCACCGATCCGCTGGTACAGGCGGGTCGAGACCGTCACCGTCGCCTGGAGGCTCAGGCCCGCCGGGAGCGCCCGCACCAGGTAGAGCTGGCCGTCCCTGGCCGCCCCGGTGGCGGCGTCGTGCGCCGTGGACTGCCGCCCGATGAACGCCGGGGCGCCCTTCGCGCCGACGGTCGGGAAGACGTATCCGTTACGCAGCGGCTTGTGGACCTCGTTCTCGGGCTCCTCGGCGCGCATCCGGTTGCAGACGCGCATCTCCTCGTCGCCCTCGCCCTCAGCCGTCTTGGGCTCCTGGCTCTTGGCTCCTTGGCCGACCTTGGGGGTGGAGAACACCAGCGGCATCGGCAGCCCACGCTCCCCCTGGTAGGAGACGAGGCCGTCGGAGACAAGCAGCTCCCCGTTGACGACGGCGTCGCGGACCTCCCGGACGAGGGCCTCCGATGCGCCGGGGGTTTGGGCGACGGTGCGCGTGATGAGCCGGTGCACCCAGGGCAGCAGGACGGTGCCGCGCAGGAAGTCCAGGGAGCGGATCTCATTGGACATGGGGACCTCGTAGGAAACCACCGGGGTTCGCAGGTCGATCGTCAGGGTCGCTTCGTGGAAGGCGCCGGCGGCGGTGGATTCAGAGCTCGTCCTGAGGACCGGGGCGGCCGCAGCGGCCGCGTCCGCCGCGGGAGGCTGCGGGGCGCCGTACCCCTTCCACCTGCCCAGCTGTGTGCGGCACCAGTCCTTGACGGCCCGGGTGTCGCCGGGCTCGTGGTCGGCGTGGATGAGGACGTCGCAGACGCCGTCGCCGACTGCCCGGTTGGAGCCGATTGCGCGCACCAGCAAGCCCGAGAGGGCCAGGAGGAGCTCGGCGGCGTCGCGCTGCTCGTCGCTCCAGGTCAGGGGGCGTCCGTCCTGGTCGACGTCAGACAGGGTGACCTCTCCGCGCAGTCGGCAGGCGCCGACGCGTTCGAAGATCCTCAGGAAGTCCTCGCGCGCCGTGCCGGTCCTCTCATCGATGGACAGGGAGACGACCTCGTGGATGAGATCGGTGGGGTCGGCCGGCGGGTCGATGAGCCTGGCGTCGGAGAAGACGACGAGCCGCGGCGCCAGGTCGGAGCCGAACAGTGCGGAGGCGAAGGCGCGCCAGGAGCCGCCGGGGTCGCCATCGTCGAGGGCCTGGGCCGCGAGGAGCGACTGCTCCCGCACGACGCCGGCGAGCACGGTCGCGCGTACGATCGGAAGGCCGCGCTCGTCCTTCTCGACGACGGAGTCCACGCCGCCGGCGACGCCGGTTCCGGTGGTAACGCCCCAGTCGGAGTGGAAGGTGACCGACAGGGGGAAGGAGGTCGGGGACGAGGGGCTCATTCGGTGGCCTCCGATGCGGTGTTGAGTGCCTCCCCCAGGCTGGGGAAGAAGGAGGGCGGGAGGAGGTCGGAGAGCTCCAGGAGGTCGAACACGGCGCCCAGACCGCCGAGCTCGGTGTCGATCCAGCCGCCGACATCCTCACGGGCCGCCTTCCACTCGTTCCAGGCGTTGACGAGCGACGGAGGGACCCAGTCCTCCTTCTTCTTCTCAGACGCCTCGGAGCCCGGAGTCTCGCGGTCCGCGGCCTCAGCGGTCGGAGCGTCCGTCACGTCGTCGTCACGATGAGCGGCTCGTTCCCGCATGTCCGCGGACAGCAGGCCGCGGATGCGCGCCGCCCGGGTGCGTGGGAACGGTTCGGGGTCGGTCTCGTTCCGGCTCTCGTCGGTGCTGCCGAGGGGCACCCCCTTGAACCGGGCGACGCGCTGGCAGGTCGCCTCCCAGGACTCGTGGCGAAGATCGTTCGTCGAGGAGCCGGCGGATGTGCTGTCCTCACCGCCGCCGGAGCCGGCGGTTCTGGAGCCGGCGTTGCAGGTGCGCGGGGCCGACGGCGTGTCGTCGTTGAGCAGGCGGAAGGGACGGGTGGTGAAGCGCTCGTAGCCGCGTATGGCCTCGTCGGGGTCGAGGACCGTGGTGTCGAACAGGACGTGGTAGTCGAGCGTTGAGCACGGTGGGCACGCCGTCTTGCCGACTTTCTTGGCGCGATTGACCAGTTTCTCGGCCAGCTCGTAGGCGATGTGGAAGGGGAAGTTGCGTTTGACGATGGCGACGCCGGCAGCGGCGGTCATGGGGCCGGTGTCCTGGCCCTCGGGCGGGGTGAGGTAGCGCAGGATCGGGTCGTTGCCGGTGGCCTCCTCGTAGTGGCGGAGGTAGGCGGCGGCGAAGGGGAGGGCGTAGTCGCCGCTGGTGATGACGGTGACGTCGTCACCACCTAGGATTACCGGGACGACCGGGATGGCGGTGTGCCGACGTCCGGCCCGATCATCGTCATGGCGGGAGAGCTCGGCGATGCGCGTCCATGCTGCGGCGAAGGCGTGCTCGACTGCGTTTTGCAGACGCTCGTTGATCTCCCGAAGGAAGCGCCGCAACGCGTCGGGGTCGTCGCGGTCGCAGCCGACCTTGGCGTTGAACACGCTTGGGGCGACGCGGTCCATCGAGGACTCGAGATCCTTCATGATGCCGCCGACGCCGTTGCCGTCGATGTGGATGACGGCGACCTTGGACAGGAAGGCGTAGTCGCCGGAGTCGGTGTCCGGGCTGGCGGTGCTGCTGGCATCCGGGTTGGTCTGTATGGCGTGCTCAAGCGGACGGAGCTCCTCTGCTCCCCGCGAGATACTCTCCTCGGGTGACGGCCTGCCCTCATCACCCACCGGCTCGATGCCCTCAACGAAAACTTGGTGGAGCTTCTTAGCCAGCATCGTCGGGTCGCGGATGAGAAGCGCCTGCTTGTCTGAGAGGTCGGAACTGCGATTGACCCCCGTGTCCAGGAGATCGAGCCGTGCCTGGTACGCCCGGTAGCGCCGGACGCGCGAGGTCAGCGACAGCGCGTCCTGGCGATCGTCCTTGGCCTCGTCCCGGGTGGAGAAGGGCGGGGAGGCGGGCAGGGACGAGTCCTTGGCGCGGGCGAGGAAGGGCAGCTGGGAGAAGCGCGCCTCGGCGGGCGGGCGTTGGAGGGCGTAGCGGGCTGCTTCCGCGTGGATCTCCTTGAGTGCGCTATCGGTGACGTAGGCGGTGTCAGAGCCTTGCGGGTTTGACGGCGCGGGCAGGGGGATGAAGGCCCCGGAAACGTCCATACCTGGCGCCTCGGCGAGAGCCTTGCGGGTCACGGCGCCGATGACGTCCTTGGCCTGTTGGGCTGAATCCACCAGGAAGATGACTTTGCCGGAGGACTTGGAGACCCACTGGGAATCGTGCGGGCTCCGTCCGTCGCTGGGCAGCCCGCGAGCCGTGCACCAAGTTGCAGCCACCCCGGTGGAGACGAGCCCCCGCTCCGTCCACTCCCGGAGCTTGGTCAGCAGGGACGAGGCTCCGACGTTGTCCCGCAGCCGCGGTGAGGAGAAGATGAAGCGCTGATTCCCGTTGGTTTCAAGCATGACAAGGTGCATCGTCAACTCCGTTCGGACGGTGGCGCGGCTGTGCGACCCGGAACAGTCTTACCAGACAGCCGGTTGACGTGGCGAGTGTTTGACCGGAAAAATGACGTCCTTGACAAGGGTCGCCATTCGGGTCTATGTTCGGCAGCTTTCCCCGCTGAGCCAACGACACATGCCAGCACCCAACCTCTTAGAAACTCTGCGCGCCCGCCGCCGGTGTGGCACTGTTACGGGGTAGGCGACCGTCTCTCAACCAGTCCGCCACATAGACGGCCAGGCAGCGGCAGAGCATGCCGACGCGAACCTCATTTCCAGCGCCTCAAGGGCGCACCTGCGCCATTCAAAGGAGAAGAGTCAATCATGCTGCTCGTTCATATCGCAGGTACAGCAGACCTTGGAGCCCCATTAAACGACGGGAATCACGAGCGCCCCAAAGAGGACATTGAGCATGACTTGGCCTCTCGCCTGGCCGAGCTTAACTCCCAAAGAACTCCTTCCGACATCGCATCCCGAATTCTGGAACTGAGCTTCGACCATAAAATAGACATCGACACTGACAAAGAAGACACTTCAACACCCCCCGGCAGTGCTCTGAAAAAAGAGATACGAGCCCTGTCGAGACTTGCAACCAAAGACGTCAACCACGCAGACATCCTTATAATCGGCGCCGAAGGGGGATGCACCCCCACAGACCAGCTCGCACGCTCACTCACCCATCAGCTCAGTGAGATTTCTAGCGACATATCGACTTTAGCCGGACTGGATAACATCCACATCGAATCCTGCATTTTACCGGATCTTACGGTTAACCAGAAGAACATCGAACTATTGGAACAAGCAATAGGTTTACATGATGGGCACATTATTTTGCCCGTTGGAGGTGGGGCAAGTAAAATATTCTCAGAAGCTGCCGGTGTCGCTGCATCCACACACCCGGACGACTGGTCTCTTGTCCTGATTGACCGCACAGCAGACAACCTCGACGCACAGGACGCACCACCACTCATCGACATGTCAGTCCGCGCCGACCCAGCCAGGGGATGGCTCATGGGACTCGGACTACCGACGATTCTGAAAATGTCATCTCCCACCCCAGACGAAGAGATCAATATAGCTGCCGAAGCGGTTGAACGGGTCATGGGAGAATCGAACACCTCCCCCACGCCCAATGATTTTGCACAGATAGTTTTGGCGGACATCTCGCGAGGTGACCTTGCAGCAGGCATGGCCGTTCGGTCCTGGATCATTGCCGAGTACCGACGCCGCTTACAGGATTACAACGACTCGAACAGCCTCAACATCTCCGACGTATCACTCCCCAGCAAAGGAAAACCTTTGACGCTAGGAGGAGCTATAGGTGAGGCAAAAAGAAATCCTTGCCCGCCGAATGACTGGCTTGCCGCACAGTCCGACCTCAACGACGTCGGCGTTGACGCAACCCACCATTTCGGCACGCCGAGTTCAGCAACTGATTCAAGCCAATTGTTGGACATCGTCCGGCACGCAGTAGGAGAACCACCGTCCTGGTTATCCTGGCCATCGGAACAAGTGTGTTTCCTCACAACCAAGGGGCTCGGCAGACGCCCCCCTCTCATCGACTCACTTCTTCTTCAGCCTCCCGCAGAGATCATCAGTAGATCTTGCTCTGTTCCCCCACCCCTGCAGGTCAACACCTTCATTGCATGCTCTGAGAAGTCCTGGACCGCCGGGCATGACGTAGCTGTAGTCATCAGAAACAATAGACTAGATCGCCACCCTTCCTGGGGTCCGACAGGAAACGGCGTAACAACTGTTGTGAACTACGGCCCCTCCACAACCGACAACGGAGCTCGATCCCATGAGATTGAAGCAACGATGCGAGATCTCAAAGCAGAGGCCATCAGTTGGATCGCCCGACTGCCGAAGGCTCCCCGCGCCATCATTGTGACGAACCTTGGGGAAAAACCCATCTTCATCACACTCCTTCAAGCCGCACAGGAATTCGGCTCAGCACACGGAATCCCCGTGTTCTTGGCATCCAAGGATGATAACAGCACATCCTTGCAGTTTCACCAGCTCGGGCTTGACAAGGACACCCGCCAAGCCCTCCTGGACGCAACCAAGTATTGCCTGAACCGCTTCGATCTGTTATCTGCCAGCAGGATTCTCGCCTTGGGCGACCCCGAGATGAACAAGCTATCCAACACTGCTACTGAGCTGGCAGATCAGCTGGTCGAGGCCGTCAATGCCACCGATCTTGACAGCCTTGCGGGCACCGTTCTGGGAGCGATGGAGGCCGCGTCAAGCCTCATCGAGGGTCTTCCTTCGGACGCCCAAGCGCGCATCATCACCATCATTGCCGAACTCGTGAACATTCCAACAAAGAACCTCCCCAAGGGGTTCGTTAAACCCCACATCATGGCGAGCAACAAGAACGATTCCGGAATAAAGGATATCAAGACAGAGTCTGCCACACACCTTTTAGGTCTACTTATACGAGCACGTAACCGACTCCCGATCACTCATGGCAATCAGTCGCTCACGGAGATCATGCCGACTGTCCTCAAGAACTACCAGCAGCGCGATACCTGCACCTACCCAACCCTCCTCCGTCTCGCCATCAATGCGGTCGAGGCCGAGCACAATGTGTCGGCCGGGTACTGGGGACATCAGTTCCAGTCGCTGCGAGACCAGGTGGAGGCGCTGGGGAAGACCGGCTACGGGGAGAAGCCGTGATCGGCACTGGCCCACAGCGCGCCTGCGCCCCACCGCAGCGTCTCGTCAATCTCACGCCGCATGACGTCGTCCTCGACCTTGGTGCGGGGAAGCGGCTGCGCATACCCGCATCCGGGGTGGTTCCGCGTCTTGTCCTGTCCGAGGGTCGGCTGGAGACGCTTCACGTCGTCGATCCATCACACCCTGAGGATTCACCGACGGCAACTCATGCTGTGCCCCTCGTTGTGGGCACGGCGCTTCACGGCATCGATCCGCCTCTCCCCGATCCCCGGCCGGGCACGGTGTACGTCACGAGCCGTACACTTGCCGAACACTTCGCCGAGCGGGCTGATCTCGTCTGGCCCGACGACCTCGCCCGCGATGCGCAGGGGCGTGTCATCGCGGCACGTCGCCTTGCCTCTCATCGAGGAGGCTCTTCTCACCACTTTTCATCGAGTCGGAAGCAGCCCAATGAGTCAGATCGATAAGCGCACGCCGACGGAACTCATGGAGATCGATGCCGAGGATGACAACGCACTGCGTGTCATCATCGTTGTACCGTGGAAACTGCCCGGACAGTGGGAGCAGTGGCAACGCCTCTTCGTCCCAGGCCCGGTACCGATCACCGGAGGAGTGTGCCGGACCGTTTTCGACGGGGCATCTCGCCGGCTGCGCGAGCCGGTGAGGAAACGGATGCTCTCCGCTGAGCACCGCGGCCACTATGTCTACGAGGACCTCTCACCCGTATTCATCAGCGAGAAGAACCGGACCAGCCACGGCGCCGCTCCTCTCGCGGCCTTCGCGTGGGACGTTCTCAGAATCGAGACCGAGAGTATCCCCTCAGGCTCCTCCGGAAATCGCCCCGCCCCGAAGACGGCAACGAAGGTGCTTATCGCCATGCACCTGGTTCTGCGCGACCCGTCGAGCCCTCAGGCGTTCTCCTGGGTCCGTAACCTCACGCAGGAGCCAAGGGGGAGAAAGGAACTCGTCTATGAGGTGAGTCGAGTCCTCTCTCTCCTGTCCGGACATGGCCCGGACGACGTCGGTCATGGCTTCGGCGCCACTGATGTGAACGGTATCGAGGATATCGACCCCTACACCATCACCTACGTGCCGTACGACGTCGTCGCGTCGGAGCAAGGAGAAGGCTTCGAGCTGGACGACTCTGACGTGCGTACCGAGCAGGAAAGGACTGCGGGTGAGCAATACCGGGGGCTCAGGCAGTCCGTCACCGATCCCGAATCGGGCATGACGAGGGAACGCATCATCATCAGTTCGTGGCGGTGGGGGCACCTTCCTCGGCGCACCGACGAGACCTTCCAGGACGGGCTCTTTGAGCAGCGTGCTCAGCAGCTCCACCGGCTGTCGCAGACTTGGGTGGCCTACGCAGGGTCCCATGGGTGCTCCTTCTGTCAGGTTCAGCAGGGAGGGTTCTTCCCGTTGGCCCAGGTTGAGGGGCGTTTCATCGAGGCGATTCTGCTCATGCTGCTTCAGCGCTACCGGGCCTCCTCGCTCATGGCTCGTCTGGCCGATGTGCAGCCGCGTGCCGCGGATGAGGTGGATCGTGTGATCGAGCTCGACTCGGAGGCGGTCGGGTTCGTTGTCGCCGAGCAGTGGACCATGATGACCGACGCCGACAGGCAGCTCGACGGCTTCCTGACCTACCTGCTGGACACCTACCGGATTCCCCTGCTGGTTGAGGAGGCCAGGGATCAGGCGCACAGGCTCCGGGAGAACGTGCTGATGCGCATCGGTCGAGACGATCAGAAAGCCGAGGAGGAGCGCGCCCGCTCCACGCGGATCATGGAGATCGCCCTGGCGGTTCTGACCTTCATCGGCCTGCCCCTGAGCGTGTTCCTGGAGATCTGGTCCAATTGGGAGGCCGCTAAGGGCATTGCGGTCCGGCATCAGCACATCGGCGGCTGGGACGCGGGATGGGGATGGATTCTTGTCTTCGGTCTTATCGGGTCGGTCCTCATCGGCGGTGGGATCTGGTTGCTCGTCGACAAGCTGGGCAGCCGGGCGGCTCGGCGGGCGAAACATTCCTGACACCGAGTCCAGGGCCCGGTTCCACCTCCACCACAGCATGTTGTGTCCGCAGCCACAGGCCGGAACGTCGATCTTCTGGCTTGACGTGGTCGGAAGTTGGTAGCTGAAGGCGCCCGAAGGGCCGTCGGTGGCGCTTGGCGTCAGGACGCCGAAAAGTGGTTAAATAGGGGCGGTGCCGGCCGGTCCCGCGGGGTACTTGCGGAGCCGGTGGCGCTCCAGCCCCTGGAAGTGGCGCAACGACGCCCCTCCC
>ERZ1023282.638-NODE-638-length-16682-cov-5.772659_pt1 | contig 16682 bp, 18 predicted proteins | sample MGYA00521262_ERZ1023282 | MGnify/ENA primary metagenome ERZ1023282 (study PRJEB32759, sample SAMN07749867) | skin metagenome | biome: transportation; feature: city; material: polyester macromolecule | host: Homo sapiens | place: Hong Kong:KT line | collected... | reverse complement strand
TTGGTGAATTCGGGGAAGATGTGCTCGTCGAACGACTTCTTGAAGTAGCCGCCATAGACGCCGATCTTGATCGACTTGTCCTGGGCTCTGAGGATCGACGGCATCGCCAAAAGGCTTGCCGACGCGACGCCCGCGCCCAGCACCAGCACGTCATATCCGGGGTCCGTGAACGCCTGCCCCACGTGTGCCCAGACCCGGCCGGGTGTCTGCTGCTTCGCCTGTGTCTCCTCCTGTGCCCGCGTGTCCCCCTGTGTCATACGCCGCATGATGCCCGTCTGGCCCGTGGTTTCTCACCCGCGTGTCAGACGCCGTTTTTAGGGAACGTTTATACTGCGGCCATCATGCCTTCCCCCCGCGTTCCCCGCGCTCCGGTCAAGCTGCTGCCCCTGAGCCTGCCGCTCCTGCTGGGCGCGGCCACCCACGCCGAAGCGCTGAATATCCGCGTGCTGGTCTCCAGTGGGACGCAGGTCACTGTGCGCGTGCCTGCCACGCCCGCCCCGGCCCCGGAACCGGAAGCAGCCCTGGCACCTGCGGCCTCTCCGGCGGCACCCGGCGCGGCGCTGCCCATGGCCGCCTGGAAGGTCGGGACCATGAGCAGCGCCCCGAATGCCCGACTGACCCTGAACGGCAAGGACGCGGGGAACACCACCCTGTACCTGCCGCCCACGCCGGGCAGCGTCGTGGAGATCAGCGGGAAACTGTACCGGGGCGGCGTGCTGCTCCGCGCGCAGCAGGGCGGCGTGCAGGCCATCAACGTGGTGGATGTCGACGATTACACGCGCGGCGTGGTGGCCTCCGAGATGCCCGCCAGTTGGCCCGCCGGGGCGCTGGCCGCGCAGGCCATCATTGCCCGCACCTACGTGGCCGCCCGCATCAACCCGGCGCAGCCCTACGACACCTGCGCCACCGAGAGTTGCCAGGTGTACGGGGGCGTGGCCGCCGAGAAACCCAGCACCGACGCCGCCGTGCAGGCCACCGCCGGGCAGGTCGTGGCCTTCGGGGGCAAGGCCGCCACCACGTACTTCAGCAGCGACTCGGGCGGGTACACCGCCTCGGCGGCGGAAGTGTGGAACATGCGCGGCCTGCCGTACCTGCCCGCGCAGGCCGACCCCTTCTCGGCGGGCGGCCCACGTGCCCAGTGGACGCTGGAGGTGCCGCAGGCGCAGGTGCAGAACGTCGCCGCGCGTTACGGCGCGAAGGTCGGCCCGCTGGCAAGCGTGGTCGTCAGCAAAATGTCCCAGTCGGGCAGGCCGCAGGAAATCACCTTCAGCGGGTCGGGCGGCACCTTCAAGCTCACGGGCGCGGAGGCCGGGGGCTTTATCCGCTCGCTGGGCGCGGGCAGTAGCCGCGCCACCCTGCGGGGCATCAACCCGCTGGTGGTGTCCGGCACCGCCGACTCCGCCGGCCGCGTGGGGATGCGCTCGGGCAAGGTCTCGGAGCTGACCGCGATCGCCCGCCTCAAGCCGGGCGGCGCCGAACGGCTGCAGCGCATCTTCGACCTGACCCGCGGCAACATGGACGGCGCCCAGCGCGTGTCCACGCTCCACGACATGCGCTTCGTCTTCTTCGACGACAACACCCGCATCCTCTTCGCCACGGCCTACGACGGCGACTGGGACGCGTACATCAACGACTTCGCCACCAAGATCCCCGAGCTGATGGACCTCCTCTTCCAGAACGTGGAGGGGTGGCCGGGCATCGACAGCCCGACCGTGAAGGACTTCATCGCCGACCACCAGATCACCGCCTCCGGGTGGTTCGTGGCGAACCCGCAGGTCACCGTGGTGGACACGCGTCGACTGCAGCGCACCGAGGACGCGGTGAACACCTTCCTGGACCAGATGGCCGGGCGCACCGACCTGGACGAGGACACCGCGGCCGCCCTGAAGCAGCTCACCGACACGATCTCCACCCCCGAGGCGGTGGACTACTGAGATGGGCGTGCTCAAGGACCTGAAGGAACGTTTCGATCGGGAGCGGGTCGAGCTGGACCTGGACGACATCCAGGGCCTGGTGCTGCGGTCGCGGCCTGAGCCCTACGTCGGCGCCCACGCCATGCTGACCGTGGAGGAGGCCGAAGGCGGCCGGGACTTCGTCCGTCGCCTGGCCGAGCACGTGACCTCCGCGCAGGACTGGGCCGACGACCTGCAGTCCTGGACCGGCGTGGCGATCAGCTATGCCGGCCTGCGCGCCCTGGGGCTGCCCGAGGACTCCCTGGCCAGCTTCCCGCTGCCCTACCAGCAGGGGATGGCCGCCCGCGCTCAGCAGCTCATGGACACCGGGCCGAACGCCCCGGAGCACTGGGACGAGGCGTTCACCCAGGACGCCTGCCACATCGCGCTGACGATCTACGCGGCCGACGCCGACGCCCTGGACGCCGCCCTGGACCAGGCGGAGAAGGTGCTGGAGCACTCCACCGGAGTGACCCTGGTGGCCACCCACCGGTTCGGGGTCGACGAGCTGAACAAGAACCCCTTCGGCTTCCGGGACTCCATCTCGCAGCCGACGGTGGCCGGCAGCGGGGTGCGGCCACAGCCGGGCCAGGAGCGCTCCATCTCCGCCGGCGAGTTCATCCTGGGCGAGAACAGCGAGACCGGCTCCCCGCTGGCCGTGCCGCAGCCGGATGTGCTGGGCCGCAACGGGACCTACGTGGTGCTGCGCAAGTTCGCCAGTCGGGTGGGCGCCTTCAACGAGTACCTGGCCTCGCAGAGCCCGGACCCGGAGGAGCAGCACCGGATCGCCGCGAAGATGTTCGGCCGGTGGCGCAGCGGCGCCCCGCTGGTGCTCTCCCCGGACCACGACGACGAGGAGCTGGGCAACGACCCGGAGCGGCGCAACGACTTCACCTTCGAGGACGACCCGAAGGGCCTGATGTGCCCGCACTCCAGCCACATGCGTCGCCTCAACCCGCGGGACAGCGACCTGTCGATCATGACGGACGTGAACATCAAGCGGATCATCCGGCGCTCCTCGACCTACGGTCCCGGGTGGTCGCCGGAGGTGACCTCGGCCGACGACGCGAAGGAGGACCGCGGGATCTACTTCATCTTCATCAGCGCCCGGGCCTTCGACACGATCGAGTTCATGCAGCAGGAGTGGATCAACGGAGGCAACTTCGTCGACCTCGGCTCCGAGCGGGATCCGATCGTCGGTCTGCACGAGGACGACCCGACGCAGGGACGGTTCACCATCCCCGCCGAGCCGGCCCGCAAGCGCATCGACGGCATCACCACCTTCAACCGGATGGCCGGAGGCGAGTACCTCTTCATGCCCTCGCTCAGCGCCCTGCGGTGGATCGGTGAGGCGGGCTGGACCTCGGACCAGTCGGACGCCGAGGCGTGATGCAGCCTCCGTCCCCGGGCGGCCCCGCGGGCGCCCAGCCGTGGCAGGTGGACCTCGACTGGCTGTGGGGCACCCCGCCGGGCAACGACGGCTCCCCCGCGACCCTGCGGCTGGACGTCGTCGGCCCCGGGGCGGCCCGGGCCGCGGCCACGTGGCTGAGCTCCCTGCCCGGGGACGAGGACGGCGTCCGGGGCAGGGGCGGCTGGCGTGCCGACCCGGGCGAGCAGCCCGGCGCGGACGACCACGCCGTCCTGCTGCTCACCTCGGCGGGTGAAGACGTGGCGGACGGGCTGGAGGACGCCGCGGACGACGCCCACGCGGCGCTGGCCGCCGTCGGGGGCCTCACCCTGCGGTGGACTCCCCTGCCCCGTGACCCGTCCCGCTGAGGCGCTCCGCCGCGTGAGTAGGCTGGAGTGATGGCGACGGTACTTCTCGTGCGGCACGGCCGCACCACGGCCAACGCGTCCGGACTGCTGGCGGGCCGCACCCCCGGGGTCAGCCTGGACGATCACGGACGGGAGCAGGCGGCCCGCACCGCGGACCGCATCGCGGCCGTGCCCGTGGCCGCGGTGGTGGCCAGTCCCCTGGAGCGGTGCGCGCAGACGGCCCGCGCCCTCCTCGATCGCCAGCCGGGGACGGTGCCCTCGCTGGTCGACGACGACCTCACCGAGTGCGACTACGGCCAGTGGCAGGGGCGCGCGCTCAGCGACCTGGCCACCGAGCCCCTGTGGGCGACGGTGCAGACCCAGCCGTCCGCCGTCGTCTTCCCCGGCGGGGAGTCCATGGCGGGCATGCAGGCCCGCGCGGTGGCGGCGATCCGCCGGCACGACGCCGCCGTCGAGGCCGAGCACGGGCCCGGGGCGGTGTGGGTGGCGGTGAGCCACGGGGACGTCATCAAGTCGATCCTGGCCGACGCGCTCGGCACGCACCTGGATCTGTTCCAGCGGATCGAGGTGGGGCCCGCCTCCGTGTCCATCGTGAGCTACGGTCCGGCCCGCCCGCGGGTCTGGGCGATGAACACCGACGCCGGGGACCTGTCCTGGCTGGCGACCCTCGGCCCGTCCGACGACGCCCCGGTGGGCGGCGGCGCAGGCACGGGCGCCGGTGCGGTGGACGAGCGGACGCCTAGGATCGTGGCATGACTGATGCACCTGCCCCCGCCCATGAGTTCGACTGGCCGGATCGGGTCGTGATCGGGACGCTCGGGCGTCCCGGAGCCCGCACGTTCTACCTGCAGGTGCGCACCGGGCCCCGGCTGGTGAGCCTGGCCCTGGAGAAGCAGCAGTCGGCCCTGATGGCGGAGATGATCGACGAGATCCTCGACGATCTCATGGCGCTGGAGGGCAACCCGCACAGCGTCCCGGCCAGCACGCCCGTGGAACTCGTGGACAACGATCCGCTGGACCCGGTGCAGGAGTGGTTCCGGGTGGGGGCCATCGGCCTGGGCTGGGACCCCACCACCGCGCAGGTGCTCATCGACGCGCACCCGCTGACCGACGACGACGCCGACCCGGCGCTCGAGGCGGACGCCGAGGCCGTGCGCGTGCGGATGCCCGTCGGCGCCGCCCGGGCGTTCGCCCGGCGCACCCGGGAGGTCGTGGACGCCGGGCGTCCGATCTGCTCGGACTGCGGCCAGCCCATCGACCCCGACGGCCACGACTGCACTCTCCCCGACTCCTGATGAGCGCCGCGGACGTGCCCGCCGGCGAGCTGGTGTCCGGGGAGCTGACGCTCACCGGCCGCATCACGACGGCGTCCAACGCCACGTTCCTCGGCGCGATCGGTGACACCCCGGTGGTCTACAAGCCGGTGGCCGGCGAGGCCCCGCTCTGGGACTTCCCCGCCGGGACCCTGGCCCGCCGCGAGGTGGCCGCGCACCTGGTGTCCGAGGCGCTGGGGTGGGACATCGTGCCGCGCACGTGGCTGCGCGACGGCCCCTTCGGCGAGGGCATGGTGCAGCTCTGGCAGGAGCAGGATCCTGAGCAGGACGCCGTGGACCTGTTCCCGGCGGACGAGGTGCCGGCCTCGGGGTGGCTCACGATCCTGGAGGGCGAGGACGAGGACGGGAATCGGCTGGTCCTGGCCCACGAGGACTCGGCGGCGCTGCGCCGCATGGCGGTGTTCGACGTGATCGTCAACAACGCCGACCGCAAGGGCGCCCACATCCTCGCCATGCCCGGCGGGCACCGCCACGGCGTGGACCACGGGCTCACCTTCCATGTGGAGGACAAGCTGCGCACCGTGCTGTGGGGCTGGCTCGGTGAGGAGCTGAGCGAGGAGGAGCGCGACGGCGTCGCCCGAGTTCTCGACGGGCTCGACGGTGAGCTGGGGCGGGGGCTGGCGGAGCTGCTCAGTGCCGAGGAAGTCGAAGCCCTTGCCGAACGCTGTGCCCAGTTGCTCGACGACGGGATCTTCCCTGCCCCGAGCGGGCTGACGCCGGCCGTGCCCTGGCCGCTCTTCTGACGGGCCCCGCGACGCCCGACGACTCAGGAGCGCACTTCCTGGGTTCGTGTGCCTCGGCGGCTGGCTTCGAGGGCTGACGTGAGCGTTCGAGCGTCGTAGCTGCCCAGCAACCGTCGGCCGTCCACGAAGAACGTCGGGGTGGCGTGCGCCCCGCTTGCATCAGCGCTTTCGAGATCCCGCTCCACACGGGCACGTACGGCGGCGCTGTCGAGGTCAGCCGTGAACTGGGCGACATCCAGGCCCAGCTCTTCGGCGTAGCGGATCAGATCTTCGCGCTCGAGCGCATCTTGCCGCGTGAAGACGAAGTCCAGCCACGGCCAGAACATCCCCTGATTCGATGCCGCCTCCGACGCTCGTGCGGCGAGGGGGCCGTGAGGGTGATGTGGCAGCTGGCGAACGACATACCGGAGATCGTCCCCGAACCGGCTGCGAAGGTCCTCCCAGGAACCCGTTGCGTGCGCGCAATAGGGGCATTCGAAGTCGATGTACTCGACGAGCGTGAGCTGGGCGTCCTCGGGTCCGCGGATGTGGTCGACTTCAGGATCAACGGGTGGTGTGAGCACCATCGGCAGATCTGCCGTCTCCTCTCCCCAGCGTTTCGCAGCAACCCGGAAGATCAGCCAACCCAGCGCGGTCGCGAGCACCATCGCGACCAACACGCCGACGGTCGCTTGCCGACCCAGGTCGGACGTCGAGCCGAACGCGAGGCCGATCACCAGGAGCGACACGGTGAACCCGATCCCCGAAAGCGCCGCGCCGCCGAACACGCTGCCCATCCCGACACCCTCGGGCAGCCGACCGGCTCCAAGCTTCACAGCGACGAAGGTGGCGAGACCGATGCCGAGAAGTTTGCCGAGCACGAGACCCACGATGACTCCCCACGTCACGGAGGACTGGAAGGAATCGACGAGCACGCCGCCGCGCAGGTCGACGCCGGCGTTCGCGAGCGCGAAGATCGGGACGATGACGAGCGCGGTGGGCATGCGCAAGACCTCGTGCATGCGTTCATTGACCGAGATGCCTTGCGCCAAGCCTCGATCGACTGCGCGGGCCGATGCCGCGCTCGGCGACTGCCAGAAGTCGCGGAACAGCTGACGAGCCTCGACCACCTGTTGCCGACGCGTCGGGTAGGCGGGGATGAGGAGTCCTGCGACCATGCCCGCGAGGGAGGCGTGGACTCCGGAATCAACGGTCGCGAACCAGAGCACAATGACAATCAGCACGTACGGTGTGGCACTCCCTTGCCGCGAACGGCTCAGAAGCCACAACCGGGCAAGGCAGGCGACTGCGATCAGCAGCGGAACGAGCCGGATCTCGTCGCTGTAGACGATGCCGATGATGGAGACGGCGAGGAAGTCATCGACGACGGTGAGGGTGAGGAGGAACACCCGCAACTGGCCGGAGAGTTTCGGGCCGACGAGCGCGAGGGCACCCAACAGGAACGCGGTGTCGGTACCGACCACCGCGCCCCATCCACCGAGCCCGTCGCCGCCCGCGGCGGCCACGATCAGGATGTAGAGAACTGCGGGCAGTGCCACGCCGGCGACGCCAGCGATCAACGCGAGACGCGCGCGGCTGGCGTCTCGGAGCGTCCCATGCGCGAACTCCTGTCGCACCTCGAGGCCAACGACGAAGAAGAAGACCACCATGAGGCCGTCGTTGATCCAGTGGTGCAGGTTCATGTGCAGTCCGAACCCGCCGACGTCGAACCCGATCTCGACATCCCACAGCCCGAAATAGGCCTCGGAGAGTGGCGAGTTCGCCCAGAGCAGGGCGACCGCTGTGACGACGACCAGGAGCACAGCCGAACCCGCCTCCGTGCGAATCGCTCGCCAGCTCATGCGCCGTTCCTTCTGCCCGCTCGTCATGCGGGAAGCATATCGGCGCCCAAGGGCAGCGCCCGGCGGCGAGCCTTGTCGACCGTGCAGCGCGGCCGCAGGGACGGCGGGTGCACTCAGTCCACGAGCCCCGCCGCGGCACCGGCCGCACGGTAGTCCGCGGCGAGCGAGTCCAGGGTGGCGTGAGCGTTGAGCCCGCTGGGGTTCGGCGCCACGAACAGCCGCGTGCCCGGCCACGGCGTCTGCTGCTCCCCCAGCGCCGCCTTCGGGCGTCCGAACGCCTGCCGGTAGGCCGTCACCCCCAACACGGCGACGACGGCCGGCGCATGCGCTGCCACGAGCGCGTCCAGGCGGGCGGGGGCGGCGGCGAGCTCCTCCGCGGTGAGCTCGTCGGCGCGGGCGGAGGCCCGCGGGACGAGGTTGGAGATCCCGATGCCGCGGGCGTGCAGCTCGGCGAGGTCCTCGGCCTTGTAGCCGTCGGAGGCGTCGATCAGGTGTCGGGTGAGCCCGGCGCGGTGCAGGGCCGGGTAGAAGCGGTTGCCGCGGCGGGCGAAGTGCGCACCGGTGGCGGCGGTCCACAGGCCGGGGTTGATGCCGATGAACAGCAGCCGCAGCGGGTCCGGCAGCAGGTCGGGGACGGTGCGGTCGCGGAACTGCTGGAGCTCGGCCTGGGTGAAGCGCATGTCAGTAGTGATACCTCGCCTGGAGGATGATCAGGTCCTCGCCGTCGACGAGGTAGACGAGCCTGTGCTCCTCCGTGATGCGCCGGGACCATGCCCCGGCCGCGCCGTACTTCAGCTGCTCGGGCTTGCCGATCCCCTCGAAGGGATCACGCAGGGCCGCGTCGATGAGGGTGTTGATCCGTTTGAGGACCTTGCGGTCCGTGGTCTGCCAGTGCGTGTAGTCCTCCCAGGCGGAGCGGTCCCACACGAGGCGCACTCAGGCGTCCCCGTCCATGCGGTCCAGAGCGTGCTCCTCGACGCTCCCTGCGCGGGCGCGCTCGTAGGCGTCCAGCAGCCGTCGGGCGTTGGCCGGGGAGCGGAACAGGTAGGCGGTCTCCTGCCAGGCGGCGTACTCGTCCGCGGGCATGAGGACGGCGTTCCCCTTGCGGGAGACGATCTCTACGGCGTCGCGGTCCGCATTCACTCGCTCGATGAGCGGGAACAGGGTCTTGCGGGCTTCACTGGCGCTGATGGACATGCTGGCCTCCTCGGGTGCGATGTGGTACTTGCTTATGGTACCAGTTGGGGCTGTCGAACTCGGGGGGTGCCGTGCGGGATGCAGATCTCCTTGCCCTCGTGGTCCGTGGGCGCGGCGACGGCGTCCCCTGCTCTCTCAGCAGCGCCTTGGGCTTCCCGAAGATGTCCACACCCGCTCTCCTGACGCAGGCCCCCGCGGGCCGTTCTATTGTCCTGAGGACCATCGAGACGGCCGAACCCTGTTCGCCACAACATCGCCGTTGAAGTCCCATCTGCCCTAGGGCGTGTCTCCCTTATCGGTGGTGAGGCTCGCGGCAGGCTGGTCGGGTGAGGTCGACAGGGTCGCGGTATCAGGTGTTCACGGACGAGCAGTGGGAGCGGATCGAGCCGTTGCTGCCCTCGAATCAGGGCCGGCGTGGGCATCCCTTCGGGGAGCACCGCAGGGTGGTGGAGGGCATCGCCTACCGGTATCGGACCGGGGTCCCGTGGCGGGATCTGCCCCGGGAGCAGTTCGGGCCCTGGCAGACGGTGTGGAAGCGCCACCGCCGCTACGCCGCGGATGGGACCTGGGATCGGGTGCTGACCCAGGTGCTGGCCGAGGCCGATGCGGCCGGGATGATTGACTGGGCCGTCTCGGTCGATGCGACCATCGCCCGGGCCCATCAGCACGCCACGAACACCACTCGTCCGGACCAGGACACAGGGGGCCGGGGCGAATCACAAGAAACTGCCGCTGGATGAGGTTGAGCCGCCCGGGCACGGCATCGGGCGTTCCCGCGGCGGGCTGACGACCAAGATTCACCACGCCGTCGATGGCCGCGGCCGGCCGCTGGCCGCGATCGTCACCGGCGGGCAGCGCAACGACGGGGCCGTGCTGGCGCAGGTGCTGGCCGAAATCCAGATTCCCCGACTCGGCGCCGGCGCCGCCCGAGCCCGCCCGGAGGCGGTGATCGCCGACCGGGCCTATGCCACCGGAGTGATTCGCAACGAGCTGCGCCGCCGCCGAATCACCGCGGTAATTCCGGAGAAACGGGACCAGATCGCGGCCCGAGCCCGTCGCGGCAGCCGCGGCGGGCGGCCGCCGGCCTTCGACGCCCAGGCCTACCGCGGGCGCAACGTCGTGGAACGCCACTTCGCCCTAGCCAAGCAATGGCGCGGTGACTGCGGGCTTACACAGCCCGCTGACGTCGTGGCAGCGGCCCTTCTCCTGCGGCGTATCGCTCATCACCAACAGATCGAGGAACCACGATGACAGGAACTGACGACGGCGTTGCCACGACGCGTTCACCCGAGGTAGCAGTGATCGGGGGCGGGATCGTCGGTCTGTCGACGGCGTACGCGCTGCGGGAGCAGGGCGTGCCGGTGCGCTTGTACGAGGCTGGTCTGCCCGGGACGGGTCAGTCCGCAGGCGAGTCGCGGATCTTCCGGCATGCCCACGACGACCCGCGACTCGTCGCTTTCGCGCGCGAAAGCCGCGGCGTATGGGATGAGTGGGCCGAACACTTCGACGTCGAGCTGGTCTCATCAGACGGTGTCCTGGCGATCGGAGACAGCGCCCTGGCGCGGCTGCGGGTGCTCAACCAGGTCGGCGGCGTGGAAGCGCACGAGATCGACGCGGTCGCGGTCACCCTGCTCAGCGCCGTGGCCCGGACCAGCTGACCGGCGCACCACTCCCCTTACGTGACTTGGACGGGGGCTCTCCATGCACCGGGGTCCTGGGCACCGCACACCGCAACCCACTGGGACTGCCGGGCAGAACTGGTCCTGCCCGAAGGCTCCCGCCCCGGCGGCCGGGAACCCGGTGTACCGTTTCGAGCACGAGCCCGACCGACAGGAGCGATGTGATGGAGAATCGATCGGAAAGCCTGCCCGCGGAGCAGCCGGTGGGCGAGCTGGAGGAGGTGGCCCATTTCCACGGCCCCATGCTCACCGGCGTCACGGTCTCGCACCGGGGGCGGATCTTCGTCAATTACCCGAAGTGGGGCGATGACGTCGCCTTCACGGTGGCCGAAATTCGCGACGGCGAGGCGGTGGCCTACCCGAACGAGGCCATCAATCGCACCGATTCCGACGACCTGGCGAACACCCTGGTCTCGGTGCAGAGCGTGGTGGTGGACCCTGCCGACCGGCTGTGGATCCTGGACACCGGAAGCCCGCTATTCAAGCCCACGACCTACGGCGGGCCCAAGCTCGTCTGCGTCGACCTGACCAGCGACACAGTGGTCAAGACCATCCTGTTCCCCCAGGATGTCGCGTTGCCCACCAGCTACCTCAACGACGTGCGCTTCGACCTGCGCCGCGGAGCCGAGGGCGTCGCCTACCTCACCGACTCCTCCGACCAGGGACCCAACGCGCTGGTGGTGGTGGACCTGGCCACCGGTCAGAGCTGGCGGCGGCTGCACGAGCACCCCTCCACGAAGGCCGAGCCGCTCACAGACTTCGTGCCGGTTGTCGAGGGCCGCCCGATGGTCGCCCGCCAGGAGGACGGGACCGTGGCGCCGGCGATCGCGATGGGCGCGGACGGAATCGCCATCGGCGCCGACGGCGCCCGCCTCTACTACTGCCCGCTGGCATCCCGGCGGCTCTACAGTGTGGCTACCGACGCGCTGGTGGACCGAGCCCTGGATGAGGCGGCGGTGGCCGCGACCGTGCGTGATGAAGGCGACAAGGGCGGGGCCGGCGACGGCCTGGAGTCCGACGCACAGGGCAACGTGTATGCGACGAACTACGAGCACAACGCGGTGCTGCGGCGTCGGGTCGACACCGTCGGGGCGTGGGAGACCGTGGTCAGCGACCCTCGGTTGCTGTGGCCGGACACGCTCTCGGTCGCGGCCGACGGCTACCTCTACATCACCGCGAACCAGCTCCACCGCCAGGCCGACTACCGGCAGGGGCAGGATGAACGGGTCAAGCCCTACACCCTCTTCCGCACCCGCATCGACGCCCGACCCGTCCTGCTGCGCTGACCACAGCGGGACGGAACTGGATGCAGCCATGCACAAGTGAAGCGCCTGGGTTTCGTTCCGAGGTCAGGACGCAACGGGCGCTACAGGTCACTGCTGTGCTCTGTCTTTGACACGTCGAGTTCTCCTCCTGCGGGGATGTTCTTGTACCGCCGGGCCAGTCAGGGACAGCAGCACATGTTCCACGCCTGCTGGCCCTGACCGGCATTACGGCATGGGCCTGGACTGCGCTCAGCCCAGGGAGGCGAGCAACTCGGCGCAGGCCCGCTCGCAGCGCCGGCAAGCCTCAGCGCAGATCTTGCAGTGCTCGTGCATTTCAGCGTGGGAGGCGCACTCGTCCCCGCACGTCTTGCAGGCGGTCCGGCAGGCCTCCAGCAGGGCACGAGTGGTCTCGACGTTGTTGCCGGTCTGCCTGGACAGCACCGCCCCGGTGGTGGCGCAGATGTCGGCGCAATCCAAATTGAACCGGATGCACTGCCTCAGTTCTGCGACCATGTCCTCGGCCAGGCACGCGTCCGCGCAGGCCGTACAGGTCTGAGCGCACTCGAAACAGGCCTCGATGCACTCGGCCAGCTTCTGCCGGTCGATGTCCCCCAAGTCTTTCGGGTAGGTCTCCAGCATCGAGCTCACGTGATGGGTCATGGCTTACTCCTTCATCGGTGCGGTTCGGAAAACGAACCGGCCGGAACCGGCCCGCCATGCAACCGACCATAGACCCCCCGCCCGGCCCGGAAAAGGGCTCAACTTTGAAGATTCCGTGAAGATCCCAGCCGGCCACGGGCTCCGCCCGAGCCGTTCGAGCGGGCGGCTAGGCCCGAAATGACGGCCTTTCCGGGCCCGGCTCAACCCTGAATCGGCTCGGAACTTGGCACTCCGGCAAGTTGCGACCAGATCACGAATCCGCATTGTTGTATAACGTTCTGGTCACGGACCATTTCGACTAAGTGATAACTTGCTCGACGCCGAATTAGGAGGCCGTGTAAAAAGTCCAGAAAATGCACGCCAATGTCTACCGAGGTAACCCATGTCCTGCCCCACCCGCCGTGCCCGCATCGAGGCTGAAGCACAGGCCCGCCGTTCCCAGTACCGCCGTTCCCTCACCATGGGTGCGATAGGCCTGACCACCGTGGTGGGAGCCACGGTGGCCGGCATGGGCCCGGCCGCAGCCAACGAGGGCGCCTACTCCGCGCCCAGCGGCTCCACTGCTAATTCCTGGACGTGGGAGGGCGGTACCGCCGCCGAGACGTCCCGCTCTTCCAGGGTTCACACGCACTCGTCCGCGACCAGCAGTGAGCCGGCCCAGGATATCCAGCGGGCCTCTTACTCCACCGCTTCCTCCAGTAGTACTGGTTGGGGGCGGCCGTGCAGTGGGCTACGGCCAAGGCTGCCGATCCGGGCGTCGGTTACGTCTGGGGTGGAAATGGCCCGACCGGCTACGACTGCTCCGGCTTCATTCAGAACGCGTTCGCGCAGGCCGACATTGAGCTGCCTCTGAACTCCAAGGCCCAGTATGCGGCCGCTAGCCAATACGTCTCCCTGGACGACCTCCAGGTCGGTGACCTGGTCTTCTGGTCCAACAACGGCTCGGCCTCCGGGATCTACCACGTGGCCATGTACATCGGCGACGGCCAGATCGCCCACGCCCGCAACCCGCAAATGGGCGTGGCCGTGACCGCTGTCGACTACAGCCCCTGGAACATGATGCGCACCGCCGCCCGCTACTGAACGGCACGCCACCACCCCGGGACGGCCCCGCAAGACGAAAGCCTCGGGGCCGTTCGATCTCAGGAGACCTCAGCCACCGTGCCCACCCCGCTGTCCCGCTGACCGAACCCCACCGGACACGCCAGCAACTCACGTGGACGAACGTCGACATGCCTTGGGCCGCGTCCCGTCGGCCCGTCCCGTGGTCCTCCCGGTGATGGGGCGTCATATGACACAAGTCTGGATGGCTCCCCCTCCCCTGTTGTCGCTTGCAGACGATGGGGCAGCGCCAAGAGCGCTAATTTGCAGCAGGTATGGCGCGGATGCGTCGGTAGAGGGTGGCTCGGGACATGCCCTAGCCAAGCAATGGCGCGGCTTGGCCACTCGTTACGACAAGCTAGCGATCACCTACCGCGCCGCCGTCACCCTCTGCGCCATCTTCACCTGGCTACGCGCATAAGGGAGACACGCCCTAGTCTGGCTGGAATCCCCTGCCGCACAAAGGACTTCCGATGACTGGAATACCGTTTCTGCTCGTCTTCATCCTCGCCGTCGCCCTGATGATCGTCATGATCTCCAGATGGAAGATCCACCCCTTCCTCTCGATCATGGTCGTCGCCTTCGCCTTGGGGATCATCGGTGGGATCCCGCTGGTGAAGTCGACCGGCGCCGAAGGGGAAGCGCCCGTCAAGGGCATCGCCGACGTGATCGGGGAGGGATTCTCCGGGATCTTCACGTCGATCGGCATCGTCATCATCCTGGGCACGCTCATCGGACTCATCTTGGAGCGCACCGGCGGTGCCTTCAGGATCGCCGATGCGCTCGTGAGGGTCGTCGGCAAGCGCTACCCCGTCCTGGCCATGCAGCTCATGGGCTGGGTGGTCTCCATCCCCGTGTTCTGCGACTCCGGATTCGTCATTCTCAACCCCATCCGCAAGGCCCTGGCCCGTCGCACCGGGGCGTCACCCGTGGCGATGACCGTGGCCCTGGCGGCAGGCCTGTACACCTCGCACGTCTTCATCCCGCCGACCCCGGGGCCCATCGCAGCCGCCCAGAACCTCGGCATCGGTGACCACCTTCTGTTGGTGATCGGCCTCGGCGTCCTCGTCTCGATCCCCGCACTCCTCGTCGCGTACCTGTACGCCCTCTACATCGGCAAGCGGGTGACCTCCCCTGAGGAGACCGGCACGGAGGACGCGGATGAGCTCGAGGCGGCCTACGACGCGCTTCGCCGGTCCTACGGGCGGATGCCTGGGACCGCTGCGTCCTTCGCGCCCATCATCGCCCCCATCCTGCTCATGGCTCTCGGCTCGCTCGCATCCGTCCTGAAGTGGACCGGCCCCGCGGGTGACTTCGCCCGATTCCTCGGCACGCCGATGATCGCGCTCGCCGTCGGCACCCTCTGCGCAGTCGGCCTGCTGTTCAGCGTGCGCCGTGGCGAGACGTTCTACGACCTGACAGAGGAGACCCTCCGGGTCGTCGGCCCCATTCTGTTCATCACGGCGGCCGGCGGTGTGCTGGGGCGCGTCATCGCCGCCACCGACCTCGTCACCTTCATCGAGAGCAACGCTGCACAGTTGTCGGTCATCGGACTGTTCTTCCCCTTCCTCGTCTCCGCCGTCCTGAAGACCGCGCAGGGCTCCTCCACAGTGGCACTCACGACCACGTCGGCCATGGTCTTCCCGATGATGCCTGCACTGGGCTTCGAGACCCCGGTGGCCAGCGCGCTCGTGGTCATGGCCATTGCGGCCGGCGCCATGACCGTCTCCCACGCCAACGACTCGTACTTCTGGGTGGTCACCAACTTCAGCGGCATGACGCCCTCGCAGGGTTACCGCACCCAGACGATGGTCACGCTCCTGATGGGACTCACCTCCATCGTGTTCATCTGGATCCTCGGCCTCGTCCTCGTCTGACCCCGTCACCTGACCTAGGAGATCCACGCGTGCAGCGCATCATCGTCATCCCAGACTCGTTCAAGGGGGCCCTGTCGTCGCGGGAGGCGGGCTCCGCGATCGCGACGGGTCTCGCGTCGGTCACCGACGCCGAGGTCCTCGTGGTGCCCATCGCCGACGGCGGGGAGGGCACCGTCGAGGCCTTCGTGGCTGCCGCAGGGGGCGCCTTGCGATCCGCGACCGTCTGCGGGGTGTTCTACGGCGAACGCGTGCCCGTCCACTACGGACTGATCGACCCGGACGTGGCGGTGGTGGAGACCGCCTCATGTGCCGGGCTCCCTCTCGCCTCCGGACGCGAGGACACGGGACGGGCCACGACGTTCGGGGTCGGCGAGCAGATCCTCGACGCGGTGTCCGCTGGCGCGCGCAGAGTCATCGTCGGGGCCGGCGGGAGCGCGACGACGGACGGCGGCACGGGCGCTGCCGCGGCCCTCGGCGTCCGGTTCCTCGACGCCGCAGGTGAGGAGTTCGTCCCGACCGGCGACACCCTCACCCGGATTGCGCGGATCGACTCCACCCCGGCACGAGACCGGCTCCGCGACGTCGACGTGGAGGTGATGTGTGACATCAGCAACCCCCTCACGGGATCGCAGGGTGCAGCCCACGTGTTCGGCCCCCAGAAGGGGGCGGATCCTGCATCAGTGGCGAGCCTGGACACCGGACTGGTCCATCTCGCGGGCATCGTCGAGCGAGACCTCGGGGTCGCGATCGATGCGCTCCCCGGTTCGGGAGCGGCGGGGGGTCTCGCCGGTGGCCTGCACGCCTTCATCGGGGCCACCTTGAAGCCGGGTATCGACGTCGTCCTCGAGACGGCGGGTTTCCACGACCTCGTGAAGACCGCTGACCTCGTCATCACCGGGGAGGGGCGCATCGACGGCCAGTCCTTGGCCGGGAAAGTGCCGATCGGCGTGGCCCAGGCCGTGCGCGCAGCCGGCCGTGCGATCCCGGTGATCGTCCTCGCCGGCTCCGTGGGACAGGACGCGGACACCCTCTACGACGAGGGCATCACCGCGATCGTGCCCATTGGCCGCGGCCCCCAGGACTTGGCGACAGCGATCCGCCGTACGGCAGAGGACCTGACCGCGACCGCCTGCGACGTCGGGCGGCTGGTGATGGCCTGCTCCCCCGCCGACCTCACACGGTGAGGAGGGCGAGGACGGGCAGGGCCTCGTCCTGCTGGCCCATGAGGACTCAGTGCCCCCCTGCGTGGGATGGCGG